>Ga0316628_100004275_pt1 | contig 11174 bp, 6 predicted proteins | sample OWC_Aug_M2_C1_D5_FD_207648 | JGI IMG/M metagenome (GOLD analysis project Ga0316628, IMG submission 207648) | Wetland soil microbial communities from Old Woman Creek delta, Ohio, United States - OWC_Aug_M2_C1_D5_C | ecosystem: Environmental > Terrestrial > Soil > Wetlands | place: USA: Ohio... | reverse complement strand
GATCGGCCCGCTGGCGTGCACGACCATGCCGTCGGGCGCGTGCTCGATGATCGCGCGGAAGCTCGCCTCCGAGCGTTCCAGCCGGGCGATCGCGTCGAGCCTCTCGGTCACGTCGCGCGCGATGCCGACCAGCAGCTTCGCGCCGAGGTTGCGCGCGTGGACCTCGAGGACGCGCCGGCCGCCCCGACCTGTCTTGAAGACGCGCCGCGTGTCCGTCGCCTGCCCCGCGTACAGCGCCTGGAACTGGAGCGGCGGCTCGGCCTGCTCATCCCAGAAGAATTCGCTCACCAGGTGGCCGCACATCTCGTCGAGGGAGCGCTCGAGCAGCTCCTCTGCGCGACGATTCACCCACAGGATGCGCAGCGATCTGTCCGTGACGAACACCGCGTCCGCCACGTTCTCGGCGATCGCCTGCCAGCCCGCCTCCGGTAGTGTGAATGCGCGCTTGGCCCCCTGGGTCACGGCGTTAGTCTCGGGCCTCGGGAGCGCGCAGGCAAGCTCTGCCGGTGCAGGATGCTGGCTCTGCCTCGGTGTGAGCCGAACCCGACGCCTAGCGGAACCCAACCGCTGCTTCCGCGGCTCCTACCCGCATGGGGTTCTGGACCAAGCTCCTCGGGCTCGAGCCGCAGAGGCTGCCCGTGCACATCGACGACGACAATTTCGAGCGGGAAATCCTGAGATCGAGCCTCCCCGTCGTGCTCGACGCCTGGGGCCCGGGGTGCATGCCCTGCAAGCAGCTCGAGCCCATCATCATCAGCCTCAACGAGCGCTTCGGGGACAAGGTGAAGGTCGCCGAGCTCAACGTCGCCGCGGCTCCGAGGGCCGCGAGTCGCCTCGGGGTGCGCGGCACGCCGACGGTCATCTACTTCCGCGACCGCCGCGAGGTCGAGCGCGTCGTGGGTTTGCGCGGCGAGCTCTACCACCGGCAGATCATCGAGGAGGATCTCCTCGACGAGCCCCCCGAGGCCGGCTCGAGCTGACTCCTCGCGGCGCTGGCTTCACTTCCTCCAGCACGCGGGCTCATCGAAGCGATACAAGTCGCCGTCGCTCGTCAACCACTCGACTCCCCCCGTGACCGCCCATACGTTGCCGGTGACGCGCCAATCCCCCGCGTCCCAGAAGACGTCCGCGGCTCCCGTCGTCTTGTCGACGCGAATGGACCTACCGTCTACGAGCGCGTACGCGGCGCTGCTCGTGACGGTGAACGGACCGATCGACGCGATGGACGCCGAGCAGGCTTGCGCCCCACCGAGCTTGGGCACGCTGCATAGCTCGAACGTCCGATCGGCTTCGGCCTGCCAAAAGAAGACGCGCGCGTCATCGAGCCCGATCCAACCGCGGTAGTCTCGGGCGGCGGATCGGCATTGTAGCGTGTGCGCACTCGCGGTTGCACGCTCCAAACCGCCCCAGGTCGCCCGCGAGACACTGGACATCGGCCCGGGGATGGGGATGCTGGGGACGACGATGCGCACTTCCTTGACGATGGCGGCCGGAGCAGCCGCGCTCTTCGCCTCGTGCACGACCGACACCGCACCTCCCGGGCTGCGGGCCACGCCGGGCGGACCCGGCGCGCGAGTCGTGTTCGACCTGACGCGCCGGCCGCTGCCCGAGCTGCCGCTTCCGAACGACGTCGCCACCTTCGCGGATCCCACCAGCCGGACCGGGCGCCGTCCGAACGTGAGCCTCGTCGCGCCCACCCACATGGAGCGCCTCGCGCGCCAGGGGCTGTCCTCACTCGAAGGCTGGGGGACGTACGCTCCGATCACCGTCGCGTTCAGCAAGAGCGACGCCGCGTCCGCGCAAGCGCCCGCGCTCGATCTCGATCAGCTCCGTGCGCGGATGCCGAAGGGTGACTTCGAGCCCGCGGACGATCCCGTCTACGTCATCAACCTGAAGACCGGCGTGCCGGCGGTGCTCGACATGGGCTCGGGCGCGCAGCCCGTGGTCATGCGGTCGCCCGAGAACTACTGGGCCAACGACCCGCACGTCCACGACTCGAACCTCTACTACGAGACGCGCGAGGAGGGCGCCGGGCTGCTGCAGGGCGACTACCGCCCGGAGCTCGACACCGACTTCGACGGCGTGCTCGATCACCCCAACACGTGGGGCCACTCCGGCATCGACACGTACGACAATCTCCTCACGTGGTACGAGCGCGAGACCGACACGCTCATCCTGCGGCCGATCGTTCCGCTGGAGGAAAAGACGGAGTACGCGGTCGTCTTGACGGACCGCCTCGTCGGCTCCGACGGCAACCCGGTCCAGTCGCCGTTCGCCTACGTCCACCACCCGACGCAGCAGTCCGAGGCGGCGCGCGTCCGCGACATCCTCGCCGACGCGTCGCGCGCGAAATACTACGGCGACATCGCCGGGACGGGGCTCGACCACGTCGCCTTCTTGTGGTCGTTCACCACCCAGCCGATCCAGGAGGATCTCCGCATCCTGCGCGACGGGCTCTACGGCAAGGGTCCGTTCGCGCGCTTCGCCGCGCAGTTCCCGCCGAAGACGACGATCTACCAGGCCGCGGGGACGACCACCGGCGCCGGCAACAACCAGCCCGCCGGCTGGCAGAACGATCCCTCGTGCGCGAGCACGACGCAGAAGCCGTACGTCTTCAACCTCGGCGATCCGAACGTCCTGCAGCAGTTCGCCAACATCGTCACCCAGGTCGGCGGCGGCAGCGCCCGCGACACGGCGGCGATGGTGGAGAGCCTCTCGCACGTCGATCACGTCATCATCGGCTCGTACCAGTCGCCCTACCTGATCGGCGATCCGCAAAACGAGCACCCGGACGACATGTTCCAGGTGAACTTCCAGACGGGAGAGGGCGCCGTCAACGTCGACACGGTGCCCTTCTGGATGGTCGTGCCCAAGGAGACGGCCGCCCACAAGCAACCGTTCCCGATCAACATCATGGGGCACGGTTACGGTGGCAACAACGAGAACATCATGTCGCTCGGGGGCGAGCTCGCGCGCCAGGGCGTCGCGTCGATCATGATCGACATGCCTCACCACGGCCTCGGGCTGACCGTCGGACAGCAGGCGCTCGTCCACGGGGCGTTCCAGCCCCTCTGCTATGCGCCCTTCGGCGACGCGGTGCTCATGGGCCGCGCGCAGGATCTCAACGGCGACGGCGTGGCCGATTCGGGCTGGTGGTGGTGGACGTCGCACCTGTTCCACGTCCGCGACAACGTCCGCCAGGGGATCCTCGACACGATGCAGCTCTCGCGCATCCTGACGACATTCGACGGCCACACCATGAGCGATCAGGACTTCAACGGCGACGGCAAGCCCGAGCTCGCTGGCGACTTCGACGCCAACGGCGTCCCCGATGCGAGCCCGCCCATCACGGGCGCGGGTGGCTCGCTCGGAGGGATCATCTCGCAGGTGCTCGGCGGCGTGGACCACCAGATCGTCGCCAGCGCGCCCGTCGTCGGAGGCGGCGGGCTCACGGACATCGGCGTGCGTTCTTACGGCGTCGCGGCGCCCGTCCTCGAGCAGGTGCTGTCGCCCTTGGTCGTGTCCGTGCTCGCCACCGAGCGGCCGCCCAACTCGGACAAGTCGCTGAACACCAACTGCACCGCCGACCAGCGGAGCGTGCGCTTCGTCCTGAACGACGGCCACCAGAGCGTCGAGGTCGAGATCGCGTGCCTGACGTCGGCCGAGCTCGCGGCCAAGATGACGGTGCGGCTCGTGAACCTCTCCACCGGCGAGGTGCGCTGCGCGGGGACGACGGACGACGCCGGTCACTTCCGCGTCCCCATCCCCTCGTCGATCGGCGACCGGCTCGACATCCAGATCTTCAACGCCCCGAACGCGATCGACTCCTACGCCACGTGCAACGTGCGCCCCGACGCGCCGGGGGGCCGTCACATCAACACCTTCGAGCAACGCGCGCCGAGCTACCACTCCGTCGCGTCGGGCTCGTGCGACGGCGCCTCGGGCTGCGCGCAGTTCACCAACCAGTTCTTCCCGGTCGGGAGCGCGCTGGTCGCGCCGCAGGAAGGCCTCGGCCTCGCCCGCCAGACGCCGCTGTTCCGGCGGTTCTACTTCCTGGGGCAGGCCGTGCTCGACGGGGCCGACCCGATCAACTTCGCGCCCTACTACATGCTGCGGCGGCTCGTCGATCCGAGCGGCAACGCCGTCGGTCCGCGCCCCGTGCTCAACACGGCCAGCGTCGGCGACAACTACGTGGCCACCGCCACCGAGCTGTCGTTCGGGCGCGCGGCGGGCATGGTCCCGTTCCTGCCTCCGAGCTTCGCCGATCGATTCCCCGAGTGGGCCGAGTACGCGATGCCTCCCTCGCTCTACGCGCAGATGGGCGGGCGCACGGCCAGCCAGGTCCTCGCCGACACGTACACCACCGAGGGCATCGCCCGGCTCGCTCGCTTTCCCGCCGGGCCGTCGTGCAGCGCCAACGCGCTGCCGGCGCCGGACTGCGCCGCGACGATCTCGCCCACGACGTGCCAGCAGGCCCTCTTCGACGTCGACTGGACCAGCGAGGGCGGGCTTCCGTTCGACCAGCAACACCTCGCGATCCCGCTGCGCGTCGTGAGGCGCGCGGACAAGACCGTCTCGGGCTCGGCGTCGCTGGACGCCGTCTGGCAGCCGCGCGTCGACGGCACGCCCTTCGCCGCGACGGGCTGGCAAGGCGACGCGCCGATACTCGGTCAGATCGCCATCTACTCCGATCCCGCCGGGACGCACGGCCCGCAGGGTGGTCCTTGCACCGTCTGGGATCCGCAGATGTACTCGCTCGGGCTGCTCACGCGGTTCCTCGCCACCCTCGGCCACGACGTCGCGTACGTCTCGAAGCCGACGGGGCACGAGTGCCTCGCCGATCATTCGTGCGACTTCGAACAGTAGGCATTTCCATGAAGCGTCTTCTCGCAGTCGTGTGGCCGTTGTTCGTCCTGGCGTGCTCCTCGCCGATTGGCGTTCAGGAAGACGGGGGAGGATCCGACGGCGCTGCGGACGGTGCCTTGCCCGACGCCGGCCCGACGGTCGTGCCGCTCCGCTACGTCTTCGTGCTGGTGAAGGAGAACCACACCTTCGACAGCCTCTACGGCAGCTACGCCGGCGCTGATGGGTCGCTCACAGCGAAGACGTCCACCGGCCAGACCATTCCTCTCACGCTGGGGCCGGCTGGGTCACTGCCGTCGGATCTCAACCACGCGCACTCGGCGGTGATCACCGCGTACCGGGACGGCGGCATGAACGGATTCGATCTCGTGCCGCAGCCCGGGGCCGCCTCGCCGTTCACGTACTACGACCGCTCGCTGATCCCGAACTACTACACGTACGCGGACAACTTCGTGCTCTGCGACGAGTTCTTCTCCACCGTGGGCGGCCCGAGCTTCCCCGGCTACGTCTCGCTGATGGCGGCGCAGTCGCCGGCGTACGGCAACCCGAGCACCACGGTGTGGGAATGCGGCGGCGGCACCGTTCCCGTCTTCGATCCCACGAGCTGCAAGACGAGCAGCGTCGCGCCGTGCTTCACGATTCCCAACGTCGCCAGCGACCTGCCCGCCGCCGTCACCTGGCGCGAGTACGGAGGGACGGTCTCCGAGGGGACGTTCGGCGCCTTCGAGGCGCTGAGCGCGACGGTCGCCGCCCACCACCGCAGTCAGTCGAGCTTCCTCTCCGACGTCGCCAAGGGCGACATCGCCAACGTCACGTACATCTGGGGCGGCAACGACGACGAGCACCCGCCGGCGTCCATGTGCCCCGGCGAGAACGACACCGTCACGATGGTGAACGCGGTGATGCAGAGCTCGGTCTGGGACCAGTCGGTGTTCCTCGTCACCTACGACGACTTCGGCGGCTTCTACGATCACGTCGCCCCGCCGGCGGAGGGGTGTCCGGGCGGCGGCTTCTACGACACCGGCTTCCGGCTCCCGCTCCTCGTCATCTCGCCCTATTCGCGCAAGGGCGTGGTGCTCCACACGCCGGCCGAGCAGGCCTCGATTCCGCGCCTGATCGAGGACGTCTTCGGAGCGCCCCGAATGGCGAGCGTCGATCCGAACGCGAGGGACGAGAAGGCCGGCGATCTGATGGGCGCCTTCGACTTCAGCCAGCCGCCCCGCGCGCCGCTCCTGCTCACGACGCGCACCTGTCCCTGATCGCGCGCCTTCCGTCTTGTGCCTTCCGGCTCCTTGGGCGAGCCTTGGTGCATGAGCGACTCCGCGACCCTGGTCCGTGAGGTGATGACCACCGATCCCGCCGTCATCTCGCCCGACCAGACCCTCGAGCGCGCGTGGGCGATGATGACCGACGAGGGGTACCGCCACCTGCCCGTCGTCGAAGGTGGCCAGCTCGTCGGGGTCCTGACGATCACCGACATCGGCCGGCTCGGCGCGACCGTCCCGTCGCTCATGGCGCGCTCGGTCGGCGAGTGGATGACGAAGACGCCGATCACCGTCAAGCCCGACGAGCCCATCGAGAGCGCGGCCGCGCAGATGGGGATTCACAAGGTGAATTGCCTGCCTGTCGTCGCCGGAGGCAAGCTCGTCGGCATCGTGACGACCTACGATCTGCTCGACGCGCTCGCGCGCCAGCTGGGCCCCCGGAGCCTGCGAAGCGGCCACTGAGCCGCGACCCGCATCGTCACCAGATGACGAGCTCGGTCGTCTTGCTCGCCGCGCTGGGCTCGCTGGTCTGGCCGCCGAGCAGGAAGATGAACGAGCTCTGCAAGGTGCTGCCGGGCAGGTAGCGGCCCCACGTCATCGTCAGGCCTTCGTTGTTCCAGGAGTTGACCGCGACGCCGGGCGGCGGGTTGATGAGCGTGGCGGACGTCGCGCCCTGCGCCAGTCCTTGACCGCCGAAGGTGAACAGCTGGTTGTTCGCCGCGCAGTAGCCGTAGCCGGCGTTCGAGTTGGCGAAGTCCTTGGGGCCGCCGTCGAACGAGCCTAGCTGCCCGCCGCCCTGCACGAGCGAGGCCTCGACCGTGTTGTCGGGGGCTCCACCGGCGGTGAGGCCACCACCGACGAAAATCCACGTTGCGTTCGCGTAGCCGGAGAGCGGGGAGACGATCGAATCCGCCACCCAGGCACCCATCTGCCAGCGACCCGCGGCCGACTTCGTGGCCCCGGCCGTCCAGGCGGCGTCGGCAGTCTGCCGTCCGTTTTGCGCGACGGTGATCTTGAGGAACTCCTGCGAGAGCTCCCCGACCGTCGGTGTGCTCCTGCCGAGCAGCGCGTAGACGTAGAACGTGTCGGCCGCCGCTGGGTCCTTCGCCCATGCCACGGCCAGACCTTCGCGCGCCGTTCCGAGGTTGGGCAGCGAGGCCCATTTGCCCGTCGAGCCGAGCGGCAGCGGCTTGTCGGTGCCGAGCGTTGCGGTGCCGTCGTCGGTCCACGTGAGCGTGGCACCGTCGCTGACGGTCGCGAGGAGCGTCTCGCTGCCCGTGGCGGCATCCTTGGCCGTGCGGTACACGCGGTAGCCCGCCACGTTGGGCACCGCGGCTCCGAGAGAGTCCACCGGCGCCTTCCACGTCAAGATCACCGACATCTTGTCGTTGGCGATGGTCGGGACCTTGATGGTGAACGAGTCGCTCGCGAGCGACTCGCCGCCCGGGTTGTCCGTGTCGGACGTGCTGAACGTCGCGCTCACGCGATAGTGGTACGTGCCGGGATCGAGGCCCTGCTTGCCGAGCGCGACGTCCACGTTGTCGAAGACCGGCGCCTCGCGCGGCGACAGGATGAGCGCGCGCACGGCGGTGTTCGAGATGGCCGCGCCGTCGTTGCCGCCGACCGCGTAGATGTAGCGGCCGACCGTGGCCGAGCCGGCGAGCGTGCGCTTGCCCGGCATGGACACCGGGTCGGTCACCCACGTGCCGATCTTTCCGAACACGTCGACGGGCGCGAACTCCACCGAGTCGAGCGCCCCGGCGGAGCTGCCGTCGTCGCCGCCGATGGCGTAGACGAAGCGGTTCGCGGTCGTCGCGTTACCGGCGGCCGCGACGAGCGCGCGCCGGCCGACGTTCATGTCCGTACCCTTGTGAGGCGAGTTGAGGTTGAGCGAGGGCGTGGTCACGCCGATCGCCGAGTAGTCGCCGTAGGTGCCATCCGGGTTGGTGAGCCGCACGACGCAAACGTCGCCGGCGGCGAGGGTCGAGCCGTCGATGGTGATCGTTTGCGTGCAGCTCGAGCCGCTGCACGACGGTGTGCCCGAAGCGACGGTCGGCGAGGCGACCGAGTTGCCATTGGCGTCGACGCAGGTGAGCGCCACGGTGTCGCCGGTCGCGAAGTCGGTGCCGCCGAGGACGACGGCCTGGCCGGTCGCGGCCTTGATCGACGAGGGCGTCGCGGTGAGCACGACCGGCGGCGGGTTGGACGTCTCGGTGTAGCCGTTCTTGAGCACGCCGACGGTGCCGTCGGGGTTCACGAGCACCACGTCGTAGACCTTGGGCGCGGTCCCCTTCGGTACCACGCCGGTGACGTGATCCGGATCCAGGAAGGTGACCGACTGCATCGCCACGGCGACGTCGGTCGAGGTGCCCGACGCCGGGTTGAGGAAGACGCGCGGCGTGTCGACGAACGGCGCGTTGCCGGGCGCCGGCGCGGCCGTGTCACGCAGGATGGTCACGGCGGTGTCCTGCGACGTGGGACCGAACGGATTGACGACGCTCTTGAGCGTGACGGTCAGGTTCCCCGTCACGGTGAAAGCGTTCTGGAGCGTCGTCTCGCAACCGGTGCTGTCCTTGAGTGTGAGATCGTAGGAGCCCGGCGCCTGCCCCGAGGGCACGGTGGCCTGCAGCTGGTTGGGATGGCCGGCCACCGGAGTGACCTGGAGCGTGGTCACTGGCTGGGTCGCGCCGTCGGGCACGATGGTCGCGGCGTCCGCCGGGAGCGGCTGCTGGAGCGTGGTCGCGTACAGAGTAATCTGCGTGCTGATCCCGTTGTAGACCACCGACGGGTCGACGAAGAATACGACCGGGCCGCTGACCACCGTGACCGTCTTGTGCGGGGTCGGGTCCGCGGCGTCGCCGTTCTTGACGATGACGTCGCACTGGGTGCCGTTGGCCACCGAGCCCGGCGGGAACGTCGCCACGATCTCGGTGCCGTCGGCGTTCACCGTGTTCTGCGTGGACGAGACGCTCGTGCCGCCGCAGTCGAGAGAGACCGTCGCGTCGTGCTGGATCGACTTGCCGTCGATGGTGAGCTGGCTACCGCCGCCGCAGACCACGGAGGGCACGACCGAGTCGACCTCGGGTGGGGTGGTGGAGCATCCGGGTGCGACGAAAAGGATCACCGCTGCGAGCGAGGCGAGGTACCGGCGACGGGGAAGCTCGTTCATGCCGCCGGGCACTGCACGCGCCGTGCCTCGTCACGCGTCGCAATTTTCTTCATGGAAATCGAGGCGGGATGGTCACGCACGTGACCACTGCGCCGCGTGGTCGGCTCACTGAAGGAGCGTGGGCATGGTGGGGTGCTCGCTGCTCCACTCCTCTTCCTCTCGCGCGGGCAAGCGCTCGGGCATCGCGATCTCGCCCCGCTCCGCGCCCGCGACGAGAGCGAAGCGATCCTCGGCGACCGCGGCGCCCAGCTCCGTGAGCAGTCGGTGGTAGTGGGCGCTCGGGCGCGTGCCCACGAGCTCATGACCCAGCTCCATGGCCATGCAGAGCCCCGCGCTGCGTACGATCGGGTCGTCCTGGCGCGCCGCGTACTGGCTCACCACCAGGAGCACCACCGCGTGCTGGATGCGCGTGGCGATCTCGTGGGTGAGCGCTTGCCTGGCCGCGATCCCGGCTCCGGAGTGGCGCAGCGCGCGGCTGATCTCGAGCGCCGAGTCGTGGAGGAGGTGGCCGGCGAGCGCCGTGAGCTTCTCGGCAGCGGCGGGGACTTCGTGGCGCAGCGGGAGGGCCAGCTGGCGCGCTTCCCGCCCCGCGAGCCACGCGACGTAGGAGGCCAGCGGTTGCCGCGCGGCCCAGAGCTGCCGCGCGCGCCTGAGGTCGGGCTGCTCGAAGCCCGCCGCGCGCGCCGCATCGGTGATCGGCGAGAGGTACTGCGCGCCGTGCGCCTGCGCGAGGCGGTTGAAGAACCCGAAGGTCACGACCTCATTTTCTCCCTCGTAGATCGTCGGCGCGAGCAGGTCGTGGACGCAGTCCGCGAAGAGGTTGCCGTCGAGAAACGCTCGGCCGCCGTGGGTCTTGAGCAGGATGTCGACGGTGGCCTCCTTGAGCGCCTCGCTGGCGAAGACCTTGGCCACGATGCACTCGAGCTCCCCGCGATAGCCCTCGTCGAGCAGCGTCGCCGCCCAGGTGCCGAGCGCGTCGCAGGCGACGATCCTGGCCGCGAGCCGGCCGAGGCGGCGCTGCACGAGCTCGCGCGTTCCGATGGGCGCGCCGAACGTCTCGCGCTGCCGGACCCATGGGATCAAGCTGCCGGCGATCCGCCGCAGCATCCCGGCAGCGGTGGCGCACACCGCCACGCGTCCGTGGTTGATGGCGCGGTAGGCGATCGTCCTTCCGTCGCCGGACCGCGGGACGAGCAGGTTGGCGGCTGGCACCGGCAGATCTCGGAAGCGAAGGCCGGCGTTGAGGCAGTGCACCGGGGCGCGGAGCGAGTACTCGACGATCTCGAAGGACGCGTCCTCTCGCCAGGGAAGCTCGACGACGAGCATCTCGAGGCGGCCGTCCAGCCGGCACATCAGCGCGATCGTCCGGCCCGGCGCGGCGTTGGTGATGAAGGCCTTCTCCCCCGTCACGAGCAGCCGGTCTCCGTCGCGGCGCGCCGTCGTGCTCATCCGGCCCCAGTCCGACGAGGCCCCGGGCTCGGTGACGGCGAAGGCGCCGAGGCGCGCGCCGCTCGCGAGCGGCGGCAGGAGCCGCGCCTTCTGCTCCGGCGTGCCGACGTCCTCGAGCAGCGACACGGGCCCGAGGGCAGCATGGGTCGAGGCCAGGCCCGCGACCCACGGATCGGCGAGCACCATCTGGGTGATGGCCTGCGCCAGCATCGCGAAGCTGGCTCCGGCCCCGCCATGGCTCGACTCCACGCGTAGGCCCCAGTACCCCGCTGCGGCCAGCTCGCTGAGCGCCCCGTCACTCACCACGTTGCGGGCGTCGTAGAGCGTGCTCGCTCGCGCGCGACGGCGGACGACATCCATCGAGCGCTCCAGCCGCTCCTGCACCGGCGGCGGCATGGGATGCGCCTCGACTGTGAACAGCTCGAGCG
>Ga0316628_100004274_pt1 | contig 11174 bp, 4 predicted proteins | sample OWC_Aug_M2_C1_D5_FD_207648 | JGI IMG/M metagenome (GOLD analysis project Ga0316628, IMG submission 207648) | Wetland soil microbial communities from Old Woman Creek delta, Ohio, United States - OWC_Aug_M2_C1_D5_C | ecosystem: Environmental > Terrestrial > Soil > Wetlands | place: USA: Ohio... | reverse complement strand
CCGTAATCGGTGGCGGCGCGGGCGAAGACGGGCAGATCGCTCGAGGAGTAGAGCCGGCTGACGGTGCGTTCCGGGCCCCCGGTCCGCAAGCATTCGCCATGATGGCGCTGAGCCTCTCTTCCGGCGACCTGCCCATAGGCGCGAGAGTAGCAAGGCGGGGCGATTTTGACTGCGGGCCGTTTTGACTTTGGGCCGGTGACTCTGATATGACCGGGCTATGCTTTCGAGACGCGTGTTCATGGCCGGCGGCGCCACAGCCGCTTCGGCGTTACGGGTGGCGGGCGCGAACGACCGCGTCCGGCTGGGCATCATCGGGACGGGCGGCCGCGGCAGCTATCTGATGCGCGCGGCCAACCAGGCGGGCGGCATCCAGTGGGTAGCGGTATGCGATGCCTGGGACAAGCGGCGGGAGCAGGCCTCCGGAATCGCGGCCGCCCCCGTGGAGCGATATGCGGATTATCGCAAGCTGCTCGAGCGCCAGGACATTGACGGCGTCATCGTGGCCACCCTCGACCACCTGCACGCCCCGGTCACCATCGCCGCCTGCCGCGCGGGCAAAGATGTTTACGTCGAGAAGCCCATGACCTCGCTGCCCGAGCAGGGCCGCGGCATGGTCGCGGCGGTGCGGGAGACCGGGCGCATCGTGCAGGTGGGCACGCAGCAGCGCAGCATGGCCCACTTTGTCGAGGCCAAACAACGCTTCTTCGACAGCGGCATGATCGGAAAGGTCCATACCGTGCGCACCATCTGGAACGGCAACAGCGGGTACCTGACGCCCGTGCCGGCGGGGATGGAGCGGAAACCGGAGGGGCTCGACTGGGACGCCTGCCTGGGCTGGCTGCCGAAGATTCCCTGGGACCCCAAACGCTATTTCAACCGGTTCGCCTACTGGGATTTCGCCACGGGCGGGCAAACTGGCGGCCTATTCGTGCACTGGGTGGACGTGGTCCACTGGTACCTCGGGCTGCACGCGCCGCTTTCCGCGGTGGCGCTGGGCGGAATCTACCAGTACGACGACGGGCGCGACACCCCAGACAACATCGGCGGCGTGGTGGATTATCCGCAGGGCCTGAACGTCTCCTTCGAGGCGACCCTCACGGACCGCACGGCGCGCGAGACCACCGATATCCATTTCATCGGCCGCGGCGGGCGGCTCTCCATCACCCGCGGGGGCTACCTGTTCGTGCCTTCGCGCGACAACGCACAGAGCGGCGAAGTGCGGTCCAAGGGGTCGCCGGAAGAGGCGCACATGGCGAACTGGCTGGCGTGCGTGCGCAGCCGCCAGAGGCCGAACTGCGACGTGGTGGAGGGCCACTACTCCGCCATGTCCTGCCACATGCTGAACGCGGCGTACAGGCAGAAGACCCGCGTGACGTGGCGTCAGGAGTGGGACGTATGAGGCGGTGGCTGGCACTTCTCCTGCTGGCGGCGCCGTTGGCGGCGGCCGGGACCCGGCCGCTGCGGGTGCTGATCTTTTCGGGGCGGAACAACCACGACTGGCGCACCACCACGCCGTTCCTGAGACAGTGCCTGCTCGACGCCGGCCGCTTCGACGTGCGGGTAGTGGAGGAGCCGGCCGGCACCACAGCGGCCACGCTTGCGGGCTACGACGTGATCGTCTCCGACTACAACGGGGCCCGCTGGGGCGCCGCCACCGAACAGGCGGTCGAGGAGTTCGTGCGGTCCGGCAAGGGCTTCGTGGCCGTGCACGCCGCCAGCTATGCCTTCGGCGGGCTGCCCGTGCTGGGAGAACACCAGACCCGCACCAATATCGTGGAGCCGGCCTGGCCGGCGTACGGCAAGATGGTGGGGGCGCACTGGACCACCACGCCGCCCACCGGCCACGGGCCGCGGCGCGTGTTTACCGTGAAGCGCACGGCGCACCTCCACCCCATCACCCAGGGGATGGGGGAATCGTTCACGATCTCCGACGAGCTCTACCGCAACTTCGCGCTGGAGCCCAATATCGAGGTCATGGCGACGGCCTACGACGACCCCAAGTTCAGCGGATCCGGCAAGGACGAGCCGCTGTTGTGGACCGTGCGCTACGGCGGCGGGCGAGTTTTCCACACGGCGCTCGGCCACGACCTTTCCGCGATGCGGGAACCCGGCTTCGTGGACACCTTCGTCCGCGGCACCGAATGGGCGGCCACGGGCACGGCGAACGAACGGCCCAAGCCGGCAGCCAGGACGCGCCTGCTGGTGGTGACCGGCGGGCACGCCTACGAAACCTCCTTCTATAGCCTCTTCGACGGCTTCGACTGGAGCCACGTGGAAGGCGTGGACCAGGCGTTCCGCAAGGACGTGCGCGACCAGTACGATGCCGTGCTGTTCTACAACCTGGAGCAGACTCTGCCGGACGCATCGCGGCGCAACCTGCGGGATTTCGTCGAAGGGGGCAAGGGCGTGGTGGTGCTGCACCATGCCATCGCCAACTTCAACGGCTGGCCATGGTGGTACCGCGACGTGGTGGGGGGCAAGTACTTCTTGAAACCCGAGAGCTCGACGCCGGCCTCCACCTACAAGCACGACCAGGATTTCGTAGTGCGGGTGGCGGCCAAGCACCCCATCCTGGCGGGCATCAGCGAGTTCCACGCGCAGGAGGAGGCGTACAAGGGCCTGTGGATCTCGCCCGAGGTCAAGGTGCTGCTGACGGTGGACCATCCGGCGGCGGACCCCCCGGTGGCGTGGGTAAGCCCCTATGCGAAATCCCGCGTGGCGGTGATCCTGCTGGGGCACGACCACGCGGAGCACGAACACCCCACGTTCCGGCAACTGGTCGGGAATGCCGTTCGGTGGGCAGCGGGGAAGTGACTCACCCGCGGACGCGGCGGCGGTCTAGCACGGCTTTGACCTTGCCGGCCAGTCCGGCGGCGGTGTAGGGCTTCTGGATGAAATCGCCGGCGCTCTGGCCGGCGAAGCGGCGGGCAGCCTCCTGCTCGTCGAAGCCGCTGGAGATGATCACCGGCACGTCGGGCCGGATGCTCTTGATGAGCACGGAGGCCTCCTCGCCGCCCATCACGGGCATGTTGAGGTCCAGCAGAATGAGGCCGATGCGGTCGCGCATGGCACGGAACAGTTCCACGCCCGCGCGCCCGTCGGCGGCTTCGAAGACGGTGTAGCCGTATTGCTGGAGCGCGGCCTTGGCGGCGCGGCGCACCAGGATCTCGTCATCCACGACGAGGATGACCCCCGAACCGGCGAGTTCCCACCGCTCGACGCGCGGACCGGTCCCTGCCTGCGGCGCCTGGCGCGCACCCGCCGGAAACAGCACCTCGAAGCGGCTGCCCTTGCCGGGTGCGCTCTCCACGTCGAGGTCGCCGTCATGACCACGGACGATCCCGAGGGCGGCGGCCAGGCCCAACCCGCGCCCGGTGAACTTGGTGGTAAAGAACGGCTCGAAGATCTGCTTCCTGACATCGTCGTCCATGCCGCAGCCGGTGTCTTCCACCTCGAGGTACACGTAATCTCCGGGCGGCAGGCCGGCTCCCGGTATGGTTCGGCGGGAGCGTGGCGCGTCGAAGCTGCGTACTCCCGTCGCGATCGAGACTCTACCGGGCGCGTCTCCGACGGCCTCGGCGGCATTGAGCACGAGGTTCATGGCGAGCTGCCGGATCTGGTTGGCGTCGGCTTCGATGGCGGGCAGGCCCTCCGCGAGAGCCAACTCCACCCGCACCTTCTTCGCGATGGAGACATGGACGAGGCCGATGATCTCGCGCACGAGCTCGGAGAGATCCACCGGTTCGAGGACGAACCGGCCCTTGCCGGCGTAGGCGAGCAGTTGCCGCGTGAGGTCGGCCGCACGCTCGCTGGCGCGGACAACTTCGTCGAGCAGCATGCGCACGTCGTCGGGCGGCGACCAGATCTCCGCGATCAGGCTGGCGTTGCCCAGTATGCCGGTGAGCAGATTATTGAAATCGTGCGCCACGCCGCCGGCCAGCAATCCCAGGCTTTCCAGCTTCTGGGCCTGGCGAAGCTGCTCCTCCAGGTCGCGGCGTTCTTGGCGCAGGGCCGATTCGCGGAGCTCGCGACGGACGGCCGGCACCAGGCGCCCCAAGTTGTGCTTGAGCACGTAGTCGTGGGCGCCCGCCTTCATGGCGGCCACGGCGGCCTCCTCCCCGATGGTGGCGGAGACAATCACGAAAGGCACGTCCAGGCCCCGCGCGCGCAGCATCTCGAGCGCCTCGGGCAGGCTGAAGGCGGGCATGGAATAATCGGAGAGCACGAGGTCCCAGGGCTGCCGCTCGAGGGCCGCGGCCATAGCCCCGGGCGTATCCACGCGCGAGCAGGCCGGTTCGTAGCCGCCGCGGCGGAGTTCCAGCGCGAGCAGGTCGGCGTCCTCTGGGGAGTCTTCCACAATCAGGACACGCAGCGGTTCTCTGGCGCGGGCGGTTTGCAGCACAGTCAATTTCCCTGCCTCTGTAAGGTGAAGTAAAACGTAGCGCCTCCTTGTGGGATGCCTTCGGCCCAGACGCGGCCGCCGTGCCGCTTGACGATGCGGTCAACGGTGGCCAGGCCGATGCCGGTCCCCTGAAACTCCGCTTCGGAATGCAGCCGCTGGAAGGGCTGGAAGAGCCTGGCGCTCTTGCTCATGTCGAAGCCCGCGCCGTCGTCGCGCACATAGTAGGCCGGCACGCCCTGATGGTTGATGACACCGAACTCGATACATGCCTGCTCGCGCTGCCGCGTGAACTTCCAGGCGTTTTCGAGCAGGTTCTGGAGGGTCAGTTTCAACAACACGGGGTCTCCCGAAGCCACGATGCCTTCGCTCACGTCGAGGCGCACCTGGCGGCCGGGCTCGCGGGCAGCCATTTCGGCGCCGATGGCGAGCGCCATGGCGCTCAGATCCACCTGTTCGCGGCGCAGGGGGGCGCGGCTGAGGCGGGCCAGGTTCAGCAACTCGTCCACAAGCTCGCAGACACGCTGCGACGAGGAATGGATCCGCTCGAGGTATAGCCGGCCCTGATCGTCGAGAACTTCGGAATAGGATTCGACCAGCGCCTGGCTGAAGCCGGCGATGCGGCTGAGCGGGCTGCGCAGGTCGTGCGAAACCGAGTAGCTGAAGGCTTCCAGCTCGCGGTTGACGTCGCTGAGATCCATCACGCGGCGCTCGAGGTGCTGGTTCAGAACGCGGATCTCTTCCTCGGCCTGCTCGCGCCGTGCGATGGCACTCTCCAACGCGGCGTTGCGCGCCTCCAACAGGCGGCGCTTGCGGTACAGCTCCACAAAGACCGAAGCCTTGGCGCGCAGCACCTGGGGCACGATGGGCTTGAACAGATAGTCCACCGCGCCCACGTCATAGCCCTGGAACAGGTACTCTTCCGACTTGCCGAGGGCGGTGAGGAAAATGATGGGGGTGTCGCGCGAGCGGTCGCGGGAGCGGATGAGGGCCGCGGTCTCGAGCCCGTCCATGTCCGGCATCATCACGTCGAGCACGATCACCCCGAAGTCGTCCTTGAGCAGCCTCCGCAGCGCGTCCCTTCCGGATTGCGCGGTGACGATCTCCTCCCCGAGCGATTCCAGCACGGCCTCCGCGGAGAGCAGGTTGTCCGGCTGGTCGTCGACGATCAGAATCTTGACGCGTTCCTTCCGGCTCTCCTGGTCCGTCATGGTATCCGCCGGGATGACGACGGCGCGACCGGCCTCACGCGTTCGCAATGGCGGCCTCCGGGCGGTAGAGCCAGACGCGCAGCATGGAGAAAAGCTGCTCGAGGTCCACCGGCTTGGGGATGTAGTCGGAGGCGCCCGCCTCCATGCATTTCTCGCGATCTCCTTTCATGGCTTTGGCGGTGACGGCGATGATGGGCAGGGTACGGAAGGCCTCAATCTGGCGGATGGCGCTGGTGGTTTCGTAACCGTCCATGCCGGGCATCATCACGTCGATGAGCACGGCGTCAATATCCGGGGTGGTCATGAGGGTCTCAATGCCCGCGTGGCCGGTATCGGCGTGCAGCACGTCAATGCGGGCGCGCTCCAGAAGGCTGGTCAGCGCGAAGATGTTCCGTACGTCGTCGTCCACGATGAGGATTTTCTTGCCGGCCAGCATGGGATCGACGTCGCGAGCCTCTTCGAGCATGTGGCGTTTCGCTTCGGGCAAATTGGCTTCGGCGCGGTGGAGCAAGAGAGTGGTCTGGTCCAGCAGGCATGCGGCGTTGACGGCGCGCCGCAAGATCATGCCGTCGGCCAGGCGGTCGACCGCTTCCTTCTGCCCGGGGCCGGGCTCATCCGGCCCGAACAGAATGATGGGAACGTCGCGGCCTTCGGCCCGCACGTGGAGGCCGATGGCCAGTTCAAACGCCGGCATGTCCGGCACTCCAGGGCCGATCACCACGCAGTCGAACAGGTGCGTGTCGAAGCGCTCCAGAGCTTCCCGCCCGGTGGCCACGGGTGCTACCAGTACGTCCGCGTCCGCCACCGTATCGACGACAAGCCCGCGGCCGGCGCCCTCCGGCTCCACCAACAAGATATTCTTCATGCGCTTTTCGATGGACCGGGCGATGCGCGCAAAGGCTTCGGCCAGAACCTCCTTGCCCGCCGATTTCTTCAGGTGCGAGCAGGCACCTAGGGCCAGGCCGCGGCGCTGGTCTTCGTCGATGGAGAGGATGTGGACAGGGATGTGGCGCGTTTCCGGATCGTGCTTGAGGCGGTCGAGCACCGTCCAGCCCACGGTGTCGGGGAGGCCGATATCGAGCGTGATGGCGTGGGGCCGGAACTTCCTGGCCATGACCAGGGCCACATCGCCGCGCGGCGCGACCAGGGCTTTGAAGGATTTGCCGCGCGCCAGATCGAGGAGGATGCGGGCATAGGTGGCGTCGTCTTCCACAATTAGCAGGACGCGATCGCCAGGCCGGATGTCTTCGCGGTCGTCCTCGAGTTCGCCCTGCACCGCCGGCAGTGGCTTGGCGCGGGGACCGGCGAACACGGTGTCGTAGTCGGCGGGGATGTGCCGCGACAGGGCCGTGCGACTGTCCGGCGCGGGCGCGAGTGTGGCGGCGATGTATGTCTGGGGCAGGTAGAGCGTGAAGGTGCTGCCGCGGCCGGCCATGCTCTCCAGCTTGATTTCGCCGCCCAGCAGGTAGGCAATCTCGCGGCTGATCGAGAGCCCCAGACCCGTCCCGCCATATTTCCGGCTGGTAGTGCCGTCCACCTGCTGGAAGGCCTCGAAAACGATGCGCTGCTTATCGAGCGGGATGCCGATGCCGGTATCGGTCACGGAGAAGGCGATGACACCGTGGGCGTTGTCGAGCACCCGGTGGCCGGGGCTCCAACCTTCGGCGGCCGGCGATACCCGCATCACCACACCGCCGCGCGCGGTGAATTTCAGCGCATTCGAAAGCAGGTTCTTGAGAACCTGCTGAAGACGCTTGGCGTCCGTGAACACGGTGCGGGGCAGGCCCGGCGCCAGTTCGATGGAGAAGTCCAGGCCCTTGCTGTCCGCCATGTGGCGGAAGTTGCGGGCGACGTACTCTTCGAGATCCGCGAACCGCACCTCGCCGGGCTCCACCGTCATGGTGCCGGATTCGATCTTCGATAGGTCGAGAATGTCGTTGATCAGGGCCAGCAGGTCCGTGCCGGAGGAATGGATGGTTTCGGCGTACTTGATTTGCTTGGGCGAGAGGTTGCCCTCCGGGCTCTCGGCCAGCATGTTCGCCAGGATGAGCAGGTTGTTCAGCGGCGTGCGCAGCTCGTGCGACATGTTGGCCAGAAACTCGGACTTGTACTTGGAGGTGAGAGCCAACTGTTCGGCCTTCTCCTCGAGCGCGCGCTTAGCCTGCTCCACTTCGCGGTTCTTGCGCTCCACCTCGGTCTTCTGCTCAGCCAGCAGGCGCGCCTTTTCCTGCAACTCGGCATTGGTCTGCTGCAACTGCTCCTGCTGATTCTTGAGCAGCTCCTCGGATGCCTTGAGGGTGGTGGCCTGCTGCTCCAGGCGCCGGTTGGTGACGGTCAGCTCCTCCTGCTGACTCTGCAACTCTTCGGCCAAGGCCTGCGACTGTTTCAGCAGTTCCTCGGTCCGCATGGTGGCGGCGATGGTGTTGAGCACGATGCCCATGGATTCGGTGAGCTGGTCCAGGAAACGCAAATGGATCTCGCTGAAGCGGTGGAAGGAGGCCAGCTCGATCACGGCCTTCACCTGGCCCTCGAACAGCACCGGCAGCACCACGATGCTCAGCGGCGTGGCCTCGCCGAGGCCGGAAGAGATGCGGATGTAATCCTCCGGCACGTCGGTGAGCAGAATGCGCTCCCGTTCGAGCGCGCACTGGCCCACCAGCCCTTCACCGGCTCTAAAGACGCTGGCCACGGACTTGCGTTCGCGGTAGGCGTAGCTGGCGAAGAGCTTCATGACCGGGCTGGCGGAGTCGTCGCTGTCGGCGATATAGAAGATGCCCTGCTGCGCGTTGACCAGCGGAGCCATCTCCGAGAGCACCAGCTTGCAGACGGCCAGCAGGTCCCGCTGACCCTGGACCATGCTGGTGAAGCGGGCCACATTGGTCTTGAGCCAGTCCTGTTCGGTGTTCTTGCGGGTGGTCTCCGCCAGGTTGCGGATCATCTCGTTGATGCTCTCGCGGAGAGCCGCCAGCTCACCTTGAGCCTCCACCGCGATGGAGCGGGTCAGGTCGCCCTTGGTCACGGCGGCGGCCACCTCCGCGATGGCGCGTACCTGAGTGGTCAGGTTGGCGGCGAGCTGGTTGACATTGTTGGTGAGGTCGCGCCAGATGCCGGCCGCGCCGGGTACGCGCGCCTGGCCGCCGAGTTTACCCTCGATGCCCACCTCGCGCGCCACGGTGGTCACCTGGTCGGCGAAAACGGCCAGGGTATCGATCATGCCGTTGATGGTGTCGGCGAGCTCGGCGATCTCGCCCTTGGTCTCGAGCACCAGCTTGCGCTTGAGGTCGCCGTTGGCCACCGCGGTGACCACCTTGGCGATGCCGCGCACCTGCGTGGTGAGGTTGGCGGCCATGGAGTTAACGTTGTCAGTGAGATCCTTCCAGGTACCGCCCACGCCGCGCACCTGCGCCTGCCCGCCAAGGATCCCTTCCGTACCCACTTCGCGCGCCACGCGCGTCACTTCGCTGGCGAAGGAGTTGAGCTGGTCCACCATGGTGTTGATAGTGTTCTTCAGCTCCAGGATTTCACCGCGCGCGTCCACGGTGATTTTGCGGGAGAGATCGCCGTTGGCCACCGCGGTCGTGACTGCCGCTATGTTGCGGACCTGGTTGGTAAGGTTCGACCCCATGGAGTTGACGCTTTCGGTGAGGTCCTTCCAGGTGCCCGCCACCCCTCGCACTTCGGCCTGTCCGCCGAGCTTGCCCTCCGTACCCACCTCGCGCGCCACGCGGGTGACCTCGCTGGCGAACGCATTGAGCTGGTCCACCATGGTGTTGATGGTGTTCTTCAGCTCCAGGATCTCGCCGCGCACGTCCACGGTAATCTTCCGGGAGAGGTCGCCGTTGGCTACCGCCGTGGTAACCTCGGCGATGTTGCGCACCTGGTTAGTCAGGTTCGACGCCATGGAGTTGACGCTTTCGGTGAGGTCTTTCCAGGTGCCCGCCACGCCGCGCACGTCCGCCTGCCCGCCGAGCTTGCCCTCCGTACCCACCTCCCGCGCCACTCGCGTCACCTCGCTGGCGAAGGCGTTGAGCTGGTCCACCATGATGTTGATGGTGTTCTTCAGCTCCAGAATTTCGCCCTGCGCGGTCACCGTAATCTTGCGGGAGAGATCGCCTGTGGCGACCGCCGTGGTCACCGCCGCGATGTTCCGCACCTGGTTGGTCAGGTTCGACGCCATGGAGTTGACGCTTTCGGTGAGGTCTTTCCAGGTGCCCGCCACGCCGCGCACGTCCGCCTGCCCGCCGAGCTTGCCCTCCGTACCCACCTCCCGCGCCACTCGCGTCACCTCGCTGGCGAAGGCGTTGAGCTGGTCCACCATGATGTTGATGGTGTTCTTCAGCTCCAGGATTTCGCCGCGTGCGTCCACCGTAATCTTGGTGGAGAGGTCGCCGGTGGCCACGGCGGTGGTCACGGCGGCGATGTTGCGCACCTGGTTGGTCAGGTTGCCAGCCATGGAGTTGACGCTGTCGGTGAGGTCCTTCCAGACGCCCGCCACGTCCTTCACCACGGCCTGGCCGCCCAGTTTGCCCTCGGTGCCGACCTCGCGCGCCACGCGCGTCACTTCGCTGCCGAAGGCGTTGAGCTGATCGACCATCGTGTTGATGGTGTTCTTAAGCTCGCGGATTTCCCCCTGCGCGGTGACGGTGATCTTACGGGAGAGGTCCCCGTTGGCCACCGCGGTGGTTACGGCCGCGATGTTGCGCACCTGGTTGGTGAGGTTCGAGGCCATCGAATTGACGCTCTCGGTGAGATCCTTCCAGGTGCCGGCGACGCCGCGCACTTCGGCCTGGCCGCCCAGCTTGCCTTCGGTCCCGACCTCGCGGGCCACGCGGGTCACCTCGCTGGCGAACGAACTGAGCTGGTCCACCATGGTGTTGATGGTGTTCTTGAGCTCCAGGATCTCGCCGCGGGCATCCACGGTGATGCGGGTAGAGAGGTCGCCGCGCGCCACCGCAGTGGTGACACCGGCGATATTGCGCACCTGGTTGGTCAGGTTACCGGCCATGGAGTTGACACTGTCGGTGAGGTCCTTCCAGACGCCCGCCACCTCTTTCACCACGGCCTGGCCGCCGAGCTTGCCTTCGGTGCCCACTTCGCGCGCCACACGCGTCACCTCGCCGGCGAAGCCGTTGAGCTGGTCGACCATGGTGTTGATGGTGTTCTTGAGCTCCAGAATTTCACCGCGCGCGTCCACGGTAATCTTGCGGGAGAGGTCGCCGCGCGCCACCGCCGTCGTGACGCCCGCGATGTTGCGCACCTGGTTGGTCAGGTTGCCGGCCATGGAATTGACGCTGTCGGTGAGGTCTTTCCAGACGCCGGCCACGTCTTTCACCACCGACTGGCCGCCGAGCTTGCCTTCGGTGCCCACCTCGCGCGCCACGCGCGTCACCTCGCCGGCGAAGCCATTGAGCTGATCGACCATCGTGTTGATGGTGTTTTTGAGCTCCAGGATTTCGCCGCGCGCATCCACCGTGATCTTGCGGGAGAGGTCGCCGCGCGCCACCGCCGTGGTTACGCCCGCGATGTTGCGCACCTGGTTGGTGAGGTTCGACGCCATCGAGTTG
>Ga0316628_100004273_pt1 | contig 11175 bp, 11 predicted proteins | sample OWC_Aug_M2_C1_D5_FD_207648 | JGI IMG/M metagenome (GOLD analysis project Ga0316628, IMG submission 207648) | Wetland soil microbial communities from Old Woman Creek delta, Ohio, United States - OWC_Aug_M2_C1_D5_C | ecosystem: Environmental > Terrestrial > Soil > Wetlands | place: USA: Ohio... | reverse complement strand
GGGCGATCAACGAGATCAAGGCGAAGGCAAAGGTCGGCGACGAGGTGACCGTGAAGGTCGGCGGCTACGAGGACCAGTACGCGGGAATCCCCGTGCCGATCACGGGCAAGGTCGAGTACCTGGCGAAGTACGGCAGATTCCCGACCGTCGCGGTCCTCAGGTTCGGCAGCAACAACCGCGTGATTGTCACGCCCGAGCTGGACCAGGTGACCGACCCGGGCATCTTCGCGCCGCTCGGCATCGACCTGAAGACGCTCGACATCATCGTGCTGAAGTCGCGCGTGCACTTCTGGCGCGGGTTCGTCGAGGACGGTCTGGCCAAGACTGTCGTGGTCATCGACGCCCCGGGTCTCGGGCCCGCGGACGTTACGACGATACCGTACAAGAATGCGCCAAAAGACCTCTACCCGCTCGTGAGGCGATAGGGCCTCCGCGAAATTGGATCTGGCACGATTCCCGGATTGGTTCTCGAGAATCGTGCCAGATCTCCTGTCGCATCGACTGGAACGGTTCGGTATGTCCCGCGGTCGGTTGCCCGATCCCCTGACCTACCCACGATCGACGACTTGCTGTCTCGTCGCGGCTACTGGGCAAAACGCCTGGCTCGTCCGATAAGGATGATGACGGCGTGGGCTGATGAGGTCCCCGGGAGCCTCGCAGCCGGCATGACACCGGGTGTGTAACGCTCGCCGCACCGCGTCGTATTGACCTTCTGAGAAGTCGTTCGGCGTTCGTTTCGTCCGGCGTCGTTCGTTGTCCCGTTCGGCGTTCGTTCTCCCTCGTTTCGTTCGTTCGTCGGCGTTCGTTTGCGTCCTCCCTCGTTCGTTCGTCGTCGTTCGTCGTCGTTCGTCTCGTTCGCTCCGTGGTCTGGTGTCCGGCGGCCACGCGTCGGCCGTCCGGACACCCGGCTGCGGGCTTCAGCGCTCGTCCTACCCGCTACTCACCACTCGTGACTGACTAGTCGTCGTAGCCTGCCCTTGCGCCCGCTCTCGTGTGTTCGGTAGAATGCGGTGTTCGCCCGCCGCCGGCGCGGTTCTCCACGGGCCAGCCTCGTCGGGGTACCCCAGCCAAGTTGGGAGGTCGTTCAACGGTAGGACACGTGGCTCTGGACCACGTTATCGGGGTTCGAATCCCTGCCTCCCAGCCATTTAACTCCTTTAAAATCCATCAGTTACATCTTCAATCATTCTCCGTGCGGCACGTGATTTATGACCACGTTACCGGGGCCTGTTTGCCCGCGTCCTGCCTCAATCCTAAACGCTTCTCTTGCACGGAGATACCGCGAGGCTCGCGACGTGGCTACAGGCGCACGGCCGAGTGATGTTGAACGAAACTTGAAAGGCTGCCGGCCCTTCGTGCGGATCCTGGGCTCGCTACTGCGGCAGGACCACGCGGCGCAGGATGGCCTGGAAGCGCGGCTCGGCGCGCAGCGGATCGAACGATGGCATGCAGCTGAGATACGGGATGTTGGGGTCCCGATCCGCGTAGGCCTTCTCGAACAGGTCGAGCGCGCGCGCGCCGATCATCGCAAGATATGTTGTGGCGTCCCACGCCGTGCCTTCGTCTTCTCTTGAGGAGATCCGCGGTCGGCGCGTGTTGTCAAGCGCCTGCCTCTTCTCGAACAGGTAGTCCGCACTCCACTGCCAACAGCGTGACATCGTCGCGCAGGTTGCCACCGCACCAGCGGCTGGCGGCGTCGGCCAGTTCGTCGAGGCCTTCGCGAAGGCCGAGGTCGCGCAGGCGGGCGATCTCCGAAAGCAGGCGCGTTTCGCCGAACTGCTCCTCGAGCGCGTCCAGCGCTTCGGTCACCCCGTCGGTGTAGAAGTAGAGCCGGTCGCCGGGTTCGAGCCGCAGGGTCTCGTTCTCGTAGCGCGCCCCCTCGATCATGCCGATGGGCAGGCCGCGGCCGGCGACCGGCCGCGGCGGCCCACACGCGGGCAGGTGCACTGGAGCCGGGTGGCCGGCCGTGACGTAGTGGAACGTCCCCGTTGCGGTGTCGAGCACGCCGTAGACGAGCGTGAAGTACTGCCGCGTGCGGTCCATCGGGAACTGCCGGTTGAGACGCGCGGCCACGCAAGAGGGCTCGACGATGTGCACGCCGTTTGCGGTGTCGGCCACCATCAACGCCCCCTCACCCCTCGTCGCCGACAAGAGGTGATTCAGCGTGAAGGACAAGAGCGCCGCGCCGGCGCCGTGCCCGCTCACGTCGAGCACGTAGAGGGCGAGCGCTCCGCCAGGCAGGGGCACGATGCCGACCGCGTCCCCGGCCAGATCGGTGCAGGGCCGGAACACCCTCGCGATGCGGAACCCGCCCTGCGTCACCTCGAGCGGCGGCAGCAGCGCCTGCTGCACGCCCGCGGCCAGCCGCAGATCCCGTTCGAGCGTGTCCTTGGCCTGCCGGAGCGCGCTCTCGGCCCGCCGGCGGGCGGTCACGTCCGACTGGACCCCGATGAAGTGGGTCACCAGCCCCGCCTCGTCGCGGACGGGCGTGATGGAGAGCCGGTTCCAGAAGGTCGAGCCGTCCTTCCGGTAGTTGAGGATCTCCACGACGCACTCGCGTTCCGCCTCGATGGCCTCGCGGATTTCCCGGGCGGCTCCCGGGTCGGTATCGGGGCCCTGGAGGAAACGGCAATTGCGGCCAATCACCTCGGCGGCCGAGTAGCCGGTGATGCGGACGAAGCCCTGGTTCGCGTAGATCAGGGGGCGATCCGGCTGGCGGGCGTCGGCAATGGTGACGCCTTCGGCGGCCACGTCCAGCGCGCGATCCGTGAGCGCAGCTTGCAGCCTTGGGCCGTCGTCGTCTTCGGCCACGTCACGCCTCTCTCTTTTCGAACAGGTAGTGGGAGATCCCCCACTCCTCGCCGTCGCGGTACCCGAACATCTCGGCGCAGGCCATGAAGAACATCCGCCAGCGGCCCCACCACTGCCGCGCATGCGTGTGCCCGTAGGTCGCCTCGAACAGCCGCTCCAGTTCGTCGCGGTTGGCGTCCATGTTCTTCAGCCACGCGTTGCTCGTCTTCTCGTAGTGCCAACCCGGGAATCGCCAGTGCTCCTTCACCGACAGGTCCTTCTGGAAGTAGAGCAGCAGATCGTCGCTCGGCATCTGGCCGCCGGTGAAGAAGTGCTGCGCCATCCAGTCGGTCGCGTCGCGGACGACGAACGGGTACGCGTAGCGGGCGTGGGCGAAGACGTGCACGAACAGCAGGCCCGCGGGGCGCAGCCACGACGCGATGCGCGACAGGAGCCGCTCGTAATTGCGGACGTGCTCGAACATCTCCACCGACACCACGCGGTCGAAGCGACGGGCCGTTGCGAAGTCGTTGATGTCCGCGGTGAGCACCTCGACATTGTGCAGCCCCCGCGCGGCCGCTCGTTCGAGGATGAAGCCGCGCTGGCTGTGCGAGTTCGAGAGGGCGACGATGCGGCTGCCGGGAAAGCGTTCGGCCATGAACAGCGTGAGCGAGCCCCAGCCGCAGCCGAGTTCCAAGACGTCCTGGCCCTCGGCCAGCCGCGCGCGCGCGCAGGTGAGGCGCAGCATCGCCTCTTCGGATTCAGCCAGCGTCGTCGTGCTCTCCCCCCAGAGGCCTGCGCTGTACTTGAGACGCGGTCCAAGCACGCGCTCGAAGAACCTGGCCGGGAGCTCGTAGTGCTGCCGATTCGCGGCGTTTGTGTGAATCGCGACGGCGCTTTCACGCAGGTCGGCGACGTGGGCCATCAGCCACTCGCGCTGAGCGCCGGCATCAGCCGCCCGTTCCTGTCGCAGGCGCGCGCCGCAGATCTGGCGGATGGCCATGCGAACTAACGCATCGGGGACGAGGCCTCGTTCCGCGATGCCGGAGGCGAGGCCGACGAACGAGGTGGTCGCCGCCGCGGGTTCGAACGACGTCCGGTTGAGAGCGTCAGCGCGAGTCGTCATGAGGGAGCCTTTTCGGAAACCAGGGCGCGAAGGCACTGGTCGTCTGCTGGTAGCGGCGGTAGTCGTCGCCGCGCGTTCGAAGCGCCTGGTCCTCGGTCGCCGGGATGCCGGTGACGCGGAACAGGAAGTAGAGCATCAGGGCCGGGCACCCGAGCGCCAGCCAGCCGTATGGAGAGCCGAGCGCGTAGACCGCGTAGGCGATCCAGACGAGCCACTCGAAGAAGTAGTTCGGATGCCGCGAGTAGTGCCACAGGCCCGCGCGGCACGTTCGGCTGCGGTTCGCCGCCACGCGCTTGAAGCGCGCCAACTGCGCGTCGGCGGTCGTTTCGCCGGCGACGCCTACGGCCCAAATGACCAGGCCGATTGCCTCGACGACCGAAAATGCGCCGACGGGACTACGCGCGACGAGCAGCGACGGCAGCGACAGCAGGACGCCGAGCGCGGCCTGGGCCTGGAAGAAGAGGAAGAACTTTAGCGGAAGGTTGGTGCGCCAGCGCCGGCGCAGCTCCTGGTACCGTCCTTCCTCGGGGTGCCCGACGACGCGCGTCATCAGCAGGTAGGTGCCGAGCCGGCCGCCCCAGACGACGAACATCGCGACCAGCACCAGCAGCCGGGCGCCGGGCTGAGGCGCGTACGCGGCATACACGAGAGCCGCGAGCGGCAGGCCGAACGCCCAGCCGGCATCCACGATGGCGGCGTTGGCGATCCTCAAGTGGACGAGCCAGAGAACGGCCATCAGGACGGCCACGGCCGCCCACGCGGTGCCGAGAAGCGACAGCGTCTCGATCATTTCGCGACGGCAGAGCCAGGGATCGTCATCCCGGGCCGGAGGAGCACCGTCCACGCCGGCCGTCCCTGCGGCAGGCGCGCGAGCGCGAGGATGACGTACAGGGCGGCCGTAATGTTGCCCAGGCCCATGATCAGCGCGAACCAGAGGACGCGCGACGCCCAAGAGCGTTCGCGCCAGGCGACCCAGACGTAGAAGACCAGGAAGCCGCAGTAAGCGTCGACGAGCGTCGCGATCGCCCACCGGTTGGCGGCGAATCCCGGCCAGGAATCGAAGACCGACACCTGCTGGCCGGCCCACACGTTGACGCCGATGACCGTCAGCATGACGGCCGCGAAGAGCAGCAGCAAGGGGCCTTTCACGCGTCGCTCCTGAGGAGTTGCGCCGCCGTCCGCGCTGGACGGCCGCCGAGGCGCAGGAGGTGATGTTCGTATTCCTCGAAGGTCGCAAGCGGGAGCACGCGGCCGCGGCGCCCGGCCGACGGCGACAGGGCCAGCGTGCTCGGGCCGCCCGCCCACATTTCAACCGACGATGGGACTGCGCGACGGATGTCGTTGATCTTGGCGGCAGCGGTACGCGACCCGCCGCTCAGGCCGATGACCACCACCGACGCGTCGCTCTCGGCAGCGGCGCGCCCGATGTCGTCGGCGGGAACTTCGGGCCCGAGGTACACCGGGTCCAGCCCCGCGGCGGCCGACAGCATGGCGGCGGCCAGGATGCCGAACTCGTGAAGCTCGGTGTCTGGCGTGGCAAACAGCAGGCGCGGGGCGCCGGCCGGCGGCCGCTGCAGGCGAACGAGGCTGGACATGACCGCGCGCAGAATCGCCGACGCGAGGTGCTCCTGCGCGATCGAGAGCGTGCCCGCGTGCCAGCGTTCGCCGACCGTGCGCATGAGGGGCAGCGTCAACACGTAGACCAGGTCGCGCGGCGGGTAGAGCGCGGCAAGATGGCCGACCTCGCGATCGGCGGCCGCGTAGTCGAATCGTTCGACGGCCGCGAGCACGCGGGCGATGGGCGGTGCGTCCGCTGGGGAGCTCGTCCGCGGCGCGGGTCGCTCGGCATCGAGCGTCCCGCGCAGCAGCGCGTCGAGGCGGGCGTCGGGCAGGCTGGCGACGTCGCCGATCGGATGCCCTTGTTCGACCAGGGCGGCCAGCGTGCGGAGCCGCTGCACCTGTGCCTGCGTGTAGACGCGCCCGCGGGCACCGCGGTCCGGCGTCACGGCGGCGTAGCGCCGCTCCCAGGCGCGAATCGTGTCGAGCGACAGGCCCGTCAGGCGGGAGACGGCGGCAATCGGGTAACGCAACGCGGCGGCCATGCGGCTAGGTTCCTCCTCGAACGTGCTCCCAGCGTATCCCTCGCCCGCGGCCTCTGTCAAGTCTTTGTCTAGGACATGGACTTGACAAGACATCGATCGATCGGCTACAACATGTGGCCATGTCGAACATCGCCGTCATCGGCAGCGGCATCTCCGGGATGACCGCCGCCCACCTGCTCTCGCGCCAGCACCAGGTCACGCTCTTCGAGAAGGCCACCCGGCTGGGCGGCCACACGCACACCGTGCGCATCGAGACCGCCGACGGCCCGCTCGCCGTCGACATGGGCTTCATCGTGTTCAACGAGCGCAACTACCCGAACCTGGTCGCGCTGTTCGATCGCCTCGGCGTGCGCTCGCAGGCGAGCGACATGTCGTTCTCGGTGTCGGACCGCCGCACCGGGTTCGAGTACAGCAGCCGCGGCGCGTCGGGCTTCTTCGCCGACCGCACCAGCCTCGTTCGGCCGTCGCGCTATCGCCTGCTGGCGGAGATCCTGCGCTTCAACCGCTGCGCGCGGCTCCTGCTCGAGGACGCATCCGGGAGCGCAGCGGGCGACGTGCCGGTCGATCAGTGGCTGGACGCGCAGCGTTTCTCGCGCGCGTTTCGCCGCCACTTCCTCTTTCCGATGGCGTCGGCCATCTGGTCCACCTCGCTGGACGAGATCGGCTTGTTCCCGGCGAAGCTGCTCGCGCGGTTCCTGGACAACCACGGCCTGCTCCAGCTGACGGGCCAACCGCAGTGGCGGGTGGTGTGCGGTGGCAGCGCGTCCTACATCGATCCGTTGATCGCGCCGTTGAGCGACTCGGTTGTCACCGGCGCGTCGATCGCGGCCGTCTGCCGCACCCCGGTCGGCGTCACGCTGCAGTTCACGGATCGGCCGCCGATGGCGTTCGACGAGGTGGTGTTTGCCTGCCACGGCGACCAGGTGCTGCCGCTGCTCGACCGGCCCTCGCCTGCCGAGCGGCAGGTGTTCTCGGCTTTTCGAACCACCAGGAACGAGACGTGGCTGCACACGGACGACTCGGTGCTGCCTCGTTCCGAGGCCGCGCGCGCGTCCTGGAACTACCACCTGGGCGGCGGCGAGCGCGACGTGACGCTGACCTATCACATGAATCGTCTGCAGTCGCTGCGCACGCGCGAGCAGTACTGCGTGACGCTGCACCCGGAAGGCCTGGTGGACGCATCTAAGGTAATCGCCCGGATGTCGTTCAACCATCCGCTCTACACGGTGGCCGCTCTCGCCGCGCAGGCCCGCTGGGCAAACGTGAGCGGCGTGGACGGCGTGCACTACTGCGGCGCGTATTGGTTCAACGGCTTCCACGAGGATGGCGTCCGTTCGGCGATGCGGGTGGCCGACGCCATCGCCGCCAAGTCGCGGCTGGCAACGGAGTGCGCGGCATGAGCGTGCCGAGGTCGGGGCTCTACGTCGGGTGGGTTCGCCATCGGCGCCACGCGCCGCGCCGCCACGCGTTCACGTACCCCGTGTTCCTCGCGTTCCTCGAGGTCGATTGGATTCCGGAACTGATGGGACAATCCCGCCTGACCGCGTACAACCGTTGGAACTGGGCGAGCTTCGACGAGCGCGACCACTTCGGCGACCCCGCGCGGCCGCTGCGCGAACGCCTGGCCCGCGACGCGGCTGCATCGGGCATCGATTTGCCGGATGGCCCGATCTTCCTGCTGACCAACTTGCGCTACCTGGGCTACAGCTTCAACCCGGTGTCGTTCTTCTACTGCTACGACCGGCAGGGCGAGCTGCGGGCCATCCTGGCCGAGGTGAACAACACGTTCGGCGAAACGCACAACTACTGGCTGACCCCGGAGTGCGCCGCAGGACGACGACAGTACCGGACGCCGAAGGTGTTTCACGTGTCGCCGTTCCTGCCGCTCGCGATGGACTACGCGTTCGCCTTCTCGGAACCGCGCGACCACCTGGTGGTGCACATCGACACGCTCGAACGCGGCCAGCGCGTGCTGGACGCCACGCTCGCGCTCCGGTGGCGCCCCTGGGAGCCCGCGGAGATTCGGCGCACGCTCGTTCGCTTTCCCTGGATGACCGCGAAGGTCATCCTTGCCATTCACTACCAGGCCCTGCGCCTGTTCCTCAAGCGCCTGCGCTACTACCCGCACCCGGGCACGCCGCCGAGCGTGGGGAACCCGCGGCGCCGGACCGAAGGACGCGCGCCATGCGAACCCTTGTCGATCGTGCCTCGAAGCGGATCCTGACCCGGACGCTCGAGAACCTCGCGGACGGCTTCCTCGAAGTGCTGTCACCCGACGGGACGCTAGCCTTCGGCGATCCGGGCGCGGACCGCAGGGCGCTCATCTCGGTGCACGACGATCGGTTCTTCCAGCGTGTCCTCACCGGCTCGGACGTCGGGCTGGGCGAAGCCTACATGGACGGCGACTGGTCGTCGCCGGACCTGGTGGCCGTCGTGCGCCTGGCGATCCGCAACCTGGCGCTGTTCGACGACCGGCACCGCGCGTTCTCCACGTTCACAAGCTGGCCCGGTCGCATCGCGCACTTCGCCCGGCGGAACACGCGCTCGGGCAGCCGAAGGAACATCCGCGCGCACTACGACCTCGGCAACGAGTTCTACCGCCTGTTCCTCGACGAGTCGATGGCCTATTCGTGCGCCGTCTACCGCTCCGCCGACGACACGCTCGAGGACGCGCAATCCGAGAAATTCGACCGCATCTGCCGGAAGCTGCGCCTGGCCCCCTCCGATCACGTGCTCGAGATCGGCACGGGGTGGGGAGGGTTCGCGGCCTGGGCCGCCACTCGCTACGGGTGCCGCGTGACGACGACCACGATCAGCCGCGAGCAGCACGCGTGGGCGGCGCACCTCTTCGCGCGCATGGGCCTCGGCCCGGATCGCGTGCGCCTGCTGTTCGACGACTACCGGCAGCTGTCGGGCCGCTACGACAAGATCGTGAGCATCGAGATGATCGAGGCCGTGGGCCACGCCAACTACGACGTGTTCTTCGGCCAGTGCGATCGGCTGCTCGCCCCGGACGGTTCGATGCTCATCCAGGCGATCACCATACCGGACCAGCACTTTCGGCGGTATCTCGCCGCGCGCGACTGGATCCAGAAATACATCTTCCCGGGCGGCGAGCTCACCTCGGTGTCGGCCATGGCGCACTCGCTGGCGCGAGCGACGCGCCTGTCGTTCTTCCACTTCGAGGACATCGGCGCCCACTACGCGCGCACGCTCCATGCCTGGCGCTGCCGCTTCCTGGAACGCCTGGCCGAGGTCCGCGCCCTCGGCTTCGACGATCGCTTCATCCGGATGTGGGAGTACTACCTCGCCTCGTGCGAGGCGGCCTTCCTGGACCGACGGGTCAGCGACGTGCAGCTCGTGCTCACGAAGCTAATGAACCGGCGGCCGTTGATGAACGAGCCGTGGTCTGACGCCCGTCAGCCCGCGGCGATTGAGAGTGGACGGTAGCGGCCTGACCGGCCGCACGTGAATGGAAGGCACAGCTTCATGATGTCGCGCGTAGTCTTGACTGTTTTCGCCGCCGCGTTCCTGTCGTCCCTTGCGCCCAGCGTCGCGGCCCAAGATCGGGTCACGATCGATTTCGAGAACGGGGCGGCGTTTTCCGGGTACAACGACGTTCGCATCCCCGGCAACACGGGCACGCTGTTCTCGCTGACCGACGACCTCAGATCCGACACAACCTACTTCTACCGGGTCCGTGCCAGTGTCCGCCTCGCACCGAAGCACGTCGTCTCGGCGCTGGCCTCTCCGCTGCGGGTGAACGCGTCGGGCGCCTTCAATCGCGCCATATTCTTCCAGGGCGCGACCTTCGAGCCGGGGACGCCCGTGGCGGCGCTCTACGTCTTCAACTCGTACGGCCTGACGTATCGCTACGAGTTCGTGCAAACCGCGAACTGGCGGTTCGGCATCGGTGCGACCGGCAAGGTCCGGGATGCAGTCATGCGCCTCGAGAGTGCCGGGCAACGCGCGGAGAAGACGAATCTCGGCTTCGTGCCGCTCGTCAACGTCCTCCTGGAACCGCGGCTGGCCGAGCGCCTCACGCTCCGGCTCGATGGCGACGCGCTGGCGGCGCCCCAGGGACGCGCCGAGGACGTGTTTGCCGGCGTCCTCGTGAAGGTCAACCGGCACGTCTCGGTGAAGGCCGGCTATCGCGTCCTCGAGGGCGGCGCCGACAATGACGAGGTCTACACGTTCGCGCTGTTCCACTACGCGGCGGTCGGCGTCCTCATCCGGTTCTGACGTCGACCGTCAACGCGGCGCCGCACCCAGGTGACCACTGTGCCCACCCTCTCGATCCTGCTCTCCGGCGCCACCGCTATATCGGCGGCCTCCTCCTTCCGAGGCTCGAAGCAACCGGCCACCGGGTACGCTGCCTGGCGCGGCGGCCGGAACGGCTGCGCGACCGCGTGTCTCCCACGACAGCGGTTGTCCAAGGCGATTGCCTGGACGAGCCGTCGCTCGCGCGGGCGATGGCTGGCATCGACGTGGCGTTCTACCTGGTCCACTCGATGGCCAGCGAGGGATCCTTCGAGGATCTCGATCGCCAGGCGGCGCGACGCTTCGGGGCGACGGCCGGAGCCGCTGGCGTTCGACGCATCATCTACCTCGGCGGGCTCGGGGACGGCGGCGACACCCACCCCAGATCGCGCTGTTCACGTGCGTCCTCGTCGTGGGCGCCGCGGCGGCGCACGCCGTCCCGCAGGGTCCCGCGTCCTCGCCCTACGACGCCGTCCTCCAGCACGCGTTCACGGCCTCCCGCCCCGGCGACGCCGCCATCGTCGTCAAGGACGGCAAGGTGATCTACCGGGGAGCCGTCGGCCTAGCGAACCTCGAGAAGAAGGTCCCGGTGCAGCCCGACACCGTGTTCCGCCTGGGGTCGGTCACGAAGCAGTTCACTTCCCTCGCCATCATGATGCTCGTCGAACAGGGGAAGGTCGCCCTTCACGACCCGATCGACAAGTACCTCCCCGGTCACCCGATGCAGGGCGATGTGATCACCGCTGAACACCCGCTGACCCAAGGGCGATCAGGCGGGACGGTACAGCGTTCGCGTCAACGACCAGTACCGCGTGACGTTCAGGTGCGCGCCTCGGGATTTCGCTCAACCGACTGAACGAGATCGTGCTCGGGAAGCGCGGCATCACTGTCGACACG
>Ga0316628_100004272_pt1 | contig 11175 bp, 6 predicted proteins | sample OWC_Aug_M2_C1_D5_FD_207648 | JGI IMG/M metagenome (GOLD analysis project Ga0316628, IMG submission 207648) | Wetland soil microbial communities from Old Woman Creek delta, Ohio, United States - OWC_Aug_M2_C1_D5_C | ecosystem: Environmental > Terrestrial > Soil > Wetlands | place: USA: Ohio... | reverse complement strand
AAATAGAGACCATCAGAGCCATTCTTGATGGTGTTCCTCACAAGCAAAGACCCTCCTGATGAACTCAGAGAGATTGCCAAACCATTCTCCGAAAAGGTGTTCTCCTGGATTTGGTTGCTCATGGATGCATCAATATCGATCCCGTAGTTGTTCCCACGGATGATGTTGTTTTTGATCATGTTCAGATTATTATTCACCCCATCGAAATCAATCGCTGCCACACTGTTCATGGTCAGGGTGTTATTTTCAATTGTGTTCAAAGAGGAATACGCAAGTTCAATCCCGACGCTCACATCACTGAGGTTCTGAGAGGAGACTGTACAATTATCGCTTGAAACGAGGATCACTTGACCAGCCCCTGCAGGAATAATCTGGTTGTGGTGATTGACAGAATAATACACGGGTCTGCCATTGACTAAATTCGTCGCATCAACGTCATTAACATGCTCAGTAAGGGTGCTCCCAATCACATGCAGACCACAATGGAACAGGTCGCTTTCTTTCACCGTATTATTACCTGCTGCATCGAACAAGATGCCGATCGCGCAGTGATCAACCGTCTGCCTCAGAATCATGTTGCGACTGCTTCCCTCCAGTTTCACCCCTGCATAGGAACCAGAGCTTGCGCAATCCTCTACCGAATTGTTGATCGAGTCAAATAATAGAATTCCATCAAAGTACCCGTCTCGGAAGGTGCAGTTTTTCACGGTATTCCCCTCAGATGAGATGATGTACAACCCATGACCTTCATTGCTTGTAAAACTACAGTTCTCCACAGATGAACGTACAGTCCCAGCCAGGAGCAGACCTTCAAAATTATTTGTGAAATGCAAATTCCGTATAGAGATATTTTGACAGTTGACTAATCCAAGAAATCCGATCTCTATGCTTTCATCAAACACCATGTCGTGTGCTTCGATGAGATGATAGATTGGTTTTCCATTGATTGTATTCGACGTGTCGATATCGCAATAAAAATCTGAGACAGAAGGTGAACCGATGCCGAAGTTTACGAAATTGTTCCGTAACGTATTGTTACGCATCCTCGTCTGCGGGGCACCCGCCAAGGTTATCCCGTACCCATCTTGACAGAGGCAATCCGTGATGAGATTCTCTGAGGACTGTTGGATATGAATCCCTGAGAAGCTGTTCCTATCACATATACAATGAACGATATGATTGCGATCTGATGATTGCAAGAGGACAACCGCCTCCGCATTTTGATAAAAACTGCAATTCTGGATGATATTATTATCGGAACCGACAAGGTTGAGAGCCACTAGATTGTCATAAAATTCACAATCGATGATAGAACAAAAGGACACACTGACTAAGTAGACACCAATCCACTCATTCCCATGGAGAATACAATTCGAGAGAGTCAGAGAATCCCCAGTGACGTTTACTGCGGCTTGATAATAGTATCCCTTGTTATTGGAGAGGCGAAAATTCCTCACCACGACAGCATCTGCAGCCACTTGAATGGTATCAAGAGCATTATCCAGAAAAGATCCATTGATTTCCGTACTCTCACTATCCTCACCTATCAGAGAAATCTGTTTCTGTATCACGAGGTGTTCGTAGTATGGGGAGGAATCATTATACACATAGACAGTCCCCCCAGGGTTGGAATCGTTGATCGCATCTTGAATCTTCGAATAATTCCCTGGTCCACTTCCACCAACATAGAGGATCCCCGCTTGTGATGACGATTGGAATGTTTGGGCGTCACTATATTGTCCGTGAGACGAGATGACGCTCGTGATGAGCAGGAGAAAAAAAATTCCAAGCACTATTCCTTTGCGTATTAGAGAATATCGATTCACAACAGTCCCCATTTCTCTTGATTTATAAGTATCTTCTCCTATAATAATATTATGAGACGGCAGAAGAGAAAAACAGTCTATCAAGAGGAGATTATTTCCCGATCACCATGCCCGCAGGATCAATCTTCTTCAGGAGGGATAACTCCTTCTGAGATGGTGGGATGGTCACCGAGACATCCCTGGAAACCTGGATGAGGAACCCAGAGTTCTCTTTGACCTGGTCCACCGTCACCCCTGGATGCAAGGAAAGCAGCAGCATCTGTTTGGATTGGGAATCAAAACCATACACCCCCAACTGCGTGATCACCCGATACGGCCCACTCCCCGTCGGCAACCCTGCTTTCTCCCGCGAGTCAAACCCAGAAAGGTACCCCGGCGTCGTCAAGAAATCCAGTTTCTCAAGGAACCGATGCTTATCCTGACGCATCAGAATAATCGTCTGATGACACAACGTCCCCACATCATTCGCTCCCCCACTCCCCGGGAGACGCACCTTCGGATGCTCATACGGACCAATCACGGTGGTATTCAGATTCCCATACTTATCAATCTGTGCCCCGCCAAGGAACCCGTAGTCAATGTATCCTGCCTGGGCCATCGCCATGGAATCATGCATGCTGGAGGCGGCGACCGCGGAATAAAACGTCCGAGAATCACCAACAGAGATCGGAAGCACCGGCATCTCCGGGCCAATCCCCCCCGCCTCGAAAAACAACAGGAGATTCGGTGCATGAGTCCGCTGAGCAAGCATCGCTGCAATCATCGGTAGACCGGTGCCGACAAACACGGATTTGTTATCCTGCAGCATTCGTGAGGCGACGCACGCAAGCATCTCAGTTGACGAATATGATTCGTTTCCAGAGTTTTTCTCTTTTTTGCCTTTTAACCAGGGGGCAGTCATCGGTTCTTCGAACCGCTCGATCCGGGCTAGCTGTTGCAGCTTCTTCTTCCCCCCCACACACTTGAGGTACTCGGTAAAATCCTTCATCCCATACACATACTTCTCAAGATACCGCTGCACACCCTCCTCGGTTGCAGATTCAGAAAGCCATTCACCGATATGGTCCTCATCGAAGAAATACTGATACGGCATCTGACAGGGATGCGATCCAAAAGGAGTCTCCACCACAGCACTCACCAGATAAAACGGAATCACCGTCTTCCAGGGTTTACTGCGAATCTGTGAGTTATCTACGATCTCCTCTGTTGTGACGATGAGATTGCGTGCTGCCCTGGATAGCTCGAAATCTTCCACCATGATCCCATCAATCTGTGCATTCCCATACTTGTCGCATCGGGGTACATGGATCACTGCAACATCAGGATAACATGCTGGCAGGAGACAGACTTGTTTTCCACTGAATGGATCAATCATTGTCCGCGCAGAACTATGCGAGAACGTATCAGTCCCCAACATCACCCGAGTTGGAATAAACGGCACACCCATCATCCCTGCAAGAAAACGCCATTGAAATCCAGCGTTACTGATCTCACCAGTGACTTTGCATTTCCCGGTTTCGACCGCACGCCGAGACGCGGGAGACAACCCACGGAGCTCATGACCAAACGAGTACGCGACCTCAACCTGATCCACACACCCAGAGCCGACCAACAAATCCAGGTCATGGACCGCGGTCTTCCCCGTCAAAAGCAAATGCTGTTTCCGCTGTCGAATAATCTCGTACACAACCGCCATGGAAACCCGGACATGACCAAATCCGCCCATAGCAAGCAACGAACCATCAGGGATAAAACGCAACACTGCTTCCCGTACGGACATCTGTTTATCAACCAGGCCACGCGGCTTATTCTGAATCACCCACTGCCGGTTCTCATCAGGATCATGCCATCCAATCAACTTCCCAGCACCCTTCAGATTCTTCTCATCACAGGTCATAAGAACCATTCCCCGTCACATCCCTTTTACCATTGAAAGAGACGCAGGAAAACCACCCAGTATCCACAACATCTATCCCTACAAAAAATCTTCGACACCACAGAAGCGTAAATTTAAAGACTAAAGACCCATCCTGGTATGAGGATGACCTATGGATTTCCAACTGACCGAACAGCAACAATTATTCAAAAAAACAATCAGAGAATTCGCTGAGAAAGAAATCAAACCCCTTGCTCCAAAAATCGACAAAGAAGAATATTTCCCCTGGGAGATGTACAAAAAAATGGGGAAAATGGGACTTATGAGCATGACCGTGCCAAAAAAATACGGTGGAGCAGGGATTGATAAAATCAGTTACATGATCGCCTTAGAAGAAATTTCACGAGTTTGCGGTTCCACTGGTCTCACCGTCGAAGCACACAACTCCCTTGGTGTTGGTCACATCTATGAAAAAGGCACAGATGAACAACGAAAAAAGTACCTCCCCAAACTACTCCATGGAGAAGCAATCGCGGCCTGGGCACTCACCGAACCAAACGCAGGATCTGATGCCGCCTCATTACAGACCACCGCGGTCCTCGAAGGAGACGAATGGGTGTTAAACGGGACAAAACAGTTCATCACCAGCGGTGATATTGCAGCGGTGACGACCGTGATGGCAAAGACAGACAAAACACTCGGAGCGAAAGGTATTACCGCGTTCATCGTTGAAAAAGACACCCCGGGGTTCACCGTGGGGGTCTTGGAAGATAAACTCGGATTGCGAGGCAGTCGAACCGCAGAACTCATCCTTGAAGACTGCCGGGTTCCAAAAGACCACCTCCTCGGAGAAAAAAACCTAGGTTTTATTGGTGCGATGACGATCCTAGATCGGGGGAGAACCGCAATCGGAGCAATGGCAGTTGGTATCGCACAAGCTGCTCTTGACGAAAGTCTCTCGTACGCAAAACAACGACAACAGTTTGGCAAACCTATCGGAAAAAATCAGGCGATCCAATGGATGATCGCAGATATGGCAACCGCGGTTGATGCCGCTCGATTACTTGTGATGCGCGCCGCCTATCTTGAAGATAAAGGAGTACCGTTCAGCATCGAGGCATCCATGGCGAAACTATTCGCCTCAGAAATCGCCATGAAAGCAACCAGGGATGCAATCCAGATCCATGGTGGCCATGGGTACATGCGTGATTTACCATTAGAACGATTCTACCGAGATATAAAACTCACCCAGATCGGCGAGGGGACCTCCGAAGTCCAACGGATGGTCATCGCGAAACGCCTCGGACTCTAAAAATACAGCGAGGGAGTTGATAGAGAGATGAACGAAAAAGAAATAAAATGTGACACTGTTTTTAAAAAAGATAGATACGAAGAACTCTATAGGACTTTTTCATGGAAAGTTCCGACTCACTATAATTTCGGTTTTGACGTCGTGGATCAATGGGCAGAGGATCGGACGAAACTTGCGTTAATATCGATCGATCGAACCGGGGAAAAACCACGCTATCACACGTTCTATGACCTTAAAGTACAATCAAACCAGTTCGCGAATGTCCTGCGGAAACTCGGGGTGGGAAAAGGGGAGCGGGTGCTCGTCATCCTCCAAAGCATTCCAGAATGGTACATCGCACTCATCGGTATGTTCAAGCTAGGGGTCGTCCCGATGCCGGGGACGGTCCTGCTCACATCAAAAGACATTGAATATCGAGTGAACCGATCGGAAGCAAGCATGGTCCTTACTGATCTCGATCATGCAGACCGTGTCGAGGCAGTACAAAAGGACTGTAAAACATTAAAGCATATCATGCTGGTGGATGGGAAACGCGACGGATGGCTCAACTACACAGAAGAGATGAAGGGTTCCTCCAGGGAGCTTTCACAAAAAGAAATCGGAAAAACCCGGGCAGATGAACCACTCCTCATCTACTTTACCTCAGGGACCACGGGACATCCAAAGATGGTCCTCCACACCCATAGCTATGCACTGGGCCATGAAGTGACCGCAAAATTCGCTCAAGCACTGACGAAGTGTGACCTGCATTGGACGGTCTCAGAGACAGGATGGGCAAAAGCAGCCTGGGGAAAACTCTTCGGGCAGATGATTGTCGGTGCTGCCATCATCCAATGGGAGACACCAGGACGTTTCGATGCAGATGGACTGCTTCGAGCCATGGAAAAATATGGGGTGACCACCTTCTGCGCACCACCAACGGTGTACCGGATGCTTATTCAGATGGATCTCACGCAATACAAGCTGAAACTCCGCCATTGCATGAGTGCGGGGGAGCCATTGAACCCAGAGGTCATTAGAGTCTGGAAAGACGCGTACGGTCTTGAGATTTATGATTTCTTCGGACAGACCGAAACGGTCTGCGTGTTGTCGAATTACCCGTTTATGCCGATAAAATACGGTTCGGTTGGGAAACCAACACCAGGCCATGACGTCCGCATCGTCGATGATGACGCAAAAGAACTCAAAACAAACGAGGTCGGTAACATCGCTTTGTACATCGGTGATGTGCGACCCCCAGGGCTTTTCAAGGAGTATTGGAAAGACCCAGACATCATGAAACGATCGTTCAAAAATAATTATTATTTTACCGGTGACCTAGGATATAAGGATCAGGATGGGTATTTCTGGTTCGTTGGTCGTGATGATGATATCATAAAATCCTCTGGGTACCGGATCGGTCCTTTCGAGGTTGAATCAGCCCTCATCGAACATGATGCGGTTGCGGAATGCGCAGTGGTAGGAGCACCTGACCCTGAAGGCACACGGGGGATTGTCGTCAAAGCCTATGTCGTATTGGCCAAGGGGTACAAACCATCTGAAACCCTGACGAAAGAACTGCAGGAGCATGTAAAAAAAGTCACCGCCCCCTATAAATATCCACGGATCATCGAATACATGGATGAATTACCAAAGACAATCTCTGGGAAAATCCTCAGGCGGGAACTTCGAAATAAATAAAGGGTGTTCTTTTTCTATTTTTCTTTTCTTCTAAAAAGATTTTTCAATGACAAATAGACATATCGAAGAATCAAGGGCATCCGGTATTTCCGGAAACTGATCTGTCCACCGGTCACGCCAATGATGAGACGCGCGAATTTCTTATCACGCATCATCAGTCGAATAATCTTCTCCGAGTCCTTCCCCCATTGATTGTTAAACCTCCCAAGCGATTTCAGATCCTTCCCAAAATCATCATTCCATAAGGTCTGATATCGCGATAAGAACCGTTGGCTCAGGTCATGAGTTTTAAGACCTTCAGTGATGACGTCTGCAGCGATCTTCCCAGACACCATCGCGTAGTAGATGCCTTCACCGGTGATCGGATTGATAAAACCAGCGGCATCACCGCAGAGGACAACCCGATCGCCACAGGTGTTTTCCAGTGGGAAAATCGGGAGGGTCGCCCCTTTCAGGTTTTCTACAGGGAAATCTGATGGGAGCAGTTTTTTTTCCTTCAGGGTAGTGATGAATTTCTCATAGGTGTCTTTCAAGGGAATTTTTGGTCGGTCCTTTGAAATTGCTGATTGGAATTCACCAATCCCGATGTTCACCGTGTTTTTCTTGGGGAACACCCAGGCGTACCCGGCGATGCCATGTGCTTTTATGAACAGATAGATGAGTCGTTTCTTGGTAAAAAACATCGTCAGCTGTTTTGGTGTCATTGGTTGTTCTTGCATGAGTGAGATGCAGATGACCTGCAGTTTTTTTGCTAAATTTGTTTTCTCCGCAACCACGCTATGCATTCCATCGCTGCCGATCACCATTTTTGTCTCCATGGTTTGTCCATCCTCAAGCATCACGGAGACTTTGTCTCGTTGTACGACGACATCGACGACGGATTTCCCACCTAAAAACGTCGCTCCTGCTTTCTGGGCGAGATTCAGCAAGCCATAGTCGAAGTTTTTACGAAGGACCATTTCAAGGAATGGTTTTTCTCTGATGAGTTCACATCTGTACCGTAAGGAGGATGAAAACATGCTCGTCCCATATGAGACAGAATCAACGAATGGTTCGATGTAGGGGAATCGTTTCTGGACGCGAGTCGGCAAGCCCCCACCGCAGGGTTTGTCACGAGGGAACGTTGCTTTATCAAGAAGAAGGACGCTGATTCCTTTCTCTGCAAGGTTTTTTGCTGCAGTGGACCCTGCGGGTCCTGCGCCGACAACGATGACATCATAGCTCATAGGAAAATCAACATCTCTTTTGTTTTACATCCGGAAGACACCAGGTTTCCACGCGGGGATTGAGGCGTTTAATGACGCGGAGATCCCAAGACCTAGGACGACTCGGGTGTCCACTGGGTCAATGATCCCATCATCCCAGATTCGGGCGGTGCTATAATAGGGGTTGCCTTCTGCCTCGTATTTTTTCATGATCGGATCGGTCAACTCTTTTTCCTCTTGTTTTGTCATCTCAATGCCTTTTCTCCAGAGCTGGTCTCGTTTGACGGTGAGCAGCACGGTCGCCGCCTGTTGACCACCCATGACGGAGATGCGTGCGTTTGGCCACATCCAGAGTTGTCGTGGGCTGTACGCTCTCCCACACATCCCGTAATTCCCTGCCCCAAACGATCCACCGATGATAACCGTGAACTTCGGTACTTGCGCGCAGGTGACTGCGGTGACCATTTTCGCTCCATCTTTCGCGATGCCTCCTGCTTCATATTTCCTGCCCACCATGAACCCGGTGATGTTTTGAAGAAACACCAGAGGGATCTTCCGTTGGCAGCAGAGTTCAATGAAATGTGTTCCTTTCAAGGCAGATTCGGAGAACAGTACCCCATTGTTCGCAAGAATCCCAACAGGGTATCCCATGATGCGGGCGAACCCGCAGACAAGAGTGGTGCCATAGAGTGCTTTAAACTCATGGAATCTTGATCCGTCGACGATGCGGGCGATGATCTCACGGACCTCGAAGGGTCTGCGTGGGTCTTTGGATAATATCCCATAGATTTCCTTAATATCGTATGCAGGTTCCTCCGGTTTTTTAATGTCAAGATAGGTTTTCTCTGGTCGGTTGAGGTTTTCAATGATGTTGCGACAGATCCGTATCGCATCAGGGTCGTCCAGCGCATAATGGTCAGCGACTCCGCTCTCACGACAGTGAACATCTGCACCACCGAGTTCCTCGGCAGTCACCTCTTCACCAGTCGCGGCTTTCACAAGGGGCGGACCTCCTAAGAAAATCGTTCCGGTGCCTTTAACGATGATGGTTTCATCTGACATTGCTGGGACGTACGCGCCTCCCGCAGTGCAGGATCCCATGACGGAAGCGATCTGAGGAATCTCAAGGGAGGACATCTTGGCTTGGTTATAGAAGATCCGTCCGAAATGCTCCCGATCGGGGAATACTTCATCTTGCATGGGGAGGAATGCTCCCCCAGAGTCAACCAGGTAGATACAGGGAAGGTTGTTTTCCATGGCGATCTCTTGAGCGCGGAGATGTTTTTTCACAGTAATCGGATAATAGGTTCCACCGGTGACGGTCGCGTCATTGGCGACGATGACGACTTCCCTGCCATGGATGATGCCGATACCGGTGACGATTCCGGCTGCTGGTGCCTTGTTCTCATACATATCGTATGCCGCCAGGGTGTTAAACTCCATAAAGGGAGTCTCAGGGTCAAGGAGTGCATCAATGCGTTCCCTCGCAAGCATTTTTTTGCGTGATTTATGCAGCTTTACCGCCTCATCGCCTCCTCCCTTCATCGCATGGGATATCTTTTCCTTCAAATCCTTTGCGAGTGCTTCATAATGGGAGAAATTCTCTTTGTATTCCTTGCTTGCGGTAATGATTGAGCTTTCAATGAGTTCCATTTTTTAATCCTCCTTTTTTTGGATCTCAGCAGTCAGCTGACCGATCTCGATTTGATCTTTTTCCTTAAAATACGTTTTCTTGACAACCCCGTCATAGGGGGCTCGGATGAGGTATTCCATTTTCATGGCTTCGATGATGAGGATGACATCGTCTTTTTTCACCGAGGAGCCTTCCTTTACCTTACAGCTCACAACAGTTCCAGAGATAGGGGAATGGAGGTCTCCTTCTCGTTTCTCGGTTTTTTTCCGCCCAGTCAGCTCGATGCGTTTGACTTTGAAGATGCTGCCGTCGATGAAGACAAACTTGTTTTCATCACCTTCAGAGATGATGCTTTTGATGACTCGGTCCCCGAGTTGTATGGAGAGCTGCCCAGGTTTCAGTTCTGTAGCAACCACGGTATATTCATTGTTATCATACATGATGAAAAATTGGTTCTCCCGGCGCTCGACCGTGACGTTGTACACATGGTTTTCATGCTCGTAGTTGATGAACATCTTACACCCCCATCCTCCACCGTCCCACATGTTGCCAGGGGGAGTGCGGGTCTGCTTCCTTGTATCTGACGACTTCCTGCCTCTGGGTATGGAGCGAGTCATAGACTGCAAGGGCGATGAGAGCATCGAGAGGTAAGCCTTCCTTTGTCACGAGCCAGTCATGGAAATAATCATTAATGAAATGGGTGGTGATGTTTCCCTTTCGAAACTCAGGATGGTCCAGCACTTTCTTGAGAAATGAAATGTTCGTGGTCACCCCAAGCACCACGTAATGGGATAACGCCCAGATCATTTTATTGATGCTTTCCTCCCGGTTTTCTGCGTTGACCGTCAGTTTTGCCAGCATCGGGTCGTAGTAGGGGCTGACATGGAAATGGGTCTCAACACCAGTGTCGTTCCTGATGTTTGGTCCGTTGGGAAGGTCGACTTTTTCCAAGGTACCGATACTTGGAAGGAATCCATTAGAGGGATCCTCCGCATAGATTCTACACTCTAGCGCATGCCCACGCTGGATCAGGTCTTTTTGCTTTAGGGTCAGTTCCATGCCGCTGGCGATACGTAGTTGCCATTTCACAAGGTCGATGCCGGTGGTCGCCTCAGTGATCGGATGCTCAACCTGAAGTCTGGTGTTCATCTCCATGAAATAGAAATTCTTGTTCCCATCCACCATGAATTCGATGGTCCCAGCGTTGGTGTACCCCACTGCCTTTGCTGCGGCGACCGCTGCATTCCCCATGGTCTCCCGCAACTGGGGAGTCATCACAGGTGAGGGGGTTTCTTCAATAATCTTCTGATGACGTCGCTGGACGGAGCATTCTCGTTCAAATAAGTGGATCACATGACCATGTTGGTCCGCAAGAATCTGAAATTCTATATGACGTGGTTTGTCGATGTATTGTTCAAGGAAGACTGAATCGTTACCAAACGAGGATTTCGCCTCTCGTTTCGCACTCTCAATGGACTGCTCCAGTTCAGATTCCTTCTGGACGATCCGCATCCCTTTTCCTCCACCCCCTGCCGTCGCTTTCACGAGGAGGGGAAACCCTATTTTTTTGCCTTCCTTTAGAAGTGTTGATAGGTCTTGTTGGATCCCATGGTACCCTGGGATGACCGGGACATCTGCACCAG
>Ga0316628_100004271_pt1 | contig 11175 bp, 5 predicted proteins | sample OWC_Aug_M2_C1_D5_FD_207648 | JGI IMG/M metagenome (GOLD analysis project Ga0316628, IMG submission 207648) | Wetland soil microbial communities from Old Woman Creek delta, Ohio, United States - OWC_Aug_M2_C1_D5_C | ecosystem: Environmental > Terrestrial > Soil > Wetlands | place: USA: Ohio... | reverse complement strand
CATTGCATTGGGTACTTTGGCACGTACGTCCTATGCTTGCTTTGCTGCGCAGCACTTGCGGCGGCAACCGTTCACATGTACCAAGAGGACTTCAACACCTCGCATTACAGGGATGCTGTCCTGACAACCGCCTGCTGGGACACGCTCTCTGGAGAACTGAAAATGCCGCCGTTCGAACCCGCGATCATTGGAAGCCTCGATACCCCGGGTACTGCGTTGTGGATAGCAGTGGCAGGAGACTACGCCTATGTCGCAGATTACTGGCAAGGCTTCAGAGTTATTGACATCAGCGATCCAACGCTTCCTGTGGAGATAGGGGCCTGTGACACACCGGGTCAGGCCCACTGGGTGGCCGTCGCCGGCCGCTATGCCTATGTTGCAGACTACTGGTATGGCCTCCAGGTCATTGACGTCAGCGATCCCACATGCCCCACGATCGTGGGTAACGTGGATGTCCCGGATATTGCAACTGCCGTAGTACTGGCCGGAGACTATGCATATGTCGCTGGCGGGCTAAACGGGCTCCACATAATTGATATTAGTGATCCCCTTCATCCGTCAATGGCCGCCACCGTCAACACCCCTGACGTCGCTGTTGATGTAGCCGTGTCAGGAGACTATGCATATGTAACGGACAGGTACTCGGGCCTTCGGGTTGTGGATATCAGCGATCCACTTCATCCTTTCGAAGCTGGCAATGTCGATACCGACGATTATGCTTACGGCATCGCCGTAGCGGGTGACTATGCCTACATCGCAGATGGATGGTCCGGCCTTCAAGTAGTGGATATCCACAATCCGATGAGCCCGTCGAAGGCTGGCAAGGTTGCGATGCCGGGCGGTGCACGCGGTATCATGGTCACCGCCAACTATGCATACGTCACACATTCGTCTCCAGATGGCATGCAGGTCGTGGACATCTCCGATCCCTCGAACCCGGCAATCATTACAAGCCTTGCTGCACCAGGCCATTCGCCCTGTGCCCTGGTCGAGGCCGGCAACCGTGCATATGTATGCAACGGCCACATTGGAGTCGTTGTATGGCAGATTGCCGAGGAGGTGCTGCCACCGAGATTCGCAAGCAGTTTTGCCACACCGAGCTATGCCCATGGAATAGCGGCAGCGGGTAGATATGTGTTTGTCGCGCACTCGGGCCTCTCCGCAGCAACCGGAGGTCTTCAGATAGTAGATGTGACTGACCCATACAGCCCCACGCTCCTTGGAGGTTGCGATACGCCCGGGATCACCCTCGATGTCGCAGTCTCGGGCGATTACGCTTATCTGGCCGACGAGGCTGCAGGGCTCCAGGTGATAGACGTTAAGGACCCCTCGAACCCCGTGATCGTTGGGAACTGCGACACCCCCGGGGTGTGCCGGGACGTGGCAATCTCCGGCGACTATGCGTATGTCCCTGATGGCTACTCCGGGTTACAGGTGATAGACATAGCGGACCCTACGAACCCCACCATTGCAGCAACGTGTGATACACCCGACCACGCCTACGGGCTTGCTATAGATGGCGACTATGCCTACGTTGCTGATCGCCATACTGGTCTGCAGGTGTTGGACATCAGTGATCCGACAGCTCCCGCGATAGTCGGAAGCTGCGACACTCCTGGTGTCGCCTGGGGCGTTGTGATCTCGGGCGATTACGCATATGTCACAGACGAAGGCGAGGGCCTGCAGGTGATAGACATTCGGCAGCCGACCAGCCCCGTTATCGTGGCAACGTATGACACGCCTGATCTCGCACTCGGGCTGGTCGTGTCCGGCGACCGTGCCTATGTAACGGATTATAGCTCGGGGCTGCAAGTCATAGACATATCTGACCCGACCAACCCCTCTCTTGCTGCTAGCTATGACACGCCTGACTGGGCACATGACGTCGCCGTATCGGGCGATTATGCCTACGTGGCAGACTATCGCTCCGGCGTGCAAGTGATAGAGGTCTCTCAGCGACTCCTCAATACCGCCGGAAACCTGGCGCAGTCCCTGCCCGTGGATCAATCCGACGACGAGATTATAACTGGCGCCAGACTGCTATCAACTCAGGCTGACTCCATCCGATGGGAATTAAGTGCAGACGGCGGCTCAAACTGGCAAGAGTTCGTGCCTGGCGCCGATCTTGGTTCCTTCCTCTTCCCAGGTACCGACCTGCTTTGGAGATCCGCTCACTTCTACGCGGGATTGGGCATCAATCCGACCTGCACCCAGCTCGAGGTCCAATGGGAATCTCATCCCCCCGTGATCCCCGCTACGATAGATATTGACCCTGATGTTCTGAATCCTCGCAGCGGCGGCAAGTGGATAACAGCGTACATCGAGTTGCCGGAGGGGTACGATCCGAATGAGATAGACATATCAACGGCCCTGCTCAATGAGACCGTCCTGGCAGCCGCGGCACCCACAGCCATTGCTGATCACGATAGTGATGGGGTGCTTGACAGGGTTGTGAAGTTCTCTCGGTCTGAAGTGATTGCCGTCCTTCCCCGGGGCGAGCATGTAGAGGTCAGAGTTGCCGGTGAGGTGGCAGAGATTCCGTTCGCAGGAGCTGATACGATCAGGGTACTGATGCCTGAAGTGATCTGCCCGAACGGCGGTGAGATCTTCGAGGTCGGGGATGAGTGCACCGTTACCTGGCAAGTGCCGGCAGGGTATCTGCCTGACTGGTACAACATCTATTATACGGCAGACGACGGAGCCGGTTGGACCGTCATGGCTGAGCGTGTCGAGGGGACCTCGTATGTCTGGCTGGTCCCTGACGACGCCTCGTCAATCTACCGCGTCTTGGTCGAAGCCTATGACGCCATAGGTGTCATGGGATACGATGTCAGCGATCAGACGTTCACGGTCGGTAGCTCCTCTCGAGTGCCCCAGCCAGATCCAATTCCAACAAACTTTACCTTCTATGTCGCAAGTGCAAATCCTTCGACCCACGGTGGCGCAGTTCACCTGGACCTCCCAGAGGCGGCCCGCGTGAGAATCACGGTCCAGGATGTACGCGGCCATCTGGTGCGGATCCTGATTGACGAAGATTGGCCAGCGGGCTCCCAAGTGATCGCCTGGGATGGCAGGAATGATTCCGGAGCGAGGGTTCCTTCGGGTATCTATTTCGTCAGTGTTGAGGAGGCAAAACACAGAGCTGTGGTCAAGATCGTCCTAGTCCAATAGTCGGGACGGCCCCGAAGTGGAGCTGAGACGGCTCCCCGGGCAGGTGTCCCCGGGCGTGGTGGTGTGGTGCAACAGCCGGAACCGACTGCTATAGCGAGCCCCAGATTGAAGAACTGTATGGCTGAGTGGTAGCATCATCGGGGGGTAGGCCGAAGTGGCGTTCAAGAGGTGCTTTGGCGACGGCATATGGTAGCCACTCCTCGAGCGCAATAGGAACAACAGGCAACGAAGGTGCATAGCAACGTGCCGCAGCCGACGTTACTGCGCTGCGATTCACAACGAGACTGAACCGAAACGATAGAGACGAAATGAGACGAGCAGTACTTATCCTTATCATCATTCTCTCTGTGACTAGTAGCGCGTTCGGTGCTGTTCTCGCTAACGCAGGCTTTAAGGTAGGGATGAGTAATTCCGGCTTGTCTTTCACTGGGAATGAGGCCCGGCCGTTCTTGGGATACGAGATAGAATGGATGACCTGGCAGAGGTTGATGGGTATTCAAGCTGGCGTATTCAAGGAATTCGGCATCTCGCAGAACTTCGGGATTCAGGCTGAAATATACTATGCCCGAAGAGGAATGGATGCATCAACTCATTACTTGTTTGATGATGTCGATTACAAGGTCAGACTAGACTATATCGAAGTCCCTGTGGCATTGAAGACCGAACTGCCCCTCTCCGAGTCAATCGCAGCTGGACTAGTGTTCGGACCCTACCTGGCCACAAATATAGGTGCAGAGAGATCTAGCCGGATCGATGGAATCTCGGAAGAGATAGGCCTCAAGAATGTCAAGAACTTCGACTATGGGTTCATCACTGGTCTGTGCTTGGATATTGCCACTCGGAAGCCCAATTGGGTATTAGAAATTCGCTATAATCATGGTCTGTGCAACGTCATGGAACCGATTGAAAACAGTGCACGCGTGTCGGGAGAGGACGGTACAGTTAAGAACAGATCGTTTGTTGTTCTGATAGGTGCCCATCTGTGAAAGCCCAAGTGGATCATGAGATCCTGAAACCATCTTTCCACATAGTGATTGTCCTGGCAATCCTCCTGCTGTCGGCCCAATGCGGCATCTTGGACAATGACGATGAGGCAGTGGCCGACATCGATGCGGAAATTCGAGCAGAAATGGATGTTCTCGGTATTCCATCGGTTGTCGCTGGTATCATCAGCGATGGTGATATAGTTTGGCAGAAGGCCTATGGGTATGCAGATGTCCAGCGGAACATCCCGGCAACGACCAATACCATTTATACTTTGATGTCCGTTTCCAAAACGGTCATTGCCACGGCAGTCATGCAATTATGGGAACAGGGTCGTATCGATTTGGATGAAGACATTAACCAATACCTGCCTTTCTCTGTGCGAAACCCGAGATTCCCCGACAAGGAAATAACCACCAGAATGCTGATGACCCATACATCAGGGCTCGCCCATCCCGATGATGAAGTACCAGGCTGGTATCATATGTATGCGGATCACCAAACGCCAAGAATGGGCGATTGGATTGACCAGTGGATTGTGCCCGGAGGTCCGCATTATGTGCGCGATGTTTGGAAAGAATGGGCACCCGGGACTCAAGAATTGTACTCTAATGTCGGGACATGGGTTCTTGCCTTCCTGGTTGAACAAGTCAGCGGAGAGGAGTTCACGACTTATTGTGAGAATCATATCTTTGACCCATTGGGAATGGTTGACACTGATTACTGGGTCGCGAATCTGGACTCACAGAATATGGCGACTCCGTATGTTGGCCGGTACGTTCCCATCGCTCAGTACAACACCGTTGCTTATCCGGTGGGTTGGCTGAGGAGTTCTCTCAATGACCTTTCCCGCTTCTTGATTGCCTATATGAGTGGAGGAATTCTCGATGGGAACAGAATTCTAGAGGGTTCGACTGTTGACGAAATACTGAAAGTGCAGAACCCGGCGAGCGGGGTTTGTCTGATATGGTTCAAATGGCTGGGTGAATGGTATGGTCATGACGGCGGGGGAACAGGTTTCAGTTCCCGAGTTGAATTCAACCGTGGCGATGCTACCGGCGTCATCATCTTGTCGAACCTGGACAGTGATGCGGTTCGTCCCGGCGGGAGGATTCATGAACTGATACGTCTTAGAGCTAACCAGCATAGGTAGAAGGAACGCAGGTTGCTTTGTCAAAGGACAAGTATCTAGCCATCCCCTATACTCTGGCGGCGAGAAACCGCAACTTCGGCAGTCTTTACGGGCTTCACCTCATACGCCCGCAACAGACCTTGTTCATTGTTGTACAGGTGATCCCGTACAACCACTGCCCTACGAACGTTGTCGTAGGCGGTTCCTCAAGAGAAGAATTGTCACTACGGCTAGAATCGCCGCTATCGGGATCGCGACCACGAAAAAAGTAGGAATCCGGATCACCTCCCCATCTCCCCCTGTTCTTCCCCATGAAATCATTGAGCCATTTGTCGTGCTCTCGAGCACCTGCCCTCTGCGCCTTGAGCCAGCCAGCATTGAGCAGATGGACAACTCTGCCGCTATCCGTCGCGTTCGGATCGCCTATCCCATTGATGATGAGAAGATAGTTGTCTCGGTGAAGACACAGTGCCTCAGAGTCAGTGAGCGCAGGTTCAAAACTCTTCATTTCCCCGGCGATCTTCTGATTCCCTTCCACCCATTCCTGGGTAGGCTCACTCAACCACTGAGGTTCGAGATTGTTGTACTTCCAGAAGACATTGATCGACTTCGCACGCCACTCAGCCTCCGGCACATATTGGCCGGTCGCAGGGTCCAGGAGAGAAAGCCATATCTCCCCACTTCGCACCACCGGGCCGTATGATTTCCCCTGAACAGCGAGATCAAGTTCGCCCACAATATTGACGGAAGTGACAGGTTTCAGAATGCGGCACCGAGTACGGAATTCCTTAGTTTCCCCTATCTTCAGGCCTGAGAAGAAGAATCTGTCCTGCCCGACAACCTCTGTCGCCTGAGGAGGCCTGCCCTCCCGGCCCGATGGAATGCATCTGATCACGACAACATAGTCGTTAGTAAGATCGTTCTCCCTCTGGGTCCAATCGGCTGTGCCGCTCACCTTCATTTCGTAGACCACTTCGAATGTCTCATCCACCTTGGGGTACGCCCCCACTATTTGCATCTTCCCTTCGACATATCCCTCGAGCGGCGGCAGTTCCTTGCCCGCCACAGCAATGTCCGCAACAAGCATTGCCAACAGCCATACTATTACTATCGTGCCTGTCCTTCCGGTTCGCATTCTTGCCTCCTTGAAGTCAAAGACTGCGGGGGGCGCAGCCCCTGAAGTCCATATCCGTTGCAGGAGTGCATCAGAAAAAGAACCTCGGCTGACTGAGCGGGTTCTCCGCTCGCGTCTCCACTATGAACACGAAGCCGCAAGATGTCAAGATCAAACTGCAATTGCGTATTGACGGCGCAATGGATGTACTCTAGTACACTGAATGGGAGGTATCCGTTTGACAAATGTCCCGGGACGCACTTGGGGCTGCCCGCCGCAGTAGAACTCCTTGGGCGGTCTCTATGTCCCGACACCGCTTCCACGGCCCGTGGTCTCAAGCGCTCGCACCGTATCATGGTCGAATCTCAGTGACCGAGGAGTTCCCGAGGTCTTCGACACTGAAGATTTACCCGGGACAGGTCCGGCCGCGAACAGAGGCAGTCACGGACGGGACCCTCTGAGGTGTCGCCAGAGGCAAAGACGTCGTGTCCTCGCTGCGCATTGAGTCCCCGGAATAGTACTGGCTCCTCGGGCAGGTGTCCCAGGGCGCGCTGGTGTGGGACGGGGTGAGGAAGGCATCATCCTTGTGGACGTACCCGGAGGGCAATCCTCACCCGCCGTCAGCACCGGCGATGCGAAAATCTTGTGGGGCCCGAGCTGGCCGCCCGGCAGGAGCCTCAGCGTGCCTCTGCGTCCTGCCAGTTTGCAAGCATAGTCAGATGCTGAGGTGGCTGCCGTTCGCCGGGCAGCGCAAGGAGGAATCGATTGCCGTCGTCTGCGACGGCGAACTCGGTACAGCCCTGAGGTAGCTGGAACAGCTCGTGAGGCACGCCTGTCCCAAACCCGCGACTGGGTGAGACGTCCGCCACGGTGATGCGGTTGGATGATGAGAGGAAGAGCAGCTCGCTGCCACCGTGCAACCACCTCAGTGTGCTGCCAGCTTCGGACGACACTTGGTGGCGAGCCCCCGGGACAGGAAAGGTGGTGACGTAGACCTCCCACTGACCTGACTCGTCACTGGCATACGCCAGCCAGTGGCCATCGGAGGACACGCTCGCGGCCGCCGCGTTCAATCGCTCGCCTAGAACACACTGCGCGCTATCGCCGGCAGAGGTGGGGACCAGCCACAGCTGCCAGCGCTCGGATTGGCCCGCGAATCGAACCACCAGATGGGCCCCGTCCGGCGTGCAGGCCTCCAAGACGCACAGCATAGTGGGTGGCCGGAACACTACCCTCTCCCCTTCTGAGCCATCGAGAGTCCATGAGTGGATCTCGTCGCGGCCGTTGACGCGGACCGTGAAATAGACTTTCCGGCCGTCTGGCGCCCACAGAGCACCGTGCGCACCTGCGTCCCCGAACGTGAAGCTTGTGCCCAGCCCACTCCTGAGGTCCAGCAGCCACAGCCCGATGCCGGTCCCACCCGCATCACCGACCCGGTATAATGCCCGCTGACCATCGGGAGACAGGTCCCAGAGAGTGCCGGGCGGGAGCAGCCCACTCGCAGGAGCAATCTGATGCCCTGACCGGTCGTACCAGTACAGGCGTTGGTGGCCGAACTGACCCGTCCAACATACCAGCAGTCCGTTCCCAGATGCGGAAAAGCCGGGGCTTCCCAATGCAGAGAGTCTCACGTCGCTGATCAACGCCCGTGGCTGGCCCTTCAGCCGCCCGGAGCCGGCATCGAATGCTTGCGCCATGAGCACGCCCTGGCGTTGGAAGACCACCTGGCCCGGCGGGGCATACCTCGCAACCGATGTGGCATCCAGCACGTGCTGGGGCGAGGCCCCATCGAGTGAGCCCAGGAAGGTTGCGTGGAGGTCCTCTCCGGAGCCGACCGAGACATAGAGAAAACGGCGCCCATCAGGCAGGAAGGACGGATAGCGGTGGCTGATTCCGCGTGTTGAGTCCACTTGCGTCACGGCCTCCGCGGTCCCGCCCGCGGCAGGAATGCTGAAGATCGGTCCCTGCGAGCCCGGCGCGAACAAGATGACGTCATCCCTTCCCCAACTGCCACCGCGCGGGTTAGGAGCCTCGCACAGCGCTTGCGGCGAGCCTCCCTCCAGCGGCATGCGCATGAGTTTGCCTTTGGCAAAGAAGCCTAGGTTACGGCTATCTGGCGACCAAAAAGCGCCTCCGGTCAGGTCCTCCGTGCCCGGGAGGGGCCTAACCCCACGCTCGCCCAGCGGGCGCAGCCAGAGCCGGACGACATTCGTTGAGTCGGCGGCTGCAAACGCCAGCCAGCGCCCGTCAGGAGAGAGCGACGGCGTCCCGAACCGGAGGTCTGCAGGCATCTCGATGTCAAAAGCCAATACAGGCGGTTTCACGACAGGTCGCCCGAGTTGGCAGATGGAAAGGCTTGCCACCGCAATCCCGAGCACGGCGACCAGCGTCCACGCCAGTCGCCCCCACGTACGACGCCGTGCGGCCGTCGCCGCCGGCACCCCCATCTGCGAGCCGGCTTCAGCAATCCAGTCCAGCTCGCGCGCGAGGTCGCCTGCACTCTGCCAGCGGTCGTCCGGTTCTTTGGCCAGACAGCGCTTCACCAAATGCTCCAGCACCGGCGGCGTGAGTGGCTGAAGCTCCATAATAGGCCGTGGCTCATCCTTCATGATCGCTGAGATGAGCGATGCCTGGCTCGTGCCCTCGAAAGAGGGCTTCCCCGTAGCCATCTCATAGAGCACGCAGCCTAGCGCCCAGAGGTCTGAGCGCGCGTCCGCCTCTCTCCCCTCCAGCTGCTCTGGCGCCATATACTGGAAAGTGCCTACGATCGTGCCTTTCTCCGTCAGCGGGCGGCTCACCGTCGGTGATTCTGCGTCGGCACCGGCTACAGGTGAAACCCTGCTACGCGCCAGGCCGAAGTCCATCAGCTTCACTCCAGTCTTCGTCAGCATCACATTACCAGGCTTAAGATCGCGATGTATGATCCCGCGCCGATGAGCAACGTCCAATGCCTCTGCTATCTGCGCCCCAAGCGAGAGCACTTCCGCCACAGGCAGCGGCCCTTTCTTCAACCGATCCGCAAGCGTCTCTCCCTCCAGCAGCTCCATCACCAAATAGTCCATCCCTGCCTCGCGGCCGATATCGTGGAGTACGCAGATATGCGGATGGTTCAGTTGCGAGATGGTCCGTGCCTCCCGCTCGAAGCGGGCTCGTACTTCAGGCGTCTGCGCCAGATGGGGTGCCAACACTTTGATTGCTACGTCGCGACCCAGCCGGCTATCGTGGGCACGGTAGACCTCACCCATGCCGCCAGCGCCCATCTTCTCGATTATCTTGTAATGGGAGAGGACCGCACCACTGGCGAGGGGATGTGACTGGATTTCTTCATCGCCCGGCTTGCTCTGCATGGCAGCCTCAGCTTCCGCCCATGGTCGCGGACAAGACTCCAGAAGCAGCCTCGTCAGTCCCAGATGATGCAATTCATCATAGAACCAAGTCTCGCGTAAGATTGATTCTAGGCCGCAGATTGGCGAGATACAAGCGGTTTCTCTTTACAAATCCTATAGCGGTTGCGGATGCGTCAGTGAAACGCAGGATGTGCAGGCAACGCCGGAGGAATGATTATGCCTGTACGGCACGCACTGGGACACTGGAATGGTACTGGCTCCTCGGGCAGGTGTCCCAGGGCGTGGTTCTATGGGATGCTGGTATCCTTCCCCAAACCAGACTTCCAGAGACTTCTTCTCGTACCAGGTCTCTGACGAGTCTGCCGGGCTATAGACCGAGGAATTTTATGGCGGCGCCACACAGCAGGATTGCAAGTCCCGCCAGCGCATGTGAGTACCGTTCGAGCTTGTGGACGGGTATCCTGCGAAGCCCGTGGACCGACGCCAGCACTATCACCAGCATAGTGATAAGGGTGGTTAGGCCAAACACCGACACCACCACGATGACACTTGGGATATTGTGCCTGGCCGCCGGATACATCACCAAGGGTATCAACGGCTCGCAGGGACCGAACACGAATATGGTGAACAGGACCCAGGGCGTCAGGTTCTGCCCCGGTGCCGCATGGACGTGGAAGTGACCTCCCAGGTGCCTGTGCTCGTGCGTATGGATCGTCCCGTCCTCATGAGGGTGAGCATGCTCGTGGGCTCGCCCGCGGAGCGCCCTGTGGAGTCCCCACACAAAATAGACAAGCCCGAACGCAATCAACGACCAGCCCGCGATTTGTCCTCTTGCAGATTCGATTGCCTCCAGCCTGAAAACCGCGACACCGAGGGCAATACCGGCGAACCCAAGCGCGACTGAGCTAAGAATGTGGCCGAGGCCGCAGAAGAGGGTGACCAGCGCGGTCTTCGCCCGGCTCCACCGCCGCGCACTGGACAGCACGATGAAGGGCAGGTAATGGTCGGGCCCAAGAAGAGTATGACCAAAACCTATGGCCGCGGCCGTGCCTGCCAGCAAGACGACTTCGTTTGCCACGCCCCGTGCCTCCGCATATGAAGATGGATGTTGTGCCTGGCCGCGACTCGCGACTACTGAAAGAGTCGAAGATGGTTTGACAACGCGACATACACCAGAGCAAGAACGAAGAATATACCCAACCCCGCGAGAATTGCGTTGTGGGACCCAATCTTCGGCGAGAGATACGCGACCGCTAGCATATAGGGAACCCAAGATACGAGTGTACCGACAAGTACCCACTTTGCGTGCTGACTGACCGCGGTGCTCCCCGCGGTTTGACCGATGAAGAAGTACGCCACGAGAGTAAAGACCGGGACCAGCGTAACAAATCCGGATAGGGTTCTCTTGCCATTCTCCTCAAGTGCCA
>Ga0316628_100004270_pt1 | contig 11178 bp, 9 predicted proteins | sample OWC_Aug_M2_C1_D5_FD_207648 | JGI IMG/M metagenome (GOLD analysis project Ga0316628, IMG submission 207648) | Wetland soil microbial communities from Old Woman Creek delta, Ohio, United States - OWC_Aug_M2_C1_D5_C | ecosystem: Environmental > Terrestrial > Soil > Wetlands | place: USA: Ohio... | reverse complement strand
AAGAGCCGGTGGAGATGGAAGAGCAGGCATTAACGTTTAAGGACCAGGTGTGGGTAATCACCGGGTCTTTCGAGCATTTTTCTCCTCGATCTAAAGCAGCGGAAGAGATAGAGAAACGGGGAGGGAAAGTGACTGATTCGGTGTCTTCCAAAACCACCCACCTGCTGGCCGGGAACTCCCCGGGTTCAAAATTGGATAAAGCGAAGAAATTAAACGTTTTAATAATCGACGAAACCGCTTTCCTGGAAATGTTAAAATAAGAAGTCGAATTTTTGCCTGTCCCTTGTATTATGTCCCTTATTCCAGATGTTGAGGTTGAGGTTAAGGTTGAGGAGTTGAAAAAGTTTTCATGATGTGAGATAATCCTCACTGTAAAAAAAATGAAAATTAGATATGATCAAGATGCAGATATTCTCCTCTTCTCCCTTCGTGATGAGCCTCCCGTAGATGCTATTGAAGAACCGGGGGGCATCATTTTGAGCTATGGAGAAGATGGCGAGCCTATTAGCGTCGAAATATTAAATGCATCGATCCGCCACCTAATCCAACCTGGCGAGGTAAGTGTAACTCTCCAGACCAGTGAAATGAGTCGATCGTTGAGAGTATAACCTTATAAATCGATTCCCTGTTGTGAACCGTGAGTTCATAGATTTTTACATCCCCACGTTTACGGACCTGGTTTATAAACAGGTGATTAGAAACCTGGATGACCCCCAGGACCGGTTTGGGGCTGTCCAGGGCTTTAATCACGATTTCTTTGAAGCGGGGCGAGAACAATTCCATTTTTGCGATCTCATCGATGATGATAACCTCTTTTGTCGATATTGCTTCTTCAATAGCATTGACGCCGATTTCTTCCAGGTCTCTGGTAAAGACGCCGTATTGGCCAACCTGAAAAGGGGAAGGCATCCCTTTTTTAGCCAGGATGCCTTCTTTACCGTCCAGCGTAATAATCTTAAAACCTTCCCGGAGGTTATGGCGGGTAATTTCCTGTGTATAGAACCCGCCAGCGGAATCCAGGTGTTCTACCAGCCGTTTAATGAGTGTGGTTTTTCCCACTCTGGGTTTCCCTGTGATGAGAATGTTTTTCATGTATGCATCATACCAATTCCAGGGAATAGATGCAAGCCCTGTCCCTTTATTCTAAAAAAAATAGGTGCCTATTGAAATCGATGAATACTTGCTATAAAATATCTACCTGAGAAGGATGCGGAAAATGAAAATATCCGGTACTTTTGATCCCCATGCCGATGCAATCATTTATGAAGGTCACTGCCTTGATCTTCTTTCTATGATTCCTTCCGATTTCGTTCAATTGATCGTAACTTCTCCGCCTTACAACATCGGTAAAGAATATGAAAATCACCTGGTCCTCGATGACTACCTGGCGCAGCAGCGAGAAGTAATTGAAAAATGTACCAGGATACTAAAAAGTACAGGCAGTATATGCTGGCAGATTGGCAATTATATTGAAAACGGAGCTATCATCCCCCTCGATATCCTATTATACCCTATTTTTTCCTCGTTAGGGCTAAAGCTGCGCAATAGGATCATCTGGCATTTCGGACATGGTCTTCATGCCTCAAAGCGGTTTTCCGGGCGTTACGAAGTCATATTATGGTTTACTAAAACCGATAAATACACCTTTAACCTCGATTCGATTCGTGTACCTCAAAAGTATCCCCATAAAAAATATTTCAAAGGTCCTCATATCGGTGAATTGTCCGGGAATCCCCTGGGAAAGAACCCTGCGGATATCTGGGAAATACCCAATGTAAAATCCAATCATGTTGAAAAAACCATCCATCCATGTCAATTCCCGGTTGAATTAATCGAACGGCTCGTCTTGTCTATGACAGATGAAAATGATTGGGTTTTGGACCCTTTTATGGGAGTGGGTTCAACTGCAATCGCTGCCCTGGTGCACAAACGGAAAGCCATAGGAGCCGAAATAAAACCTGGATATAACGCGATTACCAAAGAGCGTATCGCTCTTGCGGAAAAAGGAGAATTAAGAATCAGGCCCATGGAACGTCCGGTTTACGATCCGAACGGGAATGCTAAAAGTATCCCACCCAAAACGATCGAATTGAATAGGGAATTTACCCAGCCTCTTCTGTTTAGCGAAAATGAAGGCCATCAAAGGGAGAAAGGTAATTGAAAACTTTTAATAATAAAAAGCTTTGGGAAGTCCAGGAACCTTTTCTCGAAAAGGTTTCTGGTCACCGAAGGCATAAATAGACAGTGGATTTAGGGAACTATGACCGCTTGAAATTTTTTAAACTTTCCTTTATAATTTCTTTTAACCAGTCTTTTTATAATGGAGAAAAATATTGAAACCTCAAGTTGTCCTTAGTTTGGAACAAGCCCTGACCATGACCTACGCTACACTTCGTTTTGTACACCTGGGGTGGCGCGTGATCAAGTTGGAATCGACTCCGCTGGCCGGACAAAAAACCAAAGGGGATCCCAACCGTTATATCGGCAGACCGATTGCCGGAGAGGATCGACACAGCTACTTTGTAGGCCCTAACCTGGGGAAAGAAGCTATTGCCATCGATCTCAAAAGCGACACAGGTCAGGAGCTTTTAAAGCGTATCATCAAGGAGTTGAATGTCGATGTGTTTTGCACTAACACCATGCCAGTCCGGCATAAGCCACTGGGGATCGATTACGAAACATTATCTAAGGTCCGGGAAGACTTGATCTGGTGCAGTATTTCGGCAATGGGGCTTAAGTATCCCGATGTACCGGGTTATGATCCTGTGGTGCAGGCTTTGTGCGGGTACATGGATATCACCGGGCACCCGGATGGTCCTCCCCTACTGTGCGGCACCCCTTTAGTAGACCTGAAAGCCGGGGACGAAGCATTTACACAGATTATCTTAGCCTTAATGGAACGGCTGCAAACCGGTAAGGGAAAGATGATCGATATTTCCATGGCACAGGTGGCTGTTTCCTGGCTGCTTACTTTTCTGCCTATGCTAGATATGGGCAGTCCGCCGTCAGAGCTTAAACGCTCTGGGAACCAACACCGCCAATTTATCCCGGTCGATGCCTACAAAACCGCTGATGGATTTATCTATATTGCCATTGGCAGCGATGCCCAGTGGATTCGTTTTGCTAAGCTTCCCATGTTTGCGGAACTGGACCAGGAGCGCTATCTCACCAACGAAGGCCGTCGTAAAAACAAAAAAGACCTGTTTGCCGGGATAGAAGCAATCACTAAAAGGCATTCTTCTGCTGAAATTTCAAAGATTCTAGCTGATGCAGCCATTCCTCATTCGCCGATAACACCGATTGAGAAAGTGGCTGAGTTACCTTTTGTTGTTGAAACGGTTCTCAGGACAAAGACGCCGGATGGTCGAATCGTGCGGATGCCGCCGCCAGCCCAGTATACTCCGCACCTGGAAAAGCTCCACGGCGAACTCCCTTTTGCCCCGGCTTATGGAGAACATACTGGCAGTATCCTGGAAGAAATCGGACTCTCAGCCAGGGAAATCGCTTCTTTAAAAGAACAAGGAATCGTGGCATGAACCATTTCGATTATTTCAAACCCCAATCCCTGGAAGAGGTCTGGGACCTGGGAAAAAAATTTCCAGGTGCTCAGTATATCGCGGGCGGGACCGACTTGATGGTGAAGATTAAAAACCGTACGATAATGCCGCAAACCTTAATTTCGTTACGCTCTGTATCCGGGCTTCCCGGTATTGAAATCGGGGAGAAGGTGCGGATTGGTGCGTTGACAACGATTACGGATTTGATTGAGCACCAGGAACTGGGCAGGATTTTTCCTGTATTGGTGCAGGCGGCAAAGAGGATAGGCAGTCCGCAAATCCGGAATGTCGGCACGGTGGGCGGTAATCTCTGCAATTGTTCTCCTTGTGCGGATACTGCCCTGGCTCTGCTTATTTTAGATGCCAGGGTGGTTCTCAGGAATTCCCGGGGCAGTAGGGAAATTGCTTTAGAGGAATTTTTTATCGGACCGGGTGAGAGTTGTTTGCGTAGCGGCGAGTTAATGACTGAAATCCGGTTGGATAAACCTGCCTCTAAGGCCCGGGCTATTTTTATGAAAAAAGGACGGGTAAAAATGGACCTGGCGGTTGCCAGTGTGGGTGTTCTTTTGGAAATGGAGGGTGATACCTGCAAAAAAGCGCGTTTTGCGGCGGGTTCGGTTGCTCCTGTTCCCTTGCGTTTAAAAAAAGTAGAAGCGCTTTTCAAGAACGCCGTGATTTCGAAAGAAATAATCCAGGAAGCGCAAAAAATTGCCGTGAATAGTATTTCTCCTATAAGCGATATCCGTTCTTCTGCTGATTATCGCCATGAAATAGTAGGTGTTTATGTCAAGCGTGCAGTGGAAAAACTATTGGGTAATGAATAATGAAAAGTTTTTGCGGGGTCCAGGGGCGGTTTTTTCAAAAAGAGCCCCTGGTCGCCGAAGGCAAAAAGTATGAAAAAGCAAATAAATTTTGTTTTAAATGGTTTTGAAGTAGCTGTAGCTGTAGAAGCGCACCAGCGGTTGATTGATGTGCTGCGTGGGTCTTTAGGGCATACTGGCACCAAGGAGGGCTGTGGTGAGGGTGAGTGTGGGGCGTGTACGGTTATTGTCGACGGGCGTGCGATCAACTCATGTCTATATCCGGCCCTGGAGGCTGAGGGAAAGAGCATTACTACTATCGAGGGTTTGAGGAGTATCGATAACCGGCTTTCGGTTATCCAGCAGGCCTTTGTGGAGCGAGGTGGTATCCAGTGTGGGTTCTGTACCCCGGGGATGATCATGTCGACTAAGGCGCTGCTGGACCAAAACCCGGACCCTACCGAGGAAGAAATCCGCGATGCCCTGGTGGGAAATCTTTGCCGTTGTACCGGGTATGTGCAGATCATCGAGTCGGTAAAATCAGCCGCAGAGAAGCTAAAGGGATAAAAGATCATGGTAAAAGGAAAACCTTCAACTGATTTTTTATATATAGGCAAGGAAATTTCCCGGCCGGAGGCACCGGACAAGGCTGCGGGCAAGGCATTATATATTCATGATTTGCAGCGGCCGGGTATGCTTTACGGGAAGATAAAATTCAGCGATCATGCCCATGCGAGAATCCTTCATATCGACACTTCGAGAGCAGAGAAGCTTCCTGGGGTTAAGGCAGTGATTACTGCCTACAATACCCCGGAAGTGCGGATTGGTTTTTTGCGTGACAATTTTGCTTTAAAGAAGGGCAAGGTGCGTCAGTTCCGCGATGAAGTGGCAGCGGTGGCAGCCATTGATCCTGGTATTGCCACGGAAGCCATTGAGCTTATCAAAGTCGAGTACGAACCGCTGCCCGGTGTATTTAGCCCGGCACATGCAGCGAAAGAAGGTGCGCCGCTTGTCCATGAGACTGATCCGCAAGGCCAGCCCCGGGTGGATAACCGGGTCCCGCTGCGTTTCTTCCATGAGTCCGGGGACCTGGATGCCGGGAAGAAAATGGCCAGGTATGTGGTTGAGGGAGAATATTCCACTCAATGGGTTCAGCAAACCTGTATGGGTACAGCCGGGTGCATTGCTGAATTTGACATGAACAGCAATCTGACTATTTGGGCAAAAACCCAGATTCCGTTTCTTGCCCAGCGGGATTTCAATGATGCGCTTTCTGCCATGGGATTGCAGGGGAAGAACAGCCGCGTTATAGTACCTGTTTTGGGCGGTGGTTTTGGCACCGGGCTTGATACCCATGCCTACGAATATATCGCTATTTTACTGGCTTTCCGCACCGGCAAGCCGGTAAAAATCGTATATACGCGGGATGAGGAGTTTGCCAATCTCTCACCCCGGCAGAGCTCGCAAACAAAAATCCTCCAGGGGTGTGATGAAAACGGCAAGTTGACTTTCCGTCACGTGGAAGTTGTCCAGGATAATGGGGCTTACACCTCGTGGGGTGCCACCTATCCCAGCGTAATGATGCTGCCGGCTACGTCTCTTTACAAGGTTAACAATGTTTACTTTAATGCGGATTTGTATTACACCAATAACACCTATTCCCAGGCCATGCGCGGGTATGGCAACCCTGAGCACACCTGGGCCCTGGAAAACAATATAGACGAGTTGGCTGAGAAGGCTGGAATCGATCCCTTCGAGTTCAGGATGATCAACTGCAACGAACCGGGGGAGATTACGCCTATGAACTTGAAAGTCAGTACCTGTGGTCTGAAAGAATGCCTGGAAACAGTGGCTGCAAAGCTGGATTGGAAAAACAGCCATTCGCAGGGAAAGTGTCGCGGCGTGGGCATGGCTTCGCTTTTTCATGTTGGCGGCGGTGGGCGTATTTACCGGTCTGACGGCAGTGGTTTAATTCTTAAATTGGACGACTTTGGCAATGTTTACGCTTACTACGGCGGTGTGGAAATGGGGCAGGGGCTGCATTCTGTTCTATCTCTTGGCATTGCCGAATCCCTGGGGGTTCGGCCTGGGAAAGTCTTTATAAATCAGACCGATACCGGCACGTGTCCCTGGGATGTGGGTACCCATGCCAGCCGGGGGGCGTTCATGGCATGCAATGCAGCGATAAAAGCAGCTAAAGACCTGCGCGAAAAAATTTTCTCCGGCGCTGAAGAATTATTCCCTGAAGGTGTGGCCAAAAATCTAAAAAAATTCCAGGAGAAAAACCCGGGCTACCAGCCGCCGGATTTTGACATTAAAAAAGCAGCGACACGGGACCGCTTCGACTTGAAGGACGGTTATGTATTCATAAAAGATGCCCCTAAAGAGCCATGGCTGTGCATGGAATTGGGCAGCTTACTCCGGGCCATGCATTTCCGCGATCAAGGCACCATGCTGGGTACCCAGGTTTTCTACGACCCACCGAATGAATTGCCGGACTGGAATAAAGGAAAAGGCAATATATCGGCCACCTATGCCTATGGAACCCAGGGAGTTGAAGTCGAAGTGGATACCGAAACCGGTGAAGTCAAAATACTTCGTATGGTGGCTGCGCATGATGTGGGTAAGGTATTAAATCCCCAGGCTTTGAAAGGTCAGATATACGGTGCACTGGCCCAGGGTATTGGCTATGCCCTTTATGAAGAGGTTCGATCTCAAAATGGTCGGATCATGAATCCCAATTTCAGGGATTATAAGATACCCACGATTCAGGAGATGGATTTTCCTATCGATCTGGAGTTCATCGAGACTAATGACAGTTATGGACCTTTCGGTGCTAAAGGTGTAGGTGAACCCGGGCTGGTGCCAACTGCGCCGGCCATTGCCAATGCGATTTATAATGCCGTAGGCATTCGTATTCGTGATCTTCCCGTCACTCCTGGAAAAATTCTTAGTGCCCTTAAAAGCAAAACACCAGTGGAGCAATAGACAGAAGGTAGTTTGGTCTCAAGATACCAAATTTAGGTGCCTGGCAAAATTTTTCATCTCTGTGCCCTCTGGGTTCTCTGTGGTTAAAATTAAACGGTTGGATTTAGGGGATTGAAGACGTTTGATTTTTCTCTCTTTTTATGTTATTTATTTCTATCGATACCAGGAGGCGGGTTATGATGAACCATTTTTTCATCAGTTATTCTACCGCGGATGCGCGGGATTTTGCTCTTAAACTTTGCGATGAACTAACAGCCGGGCCGCCGGTTATCCCGGTATGGCTGGATAAACGGGAACTGAAACCCGGCTCCGACTGGGACGAGCAAATCGTGGAAGCGATCAAAACCTGTGCGGGCATGGTTTTCGTTATGTCCCGCGACAGTGTGGACAGCGACTCTATTACCAAAAACGAATGGTCCAGGGCGCTGAAATACAAGAAACCCTTGATTCCTCTTTTGCTCCATAAAGACGCGGAAATGCCTTTCCAATTGGAGGGACGTCAATATATCGATTTCAGCGGCGATTTCGACTCCGGGATGGCGAAGCTGCGCAAGCATATTCAATGGCTGGATTCGCCCGATGGGGTGCTGCTGGGGCTGAAATACCGTCTGAAAGACGCGCAGCGCGATTTGCGCCGCACTGACGATCCCTTGCAAATCAAGCGTATCCGGGATGATATCGAGGATTTGAAAAGAGAGATCGGGTTACAGGAGCAGGTGGCGGCTGACCCGGCTGCGGCTAAGAAACGCGTACAGGAGAGTATAGACCGCGGCCTGGAACGCGAGCGCCTACCCGAAAAACCCGTGGGCGGAAGAGCGTATTCTAAATTTATCAACCCGCCCCCGGGAATCGCTCCTACTTATTTTCAAGACCGCCACCTGGAAACGAAGCTGATGGGCGATTTTCTAAAGAACGATGCCGAACGGCTCATGACCGTAGTGGGCCGGCCCGGCATCGGCAAAACCGCCATGGTGTGCCGCTTGCTCAAGGCGCTGGAAAGCGGCTGCCTGCCCGACGACGGCGGGGCTTTGAGTATCGACGGTATCGTCTACCTGGGTGAGAGCGGCGTTCACAAAGTAAATTTTCCCCACTTATTCGCCGACCTGTGCCGGCTGCTGCCCGATGATACCGCAAAGGAATTGGACGCGGTTTACAAGGAAGCCCGGACCGGTACCGGGGACAAGATGCGGGCTTTGTTGACGGCTTTTCCCCGGGGCCGGGTGGTGGTACTGCTGGATAATTTCGAGAGTAAGCTGGACCCGGAGACGCGGGACGTGGCCGACGCGGAACTGGACGAGGCTTTGCAGGCGCTGCTGGATTTCCAGCACCACGGCGTAAAAGTTATTATCACCACACGAATTGCCCCGCGTAACCTGGCCCTGGCGCAGCCGGGCCGGCAGTACTCCCTTAACCTGGACCAGGGCCTGGAATCGCCCTATGCCGAGAATATCCTGCGGGAGATGGACAAAGATGGAAAACTGGGATTGGCGGAAGCGCCTGCCGGTCTACTGGACCTGGCCCGCCAACGCACATTGGGATTCCCGCGGGCATTGGAAGCGCTGGTGGCTATTCTCTGCGCGGACCGGGAGACTACTTTACAGGATATACTGGCAGACACGGAAAAGCTGCTGCCCCAATACGTGGTAGAGAAACTGGTGGGCGAAGCCTTCAGCCGGCTCGATCCCAGGGCGCAGGCGGTTATGCAGGCCCTGGCCGTATACGGCCGGTCGGTGACGGCCGCGGCCGTGGATTACTTATTGCAGCCATTTTTGCCCGGGGTGGACAGTGCGCCGGTGTTGAACCGGCTGGTGAACATGCAGTTGGTGCGAAAGGACGTCGGGCATTACTACCTGCACCCGGTGGACTGCGAATACGCCCTCTCCCGTGTGCCCGAAGGCAAAAAAACAGACCGTAACCGGACCAAAACACCTCTTTTCACGCGTTTCGCTTTGCTGCACCGCGGCGCCGGCTATTTCAAAAAAGTGCGCAAGCCGCGCCAGGACTGGAAAAACATCGCCGACCTGGCCCCGCAACTGGCGGAAATCGACCTGCGTTATGCTGGAAAGGATTTCGACACTGCCGCACAGGTGCTGCGGGAAATCGATTTCAAATACCTGCTCTTATGGGGCCATTACCGGCTCATGGTTGATTTGCACGAACGTTTGCTGGGAAAGATCGGCGATCCGGGACTTAAGGAAGATAGTGTGGGTAACCTTGGGTCTGCATATTTGAGTATGGGGCAATATCGAAAAGCGATTTCCTGCCATGAACAGGCGCTGAAAAGTGCCCGGGAGAGAAAGGACCGTAAGGGTGAAGGCGTGTGGCTTGGCAACCTGGGCATTTGCTTTTCCGACCTGGGCCAGACCCTTCGCGCCATTGACTTTTACAAGGAAGCGCTGGAAATTGCCCGCGATATTGGTGACCGGCAGGGGGAAGCAAGTAGACTTGGCAACCTGGGCATTTGCTTCGCCGACCTGGGAGAGACCGACCGGGCCATTGAGTACTTTGAACAAGCGCTGGTTATTGCCCGGGAAATTGGGGCGAGGATTACGGAGGCTAATAAGCTCACAAACATAGGAGATGTTCTTGTAGACCGGGATAAATGGGATGAGGCTGTTGTTCACTACCACCAGTCAATAAATATCGCCGATGAAATCGGAAATGTACAAGAACAAAACTGCGCCCGATACGGCCTGGCCCTTGCCCGCCTTTATTCCGGCAATTTATCCCAAGCACGCAGCATCATCGAGGAAGCCCGTAAATACAATTACCCGACAAACAATCACAATGTCCAGGCACTGATGGGATTTATCTTACACAGGCAGGGCCTTCATAAACAGGCCCAAGAAGCCTTCAGCGCCGCAATAAACGAATCGAACACCCTCCTGGGCCATGCGGAGAAAAATTATAAAGCCCTCGACTGCAAAGCCCTGTCCCTCTGCGGCCTGGCCCTTTGCGAAACCGAAAAAAAGCTCCTTCATGTCGAGGATGCCATAAAAACCTATCGAGCGGCGCGGGTCATCAACCAGGACCCCGGGTACGTGAAACGGGTCCTGCGCCTCTTCGATGAATTGGCAAAAGAAGATAAAGAGGGGATATTAAAGGCATGGAGGCGTGGGGGAATGGATATTTGAAGGATGGATATGAAAGCAAATTAGAACTTAGGTTCGCTGCGCTCACAACTTGGGGGGATGGGGGGATGGGGGATTGGGGGAATGGGATGGCGCCCTTCGGGCATTTTTTAAAAAGATTGGCCCACGAATTTCCACGAATTATCACGAATTGGTTTTATTTTTTAATTTTTAACCACAGATTACGCAGATTACGCAGATTTTTTTGTTTTTTCTCTGTGTCCTCTGTGTCCTCTGTGGCTAAATTAATTTCATAGGAGGTAGAGGGCAAATATTTTTATATTTCGCTGCGATGGACCAGCCGGTTTCCACTGAAGATAAGCACCAGTTTTTTCAAAGTGGTTTGCCCGATGGAATTGCGGAATTTCTCATCCAGGCTGTATTGGGCCAGTTGGGTTTCCGCTTCTAAACGAAGTGCCTGGATTCTTTCTGCCGCGTCTTCCTTTTCATAGTCGGAAGGCCTGATATATTTCAGTTCGATCAAATATGAATATTTAATCCCCGGGCGGTTCGCCAGCAAAGGCTCCAGTACCAGATCACAGAACCCCTGGTTCATCTCTTTCTCCGAGTAAACATTATATAACGTACTTAACCCGGCATATACATTCCAGAAAACCTGGTGAGCTTTCTCGCTGTTCAATAAGTCACGCAGACTTAATGAATCCGCCATTTTCCGGGCGATATAATCGATAAAGGCCTCCC
>Ga0316628_100004269_pt1 | contig 11179 bp, 12 predicted proteins | sample OWC_Aug_M2_C1_D5_FD_207648 | JGI IMG/M metagenome (GOLD analysis project Ga0316628, IMG submission 207648) | Wetland soil microbial communities from Old Woman Creek delta, Ohio, United States - OWC_Aug_M2_C1_D5_C | ecosystem: Environmental > Terrestrial > Soil > Wetlands | place: USA: Ohio... | reverse complement strand
CCTGCTGGTCATACTTTCCCTGCAACACCCCTTCAGCGGCGAGGTCGGCATCCAGCCCGAAGCGTTCCGGCAATTGCTGGCCGACTTCCACGAGCGCCTGCTCGCGCCCCCGTCACTGCCGAGCGGCCCCTAGAGCATTATTCTTGCTGCCGCTCGCGCGCTTTCGGGAATGGCCGGCAGATGCCGGATCGCGGCAAGGTATTGAGGTCGACAACAGCTCCTTGAATTGATCGCCCGAGTACTGTATAAATATACAGTATCTATTCAAGGTGCATCATGCGCGACCTCACTCCACGACAGCAGGAAATCCTGCAATTCATCCGCGACCGGCTCGAAGCCACCGGCTTGCCGCCGACGCGCGCCGAAATCGCGCAGGAATTTGGCTTCCGCTCGCCCAATGCCGCCGAGGAGCACCTCAAGGTATTGGCGCGAAAAGGCGTGCTGGAACTCCTTCCGGGAGCTTCGCGCGGCATCCGTCTCAGCAATGGCGGCGGCCTGCCACTGGTGGGGAGAGTGGCGGCAGGCAGCCCCATCCTCGCGCAGGAAAACATCGAAGCGCATTACCAGGTCGATTCCGCATTGTTCGCGCCGCGCGCGGACTATCTGCTCAAGGTGCGCGGCATGAGCATGAAGGATGCCGGCATCCTCGACGGCGATCTGCTCGCGGTGCACCGCACCAGCGAGGTGCGGGCAGGGCAGGTCGTTGTTGCCCGCCTTGGTGACGAAGTGACCGTGAAGCGTTTCAAGAAAAAGGGGGATGTCGTGCAGCTCCTTCCCGAAAACGCCGACTTCGAACCTATCGTGGTAGACCTGCGCATCCAGGAACTCGTCATCGAAGGTATCGGTGTCGGCGTAATCCGCCACGGCAAAAGCCTATGAATGCATCCCTGGACCTGGTGCTGCAACACCCCGGCATCTGGCGCGGCGACCAGCTCGCGCAGGCGGGCGCGGATGCGCTGCCAACCGGATTTGCGGAGCTGGACGAACAGCTGCCGGGCGGAGGCTGGCCGCGCGGAGCGCTGACGGAAATCCTGATCGAGCGGGAAGGCATAGGCGAACTGCGGCTGCTGCTGCCTGCTCTGGCGCGCGCCTCTGAACAGAGCGGCTGGCAGGCTTGGGTGGCACCGCCGCACGTGCCTTATGCGCCTGCCCTGGCCGCGGCCGGCGTCAGGTTGAAACAACTGCTGGTGGCAAAGCCGCAGTCCGCGGCCGATGCCTGGTGGACGGCGGAACAGGCGCTGCGTTCGGGCGCATGCAGTGCTGTGCTGTCGTGGCTCAGCATGCCCGACGAGCGGCGCATGCGCCGCCTGCAGCTCGGCGCGGAATCCGGCCGCGCCTGGGGCGTGCTGTTCCGATCTGCGAGCGCTGCGCAGGAGCGCTCACCCGCCGCGCTGCGGTTGCGCCTGGAAGCAAGTGCGAACGGCCTGGCGGTGCATATCCTCAAGCGTCGTGGCGGCCACCTGAGCAGACCGGTGATGGTGGATCTGTATCAGGGCACTGGCGTTCGCCGTACCCGCCCATCGGCGCCGAAGCTGTCTGTTGTGCAGTCCCCAAGGGAAGCCGCCTGAAGCTGACCAGCTCAAAGGTGTTCGCTGCGAGTATCGTCCATGTTATGGGTAGCCCTCCATTTCCCCGCGCTTTCGCTGGAAATATTTTCGCGAGGCGCGGCTGCGCAAGAGCCACTCGCGGTCATTGAAAAGCAGGGCAACCGCTCGCGGGTGCTGGCCTGCAACGAGGCCGCGAGCGCACTCGGGGTAAAACCGGGAATGCCGGTATCTGCCGCGCAGGCGCTGGCGGCAAGGCTGGTCGTACGCAGCCGTGATCCGGCAGTAGAGCAGGAGTCCTTGTCTGGCATCGCCGCCTGGGCCGGGCGGTTCACGCCGTCGGTGAGCCTGCAGCCACCGGACGGGCTGCTGCTTGAAATCAGCGGCTGTCTTCGCCTGCACCGCGGCTTTGGGAATTTGCTTAACCAATTGCGCAGCGGCCTGAATGAAATGGGCTATGCATCAAACGACGCCTGTGCAATCACGCCGCACGCTGCCTGGTTGCTGGCGCTGGCAGGGACTGGAGCCGTTATCCGCGAACCGGCGCGGCTCGAAAAAATCCTTGGCGCGCTGCCGGTGAGACTGCTCGATCAGGCGCCGGAAACACTGGCAGGCCTGGAAATGATCGGCGCACACACTTTGGCCGACTGCCTGCGCCTGCCGCGTGCAGGCTTGGCGCGCCGCTTCGGGCAAGAGTTGGTGGATGAATTGGACCGCGCGCTCGGCAAGCTGCCCGAGGCGCGCGAATTCTTTGTGCCGCCCCCGAGTTTCGAGCGCCGGCTGGAATTGCCGGCGCAGGTCAATGAAGCAGAGGGGCTGAACTTTGCGGCGCGCCGCCTGCTGCCGGAACTGGAGGGCTACCTCAGCCTGCGCCAGGCGGGCGTGCAGGAATTCGAGCTGGTCTGCTGCCATGAGGATGTGCCCGACACCGTAGTGAGACTGGGCTTCGTGCAGCCCACCCGTGCCTTGGAGCGGATGCATCTGCTGCTGCGCGAAACCCTCGCCAACACCCGCCTGCCTGCGCCGGTGCACGCCATCAAGCTCAATGCAAAGGTCATCCTGCCGCTGGAAATATCGAACCTGGACCTCTTCCAGGACAGCGCGGAGAGCGGGGACGGCAACCTGTTGCTGGAACGGCTGCGCATCCGGCTGGGGAAGGAGGCGGTGTTTGGCATCGCGCCAGCACCCGATCACCGGCCGGAATTGGCGTGGCGGTTCTGCGAAGCGGGAGATGACGCTGGGTCACTACCTGGCCGCCAGCGCCCTCTGTGGCTGCTGCCCAAGCCGCTAGCCTGCCAGCATGACCGGCTTGTGCTCAAGTCAGGTCCGGAGCGCATCGAGAGCGGCTGGTGGGACGGCATGGATGTTGCACGCGACTATTACGTGGCACAGCATAAAAACGGCTCGCGCCTGTGGGTGTACTGCGATCGCGCGAGTGGCGGGTGGTATGTGCATGGCCTCTTCGCCTGAACACACCGGACAACTTCCCTTGACTCCAAGAAAAGAGACATCTCACTCCCCTCTCCCACTTGTGGGAGAGGGGCAGGGGAGAGGGAAGCGAATGCTGAACAACGCCAAAGCCTTGCGCAGCAACCAGACCAAAGCCGAAGAACGTCTCTGGTACCACCTGCGTGCACATCGTTTCATGGGCCTGAAGTTCAAACGGCAAAAGCCCATGGGTCGATACGTAGTGGATTTTGTATGTCTGGAACGAAGATTAATCATCGAACTCGACGGCGGGCAGCACGCTGAACAAACGACATACGACCAGCAACGGGACGCATGGCTGCGTAGCCAGGGCTATGCGATGCTGCGTTTCTGGAACAACGATGTCATGCAGCAGTTGGATGGGGTGTTGGAGAAGATACGCAGCGCCCTCTCCCCCAACCCCGGCTCTCTCCTCAATCCTCTCCCCCTGCCCCTCTCCCCCAGCCCCTCTTCCGTAAACGGGCGAGGGGAGTAAATGGCTACCGCAAATATGAACACTTTACGCCGAACTACACTCCCCTCGCCCACTTGTGGGAGAGGGGCAGGGGAGAGGGAGTGAATGGCTATAGCAGATATGAGCACTTACGCCGAACTTCATTGCCTCTCCAACTTCACCTTCCTGCGCGGCGCATCGCATGCGGAAGAGCTGGTGCAGAGAGCGCACGAACTCGGCTATGCAGCGCTGGCCATCACCGACGAGTGTTCGCTGGCCGGCATCGTGCGCGCGCACGTGGAGGCGAAGAAGTGCGGACTCAAGCTGATCGTGGGCAGCGAGATTCGTTTTGCGGAAGGCCCCCGCATCGTGCTGCTGGCGACCGACCGCGAAGGCTACGGCAACCTGTCGTACCTGATCACGCAGGGGCGGCGCAACAGCAGCAAGGGCAGCTACAAACTTTCGCTCGACAATATCCGCAGTGGCTTGCCCGGCTGCCTCGCGCTGCTGCTACCGGATCCGCTGCCGTCATTGGCACAGGCGCAACAAATCGCAGCCGCTTTTCCGGGGCGGGCATGGCTGGCGGTAGAACTGTTCCGCGCTGCCGACGATGCAGAGCAGCTGGCAAGATTGCGCGAGCTGGGAGAGGCATCCGGCTTGCCGCTGGTCGCAGCCGGCGACGTGCACATGCATGTCGCAGAGCGCCGCGTTTTGCAGGACACACTCACCGCGATCCGTCACGGCGTACCGGTATCTGATGCAGGGGCTGCGCTGTACCCGAACGCAGAGCGGCACCTGCGCGGTCTTTCCGATCTTGCCAGCCTCTATCCTTCCGACCTGCTGCAACAGACGCTGGTCGTCGCCGCACGCTGCCACTTCTCTCTCGACGAGTTGCGCTACGAGTATCCCGAGGAAGTGGTGCCGCAAGGGGAAACGGCCATCTCGCACCTGCGCAAGCTGACCGAGGATGGCCTCAAGCGGCGCTTCCCGGAGGGCGTTCCGGACAAGGTGCGCGCCATGGTGGAATACGAGCTCGCGCTCATCGAGGAACTGAAGTACGAGCCGTTTTTCCTCACCGTGCACGACATCGTGAGCTTCGCGCGCAGCCGCGGCATTTTGTGCCAAGGGCGCGGCTCGGCTGCCAACTCCGCGGTGTGCTACGCGCTGCACATCACCGAGGTGAACCCGGCGTGCATGGAGATGCTGTTCGAGCGTTTTATCTCCAAGGAGCGCAACGAGCCGCCGGACATCGACGTGGATTTCGAGCACGAGCGGCGCGAGGAAGTGATCCAGTATCTCTACGCAAAATACGGCCGCGAGCGCGCAGCGCTCGCCGCCACCGTGATTTCCTACCGCCCCAAGAGCGCGATGCGCGACGTGGGCAAGGCGCTAGGCTTCGACCTGGAGCAGGTGGACCGTCTGTCCAAATCCATGTCGTGGTGGGACGGCCGCCAAGTGCTGCCGCAGCGGCTGGAAGAAGCGGGCTTCGATCCCGCCAACCCCAAAGTGAGGCTGCTGATGCAACTGGTCGAGGAGGTGCTGGGCTTCCCGCGCCACCTGTCGCAGCACGTGGGCGGTTTCGTGATCGCGCGCGGCAAGCTTTCGCATCTGGTGCCGATCGAGAACGCGGCGATGGCGGAGCGCACCATCATTCAGTGGGACAAGGACGATCTCGATGCGCTGGGGCTGCTGAAAGTGGACGTGCTCGCGCTGGGCATGCTCACCGCCATCCGCCGTGCGCTGGACGAAGTGAGCCGGCTGCGCGGCAAGCCATTCACGATGGCGGACATCCCGCGCGAGGACCCCGCGGTGTACGAGATGATCGGCCATTCCGACACGGTGGGCGTGTTCCAGATCGAGTCGCGCGCGCAGATGTCCATGCTGCCGCGCATGAAGCCGCGCTGCTTCTACGACCTGGTAATCGAGGTCGCCATCGTGCGCCCGGGGCCGATCCAGGGCGGCATGGTGCATCCCTACCTGCGCCGCCGCGAGGGCGTGGAGCCGGTGACCTTCCCGAGTGAGGCGGTGCGGGATGTGCTGGAACGCACGCTCGGCGTGCCCATCTTCCAGGAGCAGGTGATGCGGCTCGCGGTGGTGGCGGCGGGATTCACGCCGGGTGAAGCGGACCAGGTGCGGCGCTCGATGGCGGCGTGGAAGCGCAAGGGCGGGCTGGAGCAGTTCGAGCGGCGCCTCGTCGACGGCATGCGCGAGCGCGGCTACAAGGAAGAGTTCGCGCAGCAGATCTTCCAGCAGATCCAGGGCTTCGGCGAATACGGCTTCCCCGAGTCGCACGCCGCAAGCTTTGCGCTGTTGGTCTATATCTCCGCCTGGCTCAAGCGCCACGAGCCGGCCGCATTCGCTTGCGCGCTGCTCAACAGCCAGCCGATGGGATTCTACGCACCGGCCCAGATCGTGCAGGACGCCCGCCGCCACGGCGTCGAAGTGCTGGCGGTGGACGTGACCGCCAGCGATTGGGATTGCACTCTCACTACTCCAAATACTCCCTCGCCCTTTCGGGTAACCAATGACTTGGCTGGCGTAGTTGGCCAGCCTAGTCAGATGGCTAGTAGTTCCATCAGAGAGGGTTGGGGAGAGGGGCGAGGTGAGAGGCATGCTTTCCAACCGGCACTGCGCCTCGGCCTGCGCATGGTGAGCGGCCTTTCGCTGGAAGGCGCGGCAAGCATCATTGAGGCGCGTGCGCAAAAGCCGTTCGAAAGCGTCGAAGACCTGGCCGCGCGCACCGGCCTGGAACAGCGCGATCTCAAGAGCCTCGCCGCCGCGGGCGCACTGGCGGCGCTCGCCGGCCACCGGCGGCAAGCCTACTGGGACGTGGCAGGCATCGAGCAGAACACGCCGCTCGCCTTTGCGCCAGCCGAGGAAATGCAACCGGAGCTGCTGCCGCTCACTGAAGGCCAGGACCTGGCGGCGGATTACGCCAGCCTCGGCCTCACCTTGGGCAGGCATCCGCTGTCGCTGCTGCGCGGCCATCTCCAGAAGCAACGCTTGGTCACTGCACAGGAGTTGCGCGCCTTCCCTCACGGACGGATCACGCGCGCGGCAGGTCTGGTCATCAGCCGCCAGCGCCCGGGAACCGCAAGCGGCGTCACCTTCCTCACAATGGAAGACGAGACCGGGCAGATCAACGTGGTGGTCTGGCGCGACCTTGCCGAACGGCAGCGCCGCGAACTGCTGGGCTCACGCCTGCTGGCGGTGTACGGCACGCTGGAACGGCAGGGGGAGGTGACGCATCTCGTTGCGGGATATCTGAAAGACCTGACGCCCCTGCTCGGCAACCTGGTGACGCAGTCGCGGGATTTTCATTGAATATTGCGCTGGGCTGGAATCAGGTGCTTATGGCAGTACGCAAGGAGTGGAAGTCGCAACCCCACCGCCACGTGCGTGAGGAAAGCTTCGATTTCTTGGGCGCCTGGATCTTTGGGTAGTGCTGCCGTAAAAGGATATGGCGTCTAATCCAGTCGACGTAGGACTGCTTAGCGAATGCTATAGTGCTTCCAGGCGAATCCTGCCGTGCAATTGGCCGAGCAATTTTGGGGCCGAAACAGATGACGGGGTTTCAGTCATATTTAGGATGCCCTAAAAAAACGTAACATATTGACCCGCTACGGATTGTGTATGAATGAATTATTTTTAGCCATCACCATGACGCAATGTTTTGCGTCAAATGGGATGGCTACTTTACGTTATGCATGATTACCAGGGAGGCGCCGGTGTTCCCACAGTCGGTTATTGAGCAACTCGATTACTACGTTTACTTTCTTCGAGACCCAAGCAATAGGGAAGTGTTCTACGTTGGCAAAGGCAAGGGAAATCGAGTGTTTGAACACGTTGCGTGTGCACTAACCGGTGCAACCGAGTCAGACAAACTTGACCGTATTAGAGCGATTCAAAAGTCCGGTAAGCTCGTTGAGCATTTTGTGCTTCGCCACGGGCTTACCGAACGCGCTGCATTCGAGGTCGAGGCCGCTGTCATTGACTTCGTTGGCATCCCCAATCTGTCAAACCTCCAAAGCGGACACTGCTCCACAGACTTCGGCATCAAGACCACAGAAGAAGTTATCGCTATGTACTCGGCTCCTCCGTTTGCAACAGACAAACCGGTGTTGCTCATCAACATCAACAAGCTGTTTGATCGAGAAATGACCGAAACCGAGATTTACGACGCGACTCGAAAGTCATGGGTCGTCGGGCCGAAAAGAAACAAAGCGAAATATGCCGTCGCCACTTACCGTGGGCTCACACGAGAGGTCTACGTAATCAACGAGTGGTATCAAATCGGTGATCGGTGGGGTTTCAATGGAGAGCGCGCTGATGAAGCCACCCGAACCAGTCTTCGGTACAAGTCAGTTGCCGGTATGTCCAAACGGGGGGCCGCAAATCCCATTCGGTATATCAATTGCTAACCATCATACATAACACTACGTTCGAGGCGACCTGCGCGAAAAGCCGCGCAGGCGCCTCAACTCCACGTTAGACAACTATGAAAATCCCCGTAGAAATCGTTGGTACCATACTAAACAGCCAGCATATTGGTCACCAAGTTCGTGTGTCCGATGATTCAGAAAACACAGGTGGGTTTCTGATCTTCGAATGGTGGCAAGGGTCGGATGGTCCAAATGCAGGCCATGCTTTCGACTCGTGGGTTGAAAACAGGGAAGACCTTGACGGGTTCTTTCAAGAATCTGGTTGGGAGGTTAAATGGTCAAAGTAATTTTGGGCTTGCAGCATCGAGCGCAACTGTCTAACCCTGCGCTCAAGTTCGCTCCCTCCGGTCGCTGGGACGCGCCTTCGGCGCGCCCCTTTAGGCTCTTAGCATGAATCCCACAGTTGTGAATCCTGAGGCAGCAGAAGTCGCAACCTTGGCGCAGCGAATGACAAGTGAATACTTTGGTCATGTCGCTGCCATGTATGTCGCGAGGCATCCGCGCGCCTTTGAGTTTGCGCCAAGTATTGAACCTGGCCAAATCGTTCCTATTCTTCGTATTCCGCGTCGGGACGGGAGTGAGATGAGCATGTGGTTCAACCACTACCTGGAGCTCAACCAAAACCCAGAAACCGCACAAGCCTTCGATAAGGTCTGGCTGACGGGTGCTCTACTCGCTGTGGGAGATGCTTTAGGTGAGCATAAGTACTTCGACCCATGCCCCGAAGCCCAAATGATTCGCCATCTTCGTAATGGCATCGCTCATGGCAATCGCTTCGACTTTCACCCTTCAGTCATTGATCCAAAGAGCGGCAAGTTGAAACGTCCCGCGAACACCTTTCGCTATTCACCTATACAGCAGATGCCCATGTATGAAATAGATACGCATCTACAAGGGCAAGAGGTGCTTTGGGGTTGGGGTGGCCCCGATGCGGTTGTTGACTGTCTCACCATCGTCGGTGTGCATCTTTGGAACGTTGGCCATGGAATCCAACATCCCTAGCTTTACATAGCGAGTGCACCAATATGAGTAGCTTAAAGTCTGCAGCATCTGTCACCAGCCTAACTGTAGGTTCAACGCGGACAAAAATGCTCCGCATTTTTGCCGGTTAACCTGAGCGTTATGCCTCATGATCATGGATAAACTTGTAAACAAATTTAGACTGGCCAGCAGAGAACTGTTCAATAACTATTTTCTGGAGGACTTTTTAGTCAGAGAAGACTGGGAGTTGTTTGAGCATTTCACTCTTACCGAAGAGCAGCTTTTCTTGGCTTTAGTTACAAAGAGATCTGATATCTCCGAGGTAACTTATGGATTTCCGCAGCCGGGAATAGTGGTTAATCCTAAGCGTGAGAGCATATGCGGAATACCAATCATGCTAAATCGCGAAATCGATTCTGGTTATTGGGACCACCCTATAGATTTAGCAACACCTGATTGCGCATTTACGTTTGTAAGTTTCTTTGACTGGGATCAAAAGTCTTACAAAGACAACCGTTATGTCAGAGTCATTGTTAGAGATTGGCCAGCAAATCCAACCCTCGTTGGCAAGCATGCTCTTATCGAAACGCATTATGTTTTATACGACAAGGCATAACATGGCGCTCAACCTCACTCCCTTCGGTCGCTGGACGCGGTACGATAAAGCCGCGCGGCGCCGGTTAGCTCTACGTTATGCCTCATAGGATCATCGCCGATGAAAGTTTGGCTACGAAGCTCATTTCAACAAGCCGCGTGGGCACCGTTAGTCGTCTTCGTCTTTTGCGCCGTTGCCGCCGAGGGCTTCAATGCCTACATCCTTTACCCTTGGCTCGATATTCCTACTCACTTTTGCGGTGGCCTGGCGATTACCTATTTCTTCTCGGTCGCGATAGGTCATTCTCAAGTGCAAATTGGCCCCATCCCTAAACTCGTTCAGTTGTTGTTGGCCCTGGGCCTAATGGCGATCACGGCGGTAGTTTGGGAGTTTCTAGAGTTTTCGTCCGACGTCGTCTTGGGCACCAAAATGAGCCATGGTGTCTCGGACACTATCTCCGATCTATTTTTTGACTTGCTTGGGAGCGCTATCATGGTTGCCGTTACTGCCCGCTCCGGACGTATTGAGGTAATCTCTGCCAAGGGCGTCACCAAGGAGCCATAACTCGCCGATCAATTGGACTGCCAACAAGCTTCGCTTGTTGGTTCCCTCCGCGCTGCGCGCTCCGGCCGGTTATCTAGCACGTTATGGTGCAGGAGGAAGATCGTGAAGGAGTTATTCCCCATTCTTTTCGGACTACTGTTTGCGTCGGTATTTGTCTGGGCCGCGCTTTGCTATTGGCTCTTCAAGCGGCTAGAGACACAGCATCCTGAAAAGTACGAAGCAATGGGGAAACCCAGCCTGATAATGAATGACTCCCTTTCGAACAATATTTATTTCATGAAATTCCTGTTCAAGCGGGAGTATAACGACCTCAATGACCCATCCATAACAAGGCTTGCTCAGTTTATGCGGGTGTTTTTCCTTGTGTACTTTATTGGGTTTATGTTTTTGTTTCTTGGGGTGCCACTTGGCTATGCACCATGACTTGCTCAAGTTCGCCCCCTTTTGGCCGCAACAATGGTTGGCTCCTGGTATTAGTCTTTCCAACTGGCAAACAAAGGAGAGTGATAATGGATCTTTGGTCAAGAATTGCAGGCCAGTTTGGCAGGCCTTCGGGAATTTTCGGCAGGCTCGCTGGCGTGATCATGGCGAATCGGTCGTCTAACCTCGAACGCAACACGTGGGCAGTGTCGCTGCTGGAGTTGAAGTCTGCGGATCGGGTATTGGAGATAGGTTTTGGGCCTGGAGTTGCAATCCAGAAGATGTCGGAAATTGTTACGGACGGAATCGTTTGGGGAATAGATCATTCTGCCGTCATGCTTGAACAGGCATCGCGAAGAAATCATGCCGTGATATCTGAGGGGAGAGTCAAGCTCCTGCTGTCGTCGGTTTCCGATGCGCCCGATCTCGGTGGTTCCTTGGACAAGGTGCTTGATATTAATTCGTTTCAATTTTGGGATAGCCCTGTAGAGTCTTTGCAGAAAGTAAGGCGGGTCCTACGGGACGGTGGAAGAATAGTCCTGGTGCATCAACCTAGAAAGCCGGGCGCCAAAGAAAGAGACACGGACGATGCGGGTGAGCGATTTGCGCGTTACTTGCGTGAGGCCGGTTTCAGAGACATCGCCATCAAGAAAAGGGAGATGAAGCCAGTGCCTGCCGTAGGAGTTATTGGGTTTAAGTGAGACGCCGATTG
>Ga0316628_100004268_pt1 | contig 11179 bp, 10 predicted proteins | sample OWC_Aug_M2_C1_D5_FD_207648 | JGI IMG/M metagenome (GOLD analysis project Ga0316628, IMG submission 207648) | Wetland soil microbial communities from Old Woman Creek delta, Ohio, United States - OWC_Aug_M2_C1_D5_C | ecosystem: Environmental > Terrestrial > Soil > Wetlands | place: USA: Ohio... | reverse complement strand
TCGGCTCGCGTCGCTGCGCACGGCCGCCGGCAGATCGGCGGCTTCCAGAATTCGCAGGATGTTCGCGAGGTGCCGGTGGGGGTGCCCCCGCTCTTCCGTCTTCACGCGGACCAGCGTCCCGCGAAATGCGCCGCGCTTCACCGTCTCCTCGCTCAACTGAATCCCCGGAACGTGCAGACCGTCGAGGGCCGCCTGCAACTCGGCAAGCGGGAGGCCCGCGTCCACCAGGGTGCCCAAAATCATGTCGCCGCTGCACCCGCTGAAGCAGTCGAAGTAGCCAATCCTCATACGATTCTTTCCTATTGCCGGCGTTTGCGCCCCGCTGTAACGAGGCTCCGGGTACCCGGCCCGAAGGGCTGGGTGCGCGGCTCGCCTCGCGCTGACAAGGTGTTGATCCGGTGCGCCAGAACGCCGGCGCCGAAGCCGTTGTCGATGTTGACCACGGCCACGCCGGCGGCGCAGGAGTTCAGCATGGTGAGCAAGGCCGCGACGCCATGGAAGCTGGCGCCGTAGCCGACGCTCGTCGGGACGGCCACGACCGGCCGGTCCACCAGCCCGCCGACCACAGACGGAAGCACCCCGTCCATCCCGGCCGCCACGACGACGACGCGAGCCGCCTGCAGCGCGGCGCGCTGATCCAGGACGCGGTGGAGACCCGCGACTCCCACGTCGTACACGGTATCAACGCGGCTTCCCAGAATCTCCGCCGTCACGGCGGCTTCCTCCGCGACCGGAATGTCGGAGGTCCCGGCGGACATGACGAGGATGCGGCCGGCGGCGCGCCCGGCCCGGGACGGCTTCACCACGATGGCCCGACTCAAGGGATGATAGAGGGCGTGCGGTGCAACCGCTTTCACCGCTTCGAACATCTCGGGGGTCGCCCGCGTGGCCAAGAGCGTGCCGTGCCGCTCCACGATCCGCCCGGCGATTGCGGCGACCTGCTCGACCGTCTTCCCCTGACAGAAGATCACCTCGGGGAATCCTTGTCGCAGGGCCCGGTGGTTGTCCATCCGCGCAAAACCGAGATTCTCATACGGCAGGTGCCGGAGCTGCGCGGCGGCCGCCTCCGCCGAGGTCCTGCCCGCACGAACCTGCTTCAATAACTTCAGGAGCGGTTCTCGATTCATGGCTCTTTGCGATGTTCTCCCGCCGCACACGGCACCGTTCGGGAACGGAAACGCGGCCAGCAAACTACCACGAAAAGCGCGAGGGGCCAACGCCTTTCGCAGCGCCGCTCTTCTCTGTCCCGCACGGGCGGAGTTTGTCCTTGACAATGCTTTCAGCGATGATAGCGTTCCCGCGGTCGTCGTCGCCACAGCGTCGGTCTTCGGCCGGCGCGGTGATGCGAGAGGTGCGACGGCCGCAATCTAGCGCTCATGCACGCCCGGGAAAGGGATGCATCCATCATGGCAAACGTGCTGAAGCTTGGCCTGCCGAAGGGCAGCCTGCAGAAGTCCACGATCGACCTGTTCGAGAAGGCGGGGTACAAGATCATCCTGCGGGAGCGGTCCTACGTGCCCGTCATCGACGATCCCGAGATCGAATGCCTGCTCTTCCGCGCCCAGGAGATGGCGCGGTTTGTGGAGCGCGGGGTCCTGGACGTCGGCCTGACGGGGAAGGACTGGATCCTGGAGAACGAGGCCGACGTGGTGGAAGTGGAGGATCTGGTCTACAGCAAGAGCACGACGCAGGCGTACCGCTGGGTCCTGGCGGTTCCGGAGAGCTCCGGCATTCGCAGCGTCACGGACCTCCAGGGCAAACGGATTGCCACCGAGTTGGTCCGCGCCACGCAGCGCTACCTGAAGCGCCACGGGGTGGCGGCCGAGGTGGAGTACTCCTGGGGCGCCACGGAGATCAAGGCGCCGTTGCTCGTGGACGCCATCGTGGAAGGGACGGAGACCGGCGCGTCACTTCGCGCCAATCATCTCCGGATCATTGACACGGTGACGGAGTCGACGACGAAGCTGGTGGCAAACCCCGGTGCATGGGCGGATGCCTGGAAGCGCGAAAAGATCGAGGTGTTGGCCACACTGCTCAAAGGCGCCCTGGAGGCCGAGGGAAAAGTCGGTTTAAAGATGAACGTCCCGCGAGCCAAGCTCGACCAGGTCTCCGAGCAGGTTCCGTCCCTGCACACCCCCACGATCTCGAGCCAGGTGGACCCCGAGTGGGTCGCCCTCGAGGTGATCCTCGACAAGCAGGTGTCCCGGAGCCTCATTCCGAGGCTGAAGAAGGCCGGCGCCGAGGGTATCGTCGAGTATCCGCTGAACAAAGTCATCTATTGAGTCGGGCGGAGCTTCATCTGACGCGACTCGCGAACGTGACACGCGCGTTTCACGGAGAGCAGAGATGACGGTGACGGACCGGCTTGCACCGCACATCGACCGGAAGCGCCTGACGGAGACGTTGAGCGCCCTGGTCCGCCTGCGGAGCGTGACAGGCACCGAGAACGCAGCCCAGGAGTGGATGGCGAAGACGCTGACCGAGCTGGGCGGGGACGTGGACGTGTGGCGGGTGGACCCGGCGGAGCTGAAATCGCAGCCGGGCTATCCGGGCGCACGCGTGAACAATCCCCGTCTGAATGTCGTAGGCACTTTTCAGGGCAGCGGTGGGCCGACCCTGATCCTGAACGGCCACATTGACACGGTGACGCCCGGCGACGAGAACGGTTGGACGCACGGGCCGTTCGGTGCCGAGGTCGTGGGGGAGCGCCTGTATGGCCGCGGTGCGACCGACATGAAGGGGGGGTTGGCCGCGATCCTCGGCGCCGTGAGCGCCATCCGGGCGGCAGGCATTCGCCTGAAAGGCTCGGTGCAGGTACAGAGCGTCATCGGCGAGGAAGATGGCGGCGTCGGCGCCTTCGCCGCGCTGGCGAGGGGGCACACGGGGGATGCCGTGATCATCTGCGAGCCGACGCAGCTCGCGGTGATCCCGGCGCATGCCGGCGTGACCATCTTCCGGATCACGGTGCCGGGGCGGGCGGCTCACGGCTGCGTCCGGGCGGAGGGGGTCAGCGCGTTCGAGCGGTTCCTGCCGATCCACGCCGCCCTCAAGGCGCTGGAAGAAGAGCGGAACCGGACGGTGCGGCATCCGTTGTATGACGGCATGGCCCTTCCCTGGCCGCTCAGCATCGGCATCGTCCAGGCCGGGACCTGGCCTGCGATCGTTCCGGAGCGACTGGTCGCCGAAGGGCGCATCGGCGTGGGGCTCGGTGAGACCATCGGGGACGTCCGCCGCCAACTCGAGGCCGCCGTCGAGCGGGCGGCGCAGGCCGACCCCTTCCTGCGCGATCACCGGCCGACGGTGGAGTGGGTCGGCGGCGTCTGGGAGCCGAGCCGCCCCTCGCCGGATCATCCGATCGTCCGCACGCTGCAGCGCGTTGCGGCCGAGGTGACGGGAGCGCCAGCCCGCGTCTGCGGAGCGCCGTACGGCTCCGACCTTCGGCTCTTCACGAACAGCTTCGGGATTCCGGGCGTCCTGTTCGGCCCCGGCGACATCCGCCTGGCCCACTTCACCGACGAGTATGTCTCGCTCGCCGAGGTGGAGCAGGCGGCCCGGGTGCTTGCCCTGACGATCTGCGAGTACTGCGGCGTGCGTTGAGTGCGGCGCAGCACCGGCGAGGCGACGTGCAACGGTGGGAGCGTAAGATGAAACCAATAGTGCTGCTGGATCCGCATCCGAGGACACTGGCGATGCTCTTTGCGCCGGATGACCTGCGACGGTTGAAGTCGCTGGTCCGCCCGACGGTGTGGGAAGGCAGCCGGATGCCGGCGGACACGGTAGAGAAAGCCCTGCCAGACACCTTTGCCGTCGTCGGCCAGACGGATCTTCCGCGCGAGCGGTTGGAGCGCGCAAAGCAGCTGAAGGCCATCGTCAACGTGGAGGGCAACTTCCAGCCGAATATTGACTACGACTTCTGCTTCGAGCGGGGAATCCACGTCCTGGGAGTGGGCGTGGCCTTCGGCAAGGCGGTGGCAGAAATGGCCTTGGGAATGGCGCTGGCGCTGGCGCGAGGCATCCCGGACGCGGACCGGCAGTTCCGCAAGGGCACGGAGGTGTACGGCCGGTTCTCGAATCAGGATTCGTTCCTAATCTCCGGTTCCGCTGTAGGGTGCATCGGATTCGGCAACCTGGGGCGGGCACTCATCACGCTGCTCGCACCGTTCCGGTGCCGGGTCCGGGTGCACGACCCGTGGCTTGCCGACCGCTGGCTCGCCGAATACGGGGTGATTCCGTCCTCGCTGGACGACGTGCTGTCCGCATCCCGGATCCTCTTCGTCCTGGCGGGTGCCACCGCGGAAAACCGGGCGATGATCGGACAGCGGGAGCTGGACCGGATGCCGAAGGGGGCGTGTCTGGTCCTGGTCAGCCGCGCCTCGCTGGTGGACTTCGACGCGCTGACCGCGAAGCTCCGGCAAGGCACCATCCGCGCCGCGCTGGACGTGTTTCCGCAGGAGCCGTTCCCGAAAACGCATCCCCTGCGCCGACTGGACAATGTCATCCTGTCCGCGCACCGCGCCGGGAGCCTGGCGTCCTCCTACCGGCTCATGGGCGAGATGCTGGTGGACGATCTGGGGCAGATCTTGCGCGGACTGCCGCCGCTCCGGCTTCAGCGGGCCGAGCGCGAGACCGTCGCCCGAATGCGCAGCATGCCGGTCAAAGCTTAACCGGCCGCTGAAAAAGGCCCATCTGCTGCGTTGCCGTGCTCCCGCGGCGCTGCGACGTACGTGCTAAGTACGCCTCGCGCCTCGGATCGCGCGGCGCCTTGCATCTGGACCTTTTTGAGCAGCCTGGGGAAAACGATTTCTTCAGCGACCTGTTCGGGCGAGGCGCCGCAAAACCGTATTCGTGCCTGGCCCGTGTTGCGCGGGCGCGTTTTTCTCGCATGACGCACGAGCTCTTCACCATCGGCCATTCCAATCATCCCCTCCCGCGTTTTCTGGGGCTGCTTGCGCTGCACGGCATCGAGCTTCTCTGCGACGTCCGGTCCACGCCGTACAGCCGATTCAATCCCCAGTTCAACCGGGAGCCGCTGCAGGCGGCGCTCGAAGCGGGCGGGGTCGGCTACCTCTACCTGGGCGAATCGCTGGGTGGGAAGCCGCGCGAACCGGGATATCCTGCGGACGACGCGGCGCGGTTTGCGATCATCGCCGCGAGTGACCGGTTCCGCGCCGGTGTGGACCGGCTCGTCAAGGAGTCACGGGCGCGCCGAACGGCGGTCATGTGTGCCGAGAAGGAGCCGGCCCGCTGCCACCGTGGCCTGCTGATTTGCCCCAACCTCCCCGACGGGGTGGCGGTCCGCCACATCCTCGCGGACGGGTCGCTCGTGGCGCACCTGGAGCCGGAGGATCGCACGGCGGGCGACGACGCAAGACAGCCGCGCCTGCTGTGAGCGGTCGGCGTCGTCCGATGCCAGGAAAACCGCCAGGAATTGTATTGACACCCCCGCGAATTCCGGTGTAAAGAGGGCCACCATACGTTCAGACACGCGTGGGGAGGCGCGGAGGAAAGGACGGCCGATGACCAGCGCGCGCGAGGTTCGCGAGCAAATCCGGAACGGGCAGTGGCGGCGCCCGACGGCGGGACTGGCGCCCGGATTTGTCCAGACGAACCTGGTCGTTCTCCCCCGCGACCTCGCCTTCGATTTTCTCCTCTTCGCCCAGCGAAATCCGAAGCCGTGCCCCGTCCTCGAAGTGACGGATGTCGGCTCGCCGGAGCCGGCGCTGTCCGCGCCCGGCGCCGACCTGCGCACCGACATTCCGAAGTACTGCATCTATCGGAACGGCGCGCTGGCGGACGAGGTCACGGACCTGCGGTCCGTGTGGCGCGACGACCTGGTCTCCTTCCTGCTCGGCTGCAGCTTCACGTTCGAGGCAGCCCTGCTGCAGGCCGGCGTGCCCGTCCGCCACATCGAAGAACAGCGGAACGTTCCGATGTTCGTCACCGGTGTCGCGTGCAAGCCGGCCGGCGTCTTCCGCGGGCCGCTGGTGGTGACGATGCGGCCGATCCCGGCGGAGCTGGTCGCGCGGGCGGTGCAGATCACCGGGCGCTATCCGGGCGTCCACGGCGCCCCCGTTCACGTCGGGGACCCGGCCCACATCGGCATCCGCGATTTGATGCGTCCGGATTTCGGGGAGTCCGTCACGATTCGCCGGGGCGAGGTCCCCGTCTACTGGGCATGCGGTGTGACCCCGCAGGCGGTCGCCATGCAGGCCAAGCCGCCCCTCATGATCACGCACGCCCCCGGCCACATGTTCGTCACGGATCTAAAGAACGAGGAACTGGCGATCGGGTGACGCACTATTGCGCACACCACGGGTCAAACGGCTGATGGCGTGCGCAGGGCTTTCCGGTGTGCATGCTGGTCGGTCGGAGAAGGCGCTTGACCCCGACGCGGAGCGTGTGGAAGACCGAGCGTCACGCGCGAGAATCGGGTGTACTGCGACAGCGCGACGGCATGGCCGTAAACATGGGGACGACATGTGACTTGCTGTCTGACGCGTCGATGCAGTGTTCCCTGGGCATGGCACTCTAGAAGGGAGAGCGGCTATGAAGCGGAGAGGGTTGCGTGAGTTCTGCGCGGTGTTTGCCATCGTTGGGATGCTCCTTGGTCTCGCCGGGTTGGCCCACGCCCAGGCGAAAGAGGTCGTCATCGGCTTCATGTATCCGATGACCGGCCCGTCGGCCCAGATCGGCATCGATGCGTTGAACATGATCAAGGTGGCGCTGGACATCATCAACAACGACGTCAACATTAATCTGCCCCTGGGGAAAGGGGCGGGCCTTCCGAACCTGGGCGGCGCCAAGGTCCGGATCGTGACCGTTGACCACCAGGGCAAACCGGATGTCGGTCTGGCCGAGGCCGAGCGCTTGATCACCCAGGAGAAGGTGCACGCCCTGTTCGGTGCCTATTTCTCCAGCGTCACCAACACGGCCAGCCAGGTGGCGGAGCGCATGGGCGTGCCGTTCCTGAACGCGGATTCCTCCTCGCCGGCGTTGACGGAGCGCGGGTTCAAGTGGTTCTTCCGGACGAGCCCCCACGACGGTCACTTCAGCGAGGTCATGTTCAATTTCATGCAGGATTTCGAGAAGAAGCGCAACCTGAAGTTCAAGTCCGTGGCGATCCTGAACGAGGACACCACGTTCGGCACGGACAGCGCGAAAGTCCAGGAAGCGCTGGCGCAGAAGTTCGGGTACGCGGTGGCGGCCAAGATCGCCTTCCGCGCCGGGACCACCAGCCTTGACGCCGAGGTCGGACGGTTGAAGTCGGCCAACGCCGATGTCTTTCTGCCGAGCCTCTACACCTCGGACGCCATCCTGCTGACCCGCACCATGCGGAACCTGGACTACAACCCGAAGCTGCTCATCGCACAGAACGCCGGCTACACCGACCCGAAGTTTGTGTCCGAGATGGGCAAGCAGGCGGAGGCGGCCATCACGCGCGCCCCGTTCGCGCTCGACCTCGCCCCCAAGAAGCCGCTGATCCCGGTCGTCAACGACATGTTCAAGAAGTTGTCGGGCGGGCGGGACATGGCGGACGTGTCGGCTCGGGCCTTCACCGGGTTCTTGACGCTGGTGGACGCTATCAACCGCGCCGGCTCCACCGAGCCCGCGGCCATCCAGAAGGCCCTGCGCGAGACGAATCTGCCTGCCGACCAATTGCTGATGCCCTGGACCGGTGTGAAGTTCGATGAAAAGGGGCAGAACGTCGGCGTGCGGGCGATCCTGCAACAGCTCCAGGGTGGGGCTTACAGCACCATCTATCCGTTCGACCTGGCTCTCAAGGAGGCGATCTATCCCCTCCCGGCGTGGTCGCAGCGGAAGTAATCTTCGCCGTCGCTCAGGAGGAAGGGGGCGGGGCCTGCGGGTAGCAGACCCTGCCCCCGTTTCGTATCTATGCTCACCATACCGACTGCGGATGTCCTGATCCAAGGAATCATCAGCGGCCTGCTCATGGGCTGTATCTACGCGCTCATCGCGGCGGGCCTCTCGCTGATCTTCGGCCTCATGGAGATCGTGAACTTCGCCCATGGCGAGTTTCTCATGCTGGGCATGTACACGGCGTTCTGGACATACACGCTCTTTGCCCTGGATCCGCTCTTCTCGTTCCCGATCTGCGGCGGGGTCCTGTTCGTTCTGGGGGTGTTCACGCACAAGGGGATCATCCGGCGCATCCTCGGCGCCCCCATGCTGGCCCAGATCTTTGCCACCTTCGGGCTGGGGATCTTCCTCCGCGCGGCAGCCCAATTCCTGTGGACGCCGGATTTTCGCCAGGTGTCCGAGCCGCTGGTCCAGGGGCCCGTCAGGCTCTTCGGAGTCTCCGTCGGCCTGGCGCAGCTCGTCGCCGCCTTGGCCTCTCTACTGGCGTTCGGCCTGCTCATCTGGTTTATCACCAAGACGGAAACCGGTGCCGCCCTGGAGGCGACGGCGCAGGATCGGCAGGCGGCGTCCCTCATGGGGATCAACACCGAGCGGATGTATACCCTCGGGTGGGGGATCAGCTCGGCCTGCGTCGGCGTGGCAGGCGCCTTCCTGGCGAGCTTCTTCTACGTGTTCCCGTACGTGGGGAGCCTCTTCGCCCTGCTGGCGTACGTGATCGTGGCTCTGGGCGGATTCGGCAGCATCCCCGGATCGCTGGTCGCCGGGATCCTCATCGGTCTGGTCGAGGTCCTGGCGGGTCTCTTCATCGCGCCTGCGTTCAAGTACGTGGCGGTCTTTGCGATTTATCTGGTGGTAGTCCTGATCCGGCCGCAAGGCCTCTTTGGAAAATACTGATGACGACGCCAACTGAAGCGGAAGACAAGGGAGCGTCCGTGCGTCGAGGACTGGGCGTCGGTGCGGTGGCCCTGATTGTCCTCGCGGCGGCCGCGCTCGCCTTCCCGGCGCTGTTCACCCTTCCGTACCACCGGGACCTCGCCATCCGGATCCTGCTGTACGCCATGCTGGCCCAGGCCTGGAACATCCTGGCGGGCTACTGTGGTCAGGTGTCTCTGGGGCACGCCGTGTTCTTCGGCACGGGCGCCTATACCTCCAGCGCCCTCCAGATGCACTGGGGCGTGAACCCCTGGATCGGCCTCGTCGCGGGCGTCCTGGTCTCGGTGGCGCTGTCGCAGGCCATCGGCTACCCCTGTTTCCGCCTCCGCGGCCACTATTTCGCCATTGCGACCATCGCCATCGGAGAGATCATCCACACGCTGGCCATCAACTGGGAATTCATCGGCGGGGCGCGCGGGCTCACGCTTCCCATCAAGAAAGACTCGCTTTTGGCCTTCCAGTTCAGCGGCACCAAGTTCATCTACTACTACATTGTGCTCGCGCTGGCGGTCGCCTGCTTCCTGACGACCTGGTGGATCGAGCGGAGCCGGATCGGCTACTACCTCCGGGCCATCCGCGAGGATACCGACGCGGCCCGGAGTGTGGGTGTCCCGGTCACGAAGTACAAGCTCATTGCCATGGCCGTTTCTGCCGGCTTCGTGTCCATCGGCGGGAGCTTCTACGCCCAGTACGTGTTGTACCTGGACCCCGACAGCGTCTTCCCGCTTGCCCTCTCGATCCTGGTCTGCCTCCTGGCGGTCGTAGGCGGCGTGGGAACGCTGTGGGGACCGCTGGTGGGCACCGCGCTCATGATCCCCCTGTCGGAGTTCACCCGCATCAAGTTCGGCGGAACCGGCAGCGGCGTGGACCTCATCATCTACGGTGGCCTCCTCACCGCCGTGGCTGTGTTCCAGCCGGCGGGATTGGTCGGCATGGTTCGCCGGTGGCGGAGGCGTTGACATGGCCCTCTTGAATTTGGACGGCGTGACCAAGCGATTCGGGGGTCTGCTGGCCAACAACCACGTCAGCTTCGAGGTGGCTGAGGGGGAGATCCTGGGCCTGATCGGGCCGAACGGCGCCGGCAAGAGTACGCTCTTCGAGCAGATCACCGGTTTCTATCCTCCCACGAGCGGCCGGATCACGTTTCAGGGGCACGACCTGGTCGGCCTCCGCCCCGACCAGGTGAACCGCCTGGGCATCGGGCGCACCTTCCAGAAGGTGAAGCCCTTCCTCGGCATGACGGTGATCGAGAACGTGATGGTCGCCGCCATGCAGTACGACCCTGATCCGCACAAGGCCCGGCGCGACGCGCTGGTTTTTTTGGAGATCGTCGAGCTGGCGGACAAACGGGACTCCGGGGCCCGGGGTCTCTCCATCGGCGAGCGGAAGCGACTGGAGATGGCCCGGGCCATGGCCACCAAGCCGCGGCTCCTGCTCCTCGACGAGGTGACCGGCGGCGTGGATCAGCGGACGATCCCGACGCTCCTGCAGCTGATCAGCCGCCTGCGCCGAGAGCAGGGACTCACGCTGGTGGTGATCGAGCACAACATGCGCGTCATCATGTCCATCTCAGACCGGATCGTCGCCTTGCATCTCGGCGAGGTCATTGCCAACGGGACGCCCGCGCAGGTGGTGAAATCCCCGAAGGTCATCGAGGCATACCTGGGCGACTCCTTTGTGGTTCCGGAGATCGGCCGGACGTCGAACGGCGGGAGGGCCTGAGCGTGCTGCGTGTGCGCGATCTCGAGGTGAAGTACGGCGATTTCCAGGCCCTGTGGGGCGTCTCTCTCGACGTCAATGAGGGCGAGGTGGTGTGCCTGCTTGGACCAAACGGCGCGGGCAAGAGCACGCTCATCAGCGCGGTTTCCGGGCTGGTCCCGACGTTCCGGGGGACGATCGAGTTCTGCGGCGAGCGCATCGACGGACTTCCGACCCATCAGATCGTCACGCGGGGCCTGAGCCAAGTCATGGAGCAGCGGCGTCTCTTCCCGTATCTGACGGTGGAGAAGAACCTGGTTCTGGGGAGCTATCAGGTGCGCGCCCGGCCGCAGCGCGCCGACAGCCTCGACTGGGTGTTCGAGCTGTTTCCCATTTTGCGGGAGCGGCGGACGCAGCTCGCCTACAGCCTGAGCGGCGGCGAGCAGCAGATGGTCGCCATCGCGCGCGGGCTCATGTCGCGGCCCAAGTTTCTCATGATCGACGAGCCGTTCCTCGGGCTCGCCCCGATCGTCGTGCAGACAATCCTCAACATCCTCAAGCGGGTCAACGGCGAGGGGGTGACGGTCTTGTTCATCGAGCAGAACGTTCAGTTGGCGCTGGGGGCATCGCATCGCGGCTATCTCTTGGAGAGCGGGCATATGATGGCCAC
>Ga0316628_100004267_pt1 | contig 11179 bp, 8 predicted proteins | sample OWC_Aug_M2_C1_D5_FD_207648 | JGI IMG/M metagenome (GOLD analysis project Ga0316628, IMG submission 207648) | Wetland soil microbial communities from Old Woman Creek delta, Ohio, United States - OWC_Aug_M2_C1_D5_C | ecosystem: Environmental > Terrestrial > Soil > Wetlands | place: USA: Ohio... | reverse complement strand
CAATAAGGGCAGGAAGTATCGGTTCCGCCTCGCCCACGACAAAAAGATCGACAAAGGGCACCAAGGGCTCGGGATTGATGAAGGTGGCCACCCCGCCGGCAATGATCAACGGGGTGTTCCCGGCGGGCCGATCCTCTGCCAGGGGCGGGATGCCGGCAGCGCGCAGCATGCTGATAAGATTAAGATAGTCCTGCTCAAAGCTTACGGAGATAAAAATGACCGGAAAATCGCGGAGGGGCCGGTTGGACTCTAAGGAAAACGGCAAACACTTCTTTGCGGGCAGGAAAAATCGTTCCCCCACCGCACCCGGATGCCGGTTAATGATGGCATACACCAACTGGAATCCAAGGTTGGACATGCCAAGGCCGTAACTGTTCGGAAAAACAAGGCCGATCGCTAGCCGCCCCTGCCATTTTTTTTTCACGACCCCAGTCTCCCGGCTCAGGAGGTCGCGGGCGTATCCTGGGGAATGAATCTTATTGTGACTCATTATGCAACGATATGATATTACACACTAAAACGAATATCGAATATCGAACAAGGAACCGCAGAATTTTGAATTAAATACTTCAACATTCAACATTCCTTGTTCGATATTCTGCGGTTCAAGAGGCCCTCCCCACGTTCCCTCCTAACTCTCATTCCGGCGCAAAAAGGTAGGGACCTCCAGGGTATTCTCATCAAGCGGGATATCAGAATATTGCATCCGCCGTCGGTTACCCTTGGCCGGTTGCGGCATATTTATCCCCTTGGGCGTGGGATATTGCCGATGATCCCCCGGAAAGATAATGGGTCGCGCGCCAGGTCCTCGCATTTGCTCCTCGGCCGCCTCTCCTTTTGCCGCCACCTGCTCCGGGGAACGGATACCAGTTGCAATGACCGTAACCCGGAGTGCATCCTTGAGACTATCATCAAAAACGGCACCAAAGAAGATATTGGCATCCTCGTGCACCTCTTCCTGAATCCTGCTCGACGCCTGTTCCACCTCGTGCATGGTCAATGACTCCCGGCTGCAGGAGATGTTGATCAAAACCCCTTTGGCCCCCTCAATATTCACATCCTCAAGCAATGGGCTCGATATGGCCATATTGGCGGCATCGATAGCCCGTTTTTCCCCCACCGCCTCGCCCGTTCCCATGAGGGCAAGGCCCATCTGGTTCATCACCGTGCGCACATCGGCAAAGTCCAGGTTTATATAGCCCGGCATATTAATGAGATCCGAGATCCCCTGTACTGCCCGGAGCAGAACCATGTCCGCCACCTTCATCATATCGATGAATTTGGCCCCCTTTTGCGTAAGGCTGAGCAGTCGGTCATTAGGGATGGTTATGATGGTGTCCACATGTTCCTTTAGTTCCGCCCATCCTTGCAAGGCCCTGTTCATCCTGGTCTTGCCCTCGAACTTGAAGGGCTTGGTTACCACCCCTACGGTGAGCGCGCCGAGTTCCTTGCTGATCCTGGCCACCACCGGCGCCGCCCCGGTCCCGGTGCCGCCCCCCATACCCGCGGTGATAAACACCATGTCACACCCCTCCAGGGCGGCCCTTATTTCATTGACGCTTTCCTCGGCCGCCTCCTGGCCCACCGCAGGGTTGGCGCCGGCCCCCAGACCCTTGGTAACGGTAGGCCCAAGCCTGATGCGCGTCTCGATCTTGGACTGTTCCAATACCTGTACATCCGTGTTGGCGGCAATAAACTGTACACCCTGCAGTTTTTGCTCCACCATGGTATTGATCGCATTGCAACCGCCACCACCGATGCCAATGACCTTTATCTTGGCAGCTGACTCTTCCGCCAGTTTGAATGCCATAACCTTTCCCCCTGTTTAAAGAGACAGTTACATTATTTTATTAAACCACTGTTTCATGCGTCCGGCCACCCGACCGAAGATCTTGTCGTCCCTGATCCGAAACTTGCGTCCGGCCTCGTTATTCATACCGAAGATCACCAGGCCCACGGCCGTGGCATAGATAGGGCTCTCCACAATCCCCTTCAACCCGCCGATATCCTTTGGAAAGCCGACCCGCACCGGCAGATCGAAGATCTGTTCACCCATCTCGACGATATTGGGCAAAAGCGAGCACCCACCCGTGACCACCACCCCTGAGGTGGTCAATGACTTACACGAGCTTTTTTCCATTTCCTGGTTTACCAGGATCAGCATCTCCTCCACCCGCGGTTCCAGGATCTCGCAAAGGGTCTTTTGCGATAATATCCGCGGCCGTCTGCCTCCCACACTCGGCACCTCAATGGTGTGATCCTTGCCGATCATCGAGGCAATCGCACTGCCATAGTTGATCTTGAGCCGTTCGGCATCCTTGAATGGAGTCCGGAGGCCCACGGCCAGATCATTGGTCAGGTTGTTCCCTCCCAGCCCCAGGACAAAGGTGTGTTTGATCGCGCCGCCGGAAAAGATGGCAAGATCAGTGGTGCCGCCGCCGATATCCAGGAGTCCCACCCCCAGATCCATCTCCTCGTGGCTTAACACCGCCTCTGCAGAGGCAAGGGATTCAAGGACGATGTCACCGACGTCAAGGCCGGCCCTGTTGGCACACTTGACAATATTGTGGGCCGAGGTCACTGCACCGGTCACGATGTGGACATCGGCCTCCAGTCGCACCCCGGTCATGCCCAGGGGGTCCTGAATTCCGGTCTGATCATCGACCATGAACTCCTGCGGCAAGATATGGATAACCTCCCGGTCCAGGGGAATCGCCACGGCCCGGGCCGCATCAATAACCCGGTCAATATCCTCCTGGGAAATCTCCCGGTTCTTGATGGCAATAATGCCATGGCTGTTGAATCCCTTGATGTGACTGCCGGCAATCCCCACATAGGCCGAGGATATCTCGCAACCGGCCATGAGTTCGGCCTCCTCAACCGCCTTCCTGATGGAGGCCACCGTGCTCTCGATGTTTACCACCACCCCCTTGCGCAGTCCGACGGACGGGTGCAGTCCGACCCCGATGATATCCACATTTTCACCCTTGACCTCGCCCACCACGGCACAGATCTTGGTAGTGCCGATATCCAGGCCAACGATGATTTCACCCTTTTCCGTCTCCTCTTGCTCTTTTCGTCTCATGTCCTTTCCCCGCCCGGTGTCATACCGACCACTACCTGATCGCTAAACATATCCATCCGTATATATGCTACTTGTGGAAATTCCTCTTTCTTGTAAAGCCAGTAAAGAACCTTCACCAGCCGGTTGTATTTGGTGGCAAGATCTTCCTTCCCGAGATAGACTGGAAATGGTCGTTCAACAAGATAAAGGATGAGTTGGTTCATGTCGGCAATATGAAGTTCCGATACATTCTGTTTAGGAAAGATGTAATTCCCCTTTTCCGTGTTTTTTAAAAATGAGAGTGCCTGGTCAAGCAACGGGTTTTCCGTAATGATCTTTTTATCCTTTCCCTCCAGGCCCGTGATCACGGGAAAATCAATATCTTCCAGGGCCTGAACGGGCGCAAAAACAGTTCCCTCCCGATCTATATAATGAAGACCTGTTTCCAGATTGACCAAGGCCGCCGGTGTCCGTTCCTTGATGGTGATATTGATCGTGTTGGGCCATTCCCGGGTAATGCTCACATTCTTCACCCAGGGATGGGCGGAAAATTTTTTTTCGCTTTGTGATACGCTCATGGCCAACAGATTGGTGCGAATATCCACCCCGGAGAGTTCAAACACCTCTGCCTTGGTCAGGTGATGGTTGCCGCTGATCTTTATGGATGTCACCTGAAAAAAATCGGCCCGGCACATCCCCTTATAGGCGGCAAAGGCAATGACGCCGACCCCGAAGGCAAAGAACACCAAAAAAACGGAAAGAAGAATCACCTTTCCCCGCACCGTGAGCGCGGACTCACGTCGCCTTGCCTTTCCATATCTGAATATTCCGTTGCGTCTAATAGCAGCTCTCCTTGTTTCCCCCGAGAATACACACCTCGGGTTTAAGCCCGATTCCGGCAAAGGCATGGACCTTGTCCTGAACAATCTCCATCAGGTTAAGGATGTCCCGGGCCGTGGCGCTACCGGTATTCACCAGAAAATTTGCATGCTGCTCTGAAACCATAGCCCCACCCACTCGAAGGCCCTTGAGCCCGGCCTTGTCAATCAATTCACCCGCCGAAACCTCCTTAGAGGGATTTCGGAAAAAAGACCCGACACTGGCCACCTGTTGAGGCTGGCTCGACAATCGTCTCCTCTTCAAGTCCCGGCAGGTGGCCTCGATGGCCGTCCGGGGCCGGGGGACAAGCATGAACACCCCGGCAACCACCACGTCCTCCGGAGGCATCTGCAAGCGCCGGTACGAAAAGTAGAGAGAATCACGCTCCGCATTGATGAGGGTTCCCCCTTGGTCGAGGTAGATCACCCTGGCGATCACATCCCCCATCTCCTTGCCCCAGGCCCCGGCATTCGTTCTGATGCCGCCTCCCACACTACCGGGGATGCCGCATGCAAACTCAAGTCCGGACAATTCATTCTCCATACACCAGGCCACCAGCCTGGGCAGCGAACAACCGGCCTGGGCCTGCACAAAGGCCCCGGCCTCGGCGGAATAGACCGTTTCGATCCGGCCAAACCGGGCCCCGAGGACAAAGATCACGCCGGGCAGGCCATCATCAGGAGCGAGCACGTTGGTGCCTCGACCGATTACCCACCATGGCAACCCGGCAGTTCGAACCCAGGCAAGGCCTTTCTGCAGCTCTTCCAGCTCCTGCGGGAAAAGAACCACCTCGGCCGGCCCCCCTATTCGCAAGGAGGTCAGCCTGGACAGGGGATAATCCCAAAGGAGAGGCGACTTCCAGAATCCTTTAATCTCCTTGCGAAGACGAGATGTTAGACGTACAGTACCCATCCTCCGATCCATTTCCTTCCTAACAGACTACAGTCTAACGACCTAACCAACCTGGGTATTTACCTCTTATCCTTCAAGGCGGGCCAGAATGGCCTCACCGGTCTTATAGATATTTCCGGCCCCCAGGGTCAGGACAATGTCGCCTTCCTTTAAAAAGGGCAGGACCTCTTCCACCAGTCGACCGAGTTCGGCCACCAGGACCACCTCCCGATGCCCATGCTCCCGGATTCCCCCTGCCAGGGACTCTGCGGTAATGCCCGGGATGGGGTCCTCGCTGGCCGGATAGATGGCGGTCAAAAACAGGATGTCGGCCTCAAAAAAGGCGGTGGTAAATTCGGTAAACAATGCCCTGGTCCGGGTATAACGATGGGGCTGGAAAAGGACCAAAAGCCGTCGATGTTCACCCCATGCAGACCTGATGGCGGAAAGGGTGGCCATGATCTCGGTGGGATGATGGCCATAATCGTCGATCACCGTGATGCCAGCCTTTTCGCCCTTCACCTCCATCCTTCTTTGCACCCCGCTGAAACTCTGGAGGGCATTACTCGTTACTAAAAAGGGGATCTCAAGCTCGCAGGCCACGGCGATGGCGGCCAAGGCATTGTAAACATTGTGACGTCCGGCCAGGGAGAGACGGATGGGGCCGATAGCACCCTGCCGCTGGACCACCTCGAATTTTTGCCCCATTCCCTCCTTGGTGATGTCTCGCGCATAGATGTCGGCCTGGGGATTGGTGCCATAGGTGATAACCCTTTTTCCTACTAGGGGCAGGAGAGCGGCCACATTGGGGTCATCAAGGCAAAGCACGGCGGCGCCGTAAAAGGGGATTTTGTTGATAAACGCGGCAAAGGCCTCTTTGATTTCCTCAAGGTCGGAGTAGAAATCGAGGTGTTCCCGGTCCACGTTGGTCACCACCACGATCACCGGAGAAAGTCGTAAAAATGAGCCGTCACTTTCGTCCGCCTCGGCCACCAGAAATTCGCCTTGACCCAGCTTGGCGGTGCTGCCCAGGCTGTTTACCTTACCGCCGATAATCACGGTAGGATCGAGTCCGGCATTGGCCAAAATCCAGGCAATGAGGGAGGTGGTGGTGGTTTTACCGTGACTGCCGGCCACGGCAATGCCGTACTTTTTAAGGCGCATGAGTTCGGCGAGCATTTCGGCCCGGGGAATCACCGGGATATGAGCCGCCCGCGCCGCAACCACCTCGGGATTGTCATCCCGCACCGCCGAGGAGGTCACCACCACGTCCGCCTTGTCGACCCAGCGGCCGTCATGGCCGACATGGATCGTTCCGCCCAGGGTTTTTAGCCGCCTGGTGATGTCGGTGTCGCGCAGATCAGAGCCGCTCACCTCATATCCGAGATTGATCAACACCTCGGCAATCCCGCTCATACCGATGCCCCCGATGCCGACGAAATGGGTACGTTGAGTTTTTCTGTACATATAAGTATCAAGTGCCTATAGGAAAATGAAGAATCCAGAATCCAGAATTCAGGAGTCAGGAGAAGGCTCGCGAGGCTCTCTATTTCTGATTCTGAATTCTGACTCCTGGATTCCATTTTCATTGTTCGTTGTGATCGCTGATCATGAGTGTTAGTTTATTTCTTCCCCATCATGGCCACGCATTCATCCACAATAGCTTCGGCGGCGTTGGGCCTGGCAAGCCTTGCCGCATTACGGGCCATTTCCTTGAGCTGCTTGCGGTCTTTAAGCAGGGTCGTAAGGATATCGATAAGTCTTTCCGGCGTCATATCCCTTTCCAGGGACATGCAGGCCGCGCCATGAGTCACCATGTATTGGGCGTTTTTTTCCTGATGGGCATCTGCCGCAAAAGGATAGGGTATTAAGATTGCCGGCTTTCGCATGATTGCAAGCTCGGCCAGGGTGGTGGCACCCGCCCGCGACAAAACCAGATCCGCAGCCCCGTACTTTTCGGCCATATCAATAAAGGTTGCACCTACCCGCACATCGATTCCCATTTTGCTGTAGGCATCCTTTACCCATTCCTCATCATGAAGGCCGGTCTGATGGATCAGCCGGAAATTGTCCGGCAATTTAGCAAGATATTTACCCATGGTTTCGACCACCAGGGTGTTCACCCGGTGGGCGCCCTGGCTGCCGCCCAGTACCAGGACCGTGGAACCTTCTTCGGCGGCCTTGAGCGCTCCGGCGGCCCTGATCAATTCATCCCGGATTGGATTGCCGGTAAGGATTACCTTTCCGGCCGGGAAATAGGCCTCACTCCCGGGAATGGAGATAAATATCTTATCGACCAGCCGGCCGAGCCAGCGGTTGGTCATGCCGGGCACCGAATTCTGCTCATGGATGCCGGTTTTGACCCCCAGAAAATGGGCAGCCAGGGTCATGGGACCAGCCACATATCCTCCCACGCCCAAGACCATATCGGGCCGGAATGCCCCGACAATCCTTGCTGCATCCCAAAGGCCCAGGGGCAGCTTGAGCAGGCCCAAAAACCTTTCAACCCGGGTCATTCCCTTAAGCGGCTCGCACCGGATGGTCCGGAAGGAAAGGCCCCGGCTGGAAAGATTGGTGGTATCGATCCGCCGGCCGGTCACTACAAACAGGATCTCACCTTCCCTAAACCGGGCCTTGACCGCCTCGGCCACTGCAATTCCGGGAAAGAGGTGGCCGCCGGTGCCGCCGCCGGTAACCAGGAGTCTCATGGTCGGCCGAGGGCCAGGACCGCCTCCCTGAACACCTCGCCGCGGTGCGCATAACCGGTAAACATATCAAAGCTGGCGCAGGCCGGAGAAAGGAGCACCGTGTCCCCGGACCTTGCCAAATTGGCCGCCCTCTGCACTGCCTCGTTCATGTCCCTTACCAGCTCAAAGGGACAAAGATGCCCCAGGGCCGCGGCCATCTTCTCTTTTGCCTCACCCAGAAGCAGCATGGCCTTAACCCTGCCGGACATGGCCGGTGCGAGGATGTTGTAGTCGCCGCCCTTGTCCCGACCGCCGGCAATCAACACGATAGGTCCGGGTATGGACATGAGGGCCGCGTAGACCGCACCCACGTTGGTGGCCTTGGAGTCGTCGTAGTAGCGGACCATATTGGTCTCGGAAACCAAGGTAAGGCGATGGGGCAGGGGGGAAAAACAGGCCAGGCCCTCCATGATGTCATCCGGCGGGCAGCCCATTATCCGGGCCGCAAGTACTGCGAACATGGCGTTTTGCATATTTACCGGGGTCAGAAGACTGGTCCCGGAAAGGTCATAGACCTCCTCGCGGCCGGTCAGTCCGGGGAGACCCGTCAATACTACATGTCTGCCTCGAAGATAGGCCCCCCGACGAATTTTTGGCTGTTGGCTCACGAAAAGGCAGCTATTCGGGTCCGGCCATAAGTCGGTCCTCTTCATGATCTCCGGATCATCGGCATTGAGGATGGCCCAGGTTCCCTCTTTTTCAGTTGAAAAGATCCTGAATTTGGACTCGGCATAGGCATCGAAGGATGGATACCGGTCCAGGTGATCAGGGGTAATGTTCAGCAACATCCCCACATCGGCGGCAAAATGGCCCCCGGTGTCCAGTTGGAAACTGCTCACCTCAACCACCACCACCTCGGCGTCCCTGGGACCAGAGAGATAATCAAACAGGGGGGTGCCGATATTGCCGCCCACAAAGACCTTTTTGCCCGCAGCACTGAAAAGTTTTCCGAGCAGGGTGGTTACCGTGGTCTTGCCGTTGGTGCCGGTTACAGCCGCCACCGGCGCCTTAATAAGGCCGCGCACCAGGTCCATTTCTCCGTGGATGGGGATCCCCCGGGACCTGGCCGCGGCCAGTGCCGGGATATTTAGGGGAACGCCCGGACTCACCATGATCCGATCGGCCGACCGAAAGAGGGCCTCAGAGTGGCTGCCGGCCTCCACCGGGACACCATGGTCTTCCAGATATTTCAGGGCATCAGGGTCCAAATTTTGTCGGGGCGCCGCATCCGTGACCGAGACCCTGGCCCCTTGTCCCAGAAAAAACCGGGCCGCTGCGATTCCTGATTTTCCTAATCCCACCACCAGCACGTGCATGGCTTCCTTACCTCAATTTGTAACTACTCAGGTTGTTTAGTCTGTAGTCTGTTAGGGGCAGACCAACGAACGTATCAGACACGAGCAGGATCTCATCAGCAAGTTCAAATGCTCTGAACTTTGCGTAATTTCTAATTTTTCTTCTTTTCCTGTTCACCTTAACACCTACAGACTATCAACCTGAGTAGTTACCTCAATTTAAGGGTGCCGAGGCCGATCAGGCCCAGGACTATGGAGATGATCCAGAAACGGACGATAACCTTGGGCTCCACCAGTCCCTTGATCTCAAAATGATGGTGCAAAGGGGCCATACGGAATATCCGGCGGCCGCCGCTCATCTTGAAATAACCCACCTGAAAAATGACCGAAAGGGCCTCCATGACAAAAACTCCGCCTACTATGGCAAGCAGTATTTCCTGCTTGACTGCTACGGCCACGAGGCCCAGAGCTGCCCCGAGGGAAAGAGAGCCCACATCGCCCATAAATACCTGGGCTGGAAAGGCGTTAAACCAGAGGAAGCCCAGGCTCCCGCCTACCAGTGCTCCGCAGAAAACAGCGATCTCGCCCGCCCCCTGGACAAAGGGAATCTGGAGATAACCGGCTAGGGCAGCATGCCCGGCGAGATAGGAAAATATGAGATAAACGCTTGCCGTAATTACCGTAGGGCCGGTTGCCAGGCCGTCGAGTCCGTCGGTAAGATTGACTGCATTGGAGGAACCCACAATGACAACCAGGGCAAAGAAGATATAATACCAGCCCAGGTCGGGATGGAGATTCTTAAAAAAAGGAATGGCGAGCTGGCCGTCAAAAGAGGGGTCCATATAAAGAAACAGGGCCGCGATTGTTGCCCCGGCAAACTGGAATATGAGCTTCCACCGACCGGCGAGACCCTTGGTGTTTTTCTTGGTGACCTTACGAAAATCATCGATAAACCCTATGACCCCGAACCAGAGCATGACGAACAAGATAAGCCAGACATAGTGGTTGGTCATATCCACCCAGAGCAAGGTGGTGCCAATCACCGAAAAGAGGATAAGGAGCCCACCCATGGTGGGCACGCCATTTTTGGCAAAATGGGTCTTAGGCCCGTCATCACGCACCACCTGTCCGATTTGACGATGTTTAAGCGCCCTGATAAACCAGGGTCCGATCCACAGGCAAAGCAAAAAGGCGGTGATGGTGGCCCCGACACTACGAAAGGTAATGTAGCGGAAGACATTGAACCCGCCAAAAAGGGTATGCAGGGGATAAAGCAAGTGATAAAGCATTAATGGATCTCCTCTCTTTCCCCCTGAAGTTCTTTCACCACCGTGTCCATGCGCATGCCATGGGACCCCTTAACCAGAATCCAGTCATCTTGCCCTATGTCGCCTTGCCCCATAAGACCTTCTAAAAACCTGACGATTTCCGCCTTGTCGGCAAATTTCCTGGCCCGGTCCTCAGACATGCCGGACCTGCGGGCCGCATTCACCACCTGGTCGGCAAAGTTACCCACGGCCAGCAGATAATCAAACCCGTGCGCCGCTACCTGTCCGCCCAATTTTGTATGGGCCTCCGCGCTGGTCAAGCCCAGTTCCAACATATCGCCCAGGACGGCCACGGCCTTATGTTCTTGGCGCAGATCCCAGGTCGCGGCCAGGGCGGCAAGCATTGAGGCCGGGTTGGCATTATATGCATCATTGACAATGCCTGGCCGGCCGGGAACCTTAAAGATCCTAAACCGGCCCTCATGACCGGCAAAGGAGGATAATCCTTGTCCAATGGTGTGCAGATCGGCCCCTACGCAGTATGCCATGGCAGCCGCGGCCAGGGCGTTCAACACATTGTGGCGGCCGACCAGGGGTAGCAATATCCGCATCATTTTGCCGCCCAGATGCAGGGTAAATACTGTTCCTTGGAGGCCGGCCGGCTGAATGCTGGTGGCGCGGACATAGGCCCCCTTCCGGAGGCCGAAGAAGATCTTGCGATTATTATGTCTTTGGGCCAGGCCCCGGATCCTTTTATCGTCGTTATTCACCACCAGCAAGGCATCCGGCCGGACATTGTCAAAGAGTTCTCCCTTTGCCCGGGCCACGCCGGAAATATCATGCAGGGCCTCAAGATGGGCGGCATGGATATTGACGATGCAGGCAACATCAGGATCGGCTATCCGGGTGAGACGGCCAATCTCGCCGGGTTGATTCATCCCCATTTCCAGGACCGCAATTTCGTGTTCCGGGGTCAGGGGCAGCATCGAAAGAGGCAGCCCGACAAGATTATTAAAATTCCCACTGGTCTTTAAG
>Ga0316628_100004266_pt1 | contig 11180 bp, 10 predicted proteins | sample OWC_Aug_M2_C1_D5_FD_207648 | JGI IMG/M metagenome (GOLD analysis project Ga0316628, IMG submission 207648) | Wetland soil microbial communities from Old Woman Creek delta, Ohio, United States - OWC_Aug_M2_C1_D5_C | ecosystem: Environmental > Terrestrial > Soil > Wetlands | place: USA: Ohio... | reverse complement strand
CATCAAAGCTGGCTTGGAGAAGATATGTCAACGGCAGACAGTAGAACAGGCTGATGACGAACGCCCAGGCCCAAGAAAAACACTCCATGAGAAGGAAGAATTGGACGACGAGAAAAGCGACGAAGGTCAGGGTGGCCGCAATTTTGGTTAAAAGAGCCGAATAGCCGAAGATCTTGAAGAGCAGGGCCTGATAAAACTGGGGGAAGCTGCCTTGGAACAGCGCCCCGTAATAATAGATGGGCGGCAGCCGGCCTTCGGCGATGTGCTTGCCCTGAAGCGACGGGATGGCCTCGTCGCTGTCCATCAATCCATAATTGTGAACAAGGTAGGGAACGCGAACGGCGGTGGCCAGAAGAATGATCAAGGCCAGGGCGCCCCACGCTCTGCCGGGCTTGCCGGCGAACTTGGGCTTCGCCGTTTTCGTTCTAAGGGCGAGGCGGATGGCCGTAATAATCAACAAGCCGGCGAGCGGGAAGAAAGGCGAGACACCCCATTTCCGGAGCGGCGGAAAATTGTCCTTGAGCCAGAGGAAGACGAACAGCAGATAGAAAATCACCTGAAGAGCTCGAAGAATTGTTGAGGAGGATGTTTTCGTCAGCCTCATTCGAACCGCCCCGGAATTCTGCTTAAAGGCGGATGGCGATGCCCGCTTTCAACTGGAAACCGGACAGGTCGAAGTCGAATCTCTTGAAGCCCCAGCTCCATTCGTAGGCATTGTTGGCCACGGTTCCCGCAAAACGGCCCCAGCTCGTTCTCGTATCGTAGGGGGCCAGATTCCATTGCCCTTCCCAATTCGAAGAGGTGGAACTCTCCCCGGAGATCGAATCTTTGATGATCGTTCGACTCGAGCCGGGCCCGGAAAGGCTGGTCGTTCCGCGAAAAATGTAGCTTCCGTCCGCGAAAAAGTCCAGGAACTTTGCTAAGCGGATGTGGAGCGATCCGCCGAGCTCGCCGGATAAGGCCACTTTCCGGCCTTTTATTTCATAGGCTTCGACTAGGTCCAAAGTGTATCCGGCCGGACCGGTCTTGGTTATATGCCGGTTGCCGACGGCTCGGCATTCGACAAACATCGGCCCGAAGATAATGAAGATCTCGGGCCTGAAAACCGGGGTGAGATCCCATCCGAAATGCGCCCCGAGCTGCGGGATCAGGGCCGTCACGGAAAGGCCGAAACCGGAATTCTCATACTGATCGGTGAGTAAAATCGTCTCGGCATCGCGGACCGCGACGTTCATCCCGACGCGGGAATCCTGGTTGCCTTTCAAGTATTGGGCTCCGAGCGACAACGCCAGGGTCGGGCTCAGCTGATAATGGACGCGGCCCCCCCAAAGAATAGCCTTGGTCAGAGGGCGGAATCGATCGTCTCCGATCCTCTCCGTCGTCACGCTGTAAACGGGGCTAAACGAGGCATATCGTTGTTGATAGTAAAACTGGAGGTAGGATTCCTCATAATCGGCCAGGGTGTTGAAATGTTTGGGAGTCAGGGGGGCGTATCCGCCGTAGAGCTCGATCCTGAAGTTGGAGAGGCGGAAGGGATAGCCCTCTTCCTGGGCGCCGGCAAGCAAAGGGCCGAGGACGATGAGTGCCGCCAGCCAGAACATCCGCCGTGGATTCTTCATGAAACAGAAATATTACACATCCTCGCCGGCAAAGGCAAGTACTAATTTCCGAAAGCCCTCGTTTAAAAAAAATCCTGGCGAGGGACTCCCCCCGAGCCTTTTATGGACAGCGCCGGGGTTTGCCGCTAAAATAGATGTCCTGATGAGAAAGAAACGTTACTATTCCCGCCTCTTCCGGATTTTTCTCAGCTATAAAAGAAAAAAGGTCAGGCTGGACTATCTGCCCGTCCGGCTCTGGATCGAGGCGACGAGCCTCTGCAACCTCCGCTGCATCATGTGCCCGAACAAGGACCTGGAGAAAAGCCAGAAAGGATTCATGGAGTTCGACCTGTTCAAGAAGATCGTCGACGAGGCCCGCGGCTTCGTCTTCGACGTCCATCTCCTCCACAGGGGAGAGTCGCTCCTCCATCCCGATTTCTTCAAGATGGTCCGGTATGCCCATGAGGCCGGCCTCGTCACCCGGTTCCATACCAACGGCACGCTGCTCAACGAGGAGAAATCCTATCAATTGATCGAATCCGGGCTCGACCAGTTCGCTTTTTCGTTCGACGGTTTCGATCAGGAAACCTACGAAAGAATCCGGGTTCAGGCCAGCTTCGAAAAGACCGTCGGCAACATCGTCCGGTTTCTGGAGATCAAGAAACGCCTCGGCGTTCGCAGGCCTTATACAATACTCGAGCTCATCCATTTCCCCGAGCTGTTTAGTGGCGGGGGCCGGACGAAGCTCAGGGAATTCAAAGGCCGGTTCCGGGGATTGCCGCTGGACAAGCTCGTCGTCAAGGAGCTGCACAACTGGGCCGGCGATTTCGGGGCCGCTCAAAAAGGGACGACTTATGCGCCGTGCACCTTCCTCTGGCATGCCCTGATCATTTTTTGGGACGGCTCCGTCCTGCCCTGCACCCAGGACTTCCACGGTCATTATGGGCTGGGAAACGTCAAGGAGACTTCGATCTCCGAGATCTGGAACAACGAAAAGATGATGGAGCTGCGCCGGAAGGTCATCGCCGGCGATGTCGCGGACCTGGAGACTTGCTCCCAATGCGACCGGCTCTGGAGAAAGCAGTTTCTCGGAATTCCCCGGGATTATCTGGGGAGGTTCCTGCTCAAAAAGATGGATTGAACTCCGCCCGAGATTCGAGCCCGGCGGCCGCGGTCATTCGATGCCGGCGTCCTCCAAGAGCGCGGCCGTTTTTCTGAGGTTGGCGAAGTCAAAGAGGAGATGGTAGCGGAACTCGATCCTCACCTTGAACGGCCCCGGTCGGCCTTCCGGGCGGTCGAGGTCGAAGGCCACGATGTTGGTCCCATCGCGAAGCGGCTGTTCGATGATGCGGCCATTCTCAAGAATAATCCGGACCTGCTGAGCAAATTTTCCATACCAATAGGCATTGGCAAAATCGAACGGGGAAAAAAAGCGGAGCTTGACGGTCGCCTTTTTTTCTGGAGAAGGAGGAAGGACTTCGAAGCTGGCCTCCTTATCGCAAAACCTCACGTCCCGGCCGAAGAGGCGGACCTTTGGACCGACGCCCTGCAGATAGACGAAGGACTCTTCTCGTTCGCCCCCGCCTTTTCCCGCTGGAGCATACGGAATTTCGTGGGCGGTCGAGGGAATCCGAAGCGCCTGATAATCCAAATAATATTTCAAGGTGAACGGCGTGTCTCCGGGCAGCGGAATTGAGCAGGTCACCTGCTCGGAGGATCCCGAAAACATCTTCGACGCTGAGGCAAATCCCGGGACTTCCACATTCAACCGAAACCTGGCGGATTCTCGGGTCTCGGCATTCTTGAAAGTGAGATGGAGGTAGCCGTCCCGGCTTTCCAAGCCGGCGGCTTCCAACCGAGGAATATGGGTGGGCACGGTTTCCATGAGATCCCGCGGGAAGACGGGGCTCCCGATATCATAGACAAGAGAACAGCCCCCGACGTCTTTTCTTTTGAAAGGAATTCCCAGCCCCGTGAGAAGACGGTTCAGGTTCTCTGCTTGCTCCCCTTCGGCCGTCCCGGGCCCTTTCAGGAATACGAAATTGTCATGAGGCGCCTGGTTGTCATAGAGGAGCCGGTAGGGATAATACTTGTTCACGCCGAAGGAATTGACGATGACCTGTTCATGGCTGTTGCTGGTCAGGACATAGGCTGTTTCAAAACTGCCTCGCCAGAAACGGTTCCCGGTCGCCTTCATGGCGGCGATAACCTGCTCAAAATAGCCGGCGCTGTCTTTGACGGATAGGAAATAAGTGTATTGAGTCTGCCCGTTCCCGAGAAAGACCAGGATGACGAGGAGGCCGGCGAACAAAAAATATTTCAATCGGGTCCGAATCCACAGGAATGGGGCCGCCAGGATGACGGGGAGGCAGACATACAACGGAAACAAATAGCGAACGGCGATCTTACTGCTGAAACCGGAATAGGCGTACAGGCCGGCAAAAACGGCCAGAAATATCAGGAAGATCCGCAGCCGGGCGTATTCTTTCTTTTTAAAGCACAAATAGATAAGGGATCCCATCCCTGCCAGAAGTATCAACAACAAAAGAGGGCCGGCGGCGTGGTCCCGGGCCAGGAGAAGGGATTGAATTAATTTTAGGGTCGCTAGGGATTTTCCCTGGCCCCAGACGGCTTTTTCTCCCCCGACCATGAATCGGAGGAGCTGAAACCTGTCGAAGACCTCCTGGAGAAGCAGGGGGAGGCCTCCTGCCGCGGCATAGAGGAAAAGGACCCCATACTTTTTTAGGACCGGCCGGGCTTTGAAGGTCACGATCAGGAAGGCGGTGATGATGAAAGCTGCGGTGATTTGATGGGTCCAGAACGACAGCCCCATCAAGAAGCCGAGCAGCGGCCAGAGACGGTCTCTGTTCTTGTAGGCGATGGCATAGGCCGTATAGAGTAAGGCGACTTCGAGAAAAAGCACCAGGGCATAGGGGTTCGCGTTGTTAGTGCTGATGTCGATGAGCTGACCGATGGGGAGAATATAAAAAAAGGAAAGGGCCGCTGCCCAACTCAAAGGAAAAAACTCCTTGAAAAGGAAGAACTGAAGAATGACGAAAGCCAGGTACATGAGGACCGTGACGGCTTTGAGCAGGGGAATGGAATATCCGAACAGGGCAAAGGCCACGGCATAGAGATGGGGACCGAGGCTGCCAAGGTAGTGCTGTCCGTAATGGCAAATTGGCGGGACCTTGCCCTCGGCGATATGTTTGGCCATCAAGGCGGGAATGGCCTCGTCGCTCCACATCATGCCGGCGCTGTAAAAAAGAAAGGGCAAGCGGACGGCGATGGTCAAAAGGACGACGGCCAAGAGGACGAGAATGATTTTTTTATATTCGGGCTTCCAGGCGATACGGGCGGGCCGGAACTTCAAGGCGAATTCAAGCACGAGGACGAGGAGAAGTGGAATCAGGGCGGCCCAAACGCGGACCTGGATTTTTTTGAACGGCTCGAAATTGTCCTTGAACCAGAGAAATAGGAATGCTCCGTAAAAGATCAGCCGAAGGGCCCTCAGGATGGGCGGGGCTTTTTGGAGAACCTTGTTTTTTGCATCCGAAAAGCTCATAAATTTCTTTCCCCGGGTTCCTCTTTTGCGAGCCCTTGCCTCTCCCGGCGGACGTACTCGGCATAGGGGCAAATCGTAAATCCCCGCTTGACGATCGCGTCCAGGCGTCTAAAAACATTTTTTCTGTTGTAATACATCAAATAATTGTAGAACCGGCTGTCGTTGATCTCCGGGTGCATGAAGCGCTCCTGCTCCGTGTCGATATCATACGGGTGAAAATAGCCGACCAGCGGCCGGTCCGCTCGAAAAAATTTTTTTATGGAAAGGCTGATAAAAAACGCCGGGAGGACGCGAAAATACACTCCTCCGGCCGGAGGAACACGGTAGGGACCGAATCGTCTTACGGTCATCGGGATTTCCAGGATTCCGTCGATCATTTTCGGCCGAGGGCCGAATTCCGGCCAGCCATAAAAAGGATTCTTGGCCGGAAGGACGGAGCTGGAATATGTAAAGCCCAGGTCTCTCAGGACGTCATAAGCCCAGGCCGTTTTCTCAGTCAAGGAAAAAATGGGCGCCCGGAAGCCTTGGATATTCTTGGCGCCCGCCCTGGCCAGGGCGTTCCTGTTGGCTGTGAGGAGGCTCCGGAACTGGTCCGGCGTCTGTTGGTCGAGGGGAATGTGCCGGTAGCCGTGACAGGCGATTTCGTGGCCTTTCTCGAAGATCTCCCGAATGAGGGACGGATAAGCTTCCGCCACATCGCCGACGACGAAAAAAGTGCAGCGATAGCCGTGGCTCCTTAGCCATTCCAGGTAGGAGCGGACATTGGCGGCGACGCGCTCCGGACGCCCGCGGCCGTCCTCCATGAGGAAACGGATATCCTCCAGGTCGACGCTGAAAAGGAAGATGCTGTTCATAACTGCGCCCTCAATGCCAGTCCGGAAAGAGGTCCCGCGCCGAGCTCGAAAACAGGGGCATGATCCGCCGGGTGCCGACTTTCAATAGAAACAGAGCCCAGCGGCCTTGTTTGGGCGAGTTCTGGGTGCTCGAGCAGAAGACGATATGCTCTCCGTCCGGCGCCCAGGCGGGAAAATAGTCGTAGGTCTCGTTGCGCTCGGTCAGCCGGATGTCGTCGCTCCCATCGGGATTCATCGACCAGACGTCGCCTTTGCCGTCCGCCCGGGACGAGACGTAGGCCAGCCTTCCGCCGTCCTTGGAAAACCGAGCCCGGCAGCTTTTCCCGCCTTCGGTCAGCGCCCTGTACTTGTTCTCTCGGATGTCAAAGATAAAGACATCCCAGCCGAAGAGCCGGTGCCCGGTAAAAGCTAGGAGGGGTGCGGTAGGCGAAAAATCGGACAGCCCGTAAGAGGCTTTGAATTCAGAAACGACCGACTCGGTTTTCCGGGTCTCCAGGTCGATCTTCCACAGGGCGGTATCCTTGCCCAGCAGGCGTTTGTTTTCTACTGTGAAGGCCAAGGCCGTCCCGTCCGGGAGCCAGGCGGGCTCGCCCTCATCGTTCAAGGAGCTCGTGATTTGTTCGAGCCCGGAGCCGTCGGCATTCATGACATAGACATCGAAATTGCCTTTGGCATTGGCGGTGAAAGCGATCCGGGTTCCGTCGGGCGACCAGCGGGGGTATTCGTCGCTCCAGGAATTGTCCGTGAGCCTGCGGGTCTCGTTGGCCGTCAGCAGGTAGATCTCGTTATCGCCGTCCATGTCGGATTGAAAAACGATGCTTCCCCGGATGGGGAAACCGGCCTTGAGCAGGCTGAGGTCACTTTTTGGGGGCGGAGTGGGGGGGTTGGACCTGTCCTTCTCCGGAGAACAGACGGCCAGCGAGAGCGAGAGAAAGCCCAGGCAGAGTGTCCAGCGGCGTTTCATGGCCATCGGCAACCCCATTTTATCGAATTTAGGAAAAAAAGAAAGCCGGAGAGCCGGTCAGCGCTTGACGGCGGAGATGAGAAGGCATTGGACGGGGGCATATCGCAGGGGAAATTTGAGCCCGGGGAAAAGGGCCGAGCTGGCGTCGGCCATTTTGCCCCAGCCGATTTTTTGGATTCGCCCGGGGGCCAGGCGGTATCGCCGCAAAAGGCGGCAGAAACTCCGGACGGAAAAAAAGAAGACCATCGGCTTGTTCAGGATGCGGAGAAGATGATAGGCGGGGACGTAGCCGGGGCGCTCGATCATCTCCAGCGGGAATGGCACCATGGAATCCACGAAGAAAACTTCGCCGCCGGGCCTGAGGATCCGGGAGGATTCTGCCACGGCCGCCTCGACATTGCGGAGGTTCTTGGCCAGGCGATTCTCTGTCAGATGATGGATGACGAACTGGATGACGATCCGGTCGGCGGTGCCGTTTTTCAGCGGCAGGGCCCGGATATCCCCCGCGACGTTCAGCACGGTCTTGTCCCTGGAGTGCCTGAGGAATTCCAAGACATTGTCCACGGAGATCACCCTGCGAATAGCGGGATTTCGATAATGGGACACGCCGCCGGAGCCGATGTCGACGACGATCCCCGTCAAATGCGGCTCGATGTTTTCTTTGATCCGGCTGTGGACGTCCGCGACGTCCTCTCGCTCGACTTTTTCCTGGTAGTCGGAATAGATTTTCCGAAAGTAGGACTGGACGGCCTTATCCTCTTGTTCCTGGGGCGGCCTTGGGCTCATGTCAAAGGGTCCCGAGTGGAAAAACGGCTTGTGTCCATCAATTTGATAAAAAAATTAACATAGATTTCTGCAAAATGCAAAAAAGGGGCGGCCGATTCGATTGATTGAAAAAGCGACCGTTGGTTTTCAGACGAGGGCGAAACCCTCTTGGACCTTGGCAAGAAACCGCCGGCGGTTCTGGACAAGCTCGCCGATGTCGATGCCCTTGTCCTCGAAGTAATCGCGGATGAGCTCGCGGACGACATTTTCCTGTTTTCTGGTGACGTAATCGACCGTCATGGATTCGTCCTGTTCGACGGGCTTGCCCAACAGGTTCCGCTTCCAGTGGATGAGCCAGCCCGAGAAGCACATCGGTTGTGACCTGTGCATGACCTCCTTGGTCATCAGGCCCTTGATGTTCTTGCTGTGGTCCAGGCTGAGGTAGTCGATGTCGAAGCCGAGCTGTTTCAGCTTGTTGCGGCGGTTTTCGCGGCTCCCGAATTCATAGGTGGGGGTTATGAAATGGACGGCGTATTCCATGGCGAACTTTTTGAGCCGGTTGACGATGCTCGGATAGTTCTCGGCCGTCCCGGCCAGGTTCCCTTCCGACGGGATCTGCTCCCTATTGGAGCCGTCGGCATAGCCGATGAGGTCGTGCTCCAGGGCGTAGAGCAGGCCGCCGGTATTCATGCCGAGGCGGCAGCCGACGCACCAGCGCGTCTCCAGGTTGTAAAGCTTGCGGTCCTTGCGGATCTTTTTCACGGAGATGCGCTTGACGAGTTTCTTGATGTCGACGACCTCGTGGCTGATCCGGTCCTCGCCGAACGTTTTCTGGAGCCGTTCGACGTTGGGCAGGTTGTTCTTGACGCCGAATTCGAGGTAGCCCTTATCGAAGGTGATGAGATGGACCTTGTCGAATTTCTCCTGGAGGACGACGGCGGCCAGCAGCGAGTCGATGCCGCCTGAAAACATCACGGCAACTTCGTTTTTCACGTCACTCATAGTCGGCTCCTTGGCTCGGGACTTCCTTCATTATCCATACCCGGAAAATTATTTCAACGGAAAAAGCCTGGGACGGAGGGCCTTGGCTTTGTTGGCTGGATTCAACATGAGGCGATGCGGCGGCCGCGGCTCCTAGAGAGGATGCGAAGAAAGGGAGAAAGGAAAGCGGCGGGCGTTAATTGCTCTTGAGGACCGGGGCGGCAAAATCTTTTCTGGTGATTTTGGCCTTGATCCTCCTAATGCAGCAGCCTCCCTGGTAAAACCAGAGGACGATGAGGCCGCCCAGGACAAGCCCCAAAAACCCGACGACGCTGAGGACGATGATCAGAAACGTCTTCATCGGACCACTCTCTCCTTTCTTACTATGCCTATAGAAACTATAGGAATGATAGCTTCAATAAATTAACATATTCCTCCCCCCTTGTCAACCGAGGATTTCACCTCGGGGGCTCGGCTCCTCGGCCTGCCGCGGGGCGGCGGACAAGCCGAGGCCGGCGATATTTTTATAGCCAAAAGCCGCATCTTTTTGTAGGATAAGAGCGTTCAACATAGTGAAACGTTTGGCCATGGCAAAAACACTCTTCGAGAAGACAAGCCGGTGGGCAGGTCGATGGGTCTGGGGCGCGGCGCTGGCGTTTGCTTTGTTGTCCGGGCAGACGCCGCAGCCGGATATGGGAAGTCTTCTGGACAAGCTCTCCCAAAAAATCAAAGATTCTTTTGATTATAAGAACTGGCGGGCGTCGATCGTTTCCACGACCACGAAAACAGACAAGAGCTGGACCCCTGAAGTCGTGACCGTGGTCACCAAAAATGTCAGGTCGGCCCATGAGGGCGAGCCGCAGGAAGAAATCCTGAAGGCCTTGGAAACAAAAAAAGGAAGGACGACGGATATCACTCCGAAATACGCCGAAGAAAGACGGAAAGAAAGAGAAAAGGCTAGAAAGAGACAGGCGGGAGAGCAGGACCAGACGGGGGCGGACGATGAACGCAGAGGAGGGTCGATGTCATTGGATGAGTTCCTTCCTTTCTCTGAAAAGAAAAGGGGGGAGTTCGAATTCCGCCTGAAAGACGATACGAGGCTGGAGGGAACCTCGGTCTCGGCCCTCGATGTCCGGGCCAAGGTGAAAAATCCGAGGAATTGGGAAGGGACATTCTATTTTGATCCGGCGACGTACAGCCTCTTGAAGGTCGAGCTTCGCCCCTCAAAGCACCCCTCGATGGTCAAGGAACTGGAGATGCAGATCGATTTCGAAGTTCTCAACAACCGCTATCTGGTTTTGAAACGGACGCGGTTCAAAATCAACGCCGGCATTTTCATCAAACACATCCGCCAGATCGTCGAGGAAGTCTATTCCAATTTCGAAGTCCTCGATGAGAAAAATTGACTCGGGTTTTAAGACCCGGTAAACTAGGCTTCTTTTTTGAGGAAGGATCCCTGTCGATGAGCAAAGAAAAAGTCGGGAGCTTTTATGATGTCGTCTGGACGGAATACATCCCCGAGCTCGAGGCTTCCGAAAAACACTGGCGGCTTTTTTATTCACCCGAAGAGGTCAGGGGGAAATCCGTGCTCGACGCCGGCTGCGGCACCGGCATTTTCAGCATCATCTTCGCTCGGAACGGCGCCGGCCGGGTCACCGGCATCGACATCAGCCCCGGCAGCCTCGAGACGGCGAAAAGCTTGAAAGCCAGGTTCGCCGTCGACAACGCCGAGTTCCGGCTGCAGGACATGCTCCGGCTACCCTTTGCCGACGCATGCTTCGATATCGTCTGGGCCTGGGGGACCGTTCATCACACGACCGATCCTTTCCGGGCCATCTCCGAGCTCATTCGGGTTCTCCGGCCGGGCGGGTCCCTGTTTTTGGCCGTTTACAAGAGGACGAAGGTCACGTTCATCCACGAGGTCATCCGCAAGACGCTCATCAAGACGCCCAGAAGGACCTGGACGGCGCTCTCGAAAATCATGGCCTTCTTCCTGTCCCCGGTCGTCTTTTTCTTAAAAAAACGGGAGAAGTCGCGCAAGGGAGAGAAGCTCGAGGAGTTGATCCTGGATTGGTATTTCGTGCCCATCCGCCATTACTACACGCCCGAAGAAATCCGGGGTTTGCTCAAGAAGAAAGGCCTGGACGTCGAGAAATTCCTGCCGGCCTCGGGACGATTCGACAGCTCTTCGAATTTTATTTTTAAGGCCCGCAAGGGGCCTTTGACGACGGGAAAAAGCTGAAGCCCGGGCAAGCCCTTTTATGCCAAGGGAGTATGATTTTAGGGTTCATAGGGGACAGATCTCGAGCGATCGAAAAAAGCAGACCCCTGTCCCTTAAAAAGGAGGGGATCGTGAAGAGGGTGTGTTTTCTTCCCGCGTTTTTGATTTTTCTTCTTTTCCCCGGCCCGTCTGCCGCAATGAAGCAGTCCGGCGGGACATCTTCTGTCCGATT
>Ga0316628_100004265_pt1 | contig 11180 bp, 4 predicted proteins | sample OWC_Aug_M2_C1_D5_FD_207648 | JGI IMG/M metagenome (GOLD analysis project Ga0316628, IMG submission 207648) | Wetland soil microbial communities from Old Woman Creek delta, Ohio, United States - OWC_Aug_M2_C1_D5_C | ecosystem: Environmental > Terrestrial > Soil > Wetlands | place: USA: Ohio... | reverse complement strand
CGGTGTAGCGATTCTGATCCAGGTCGTCATCCACGGGGATGGTAGCGTACTGGACCGCATCGGAGGCGAGCACGCCGGCAATCGTCACCAGTTCATTTCCCGATTTGAGCTGGAAAGTCGCCACGCCTCCCAGTGTGCCCCCCGTGCTCTCGACGCGCGCCCAGCCGGCCTGCACTGCCGTGCCGACTGCCGACGCGGTCCAGAACTGGGTTCCGCCGACCGGAATGCTGAGAGGGATCGAGGACGCGGTGATCCGGGAGTCCGAAGGGCCGCCCTCGAATGCCGCGGTGAGCGGAGTGCCATCCTTGGCCGTCAAGATGAGGTTGCCCGTCAGGACACTGTCTCCGGTGTTCAAGAAGGTGAAAGTAGTGGTAAAGCCGCCGCCGATTGCCACGTGGGAGAAGAGCGCAGTGACCGTGGACTGCGCACGCCCGGCCGGGGCGGCAGCAAAGATAAGAAGCAAGGACACCGGCAAAATAAGGGGCTTTTTCGAGTCAAACATGGAGCAGGACCTCGTCTCGAGAGCTCATCGACGACCGGCGCGATCTTACTATTCTGCAAACGGACGGTCAACAGCGCCGGAACGTCCTGAAACCGCGAAAAGATGCGGACACGCCGTACGGACGCGGTACCACGCGGATGAACGCGAATCCGCTGCAGGCGGTTTTTTTGAGAATCCGGTGGCCGAACGGCGTCGAAATGCGTTCTTGTGGTTGTGGAGAGAAGCATTCCTATGACCTACGACCTGATCTACCTCTTCGTCGAAGTCGAGTCGAGACTGTCGGACAATCTACAGGTGCGCCTCTACGAACTAGCAAAAGAGCTTCGCGTTTCGCGCCGGACAATTGAAACGGCGATTCGCCTCGGATGCCGGAAGAATTTTCGCCAGTTGAAGAGGCAGAAGCGTCTGGACAAAGCGAGGCTCCTGCTCGGGCAGGCCGAAGTCAGCCGTAAGGAGATTGCAGCCCTGTTGGGATTCCGATCTGCAGAGGCACTTTCGCGCTTTGTGAAAACCTGCACAGGCAAGCCGCTATCCAGGCTCAAAAAGCCTGCACAAAACGACTGAACATTTTCGGGAAGGGGATCCGCGCGGGCGGATTTTCCACAACTACTTTGTTTTTGCGCATTTGGTAATGAAAAAGTCGTTGAAGTTTACATTGGCTTCGTGCGACAATTTATTAAGATTCTCTTAGATTTCGATAATCTTGAGTTTGTCAGTAGAATCATCGCACCGAAGGTCCTGACCCGGATTATTCATGAAACCGAAGACTGCGGGCGGAACAGCTTATTTGGACGCGGAAAGACTCCGCTCGCCGATCGGATCATCATATAGCGTCAGCGTTTGTCGGCGTTCATCCGCGTCCCAGATGCATGCTTCTCGATCCTTCATGAATGATGCGGGCCAAGGGCCCGCGCAGAGGTGAGTACACCGAACCGGGGTCCCCAATATGGTCATGCCGGATGCGGGAGACGAATGGGCGTGCACTTGATCGCGGAACCGTGGTTGCCACGCCTCACATTAGCGGGGGCTCTTGACTTCCCGCGACCTCGGCCTTCCTGACCGGTCGGAATCGGGGAGAGGCAGCAGGAACACACGACTGCAGGACAACAGCCGCACGAATGAATTGAATAGGGCCGGTATGACGCAGATCTTGAAGGCCTCCGACGAAGAACTGGTCACCTGGAAAGAGATAGCCGCATACCTCAGGATAAGCGTTCGGCATGCACAACAGCTGCACAAATATAAAGGGCTGCCGGTCCGACGCCTCCCCGGCAAGAGGACTCAGGTCTTTGCTTTCGGCCGCGAACTCGATGCCTGGAAGCGGGAATCGAGCGTCACGGCCAACGGGAAGGAGAACGAAACGGTTTTCCTCGGGCCTCGCCCCGAATCGCCCTCCTTGCCCGGCAATCCTGTCGCGCATCAGGCCAAAAGGCAGATACCGTGGCGCACGGTTAGCTTTGTCCTTGCCGCCGGGATCCTGGTCATTGCCGCATGGGGACCGCTCTACAGAACTGCCTTCGCCTCAGGCGAGCCTTTCGATTTTTTTGTGCAGGGCAAAAACCTCATCGTGGTGAACGCCGGCGGGCAGGAGCTTTGGCGGCACACCTTCGTCACGCCCATTCACGAACCCTCCTATCAGTCCAACCTCGATCCGAGTGTAAACAAATCGCGTTATGGCTGGCTGGGAGATCTCGACGGCGACGGCAGGAAAGAGATGCTTTTCGTCCTCAAACCCACCGACTATTACGAGGCGGGCGACAAGGTGCTCTGCTTCTCGCACGAGGGAAAGGTCGAATGGGAATTCACCCCGGGGGGCGTCGTCACGAATGCCGGCGGAATTCGGATGGTGCCGCCGTACTACACGAGCTGCCTGCAGGTGGTTTCGGGAAAGAGTCCTGGCGAGACGCGCATCGTTGTTTCGAGCAACCACTACATGTACGATCCCGATCAGGTCGCGATTCTGGAGACAGGCGGGCGGATCCTCGGGGAATACTGGCACCCGGGCTACCTTCTCTACATGAGCCAGGCGGACCTGGACAAAGATGGAAAGGTCGAAGTACTTCTGGCGGGCGTCAACAATGGAAACCACGAGGCCACCCTCGTGGTCCTCGATCCGCTGCAAGTTTCGGGGCGAGTCACTCCGACGGCTCTCGAAGACCCGAGCTTCAGGCTCACGGGCATGGCGCCCGCCATGGAAAAGGCTGTGGTCTTCTTTCCCCGGAGCTGCGTCAGCAAGGGCCAGCCTTACAACCGGGTCCAGGCGTTGGCCATCAACCAGGACCGGGTGAGGCTGTCCGTCAACGAGGGAGTCGCGGCTTTCCACGACCCGAGTCTCAACTACGAGCTGGATTTCGGCCTGGACAGCGTGAGCGTCGTTATCGGCGAAGGCGATTCGTACTACGGTCTCCATCGTGACCTCGAGCTGAAAGGCGAGATCGATCACGTCTTCAGCGAGATGGAGCTCAGCAGGCTCAAGCGGCACGTGAAGATCGTGCGACCACCGTCGGCTGCGAGCCTCGCCCAGGGCAAATAGCAACAAATTCCACGAAATTCCTCCCCGCCGCGGTCCCTGCCGAATAGAATGGAGACCATTACGCCCGTTGTATTCCCGGGGGATCGGCGAATGACGAAACGCAAACGCGGGAGGTCAGGCAGCTCGAAACCCGAGCCGGCCGGCGCGCGCAAACACGAAGGATCCATCTCGCGGCTCTACCTGTCGCGGGCCGTTTTGATCCTCGCGTGTGCGGTCATCTTCCTGCCCGTGGTGACCAACAGCGACTTTTACTACCCGTTCGTATTTCTCAAGAGCATCCTCTTTCGGCTGGTCGTTCAGCTGATGACGCTTCTGTATGTCGTCCTCGCCGTCGTGTCCCCTCCGCACAGACCCCGGTTCAACCGAATCATCTACGCCCTCTTCGCCTATTTCGGCGTCCTGCTTATCAGCTCGCTTCCGGGAATCAGCGCAAGCGTCTGGAGCAGCTGGTGCGGCGATTTCAGGCGGATGGGGGGTATGGTCACCCAGCTTCACCTGCTTGCTTACTTCTTCATTTTGACGCAGGCGTTAAAACAGGAGCGCGAGTGGCTCGTCCTGTTCTCCGCCTCGCTTTTCTCGGCTGTTCTGATGGGGTTTTCGGGCCTGGTTCAATATCTGGGCCTGGACTTTATTTACGGTCCGAGCCTGCGAGGCAGGATCCAGGGTGCCACCGGGAATCCGGTCTTTTTCGGCGTTTTCATGATGCTCAGCTTCCTCGTGGTCCTCTGGTTTCTCAGCCGGAAAGACAAGGGAGAAGTCATTCCGTTCATCGCGAAAACCTGGCTCTGGTTTCTGCTCGCGCTGGACGGTCTGCTGGTGCTTGTGAATTTCGCTCTGGCGGGCAGCGGCCCGGGCATCTTGTCGACGGGCATGGCGTTGTTTCCGGTTGCTTTGTTCGTATTCCTCCTCCACGGCGCAAGCGTCGCCTGGTTTTTCGCGCGGCGCAGTGTGGGTGCCGGGGTGGCGATGCTCGGCGTTCTCGGTCTCTACTTCCTGTTCTGGATCAATGCGAGTCAGACCCGTGCCGCCGCGGTCGGTCTCGGGGGCGCGCTCGTGTTTTTCTCGGTTTTCTACCTTTGGGCCGGAACCGGCAGACTGATGAAGTGGACGGCCGCATCGCTGTTCCTGCTGCTCACGTTGTCAACCGCCGCGGTGTGGGTCAACCGGGATGCCGAGTGGGTGCGGAGCCAGCCCGCCCTCGCGCGCTTTGCAACCACTTCGTTTTCGGAAGAGCGCATCATGGCCTGGAAGGCGGGGGCGCTCGGATTTCTGGATCGACCGGTCCTGGGGTGGGGTCCGGAAAACTACAAGATCGTCTTTGACCGGCATTTCCCTCCTCGGGTTCTCACCTATCCGGGTGCCGGGCTCTGGTTCGACCGCGCACACAACTTCCTCGTGGATATCGGCACGGGGAGCGGCTTCCTGGGACTGGCGGTATATCTAGCCTTCGTTGCCACAGTATTTGCATACCTGCTGCGCAGGTGGCATCGAACCAGGGAGGCAGCCCACAGCCTGATCTTAGCCGCGCTCCTGTTCGGATACCTCGTGACGGGCCTGTTCACCTTCGACAGCGTGAACACGGACGGGACTGTGTTTCTAGTGCTGGCTTATGTCGCGTGGTTGTATGGCATCGAATATCCGGGCAGGGAGGAGGTCCCGTCACCACACAACGCCGGAGCCCTGACCTTCCGGCAGGGCGCATTGATCACGGCGGCGGCCGCACTCCTTTTTGCAGCCTGCTGGTATGTCGTCAAGCGGCCGTTCGGCGCAAACCTTCTGCTGAGTCGCGCAGTCGTATCGGGGAAGGTGGTTCATCCTCAGTCCAAGGCTGAGCGCTACCTCTACCGGGAGGAGACCGTCGACCTGTACCGGCGCGCGGCCACCTGCCGCACCACCGGGAGATTCGAGGCAGGGGAAGCGTTTGCCGAATACGCCTCGAATCTCGCGCAGGCGCCTGAAATCCCGCTTCAGGACAGAATTGGCGTGGTCAGAGAAGCGTTTGCATTGCTCGAAGAGCACATCCTTCAGGAACCGAACAACGTGCGCCGGCACATGAATCTGTCGGGACTCACGAGTAAGGTCGTCGCGGTGGTTCGCCAGTACGACCCCGGGCTGGCGCGTGCCCTTTGCGAACGAACTCTGGTTTTACTCGAGAAGGCGGAAAAACTCAGCCCGACACGTCCGCAAGTCTACCTCGACCGGGCCGCCGCGCTGGTCGCTCTCGATCGTCCCGGTGAGGCGATCCCGGCCTTCGAGACGGCATCGTCGCTCAACCCGGAGGTGAAAGAACGACGCACAGTCCTTCTCGCACTTTACATCTCCACCGGACACTACGAAGACGCGGCAAAAGAATGGCAGAAGATCCGGGCCTCTTTTCCCGTAAGCGCCGCGGACTACGAACCAGTTATCCGTCTATATACCGCCAAAAGGCACTTCGCGCCGGTTGTAGCCTTGTACAAGGAGCAGCTTGAAAAACTCCCCAACGACGCCTTCCTGACATCGCGCCTGGCGGCGGCTTACTGGGATCTTGGCGAGAAGGAACTGGCCAAGGAAACAGCCTTGAAAGCCGCGAAACTCTCCCCGAAAGCCTCGCCTTGACCGCCGGTGCAGGTCAGTCGGCCGCCCCGCAATCTGACGCCCGCAAACCGTGGTCACAAAATCGGCGTGCATCCGGGTCCAAATCTTCTGGTCAATGAGGACGCGGATTTTCGCGGATAAACGCTGACTGCAGCGCGGCAAACAGCCAGGCCGCATTGAACGGCCTGCAGCAGCTCTAATGTGATTTTTACCTTTTTTAATAGGGCTTTCCACATCTGACGCCGCTAAAAATAGACTGCTCATGGGCACCGTCAGAATCCTTACCTGACGGGCCTCTCGGTCGATCCTGCCGGAATTAGCGCTCACTCATATGGGTATTACTACCATGTTCATTTTGGGTATATCAGCCAATAGATTGACCTCCCTTAAAGCCTTATAACAGCGTCCAATATCGACCCAGTACGGATCGATTCGTAGTTTTTTCAAAGAGCGGCACGAACTCAAAACAGGAATTCTAAGGTTCCTCGTGCCGGAAGCCAGGTCCCACCGGATCTACTGCGGAGTCAGCATTGCAGGATTTTGATTAGTCAGATTGAACCAGATTGGATGGCTCATGAGAAGTAGCATTATAAACGTGAAAGGAGAGAGTTGATGACGACGCGCAAGGGGTTGCAATGCATGCGTCTGATACTTTTAGTATTGGTAGTGCTTTCATTGGGTATCTGCGCAAGCGCGCAGGTGCAGGACCAGAACACCAAGAAACAGAGACTTACCAGGGCTAACAAAACCGCCCTCAAACAGGCGGGTTTCATTCCGACCCCTGTGCTCGCCATGCCCGCGGGACCGACGGATCAGACGAAGGTCCCGCACTACTTCGGGCCATATCCGAACTGGGCGAATAGTCCGTTCAAGCTGCCCGATGCAAACGTGACGATCACCGGCGACGGCACCGGCGCTACGGCAGCCGCCGTTATCGGGGCAAACGGCTCCATTACCCAGATCATCGTTACAAACCCAGGCACGGGTTACACCACCGCGACGGTCAGCATTGCGCCGATCACAGGAACGGGATCGGGCGCCACTGCCGCCGCCGTAGTCACGCCGAGCGGCATTCTCACAAGCATCACGGTGAATGTGATCGGCCATGGCTATACCGCTCCGACCGTGACCCTTGCAGGCGGAGGGGCGACCACCCAGGCCACTGCATCCGCGTACGGCAGCGTCGAGGCGGCATCGTTGACTGCCTCGCTCGTGGGCGGGACCGGCTACACCTTCCCGACGGTTGATTTCGACATGCCGGACGACCCGAACGGCGTCCAGGCCAAAGCGCACGTCGTGTGGGATACGGTTACGGGCACCATCACGAGCATCGTTCTCGATGACCCCGGCACCGGCTACATGCAGGCTCCGAAGGTCGTGATCCGTGACGGCACGCTCCTCAGCCCGATCACGCCGGGCGGAACCGGAGCCAGCGTCACTGCTACGATTTCGGTCAGCTCCATCATCGTCGACACGTTTGGCGCGGGCTACACCTCGGCGCCGAATGTGGTTGTTGCCGACTCACTTGGAGGCATCGGGTCGGGGACGAACGCCACGGCGGTTGTGGACGTAGGCGGCGTCACTGCGATCAACGTCCTCACGCCTGGATCCGGCTATGTCACTGCCGGCGGCATGAAGAAGTTCACAGATCCGCTGCCCGGCCTTTGCGATCCAGGGGGCCAGCTGGCACCCGTATGTCCTAACTATCTAGCCAGCCCGACGGCGAAGTACATCCCGATCGCGGCGCCGGACACCTCGGGCCCGTACCAGACGACGCTTCCTCGCGATTCCTCGGACACGTACGAGATTGCTCTCGTTCAATACAAGATGAGCTTCTCGTCGAGCCTGGCGGATCCGGTCACAGGCACGCCTGTGGGAACGCTCGTCCGCGGCTATGTACAGGTCGAGACGAATTCCAACTTTGCCATCAGCCAGCACTTCCCGCTGACGAACACGCTGCGTGATGGAACGGTGGTGCCGGTCACCGACGCGACCGGCGCACAAATGTACGGGGTGACTCCTCCCCAGTATCTCGGGCCGGTCATCATCTCGTTCAAGGACAAGGCCACAAGAATTGTATTCCGCAATATGCTGCCGACAGGAAGCAACGGCGACCTGTTCATACCCGTGGATTCCACTTACATGGGCTCGGGTCTGAGCGACATGAATGATCCGTACAACCCGGTTCCGACGGTTGGCGGCACAGTCATGGACGACATTCGCAACCCGATGTGTACCGATGAGCCGGGCAGCGGCCCAACGGGCATGTGTTTCACCAAGAACCGGGCCACGCTGCATCTGCATGGAGGCAACACCCCGTGGATCAGCGACGGCACGCCGCACCAGTGGATCACCCCGGCCGGCGAGTTCGCAAATTGGCCGCAGGGCGTCAGCGTGCGCAACGTTCCGGATATGAACGTCTGCAACGCCGTTGACGACGGCTGCCAGACCTTCTACTACACCAACCAGCAGAGCGCCCGCCTGATGTTCTACCACGATCACGCCTGGGGCATTACCCGCCTGAACGTATACGTGGGTGAAGCCGCCGGTTACCTGATCACGGACGCGGCAGAACAGAAGCTGATCGCTCCCGGAGGCGCACTCGATGGCCTCAGCTATGGTATCCCGCTGGTCGTCCAGGATAGAACGTTCGTTCCTCCAGCCAGCCAATTGGCCTGGCAGGACCCGACCTGGGACTACACCCGTTGGGGCGACTATGGCGACTTCTGGTATCACCACGTGTACATGACGGCGCAAAATCCCGGCGACCCAAGCGGCATGAGCGCATTCGGACGCTGGATGTACGGGCCTTGGTTCTGGCCGCCCGCAGGGGATGCTAAGTATGGACCAATCGCCAACCCGTACTACACCGGCACGTGCGATCTCAACAATCCCGCCACTTGGGATCACCCGTCCGATCCTTTCTGCGAGCCGATGCTCATCCCCGGCACGCCGAACATATCGGGGGGGATGGAGCAGTTTAACGACACGCCGATCGTGAACGGCACGGCGTATCCGACCTTGACCGTCGAGCCAAAACCGTATCGCTTCCGCATCCTGAGCGCGGCGAACGACCGCTTCTTCAACCTGCAGTGGTATGTCGGCGATCCCAGCACCGCGAGCACGGATCTCAACACCCTCGGTGTGGTTATCGGCCCGACCGAAGTTGCGCTGAACGAGGCCGAGGTGGCCGCCGCTCAGCTCGATCCGGTCGTCGCCCCGAATCCGGACATGAGCAATGACGGTGGGTTGGATCCGAGCTTCAGTCTGCCCGGACCCGACTGGATCCACATCGGCAACGAGGGCGGCTTCCTGCCTGCCCCCGCGGTCGTGAACGGTCACCAGGTCATCACCTACATCACGGACCCGACCCGATTCGACGTTGGGAACGTGGACCTGCACTCGCTGGCTCTGGCTCCCGCCGAGAGGGCTGACGTCATCGTCGACTTCTCGAAGTTCGCGGGGCAGACCCTGATCCTTTACAACGACGCGCCCGCGGCGTACCCGGCCCGCGTCCCGAGCTATGACTATTACCTCGGGGCCCCGGACCTGACACCCGTGGGTGCACCGACCACTCTGCCTGGATATGGGCCGAACACCCGCACCGTGATGCAAGTCAAGGTTGCGGCTGCTGTGGCCAACCCGGCCGATCCCGCCCTCAAATTCACCCTGACCAAGCTGCGCAACGCCTTCAGCCACAAGGCGGACGGCTCGGGCATATTCGAGTCCAGCCAGCACCCGATCATCGTCGGGCAGGCCGCATATAACTCGGCCTACGGAACCAACTTCGTCGCCGCCGGGTGGTGCAATTCACCGGTCAATCCGACCCCCGGATGCGATGGGTTCCTGAGGATCTCGGAGCAGGGCGGCAACTTCTTCAAGTTCGACACCCTTGGGACGAACCCGGACGGGACCCGCAAGCAGATCTCGATCGCGATCGAACCCAAGGCTCTTCACGACGAGATGAACGCGTCGAGTTACGACGACTACGGGAGAATGCAGGCAAACCTGGGCCTCGAAGTCGTTCCAGCCACCCCGGGTTTGCAGAACGTCGTTCTCTTCCAGTACATTTCACCGCCGACCGAGATCATCGCCACTTCGGCTCTGCCGAGGGCGGATGTGAAGGTCACTCCCATCTCCACCGGTACGGATGGGACCCAGATCTGGAAGATCACACACAACGGCGTGGACACTCACCCGATCCACTTCCATGCCACCGACGTCCAGGTGCTGAACCGGGTCACGTGGGACAACATCATCATCCCGCCGGACCCGGCCGAGCTTGGCTGGAAGGAAACACTTCGGATTTCCCCGCTGGAGGACACGATTGTGGCCCTTCGCCCGGTCATTCCGAAGCTGCCCTTCGAAACGCCAAACAGCATCCGATTGCTTAGCCCGATGATGATGGACGGGGCACCGATCGCTCTCTCGACGGTTGCCACCGCAGCCGGGTTGGCACCGAATGCCTTCGCTCCGAACAGCACACCGATTGACCTCTATAACCACTATGTCAACTACGGCGCGGAATATGTCTACCACTGCCACATCTTGAGCCATGAGGAAATGGACATGATGCGGCCGGTGTCGCTCGTGTTCCCGCCGCTTGCTCCATCCAACCTGACGGTGACGGCGCCCATTGGCGGCGGCCCCAACCGACATGTGGACCTCGCCTGGACGGACAACTCCCGGACCGAGACCGCATGGGTGATCGAGCGGTCCAGCTTTAATACACCGTGGACCCAGATTGCGCTCGTTCCGACGGAGCCGACTCTCAATCCGCTCACCGGTCTGAGTACCGGTGGGACTGTCACTTACAGCGACAGGATCGGCAACACCAATACGTCGTACGTCTATCGGGTGAAGGCCGCCAACGTCGTGGGCGATCCTACTGTATACACTGCCAATGCAAGATTCCCCACCGTGACCGAGTATTCGGCTTCTTCGAATACTTTCACGTGGGTGACAGTGCCTGCAGCCCCCGGCGTGGTGACCGCAACCCTGGTATCCGGTCCCCGGGTCAGACTGTCCTGGACAGACAATGCCAATAACGAAGACGGGTTTGTAATTCAGCGGTCCGTCAATGGCGGAGCCTTCGTCCAGGCCGGCACGGCGCCGGCAGCCAACGGTACCGGCAACACGGTGACGTTCTTCGATACCGTTGTTACGCCGGGCACCACCGTTGTCTACCAGGTGGCGGCGGCAAACGCCGCGGGTCTCTCGGCCTTCTCGACTGTGACCATAACGATCCCGCCGGCTCCGGCGGCTCCGTCCAACTTCACAGCCGCGAACGGCGCGAACCTGCCGAACCCCAACAGGCGGAGTGTCGTCCTCACTTGGGTGGACAACTCCAACAACGAGACAGGCTTTACAATCCAGCGGTCGACTAACGCTGCGTTCACGAACCCTGTTTCGGTGAACCTCGCACCCAACGTGACGACGTTCACGCAGACCAATCTTCTGCCGAACACCAACTACTATTTCCGGATTCAGGCGAACAACGGCCCGATCATCTTCTCAACACCACTGAACGCTACACCGTTGCCTATCCTGACTCTTCCGTAACCATCC
>Ga0316628_100004264_pt1 | contig 11180 bp, 5 predicted proteins | sample OWC_Aug_M2_C1_D5_FD_207648 | JGI IMG/M metagenome (GOLD analysis project Ga0316628, IMG submission 207648) | Wetland soil microbial communities from Old Woman Creek delta, Ohio, United States - OWC_Aug_M2_C1_D5_C | ecosystem: Environmental > Terrestrial > Soil > Wetlands | place: USA: Ohio... | reverse complement strand
GGCCGGTATGGAGAAGTCGACAAGATCCTGCGAGGGGCGCGGGGAGACGATGCGATCTCTCTGAGAGCCTCGGCGGCCGTGGCGACCGGACGGGACCAAGAGGCGGAGACGTTGTTGAGAGGCGCGGTTGCGCGCCAGCCCATCAGTGACGCCGCCCTCGATCTCGCGTTGCTCCTCGGGCGGCTGGGGCGCAAGGACGAGGCAAGTCGCCTGCTCGCGCCGCTCGTCGACCTGCCCGACGCGCCCGGTTCATCCGATCTGCTGCGCTCGGGTCGCGCCGCGCGCGCTCTGGGCCGGTTCAAGCAGGCCAACGACGACCTGCGCGAGGCCGTGCGGTTGGCGCCCGACGACCCGGTCGTCAACACCGCGTGGGGCGATCTGTTCCTGGAGAAATACAACCGCGAGGACGCCATTCGCTGCTACAACGCGGCGCTCGCGGCCGACCCGCACCACGTCCCCGCCCTGCTCGGTCTCGCCCGCGCCACCAGGGACGACAACATCGCGGCCGCGCTCTCGTCGGTCAGACGTGGGCTGGAGGTCAACGGCTCGTCGGCGGACGCCCACGTGGTGCTGGCAAACTTCCTTCTCGATGCGGGCTACGCCGACGCGGCGCGCGAGGCGGTCTCGCGGGCGCTCGCGATCAACCCTCGCGCGCTCGAAGCGCACGCGCTGGCAGCCGCGATCGCCTGGCTGGACAACCGTCCCTCCGAATTCGACGCGGCGATTGGCCGGGCCCTGGCGATCAACCCGACCTACGGCGAAGCGTACCGCGTCGTCGCGGCCCAGCTCGCGCATCACTACCGCTTCGACGATGCGGTGGGGATGGCGCAGAAGGCGGTCGCTCTCGACCCGGACAACGTTCGAGCGCGGGCCGAGCTGGGCATGGACCTGATGCGCGCCGGCGACGAGGACTCGGCGCGGGCCGCGCTGAAGCTCGCGTTCGACGCCGACCCGTATGACGTCATTACCTACAACCTGCTGGCGCTGCTGGACACGCTCGACAGCTTCGACACGTCGCGTGACGGCGACCTCGTGGTCCGCCTCGACCCGAGGGAATCGGCGGTCCTGAAGGAACCAGTCCTGGCGCTCGCGCGCGACGCGCTGCGGACCTTGTCGGCCCGGTACGAATTCACGCCGAAGGGCCCCATCCTCATCGAGGTCTTCTCCCACCACGACGATTTCGCGGTCCGCAACATGGGAATTCCCGGCCTCGTCGGCGCGCTCGGCGCCTGCTTCGGCCGCGTCGTCACGATGGATTCCCCGAAGGCGCGGCCGCCGGGGACGTTCGAGTGGGGAGCGACACTGTGGCACGAACTGACTCACGTCATCACGCTGCAGATGTCGAACCAGCGGGTGCCGCGGTGGCTGACCGAAGGGATCTCGGTCTACGAGGAACAACGCGCCAGGGCGGAGTGGCGCCGGCCCATGGAAGCGGTGTTCGTGCGCGCGATCGCCGATGGCCGCGTGCCGCCCATACGCGACGTCGAGGGCAGTTTCGCCAATCCTGGCACGGTGTCGCTGGCGTACTACCAGGCGGGCCTGATCGTCGCGCATCTGGTTGACACGTACGGACAGGCGAGGTTCAACGCGCTCGTCCGCAGCTTCGCCGACGGCTTGTCCGTGGATGCCGCCTTCACGCGCGCGTTCGGCGCAGGGGTCGACCGAGTGCAGGCGGGATTCGACCAGTCGCTCGAGAAGTCGTTCGGGCAGCTGCGTCGGGCCCTGGTGCCTGTCGCGAAGATGCCCGAGCGCGCGTCGCTGGAGGAGTTGAAAGCGCTCGCCGAAGAGCATCCGGACAGCTACGACGTACAGCACAGGCTCGGCCTCGCGCTGCGCACGCAGGGGGATCTCGACGGAGCGACGGCGGCGCTCGGCCGCGCAGCCTCGCTCTTTCCGGCCGCCACCGGCGACGACAGTCCGCACGCCGTGCTGGCCGAGATCGCCGCCGAGCGCGGCGACGGGCGGGCCGCGCTGGCCGAGATGGAAAAGCGGCTCGCCCAGGATCCGTTGAACGTCGAACTGGCGCGTCACATGGCGGGCATCATCGCCCGGGACGAGGAGCCGGGCCTCGCCGAGCGCGTCTACGGGCGAATCGCGGCGATCGATCCGTTCGACAACGACGCGCACGCCACCCTCGGCCGTCTCGCCATGCGGCGCGGCGACGCCGCGGTCGCGATCCGGGAGTTCCAGGCGGCGATCGCGGGAAGCGGGAACCCGGTGGCGGGCGTGCGCTGCGATCTCGCGGAGGCATACCTTCTTGCCGGGGACACCGCCCGGGCGAAGCGCGAGACGCTGGCCGTGCTGGAGCGCGTGCCCTCGTACGAGCGAGCCCAGGAACTGCTGCTCAAGATCGTCGGAGGCGACCGATGACCCGGCCAGTCGCGGGACTTCGGGGCTTCAGCCCGAGAGCAGGCCGATGCACGGCCACCGCCGGGTGCCTCGCCGTGGTCGCGATCGCCGGCCTGGCGCTCGTTGCCGTTCCGCGCCTTGCGGCCGTTGCCGGTCAGGACGAGCCGATGCCGCCTGCCCCGCGGATGGCGGACGGTCCGCCCGATCCTCGGTTCGCGGACATCGAGTGGCGGTTCGTGCGTGTCAAGTACCACTACCGGCTGGACAGCGGGTATTCGTTCGCCGATTTCGGCGAGCCCTGGTACATCGACGCACCGGCGGCCGACCAGAACCTGACGCGGCGCATGCGCACGCTCACGTCGGTGAAGGTCGGCGATCCCGTGATCGTCGACATCGACGATCCGAACCTGTTCCTCTACCCGTGGATCTACTTCGTCGAGGCCGGGCAGAACCTGAACCTGACGGAGAAGGACGCCGCGGTGCTGCGCGAGTACCTGCTGCGCGGCGGCACGATGACGACCGACGATTCGCACGGGCCGTACGAGTGGGCGAACCTCGAGGCGCAGCTGAAGAAGGTGTTCCCCGACCGGCCAATCGTCGAACTGAAGCCGCCTCACCCGGTGTTCACCTGTTTCTACACGCTCGACAAGTACCCGCAGGTCCCCGGCCTCGGCTCGTTCCTGGCCGGCCGCACGTGGGAGAAGGGCGGAGTGGAACCGCACCTGCGCACGATCTTCGACGATCGGGGCCGCCCGATGGTGTTCATCAACTTCAACACCGACATGGGGGACGGCGTGGAGTGGTCGAATTCGCAGGAATACCCCGGATACGTGAAGCACAGCGCCGACGCGTACCGGATGTACATCAACGAGATCATGTACGCGCTCACCCACTGACACCCGGTAGTGAGTAGCGAGTCGTGAGTACCGAGCAGGAGAGACACAGCCGTGGAAGGAACGCTGCGCGCGGTGCCCGTCAAGACGGCCGCACCGGAACCCGACAACGTGACCGTGGCGGAGATCGCCGAACGGGTGGCCGAGGGCCGGCAGCGCATCCTGTCGGAGATCCGCAAGGTCATCGTGGGCCAGGACGAGGTGATCGAGCAGGTGCTGATCGCGCTCTTCACCGGCGGGCACTGCCTGATCACGGGTGTGCCGGGCCTCGCGAAGACGCTGCTCATCAAGACGCTCGCGCAGGTGCTGCACCTGTCGTTCAAGCGGATCCAGTTCACGCCCGACCTGATGCCGTCCGACATCACCGGCACCGAGATTCTAGACGAGGACCGCGGCGTTCGGTCGCTGCGCTTCGTCAAGGGGCCCTTGTTCGCGCAAATCATCCTGGCCGACGAGATCAACCGGACGCCGCCGAAGACGCAGGCCGCGCTGCTCGAGGCGATGCAGGAGTACCACGTGACGGCCGCGGGCCGCACCTACCATCTCGATCGGCCGTTCTTCGTGCTCGCCACGCAGAACCCGATCGAGCTCGAGGGCACGTACCCGCTGCCGGAAGCGCAGCTCGATCGCTTCATGTTCAACATCACGATGGACTACCTCGCCGAGGACGAGGAGGTGCGAGTCGTCACCGGCACGACGGGGGCCGATCACCCGGCGCCCGAGCGCGTGCTGAACGGCGAGGACATCCTCCTGTTCCAGGAGATCGTGCGCCAGGTGATGGTGTCGGATGCGGTTGCCCGCTACGCCGTGCGCCTGGTGGACGCGACCCGGCCCGGGCGCGCCCGGGCCGTCGAGTTCGTGAACAAGTGGGTGAAATGGGGCGCCGGGCTGCGCGCCTCGCAGGCGCTCATCCTCGGCGGCAAGGCACGCGCGCTGATGCATGGGCGCTACCACGTCTCGGTGAAGGACATCCAGGCCCTGGCCGCGCCCGTCCTTCGGCACCGCGTGATCACGAACTTCTACGCGGAATCGGACCACGTCACGCCCGACGCGATCACCGCGCGGCTGCTCGACGCCGTGCCCGTTCCGACCAGCGGGCTGTGAACGGGCAGTGAGCAGCGCGTAGAGATCCACGCGACGAAGCGGAGCGGGGTGCAGGGGGCCCCGTCAATCAGACCATGTCGACTCCCACCCGCGAGCTGCGCTACCTCGATCCAGCGGTCCTCGCCCGCCTGGGCACGCTCGAACTGAAGGCGCGCACGGTCGTCGAGGGGTTTCTCTCGGGCCTTCACCGCAGCCCGTTCAAGGGATTCAGCGTCGAGTTCGCGGAGTATCGGCAGTACATCCCGGGCGACGACCTCTCGACCATCGACTGGAAGATCTACGCGCGCAGCGACCGGTACTACGTGAAGAAGTTCGAGGAGGAAACCAACCTCGAATGCCGGCTGCTGGTGGACGTCAGCGGTTCGATGGCCTACCGGTCGCGCGGGCCCAGCAAGCTCGAGTACGCGTCGTACCTCGCCGCCTCGCTCGCGTACCTGATGCAGCGCCAACGCGATGCCGTCGGCCTGGCCACCTTCGACCATCGCGTCGTCTCGATGCTGCCGCCCGGCGTCAGGCCGGGTCACTTGACCGCCGTGCTCTCCGCGCTCGACCGCATGGAGGCCGGCGACCGCACTGCGGTGGCCCGACCGTTCCACCAGCTCGCGGAAAGTCTGACGAAGCGCGGGCTCGTGATCGTGATCTCCGATTTGCTCGACGAACCGGAACACGTGATCGAGGGCCTGAAGCACTTTCGCTTCCGGGGCACGGACGTGATCGTGTTCCAGGTGCTCGACCGCGACGAACTGCAGTTTCCGTTCGAATCGCCCGCGCGGTTCGCTGACCCGGAAACCGGCGAGGAGATGACAGCGACGCCGTCGCTGGTGCGGCGGCAGTATCTCGACGAGCTTCAGACGCTGCTGCAGCGTTACGAGCGCGACCTGCGCGTGTCGAGCATCGACTACTGCCTGCTGGACACATCGCAGCCGCTCGATCACGCGCTGCTGGCGTACCTGCGCACGAGGAGCAAACGGCACTGAGACGGCAGACACTGTAGCCAGCAGGCGCAAGGCTGACGTACCTGCTGCTGACTACTCGCTACTCACTACCACTGATGTCTTTCCTGACCCCCGCGTTCCTGTTCGGCGTGCTCGCCGCGGCCTTGCCCGTCGCGCTGCATCTCATCGGGCGCCGCCCGGCCCTTCGTGTCGTGTTCCCGGCCGTACGGCTGCTGAAGCGTGCGCCCGCCCAGGAAACGCGGCGGCGCCGCCTGCGGGAACTGCTGCTGCTGGCAGTCAGGGTGGCGACCGTCGTGTTGCTGGCCGTGGCGTTCGCCCGCCCGTATTTGGTTCGCGCCGTCACGCCACCTCGAGCCTCGGCAGTCGTTGTCGCGGTTGACCGATCGTTCAGCATGTCGGCACCCGGCTCGTTCGCACGCGCGCTCTCCCGCGCGCGCAACATCGTTGCGAGAACGCCTTTCGGCGCGCCCGTCGGCCTGGTGGCGTTCGACGACGGCGCGGAGGTCATGGTGAAACCGTCGCAGGATCGCTCGGCGGTCCAGGCGGCACTCGACCGGCTGAAGCCGGGTTACGGCGCAACGTCGTACGGCACGGCTCTCGCCCGGGCCGCCGACTCGCTCGGCTCGTCTCGCGGCCGCGTGGTGGTCATCACCGACCTGCAACAAGGCGGCTGGGATCGCCGCGACGTTGCGATACCCGACGGAATCGACGTCGAAGTCGAGGACGTCGGCGGACCGTCGAGCAACCTGTCGGTTGCCAACCTGCAGCGGGCCGACGGAGGGCTGACGGCGGTGGTGCGCAACAGCGGCGCTGCCGGTCGAACCGGCCGGGCGAAGCTCACGATCGGTGGCCAGGTGCGTGGCCTCGTCCCGTTCTCGCTCGACGGCGGCGCGGCCAGGGAGATCGCATTCCCGGGCGGGCCGCCCGCCACCGGCGAGGCCACCGTGGAGATCAACGATCCGAACGGCTACCAGGCCGACAACAAGACATACGCGTTGCTGGATCCGCCCGACCCCCCCTGGCTGCTGGTCATCACCGGCGAGGGCGATTTGTCGCGCGGGGCTTTCTACCTGGACCGCGCGCTGGCCGTCGATAACGGCAGCCTGTTCCGCGTCGAAACGGAGCAGGCGGCGCGGTTCTCGTCGCATGCGACGACGGTCCCGTTGCAGGAGTGCTCGGGGCTCGTTCTGCTCGGCACGCGCGGCCTGACCGACCAGGCAATCCAGGCGATCGAGCGCTTCGTCACCGCGGGAGGCGGGCTTCTGGTCCCGATCGACGACCAGGTGAGCGCGTCGGCACTTGCGCCTGTGTTCGGCGGGCGCCTGGCCGTGTCGTTCGAAGCGCTCTCGTCGTCGGCGGACGCCGGCTTGCTCACGGCCGATTTGCGTCATCCGATCTTCCGTTCGATCGAGGCCGGCGCCTTCGCTGGCGCTCGGTTCGAACGGGTCGCCCGCATCGGCCTCCCCCGGGCCACGGTGCTCGCACGGTTCGCGAACGGCCAGCCGGCGATCCTCGAACAACGCCGCGGAGCAGGACGGGTGCTCGTGTTCCTCTCGGACCTGAGCAACCGCTGGAACGACCTGCCGCTGCAGCCCGCGTTCCTGCCCCTCGTCCACCAGATGGCGCGCTACCTGGCCGGCGGCCGCCTGCCCGCCCGGGAATTCCTGGTGTCGTCGGTGCCGGCGGACGTCGAACACCGGCCGGGTGTGGTGTCCACCCGGGGGCCTGACGCGGCCGGCCGCGCGCGGCGAATCGTCGTCAACGTCGACCCGCGGGAATCGGACGTTCGGCGCATGACGGCCGCCGAGTTCGAACAGGTGATCGCGCGAAGCCGGGGTTCGGCTGGCGCCGCCGCGGACGCGCGGCAGTCGGAGCAACAACAGGGCCTTTGGCGCCTGGCGGTCGCGGCCGTGGTCGGACTCCTGCTGACCGAAGGGTTGCTGGGGGTCAGATCTGCATCGAGCCGGGGTCACATCTGAAAGACGCGCAAAAAGTCGGGTCCCCAGATGCGACCCCACAGAGGCTGCAAGAAGTGTCGGGTCTCCAGATGCGACCCCACGGAGGCTGCAAAAGGTGGAGTTTTCAGGTGTGACCCCAGGGGAGGAGATTCGTCGAATTCGGCGCGTGCTGCGCCATGTCCGGCGACGCTGGATGTGGCACACCATCTTCCGGTGCGGGATGCGCGCGGCCGCCTCCGCCTCGGCGGTCCTGCTGGCCGGCGCAATCGCCTTCCGCCTGGCCTCGCCGCGAACGGCTGCCTCGCTCGCCGCTTTCACCGTGATCACCGGGGTTGCGGCGGTCATCGCCGCGGCGCGGGCGTTGTGGCCGTTGACGAGGCGGCCGAGCGACGCGCAGGTGGCGCGATTCATCGAAGAGCATTGTCCCGGGCTCGAGGATCGGCTCGCCACGGCGGTCGAGCGGGCGTCGGCTGGCACCGTGCCGCAGCCAAGCGTGCTCATCGACTTGCTGTACCGCGATGCCGCGAGACGCGCGGCCGAAATCGACCTGGATCGCACCATCGCCCGGCGGGAGATCGCGCGCGCCGGTGCGGTCGCCCTCGCATCGACGCTGGTGCTGGCTGGAACAGTCGTCCTCGTCGCGCCGGCCCTGCGAAGCGGAGCGGCAGCCATCTTCAGCTCGCTGGCGCCCGGCCGATTCGCTGCGCCGGTGTCCCGCGGAAACGTGAAGACGCCGACTCCACCTGCGGTCACCGCCATCGACGTCCACTACGAATACCCGCCCTCCCTCGGCATGGCACCGCGCAGCGAGATGAACGGCGGCGACGTGTACGGCCCCGCGGGTACGCGCGTGCACCTGGTCGTTCACACGGACAGGCCCGTCCGTGGCGGCTCCCTCGAGGTGACAGGCGGCGCCGCGATGCCGCTCGCCGCCGAAGGCGACCGGCTGATGGGAGGCCGTCTCACCGTCACCGGCGACGGCTCGTACCGTGTCGCCTTGACAAGCGCGGAAGGCATCAGCGGCACCGGCGACACCGAGTACTTCATCAGGATGCTGTTCGACGCGCCGCCTGACATCCGCCTCGTCCAGCCGGCTGCCGACAGGGAAGCCACGCCGCTGGAGGAAGTGACGATCGCAGCTCACGCCGATGACGACCATGGGGTGAAGCAGTTCGACCTCGTGTACTCGGTCCGCGGCGGACCTGAAACCGCCGTGCCGTTCGAGAGAAGCGGGACTGCACAATCGGCGGACGGCAAGCGCGTTCTCTACCTCGAGGATCTGCACGTTCGCCCCGGGGATTTCGTGACCTACTACGCTCGCGCCCGCGACCTGGCAACCCGCAGCCGGGCGAACGAGGCGAGAAGCGACCTGCTCTTCCTGCAGGTCACGCCCTTCGAGCAGGAGTTCGTACCGCCGCAGACCAGCGAGGCGTCCGCGCAGGGGGCGGCGGCAGCCGGGAATCAGTCGCTGGACGACCTCATCAGGGCCCAGAAGGAGATCATCGTTGCCACCTGGCGCCTCGACCGGCGGGCGCGAAAGAGCGGCGGCGGCTCCGAGTCCGACGTGAAGGCGATTGCCCGCGCGCAAGGCGATCTGAAGAAGCGGGCCGCCGATAGCGCCGGTCCGGCGGTCTCGCGTGCGGCCGTCGCGGACCGGGCGCCGGGATCCGGGACTCCGGACTCGGCGCGTCGGCCTCCGGATGCTGACCCGATGATCAGTGCCATCGACGCGATGGGCAACGCCGAGAAGTCATTGAACGCGATCGACACGAGCGGGGCGCTGCCGCACGAGACGCGCGCCCTGTCGGAGTTGCTTCGGGCGAAAGCGAGCAATCGCCGCTGGCAGATGATGCAGGCGGCCGGCGCCGGCGGCGGCCGCGACTCGGGCAACGCCGACGTGACGACGATGTTCGAACAGCAGCTGAAGCGGGAGCAGCGAACCAACTACGAGACGACCCGCAGCGCCGAGAAGCCGGATCAGCAGCAGCGCAGCGACGCGCTCGAGCGGGTCCGGCAGCTGGCCGAGCGGCAGGACGACCTGAATCGCCAGCAGCAGGGACTATCGCGCGACCGCGACAAGAAGAACCCGGGCGAGCTGAAGCGCCAGCTGGAGCGGCTCACGCGCGAGCAGTCCGAACTGCGCCAGCAGGCAGAGCAGCTGGCGCAGCAGATGAGGGAGGACGGCGGGAGGCAGGGGCAGCGGGGCGCGCAGGAGAACGCTGGAGCCCGCCGGCAGGGCGGCGGCACGGAGTCAGCAGCCAGCCGCCTAGCCGATGCGTCGCAGGCGATGGGCGAGGCAGCCTCGAACCTGCGCAGCGGGCGGTTGAAGGAAGCCGGTGCCCGGAGCGGCCAGGCTGCCGACCGGCTGCGATCAGCGGAGCGGCAGATGCAAGGCGGGACGGCGGCGGCGACGCTCGGTGACTTGCAGATGCAGGCGCGCGAGATTGCCGATGCCCAACAGCGTGTCGCGCGGGCCGCCGCGGCGGCCAACGGCGGTTCGACGCGCGAGCCGGGCGCGACGAAGCCCAATGCGGCGAGTCAAGGGCAGGCAGGTGACGCCGAGAGGCGACGCCTTGCCGGCGAGAAGGAGCGGCTCGCTGACCAGGTGGAACGCCTGGCGAAGGGACTGAAGGACGCCGCGTCCGAGCCCGGTCTCGAGGGGCGGCAACGTCAGGCGGTCGATGCGGTCGCGAAGGATCTCGATCGTCTTCAGGTGTCGCGGCAGATGCGCGAGGCTGCCTCGGCCATGCGGACGCCGCAGGAATCCGGCGTCAACCGGCAGTCGTCGGCCGAAAGCGAGCAGGATCTCGCGAGGACGCTTGCACGGCTGGCCGACCGGCTGGGTGCGGCGGCGGGCAGCGCCGACACGCAGCGAACCGCGGAACAGATCGGCCAGGCCAAGGACACACGGGACCGCCTCGCGCAACTCGAGCGGCGGATTCGAGATCTGCAGGGGCAGGCCGCGAAGGGCGCGAGCGACACCCGGTCGGCCGCCTCGTCGGGCGCCCAGACCGGCGGTGGCCGTCCGGTGGGGACGAGCGGCCGCGACGCAGCTGCCAACCGCGACGCGGACCTCAGGCGTCTCCAGGACGAGTACGCGCGCCAGGTTCGCCGGGCGGCGGAACAGCTCAATCGTTTCGGCGCCGAGACGGGCGCCGCCGGCCTGACCCCGGAGGGCGCGCGCGCTCTGTCGCCGCTGTCGGCGCGCGGCTACAACCAGGACTACTCCAAGTGGGTGCAGCTGTCGCGCGAGGTCGGCGCAGGCCTGGAGCGGGCCGAGACGGTCCTGGCGCAGAAATTGCGCGAGCAGCAGGTGCGCGACAGGTTGCAGGCGCCGTCCGCCGATCGCGTGCCCGAGCAGTACCGGCGGCTCGTCGAGCAGTACTACCAGTCCCTCGCAAAGAAGTAGTGAGTAGCGAGTAGTGAGTAGCGAGCAGTCGCGAACAGTGAGTCGCAAGTAGGCGACGAAGCGGAGCGGGGCTCGGGGCCCCCGCCATTCAAACAATGACCTTTGCCTATCCCTTGCCCTGGTGGGCGGGGCTCCTCCTCGGCGCCGTCGCGGTGCTCGCGGGCGCCGCGGCCTACGGGTTTGCCCGGCGGGGCCGAGGCCTCCTCCTCGCGGCGCTGCGTGCCGCGGCGCTGCTGTTGCTGCTGTTCGTCCTGTTCCGTCCCTTGCTGATTGCGCAAGAGCGCAGCCCCGGCGGCGTCGTACCGATCCTCGTCGACCAGTCGCGCAGCATGCAGATCGCCGATGCCCGGTCGGCGACCGGGTTGAAAGGTGGCGACCTGGGCGCAACGGCGCGTCGGCGCATCGACGTCGCGGCGGACCTGCTCGAACGGACGCTGCTGCCGCGGCTCGCCGATCGCTTCCAGCCCGAAGTGCTCGGTTTCGGCGACGTCGTCTCCAAGGTGGATATCGA
>Ga0316628_100004263_pt1 | contig 11180 bp, 9 predicted proteins | sample OWC_Aug_M2_C1_D5_FD_207648 | JGI IMG/M metagenome (GOLD analysis project Ga0316628, IMG submission 207648) | Wetland soil microbial communities from Old Woman Creek delta, Ohio, United States - OWC_Aug_M2_C1_D5_C | ecosystem: Environmental > Terrestrial > Soil > Wetlands | place: USA: Ohio... | reverse complement strand
TCCACCTACTAACACTCACATATAGAGTTTATCGATGAATGACGATTTACAACAAAAATAAACATAAAAGGCAGAGCCATTGCAGGCCATGACTTTTTATATTTTATTACTTCAGTATGGCCAGTGCAATCCGAGTGCTCTTGCGAGGAAGGCTGCCATCTGTCCCCATGGGACATAATTATTAGGCCTGAATGTACCATCTTGATATCCCGTTGTAATGGCTGAATCTGCAAGCGCCTCGACATACTGAAACCACGTTGACCCAACAGGAAAATCATGAATGTTGCTCCTTCCTGCCCTAGCTCGCCGGCTACGGAGTTGGTAGCTGCCAGGATACGCAAGAGGTGAGCGGATGGCACCTGCCATCCGCCGGAATTCATTGATCACCCTAGTCCTGGTAATTCGGAGAAAATTACGGTTCCTGTTCGGTCTCGTCATCGGGTAGGGGTCTATTCAACAGAGGCTCAGGTCTGGTTCCCTGCGCGAGCGAGGAGAGACGGAGGCTATCCCCGGTAAAATCGAGATCGAGCCGATAGGATTGAGCACCGATGAGAGCCTTGAGTTCTTTGTCTCTCGCAGTCAAAGAAATCCCTGTCTGGAATTTGCCGCCGCTATCGGAATTCAGGGATTGTTTGATCGTCAGACTCCTTACCGCACTGTTCAAGCCTTTGGGATCGGAGTAAATCCAGAGACCTTTTGACGGTATAGACTGATCCCACCAGGGCGAACCCTTGGGCAGCAGGTAGCTTACTGAAGTGGATCCAAGTTGAGAATTTGGAATGTGCGCACGGTGGCCGTAGAGGACCAGCTTGAGGTCCGCGTTCCGGGGGTCGAGACGTTGATCCTGATAGAAGCGGCCGCCATAGGTGAGCCTGCCTGTGGGGTCAATCTGAGACAAAGAAGTGCCCAAAATCACTCTTTGGAACCGGCGAAAGTATGAGGGCACTCTGAATCTGAAAATCTTAGTGTTGTTATACTGGAAGTCATCCGTCCTGTCATCGAGAAGGATCCAAACGGTGTAATCACCGTTGCCGAAGTCATAGCCTACCGAAAAAGTTGATCTCTCCCCTGGTCTCAGGGAAATGCGAACTGTTTCGTCTTTCACCAGATCGCCGTCTTTGATAATTTGTACCGTTGCGTGAGTGGAAGTCGGCGTCAAAGATTTACCGCGATTTTTGCTGAAATTCTGAACGGCAAAGACAACCTTATGGAACCCATACGGCAGTGTCTCCCAACGAGTATTCGAGTCGTAGCTCAGCAGACCGGGCTGATCCGTAAGATCCGCAATTTTGGCCCCGACCAGCCCGAAGTCGTCTATTTCGCACTCACTGTTAATGTGTAAGTCCACCGTATCATCAACTGGACACTGCGGCGAACGAGCCTGCCGAATGAGAAATAGCAGCAGCGGGCGGATGGCGTCCTTCCAGTACGACGAAACGGGATTTCCCGAGGGATGGAAGGAATTGGATCCATCACTGGGCCTATTCTCAAAATTAGTGCCATAATAGAAGTTGGCTGGGTTTTCTTCGTTGAATGGCAGTTCAAAGTAGAACGTCGAAATGTTGCGCATGGTTCCAAAGTCAGGTTCTCCAAGGACATCCGAGTGCTCCGTCAGCCAGGCTGAGAACTGTCCAGAACCAGTTCCCACTTCGTCCCGGACCATTGCCGGAGGATTAGGGGGATATAAGGCAGCACCTGTGAAATTGGTGTTCACGAGCCAATCGGTAATATAGTTTGTGGCCAGACTTCCAATCAGAGTTGAATTCCAATTATTCCAGATTTGCTGCGAGGTGGCGTGGGAAATGGCCGCCATCGACAGCATGTGATTGTGAACGAAGCTTCGCAAATTTAATGTTTCCAGTTCGCTGAAAGGGCTAGGCCCGCGATCTTTGCCGGAGTTACACACACTGGTAGCGCTGTTCCAGCCTGAGGAAAAATTGCGGGCCGGATCGACTCCCATTCCGCAGGTCGTACGGTTGGCATTGGCGCGCCAGCCATTTGCGTTACAGGTTCCTATTCCTACGGCTCCACAATCGGTGTCAAACGTGCAGGGGTCCCCAATTCTGTTGGCAGGCGCGTCACAGACATATGCGAATTGAGTCGGATCACCCCACCTCAAATCATCGATGGACCGGCCTGCCGGGTTCGACTGAGGGATGACCCAGACATCAACGTTGTCGAGCAGTTCTTGGACGACGGGGTCACCAAGGTTTCCCAGCAGGTGGTCGATCAACCAATAACAGCTTTCGGCTGCGTACCATTCTCTCCCGTGCATTCCGCATTCAAAAAGAACAGCGTTTTTCAGTCCGCGGTCTTCCTGTGCAGGGTTTTCCGAGATCAGCATGGCTGTTTGATAGATGCCAGGGGTTGAAGACTCCCCGATCACATAGATTTTGGCGTTATCAGGGGATATAGCCGATAGGAGGATCATTTCCATGGTTCCCTCGGTATTGTCACGATAGTCCTGTTGGCTCCACCCTGATTGAGCCGTACTCAACATAAGTGCTGCCGCAAAAACTAGGATACAGGTCCATCTCCTGACGCCACTCCGCTCAGATGACCCGCCTGAAGTACGGAAAAAAAATCTCCTTGTTCTCATATCCCTTCCCCTTTCTCGACAACTACCCCTTCTCGTTATATCTTCAGTATTAAGACTTGAACACACATCCAAAAAATAAACATTGCATTATTATTTGGGATACAGTGTTCTTGTCCCCCTCAACATTCCCCCGACTAACTAAACATATACCACAATATATCACAATCACCTTGTCGCGTCTATGACATTATTGCTCTTGTCATTATTGCTCTTTTGAAAATGTTGTTCGGTCATAGGTATGAATATGTTGATTCTCAGCAGTACTCTTATCCGAGAGCTTAGTTTAAAAATGTCACTTACAGGAAGAACTGATTTCGAATCTTGCTGGCAATCAACAGTTTTGTTTCTTATATTTCGCGATCATTAAATGTCGTAACCCATGACTTTGTTTTGGTGGTAAACATTTCTCAGCTATTACCCTGTAAATCTGACTGTCATTAGGTATGATAGGTTTCAGTAATCGTGCTTTTTTGACTCCGCCTCCCACATGACCCTGAAGGGCATCCATAATATCCTTCAACCTATTGTCAGTATCTACGAACGGTAGCTTGATCTTGTCGAAATAAAGGCGAATTATCAGTTCCAACTTGTCCTCAGTTGTATAGTAAATATTCCTTTCCTTCATTTTTTCTTCAACAGCTTTATGAATTGCGTATCCCCATGAATTTCTGGGGGATTGATATTCAGGCAATCTGACAAGGAGTTTAAATTGATTTCTTGGCAATGTTTTCTCCTTATTGAAAAGTCAACGTCTTGTGAGTGAACTTCGACAAGGAAATAATATCAAATTAGAGAGAAATACCGAACAGATTAGTGTGATAAAATTGTGATAGATTTGTGATAGAAAATAACTCAAAGTAGGGAAAATAGGGAAAGGGCAGAAAAATGGAGTAGGGCGAAAAAGTTCAAAATATCAAAATGTTACTCTCAAACTGCCGTCAGAAGCCACAATTGCAAAGTCAAAATATCCTGATAACATTGAGGTTCTGAATCTTTCTTCAGTTGCCTGCCTCTCCCGCGAATTTCAGGGCCAGCATCGTTATATCGTCCGACTGGGGGGCGCCCTGCGCAAAGGAGACGATCTCCTCATTTAGCTTCCCGAGCATCTCGCCAATCGGTTTGGCAGACAGAGCCATAAGGCTGCGCAGGAGCCTTTCTTCTGAAAACAGCTCGTCCGCCGGGTTCATCGCCTCGGTGACGCCGTCGGTATACATGAATAGGGTTTCACCTTCTTTCAGGACAAGCCTGCCGATAACGTATTCGAAATTCTCCCAGACCCCTGCCACCAGACCTGGGCTGACCCTGAGGAATTCGGCCTTGCCGTCTCTCCCTATGGTTAGAGGGGGGTTATGTCCGCCATTTGAATAAAGCACCTCCCCGGTAGCGGTGTCGAGTATCCCAACGAAGATGGTAACGAACATCCCTGTGTCGTTGTCCCTGCAAAGTTCATTGTTTACATTGTACAGAATTTGGTCCGGCGACTTTGATCCCCTGGCAGTGATCTTAATGAGTGTCTTGGTTTCTACCATTAAGAGTGCGGACGGAACACCCTTGCCTGAGACGTCTGCGATGACAAAGCACAAGTGCGTATCGTCGATGAAAAAAAAGTCGTAGAAGTCTCCGCCTACCTGCCTCGCCGGCTCAATAAAGGCATAAATGTCGAACTCCTTTCTATCGGGGAAGGCAGGGAAGGTCTTTGGAAGGATACTCATCTGGATATCATGAGCAATGCTTAATTCGCTCTCGATCCTCTCCTTTGCCGCTGTTGTTTCTGTCAGATCCCTGATATATTTTTTCAGGGACTCACGCATCTGCCTGAAGGACTCCTCAAGTATGCCGACTTCGTCACGTGATTTAAGTGCAGGCACCGGCGCATCGAGGTTCCCCTGCGCCATCTCTTCGGTCGCCTTTGCCATCGCGCGGAGAGGTCCGCTGATCGAGCGTGAGATCAGCACAATGACGAAAGAAAGCAGAAAGACGCTGCCGGCAGCAAGAAGGCCCGCAGTGCCTTTCAGTCTGTTGATATCGCTGTAAAGTTCGTCCCTTGGGAAAATCACCGAGAGGGTCCATCCAGTGGAGGGGATCGGCGCGTAGCAGGCCCAGGATTCCCTGCCGGAGACCGTGACGAACGGGCCAAAGCCGGATTCACCTCTGATCATGCTGCGCCCTATCTCCCTCAGGCTTTTGGCCTCCTTTTCCTCTGCAAGGCTGAAAATCGTTTCGTTCATAACCATCTTCTCCGAAGGATGAGTAATGATAGTCCCGTTTCTGGAGGTGAGGATTCCATACCCGGTCTTCAGGATCTTGATCGAGGACACCACCTGCCTCAGCCACGCAAGGGATATGTCTGCGGTAACTACGCCTGCCAGATATCTCTTTCCCATTTTGGTCCTATAAAAAGGGACCGAATAGGTCGACATCAGGAGGTTGCCTCCGCCTTCGTCGAAATACGGCTCTGACCATTGCGGCCTGCCGAGTTCCTTCGGGATCTGATACCAGTCCTTCAAAAAATAGTCATAAGTCGGGCCTCCGAGGTCGGCGAATTCAAGCCCCTTTTTGGTCCTGTAAAAATAAGGCGCGAAATGTCTTCCTCCTTTCCCGAAGACATCGGGCTCGAAGGCCACGGCCGCTCCGTAGATGTCCGGGTTCCGCTCGACCACCGCCCTTAGAAGCGTAATGACCTCTTTTTCGCTGAAGGTATTATTTTCGAGAAAACAGGCGAGGTTTTCGGGCACCTTCTGGACAGGGGCCAGGACCGCATCCAATTTGTTGACGGTGGATGAGACCAGATGCCGTGCGCTTTCTTCGAGGTCATTTTCGATCATCTTTCTTGAATACCAATAATCGTAGGCCAGGACGACCAGCAGGATTACGCCGCTGCTAACCGTAAAAAAAAGGATGAGTTTGAAGGCGAGGCTCCTGTTATTGAGCATCAGCCTGCCTCCCCCTGTAAAAGGACGTGAATTCAGGGGGCTTTTTGATCAGCCCTGCCTTTTGGATCTCCCTGCAGACCGTCTCGTAGTCCTTCCTGTCGAGCACCCCGAGCCTGCTGCCGCCTGTCATGATTATGTCCTGCATCCTCTTAAGCATCCACTTCTGATGTGCCCTGCTCGCAGGTATCTTGGATGCGAACATGTACTTCATCACAATATTCACAGCCTCCTCCTGGTGAGAGAATGCATAGGACCATCCCTCAAGCGATGCCTTTACAAAAGCAGAGCAGAGTGCCGGGTCATTCATGCAAAGCTCTTCACTAGCGTAAATGCCGTCTTCAGGGAAATTCAGGCCGTAAGCGTCGAAGAAAAATGTAGTGAGCTCTTCAGGGTTTACGCCGTAATTTATGATTGTATGGTATTCGTTGTACCACATTCCAGATGCAGCATCAACGCCTCCCCTGAGAAAGAGGTTTACGGAAAAGGACTGGGGAACTATCTTTACCTTCAGTCCGAATTTCCTGAGAAAGGCTCGGGGCTGAATCGAAAAATCCCCTCCCCATATCCCGACCTTCTTCCCCTCAAGGTCTGACGGATTCAGTATGCCGTCTGACTTTCGCGCAATGAGCATGAGGGCCGACCTCTGTACGATCTGGCTGATATTGACGAGCCGTTCCCCCTGCGATCTCAGCCGGATGGCGGTAGAAAGCCATGTTGTAGCGAAGTCGGCATCGCCTTTTTTTAAATAGTCGGTCGGCGACCTTTCAGGACCGCCCTGTATGATCTTCAGGTCTATGCCGTGCTGTCTATAGAACCCCTTTTCATAAGCTACATAATATCCGGCGAACTGGGCTTGGGGACTCCACTGGGGTATGAAAGAGGCCTTTTTCAGTTCAGCTCCGGCCATTGGCTCAGGTGCGGCAAAGAGGACCACAGCGGCCAACGCTAAAAGAAGGAACCATTCTCCGGATACTCCGTGTTTCACCTGATTCTTCTCCGATAGTATCGAAAACTGTCTTAACCTAATTTATTCATAAAATTCGGCTTCTGAGAAATGCTCCGGCTCAAAACAGTGATCAGTGAATAGTAAGTAGTGTTTAGTAAAAGACTAAAAATGATTTATATCTGTTTTTTCACTAGTCACAAGCCACTAACCACTAGTCACTTTTTAAAGCGCTACCTCTGACGTTCCTTTTTTTCTGATGAATAGACTGAGGATATTCCGTCCATCTTCACGAGTGTATCTCATTTCGTCCGTCATCTTTTTAATTAAATAAATGCCGCGTCCGCCGACCGGCCGTTCCTCAAGCGGACTGGTTACGTCCGGGTCAGGCTGCACAGTGGCATCGAATGGGACTCCCCAGTCTGTTACTTCGATGACGAACCTGTCCTCATCTCCCATGCACCTCAGGCGGATTTTTCCCTCGGTTTGAGGGTAGGCGTAATTGAAAACATTAACCACAGCCTCCTCTGTCACCAGCTCGACTGCGAAGAGGCTCTCGCCCGCAAGACCACACTGCAGTGCGCTCTCGGTGGATGATTTTACAAGCCCTTCGAGGCTCTCCAACTTTGCCGGAACTATTATGTCGGCCAGGACCTCCATTTCAAAAACCCCTTCGAATTTCCTTGACAGATTATATCAAGCACCCCGAAAAATATCACCTCTTGTCATGGGACCGCAAGATTGCATCTCTGACTATACTGTGCTACGCTATATTTTATAGATCACTTGATCTTATGTCGGAGTCCGCGAAGGCGAGAGAAGGGAGGGAACGATGTCGAAGTTTGATGAAAAGGCCGGGGAACTTCTCAAAAATGCGGCCCTTGCTGCCGGTGCATTTGAGATGTTCGACCAGGAAAAGACCGATCGCATTGTGGAAGAAGTTTATAAAGCGGGGTTTGATGCCCGCATCAGTCTTGCCCACATGGCTTGTGAAGAGACAGGATTAGGGGTTTTTGAACATAAGGTCATCAAAAACGTTCTAGCCACTCAGGTGGTCTACGAAGACATCAAGAACGAAAAGACTGTAGGTATTATTTCAGAGGACGAACACTCCGGAATAACAGAGATCGCGCAGCCGCTGGGTCCGGTTCTGGCGGTCATTCCGGTAACCAATCCCACATCCACAGTCATGTTCAAGATCCTCATCTCGCTTAAGACAAGGAACCCCATCATAATAAGTCCTAGTCCAAGGGCCGCAAAATGCTGTTCCGAGGCTGCCCGGATCTGTTATGAGGCCGCGCTGCGCGCCGATGCTCCGGAGTATTGCGTGCAGTGGATAGAGGAACCCGCCATTGAGTTGACACAAGCCCTGATGGCCCATAGGGGCGTAGCAATGATCCTTGCCACTGGCGGGCCGGGACTGGTGAAGGCTGCATATAGCTCAGGGACCCCGGCTCTGGGTGTCGGGCCAGGAAACGTCCCTGTCTTCATAGATGAGAGCGCCGATATCCCCTATGCTGTCAGGACCATTATCCTTTCGAAGACCTTCGACAACGGCACTATCTGCGCGAGCGAGCAGGCAATTGTTGTGGAAAAGAAGATCGTAGACAGGGTGAGATCGGAATTCAAGAAGCAGAAGTGTTATTTCCTCAACCCTGATGAGACAGCAAAGGTGGAAAAGGTAGCTGTCGACCCTAAGACCGGGCTCATGAGCCCATCGGTTGTGGGCCAGCCTGTGGAGTTGATCGCATCGCTGGCCGGTATCAGTGTGCCGCCTGAAACAAAGATAATAATCGCGGAGCAGGAAGGGGTTGGGGCGGCCTATCCGCTTTCCGGGGAGGTGCTTGCCCCTATACTTGCCTTTTATGTCCGGGACGACCTGAAGTCCGCTATAAAGACCTGCATAGAGTTGAACTACCTGGGCGGTCTCGGGCATACGGCGAGTATCTATGCAAACAATGATGAGCGCATAAACGAATTTGCGGAGATCATGAACGCAGGCAGGATTGTGGTCAATACGCCTTCTGCGCAGGGTGCTGTAGGCGGCATCTTCAACGAGCTTCATCCATCATTTACGCTCGGCTGTGGGACGTGGGGGAAGAATATTACCACCGAGAATGTCACCGCGCACCATCTCCTCAATATCAAAAGAATCTGCCGACGGAGAGATAACCTGAAGTGGTCCGCCTTTCCGACTGAGAAGTATTTCGATGAAAGCCTCAGCGCGGACGATCTCTTAATGGAATTTCATAAAAACTATTGACCGGGAGGGGAGCATGATAGAATGCAGAGTCGATAAGGCATCCAGGACCATGTTTTGTCATTTCCCGACAAAAAAAATGGACACCAATGCCAGCACCGAAGCGGATAAAGAGTTTTTAAAGTCCTTCAACGAGGGCGGCGTCGATAAAATTGTCTTTGACCTGGAAGGGGTTACTTACGTTGCCTCGGGGTTCTTGCGGCTATGTGTGAGCGCGGCAGGCAAGGTGGAAAAGGGCAAATTTTCGGTAATCCATACCGATCCACAGATCATGAAGGTTTATAAGATAGCCGGCCTGGACTCGTTGCTGAACGTATCATAAGCAGGCTTTGCATTTCCACAAAGCTATGGTGCAGTGATTTGTTTATATTTTGCCGCCTCGCCTATAGCTGAAGTAAACGTCACAAAGCTTGTCGCAAAAAAGTAACTTGCTTTTGTTTTTGAGTTCTCAGATAGAAAGACCGGTCGGCGTAGAACGAGTGGTATCACCGACTTCTGAAAATCGCCAATATCAGAATCAAAGTAAGATTTTTTTTGAGCAGCATCAACTATAATCCCTTTACAGAATGGTGTGTATAACCACTGCAATGCGTTCCCGTTTTCTGTCTGCATGCTGTGGTTAGGCACATTCGAGGGATGTTGCTTCAGGGCACACTTGGAAGCAGACGTATGATCCCGCCACTGCTGGGCCCTCCGGGGAACTTCAAATCCAGAGACTGCCAGGTGACTCCCTCGAGTTCCGACTTGGGAAGACGCACAAGACTAATCCGAGGCCAATTGTATTCCTCCGAGTTGCGTTTGGCATCGTGGATGCCTATGAACAGATCATCCTCAACCCAAGCCAGTCCGCTTAGATTGGGCAATGTTGATGCGGGAGCGACGTCTTGAGGGTGAGCAGGTAGAGGAAAGGTGTAGGTGCCTGAAGGGGGCGGCTCCGGCTGCGGTCTGAAGCAGAAGTCATAGCCAAGGTCGGTGCACGAAGGGTTACCCGCCACGGTTTATTAAGTATTCTTCATGAAAGAGTTGCTGCTGATATGCTAAATTTGACCTATGTGCCGAATCATTGACCTGTCACTCTTATCCAATAGGCTTCGTCTTATAGTTCTTTTTATCGGCATCTTATCTCTCCATGGATGTGCGATAACGAAAAGCGTTCATGAGCAATACCAGCCCATTCCAAGACATCTGGAAGAAAATATCGAACGAAATGAGTTTTCAGTTGCAAAAGGAGATGATGTCATTGGCCGGTTGGCATTCATCAGTCTTGAAAAGGGGGATACGCTACCGGATATTGCAAGGCACTTCAGCCTGGGAATCAATGGAGTCAGTGCAGCTAATCCAGGGATGGATATATGGGTGCCTGAGGCCGGAGAACATATCCTGCTGCCTCTGAGTTTTATCCTGCCGGACGCCCTTAGAAAAGGCATCGTGATCAACTTAGCCGCTATGAGGCTCTTTCATTTTAAAGGAGATGGTAAATTATCGGCGGTGTCGACCTACCCGGTCGGTGTCGGTACCACAGAGCGGCCCTCTCCCATGGGTCAAATGTATGTGGAGCGCAAGATGTTCCGGCCGACCTGGTATGTGCCTGCCTCGATTGCTGAGGATCATCGAAAAAAAGAAGATCCTCTGCCGGCTAAAGTACCACCGGGGCCTCTAAATCCGTTGGGAGAACATGCTCTATATTTAAGTAAGTCGGGTTATTTGATCCATGGTACAAATAAGCCATCCAGCATTGGCCTAAGGGCAACCAATGGCTGCATAAGACTCTATCCGGAAGACATAAAGAGGCTCTTCGAAAGCACCCCGGTTAAAACACCTGTATGCATTGTTAACCAGCCATATCTTGTAGGTCAACGTGATGGAGTAGTTTACATGGAAGTTCATACGCCCTTTGAAGACTCGGGCACTGTTGAGTTGGAGAAGATATATGCAAAATTGAGAAATATTGAAAAGAAATCGGGGCGCACGCTTGACTGGAAAAAAGTTAAGGCAGTAGTGGCCGAAGCCCGAGGGATTCCTGTTCCCATATTCGAGATCCGTCAAGGAAGTGAAAAGGGGATTGCGGAAACCGTAGAAGTCAAGCACCCGGATAAATTGTATGGCAGACCGGAAATACCAGAACTGAAAACGGACGCGTGGTATGTTTTGGCTGCTAATGTGCGTGACAAGATTGATGCTCTGAGGATTGCCGCCATTATCAACCACCAGGGTCCACAAATCCCGGCAAGGGTGTTATCAAAGAGCGACAGTCACCGTGTTATCGCTGGCCCTTTCAATGATATCAGCGAGTCCAGAGATGCAGCAAAACGCTTGAAAATTGATTTGGAAATAGACGGTATATTGGTTGAACCTGTCAGGGAGAGATAGCCGATTGTGCCTTTTCTTACACTCTTACACCTCCTAACCCGCACCGCTGAACTGAAAGAAATTCTAAAGGTTATC
>Ga0316628_100004262_pt1 | contig 11181 bp, 12 predicted proteins | sample OWC_Aug_M2_C1_D5_FD_207648 | JGI IMG/M metagenome (GOLD analysis project Ga0316628, IMG submission 207648) | Wetland soil microbial communities from Old Woman Creek delta, Ohio, United States - OWC_Aug_M2_C1_D5_C | ecosystem: Environmental > Terrestrial > Soil > Wetlands | place: USA: Ohio... | reverse complement strand
CCGTGGGGCACTGGCACCATCCTGCTGCCGGACCCCGCCGGGATGATGTTCATGCCGCAGCGGCCTTACTTGCCGCTTGGCACCTTGCGCGCCGCGCTCACCTATCCGGACGCGCCGAACGCGTTCTCGACGGCGTCGATCGACGCCGCGCTCAAGCGGATCGGCCTCGCCGAGTTCCAGCCGATGCTCGATGTCCCGGCGCGGCTCGACAAGAGCCTGTCGCTCGGCCAGCAGCAGCTGATCGGCTTCGCGCGCCTGCTGCTGCACCGGCCGAAATGGGTGTTCCTCGACGAGGCGACCTCGGCGCTCGACGACCTCAGCCAGAAGCGGGTGATGTCGATCCTCGACCAGGAGCTGGAGGGAGCCACGGTCATCAGCATCGGCCACCGCCCCGGGCTCGAGGCCTTTCATCGCCGCGTGCTGCATCTGGTGCGCAGCCCGCATGGCGCTACGCTACGACACGGACCGGTTCGGAACCGCACCGCCGCCCTGGCGTAGGAAAGGCCGATGGACATCGATGACCTGCTCGGGCGGATGAGCCTCGCCGAGAAGATTGGCCAGCTCAATCATCCCAATATCGGTGGCGCCGACACCACCGGCGCCGGCACCGCCAGCAACAACATCGAGGCGCGCCTGCGCGCCGGCGAGGTCGGCAGCCTCGCGGCGGGAGCGCCGCTGCCGCGTCTCGCCGAACTGCAGCGGATCGCCGTCGAGCAGTCGCCCCACCGCATTCCGCTGTTCTTTTCGCTCGACGTCATCCACGGCCACCGCACCGTCTTCCCGCTGCCGATCGCGCTCGCCTGTGCCTTCGATGCCGACCTGGTGACGCGCACCGCGCGCGCGGCAGCGGTCGAGGGCGCGGCCGCCGGCGTGATGCTCGCCTGGGCGCCGATGCTCGACGTCTCGCGCGACGCGCGCTGGGGCCGTTGCGCGGAAAGCCCCGGCGAGGATCCATTCGTCGGCTCCGTATTCGCGCGGGCGATGGTCGCCGGCTACCAGCAGGACGATCTCACGCGCGCCGACACGATGATGGCCTGCGCCAAGCATTTCGCCGGCTATGGCTTCGCCGAAGCCGGCCGTGACTACAACATGGCCGACATCAGCCCATACCGCATGCACAACGTCGTGCTGCCGCCGTTCAAGGCAGCGGTCGACGCGGGCGTCGGCGCCGTGATGGTCGGCTTCCACGATCTCGCCGGCATCCCGTGCAGCGCGCATCGCGAACTGCTGCACGATCTCCTGCGCCAGCGCTGGGGCTTCGACGGACTGATCGTCTCCGATTACACGGCGATCATGGAGCTCATTCATCATGGCGTTGCCGCCCACGAGAAGGAAGCCGCGTATCTTGCCTTTCACGCCGGCATCGACATCGATCTCGTCAGCGAATGCTACAGCCGGCACCTGCCGGCGCTGGTTGCGGAAGGCCGCATCGCAGAGGCCGATATCGACGCCGCCTGCCGCCGCGTGCTGCGCGCCAAGGAGAAGCTCGGTCTCTTCGACAAGCCCTATCGCGGCCTCGACGAAGAGAAGCGCCTCGCGGTGACGTTTACGCCGGCGGCGCGGGCGCTGGCGCGTGAGGCGGCAATCCAATCATGCGTACTGCTGAAGAACGATGGCGTGTTGCCGCTCGCCCGCGACTGCAAGATCGCGCTGATCGGACCGCTCGCCGATAGCCGCGCCAACATGCAGGGCACCTGGGCGGTGGCAGCGAATCCTGACGACAGCGTCACCGTGCTCGAGGGTTTCCGCGCAGCATTCGAGAATGTGCACTACGCCAAGGGCGCCAATGTCGTCGACGATCCGGATGTCGCCGCCCGCCTCAACGTGTTCGGCGAAACATTTCGCGTCGATCCGCCCGAGGCGCTGCTTGCCGAAGCGGTGGCGCGGGCGCACGAAGCCGAGGTCGTCGTCGCTTGCGTCGGAGAAGCAAAGGAACACACCGGCGAATCCTCCACGCGCAGCACGCTCGAACTGCCGGGCAGCCAACGACGCCTCCTTGAAGCGCTCGTCGCCGCCGGCACGCCCCTCGTCGTCGTGACGATGAGCGGTCGGCCGCTGGCATTGTCATGGGAGGACCGGCACGCCAACGCCATCCTGCACGCGTGGTTTGGCGGCAGCGAGACCGGCCGTGCCATCGCCGATCTCATCTCCGGTGCGGCCAATCCTGGTGCCAAGCTGGCGATGAGCTTCCCGCGTGATTCCGGACAATGCCCGATGACCTATGCCGAGCCACCGACGGGGCGGCCCGCCGGCCAGATCGGCATCGACGTCGCCGGCGACACTGAGCGCGACGCCCGCGGGCGCCCGGTGTTCAGGAAGTTCACCACCGCCTGCCGTCTCGAAGGCGCATCGACGCCACTTTATCCTTTCGGCTACGGCTTGAGTTACAGCGCTTTCGTCTACGGCGATGTCGCGCTCGATCGCGGTGAAATGGACGGCGAGCACGCGGTGCTGACCGCGAGCGTGAGCGTTCGCAATACCGGCACCGTCGCCGGCAGGGAGGTCGTGCAACTCTATATCGGCGATCCCGTGGCCAGCCGCTCCCGTCCAGTACTCGAACTCAAAGGCTTTCAGAAGATCGCGCTTGCGCCCGGCGAAAGCCGTCAGGTCAGCTTCCGCATCACGGCTGACGATCTACGCTTTGTTCGGGCCGACCGGCTCGCCGCGCCGGAGCCTGTGTTCGAGCCGGGCGCGTTCGTCATCGGCATCGGCGGCAGCTCGGACAGGCTCGGCACAAAAACCGTCGCTTGGCGTGGCGATCAGCGATGACATCGCCCTCCGACGAGGCCCTGCTCGATCTCGTCCAGCGACAGACCCTGCGCTATTTCTGGGACTTCGGTCATCCCGATAGTGGGCTCGCACGCGAGCGCAGCAATCCCGTCCCCGGCTACAGCTTTCTGGACACTGTGACGACCGGCGGGACCGGCTTCGGCGTCATGGCGATGCTCGCCGGCGCCGAACGCGGCTTTTTTTCACCCGCCGACGTGCTCGCCCGCGTCACCAGGATCGTCGACAGTCTCGCTTCGGCCGATCGCTTTCACGGCGTCTTCCCGCACTTCCTGCATGGCGGCACCGGCAAGACCATCCCCTTCTCGCCGAAGGACGACGGTGGCGATCTGGTGGAAACCTCGTTCCTGGTCGCGGGGCTCCTGTGCGCGCGGCAGTATTTCACCGACGATGCATCGCTCCGCGCCGCAATCGACCGGCTCTGGCACGATGTCGAGTGGGACTGGCACACACGTGGCGAAGAGGTGTTGTACTGGCACTGGAGCCCCCGCCACGGCTGGGCGATGAACCACGCGATCCGCGGCTGGAACGAGTGCCTCATCACCTACCTGCTCGCCGCGGCCTCGCCGACACACCCGATCGCGCCGGAGGTCTATCACCGCGGCTGGACCGACAGCCCGGTGTTCCGGAACGGAAAAGTGTATGACGGCACGACGCTGCCGCTCGGCCCCGATAAAGGCGGGCCGCTGTTCTTCGCGCACTACTCGTTTCTCGGGCTCGATCCGCGCGGCCTGCGCGACGCCTACGCCGATTACTGGGCGCAAAATTGCGCGCACGTCGCGATCAACCGCGCGCACTGCATCGCCAATCCGCACGGGTTCGCCGGTTATGCGCCGAACAGCTGGGGGTTGACCGCCTGCGACGGTGACAAAGGCTACAGTGCCTTCGCGCCAGACAACGACCATGGCGTCATCGCGCCGACCGCCGCGCTGTCGTCGATGCCTTATGCGCCGGCGGAGTCGATGGCGGCGCTGCGCCACTTCTACAAGGAGCGCGGGGCGAGCCTGTGGCGCGACTATGGCTTTGCGGATTCGTTCAACGTCTCGGCGAAATGGGTTGCCGATGGCCATCTTGCCATCGATCAGGGGCCGATCGTGGTGATGATCGAGAACCACCGCTCGGGCCTGCTCTGGCGCCTGTTCATGAGTTGCGCGGAGGTCAGGCGCGGCCTCGACCGGCTCGGCTTCGCCTGATCCCCGGACGGAACTCACATCTGGTCGATGACTTCGCTCTTCCAGAGTTCCCAGGCGTCATCGACGCGCTTGGGGTCCTGCACCTCATCCGGGGCAACGTAGGTGATCGGTCGCCCGAACGACTTTGCCATCGCCAGCTGCTGCGCGTTCACTTCCGCATACAGCGCCCGCTGCACCGCCTTCCGGATGTCGGCGGCGACGACGACGTTGCCGTGCCCGCGCATCAGCGCGATCGGACGATTGCCCAGGCACTTTGCGAGCGAACCGCCCTGCTCGCTCGTCGTCACCAGCAGACCCTGCGTGATGCAGCAGTCGCGGATCTCCCACACCGGCACTTCCTCGCACATGAAGGAGGCGATGTGCGAGACGGCCTTCAAAGGCTCGCCGGTCACGCTGAACGGGATCATCGTCGGCGAATGGCTATGCACGACCGCGTTAACGTCCGGCCGTGCCCGATAGACCTCGCCATGGATATAGCGCTCCAGGAAGGCGCGATGTCCGCGCAGATCGACGGGGTTCGAGTGCAGGTCAAACTCGAGAATGTCTTCGGCGCTGACCAGTCCGGCCGCACGCGCGCGCGAAATGAGATAGCGGTCCGGGTTGCCGGGATGCCGGATACTCACGTGCCCCCAGGCGTCGAGCACGCCGTGGTGCGCCAGAATGCGACTGGCGGCGACGAAGTCTTCCATGAGCGCCGGGTCGATCGGACCGGCTGAAACGAGGGCGTTGTCGGGCACGGGCGTTCCTCGAACCTGTTGTTTGTCGATATCAGGATCACGCCGCGGCCGGCATGGGCCGTCCGCGGCGCGCGACTTTTATCACAACCAGGGATAGGTTCGACAGATCGGAATACCGACCGCCTGATATTTTCGCCCCGTGTGCGCGGTTAGGGCCGCACGTAGCTCCAGCCCTGCTCCTGCAGCTCGCTGATGCGCACGACGCCGGCGGGCACCACCCTGGCCTCCGACACGATCGGGATCGGATGGCCTTCCTTCTTCTGCATGAGCTCCATGGTATTGTGGCAGGCGGAGAAACGCAGGGTCGACGGAAAAGTCCCGTCCTTGACCATGCGCGCGAGGCGATCTTTTACCGGCGATTTGTCCTCGCGCAGCATGTTCAAACCCGGACCGAAGGCGACGACCTCGACATTCGCGGCCTGGCCCTTCTTGTTGTAATAGTCCACAACGTTCTGCACGTTATTGAGCACGAGGTTCATCACCGCCGGGTCGTTCTGATCGACCTGAAAGACGATGCGGTGCTCCTTGCCTTTCTCGGCGGCGTGACCGGGCAGAGACAACGACGCGGCCCCGACCACCGCGGCCAGCAGCGTTAGTACATACATCAGCCGTTTCATCGCTTTTCTCCCTACGCGACCTTGTTGGGTCTTATGGCCGAACGAGTGTGAAGCCCTTTTCCGTCAAAGCCAGGATCTGCGCGACACCGGCGTCGACCTTCACCGCGTGCGGATTGAGATCAACCGGCTTGCCGGTCTCGCGCTCAATGGTTTCGACGGTGTTCATGCAGACGTCGAACTGCACCCCTTGCGTGACAAGGCTGTCGACCTCGGCGCGGTGCGAATTGCCGGCGCGCAGGAGATCGATGCCCGGACCGAAGGTGACGACCTCGATGGCGATGCGGTCCGGCCCGTAGAATTTGAGCAGATTGTAAGCGACGCTGATCGTCAGCGCTTCTTTCTTCGGATCGTTGTCCGAGAGCTGCAGCGCGAGATGATGTTCGGCGAACGGCTTGTCGATGATCGGCGCCGCACTCTGCGCGAATGCGGACGACGACAGCGCGAAGGCAATAGCTACGAGCCCGCTTCCTGTCAGCCGTCGCAGCCCCCGCGCGACCGCCATGATGCCCTCAGCCAGCCATGCCGGGATTGTTCGTCAGGCCCTTGATCGCGACCTTGTTCAGCTTCTTCGGCCGCGCCTCTTTCACGTTGCGCAGATACGACGCGAACACGTCCGCCACCGGCTTGCCTTCCTGCGGATTGACCGACGCCCAGCCGGCGACCTTATAGGTCTTGCCGGCCTCGAGCGGCTTGCCATTGTCGAGGGTCAGGTCCGAAAGGCGACTACCGATGCTTTCAGCCGGCGCGCAGGCATAATCCATACCGCCGACGCGCACCATGTCGCCGCCTTGCTGGTAATAGGGGTCGGGATTGAACAGGTTGTCGCAGACGTCTTCCATGATCGCCTTGATCTGCGCGCCGGTCATCTCCTGCACGTAGACCTGCGGATAGGTAATCGCCGTCTCCGACAAAACGTCGTCCATGGTGATCGCGTCGCCCGGCAGAACCGTCTTGCCCCAGCGGAAGCCCGGCGACAGGGCGAGTTCGGCGCCGAGTTCGGCGCGCAGGGCATCACAGATGAGCTGGTCCATGGTGCCGTTGAAATTGCCACGCCGGTACAGCAACTCCCCGGCCGTCGCGAGCTTAGCATCGAAATTAGCCGCATACGGCTTGCGGACGCGCGCCACGAACGCCTCCACTTCGGCGTCCGGCTTGAGCAGATCGGCATAGACCGGCAGCAGGTGATAGCGCACGTCCTTGACGCGACCCTTGTCGAGATCGAGGTCGAGTACGCCCAGGAACTTGCCGTTCGAGCCGGCATTGGTCACCAGCGTTTTACCACCGGCATTCGACACCGTCACCGGACGCGGCACGGCGTCATGCGTATGGCCACCGAGGATGACGTCGATGCCGGTGACGCGGCTCGCGAGCTTGAGATCGACATCCATGCCGTTGTGCGACAGCAGGATCACTGCGTCGACCTTGTCGTTCTGGCGGAGGCCGTCGATCAGCTTCTGCATCTCGGCATCGCGGATGCCGAAGGTCCAGTCCGGCGTAAAGCGCTTCGGGTGCGCGATCGGCACGTAGGGGAACGCCTGGCCGACAAGGGCAATGCGTTTGCCGCCGATCTCCTTGATCGTCGCCGGCTTGAACACGCGCCCGCTGGCAGCATCGAAAGCGGGCTTGTCGTTGAACGCAGCGTCCTCGGTGAGGAACACGTTTTGCGCCAGGAACTCGCCCTTGAACCGCTTCAGGTTCGCACGCAACCGCTCTTCGCCATAGGTGAATTCGAAGTGGCCGGTCATCGCCTCGATGCCGAGCAGGTTGGAGGCCTCGACCATGTCTTCGCCGTGCGTGGCGTCGGCGAGACCGCTGCCCTGCCAGAGATCGCCGCCGTCGATGAGGATCGAGCCGCCCGCTCCCGCTTCCGCGCGCAGGCGGTCGATAAGCGTCTTCAGGTGCGCGAAGCCGCCGAGCTTGCCGTAGCGATGCGCGGCTTCGACGAATTCAAGATATGTGAACGCGTGCGCGGCCCGACTCTTCGGCGCAACGTCGAAATATTTCAGGAACGCCTCGCCGACGAGATGCGGCGGTTGCCCTGCCCTCGGTCCGAGGCCGAGGTTGACGCTCGGCTCGCGAAAGTGCACCGGCAGGAGCTGCGCATGCGTGTCGGTCATGTGCAGCACGCGCGCATTGCCGAAGCGGCCGATGCCGTAAAGATCGTCGCCGTCGGCGGCGCGCGCCAATCCGGCCGGCGCGACGCCGGCCAGCGCCGCCGCGGTGAACAGTTTCAGAACCTCGCGGCGATGCATAGGGGTAGCTCCGTCAGAGACAGGCGATCAGCGGATGACGGCGTCCGGCCAGAGCTTTTCCTGCTCCTTGGCCTGCGCAACCGAGGCGTTGGCCAGCGCCTCCGCATGCTGCGCCAGCTTGACCGCGTCGTCGAATTTGCCGGCGTCCGCCGCCGCCTTCGACTTCTTCAGCGTGGCCTCGGTAATGCTCCAGCGGTCCTTCACCGCGGCCGCGCCCTTCTCGGCTGCCTGGGCTTTGGCATAGGCCGCCTTGAAGTCGTCGGCGGACGCGGCGAGGGCCGCGCTCGCGAAACCGGCGACCGAGAGGATCACCGCGAGTCGGATCAATGTGCGTTTGCGCATGACATGAACCTTTACTTACGGCCGCGTCCCGGGGCCGGAGATCGGCAGCCCGTTCGCCATATAGGACAGGTAGTATTCGACGTCGCGATATTCATCGCTCTCGGCCGGCAGCGGCACGGCACCGACCTGGCTATTGCAGGTGCGCAACCGCCGGCTGGTCGTACCCATGCCGCCCCACGTCGAGCGGTAGATCGGCATGGCGTTCATGATGCCGAGCGCCGGCGCCAGCACTTCGGTACGCATGTGGTTACCCGGGTTCTGCACGTGGCAGCTGGCGCAGGAGAAGTTGAGCTGGCCGCGGCGGGTGTAGAAGTACTCCTTGCCCTTGGTATAGGCAGCGAGCGCGCGCGGATCGTTCGGGATCGTGATGTTCATCGGCTTGCCGCGCGACGTGAACGCCATGTAGGCGGTGAGCGCCGCCATGTCGTCCTTGGTGTAGTCGAACGGCTTCTCGCCGTTCGCCTCGCGGCACTGGTTGAGCGCCACGTCGAGCGTGATCACCTGCCCCGATTTCGCATCGAACTTGGGATAGTCCTGACGGACGCCGATGCCCTTGTTCGGGAAGCAGTCGCCGTAGGTCTTGCCGTTCTTGAAGGGCGTCGCGAACATCTGCTTGCCCTTGTCGACAACGAAGTCATAGGGCGGGAATTCGTCGATCGCCTTCCACTGCTTGCGCAGTCCCTCGTCCATCGAATAGGGACCGTTGACGAAGTCGTCGAGCGCGACTTTCGGAAAGCGGTTGGTGAAATACTCGCGGAAGGCCTTGAACTCGGCCTTCGGATCGCTGGCGCTCTCCGCGGCCAGGAGCGGCTGCGCCGCTCCTGCGAGGATCGCGATTGCGATCAAGGTTTTGCGCAGCATTGCCTTTCCTCCCCCTTCGCTCCTTGAGCGCGGAGCTTATTGGATCTTGGCGACGGTCGAGTCCGACTGACCCTTGTTGTCGACCCAGCTCACTTTCAGGTCGTCACCCTTCTTGCCGCCCTTGAAGCTGAATTTGACGTACGGGTCCTTGGAGACAGCCGGCCCCCAAAGGCAGGTGAACACCACCTTCCCGGAATGCTCGAACTCCACCACCTCAATGTGATGTGGCGGAATGATCTGCCCCTTGGAGTCCTTCACGAAGCCGGAGTCCATCGGATGATTGATGAGCGACTGCACCTGGGTGGTGTCGCCGCTGGCGATGGCGCGAACGCGGATGGTCGAAGCCATGTTTGCGAAATCCTTTTCTCTTACCCGATCAGCCGCCGCAGCCGCCGACGGTGACCTTCACTTCCTTGGTCGCGCTGTAGAGCTTGCCGCCGGCTTCGACGATCGCGACGACCTTGCTGGTCTTCGCCATCTTGAGCCGACAGGCGACCGAGGCGTCGGTGCCCTCCGGAATCTTGTAGGCGGCGGCGAGCGTATAAGGATTCTCCAGCACCATGACGGCGATGCTGGTCACGCCCGGCATCGTAGTGGCGACCGCGATCGGCACCACCGCGCCGTTCTCGGCGATCTCCGGCGCGTCGAGGTTGACCTTGTCCGAGGCCTCGGCCGTCTTGCCGTAAAGCGCCTTCAGCGCGTCGGCCTCGCTCTTCTGCTTGAAGGCGTCCGCTGGCCACGTCTTGGCATCGGCCGTCGCGTGCGCGCTTGTCAGCGTGCCGGCGGCAAAGCCGAAAGCCGCAAGACCGACGGCGCCCTTGAGAATGACGCGCCGCGTATGATCGGGCGCCTCCAGAAATTCGTTCTTCACAGTCCCTCCTTTGCTTCGCCCAGGGGCTATTGGTTGTAGAGGTAATCGACGATCGTATCGATTTCCTGCTTGGTGAGGATGAGGTTGCGCGCGAACGGCGGCATCACCGTCTGCGGATTGCGCTTGGTCTCATCGTTGATGATCGCGACGACATCCTTGCGATCGGGATAACGCGATTTCAGGCCGATCAGCGACGGGCCGACATTGCCGTAGTCGGAAAGGCCCTTGATCTGATGGCATTGCTGGCAATGCGAATTGAGCAGCTTGTGCACATCTTCCGGCGCCGCGACGGCGGGGCGCGAGGCCACTAGCGCGACCGCCAGCGTCGCGGCCATCATCAAACCGGTTTGTCGCAAGTCCATCGAATTCCTCCCCTTACGCGGGCCACCTGAGCGAAGCGGCCTCATTTTGGTTGCATGTCGTCCAAGGGTCCAGTGGTGCGCGGCGTCAGGTCCTTGCCCTCGGCCGTCGATTCGATCTTTATCTTCGCCGGATCGACGCAGTTCGTCATGCACTCCTTGTCCGCCGTATCCGGCCGCGGATCCTTCCAGATGAAGGCATCGTGGTGAGGCATCTTCACCTTTGGCAGACTGTTCCGGTCGGCGACAAAATCATTCGGCACGATATTGTTCAAGTTCAGGATATAGGCCGTCATGGCATACACCTGATCGGCGCTCAGCGAATGCGGCGCCGGGAACGGCATCGCCCGGTTGATGTAATCCCACAAAGTGGTGGCGTATGGCCAGTAGGAGCCCACTGTCGGCTCCGGCCGATCGCCGGTGAGATCGCCGCCGGCGAGCTTGGGATAGCGTCCCTCGCCCTCGCCGAAGGTACCGTGGCACGCCGCGCACTGATCCGCAAAGATGTCGGCGCCCTGGTTGACCGTGCCCTTGCCCGGCGGCAGCCCCTGCCCGTCCGGACGCACGGCAATCGCCCAGCCGGAGATCTCGGCCTGCGTCGGTGCCCGTCCGTAACCGTAGTAGCCCGGAGGTTGTGTTTCCGTCGCCCACACCGGCGTCGTCACGAACATACCGGCGAGCAGGACGAGCGACCCTTTAAGCAAGCTGGACATCGAACACCTTCCCGTCCGGCTTCACCTGCCAGGTCTGGATCGAATTGTTGTTGTAGATACCGTTGACGCCGCGCACCGCGCGCAGTTCGGCGATCGTCGGCTGCACGAAGCCGGTCTCGTCCACCGCGCGGGACTGCAGCAGCGCCGGCTTGCCGTCCCAGCGCCACTCGTGCGTGAAGCGCGTCAGCGCCTTCGGCAGCACCGGATCCTGCAGACGCGCGCGCTGCCAGTTCACACCACCGTCAGTCGAGACGTCGACGTGCGTGATACGGCCCTTGCCCGACCAGGCGAAGCCGCGGATCTCATAGAGGCCGGGACCGTTCAGCGGCTTTTCCGGACAGGGGAACGTGATCACGGACTTGGCATAGATCAGCCAGGTGAACCCGCGGACTTTGCCGTCCTTCATCAGCTCGGTGTACTTCGACGTCTCTTCGCGCGTGAACCAGGGT
>Ga0316628_100004261_pt1 | contig 11182 bp, 10 predicted proteins | sample OWC_Aug_M2_C1_D5_FD_207648 | JGI IMG/M metagenome (GOLD analysis project Ga0316628, IMG submission 207648) | Wetland soil microbial communities from Old Woman Creek delta, Ohio, United States - OWC_Aug_M2_C1_D5_C | ecosystem: Environmental > Terrestrial > Soil > Wetlands | place: USA: Ohio... | reverse complement strand
TGCTCCGCCGGGCCCGCCGACGCGCGCCTCGGCGCTCGGCTCGCTCGGGCCGGCGGCCGGCGACGGCGCGGTCACTGCAGCCACCGGCGTCTTCTTCGGCTCCGGCTTGTTGGACTTCTTGCTCGGCTCGGGAACCAGCGGCGAGGGCGCCGGCTTCGGCTGCGGAGCCGCCACCGGCTTGGCGATCGCCGGTGCCGCCCGCGGCAGGCCCAGAGCTTGCGCGGGCACGATCTGGACCGCGACGTACTCGGGCGGCCGCTGCGCGCCGCGCTGCAGTCGGGGCGCCGCCCAGATCAGCAGGAGCAGGGCGACGTGCGCGCCGGCAGCGACCAGCATTCCGGGAACGCGGTCCCGGGAGTGCAGTCTCGCGCGGCGATCGGAGAGGACTTCATCGACCGTCACCGACATCGTCTTGCCGTCTCAGCGGGGCTTCCCGGGTGGCCGCTCGGTGACCATGCCAACCCGCTGGATGCCGCTCTCGTGCAGCAGGTCGAGGACCTCGATCACCTTGCCGTACGGCACGTCGCGGTCGCCCTTCAGGTAGACGGTCTGGTCGGTGCGCGCCTTGAGCATCGGCAGCAGGCGAGCCGCAAGCTGGGTCGGATGGACCGGCGTGTCGCGCACGTAGACCATGCCGTCGCGATTGATCGAGAGAATCAGCGGATCTTCGCTCCTCTGCTGCAGGTTCTCGGCCGCGGCCCGCGGCAGCGCGACCTCGATGCCCTGGTGCAGCATCGGGGCGGTCACCATGAAGATGATCAGCAGCACCAGCATGACGTCGACCAGCGGCGTCACGTTGATGTCGCCCATCAGGTTGTCCTCGCCGTCCTCGCCGGGTGCCCCGAAGTGAAAGGCCATGTCGCCGCGCTTAAGTGAAGTTCCGTTCGGCCAGATTGGTGAACTCGAGGATGAAGTCTTCCATCTCGGCGCGGATGCGGCGCACGCGATTGCCGAAGTAGTTGAAACCGATCAGCGCCGGGATCGCCGCCGCCAGGCCGGCGGCGGTGTTGATCAGCGCCTCGGAGATGCCCGGCGCCACCGCGACGATCGAGGTCGATCCGCTGGCGCCGATGTCGCCGAACGCCACCATGATGCCCCACACCGTGCCGAACAGGCCGATGAACGGAGCGGCGGCGGCGGTGGTGGCGAGGAAGTGCGTCCCCTTGGTGAGCACCAGGCTCTCGACCCCGAGGGCGCGCCGCAGCGAGCGCTCGACGCCGGTCAACGACTTGATGCGGTAGCGGCCAGCGGTCGACGCCTGCGTCGTGTCGGCCTGCGCCTTCACCTGGGCGTCGATCTCGGCGTAGCCGGCCTGGAAGAGGCCGACCAGTGGCGAGGCGGCGAGCCGCGTCGACTGCGCGTTGACCTCGCTGAAGCGCTTGCTCTGGTGGAAGATTTCCAGGAACTGTCGGCCGTGGCGGATCGCCTGGCGGAACTGGAAGTACTTCCAGACCATGATCGACCACGACATCAGCGAGAACAGGACCAGGGTCAGCAGCACCACCTGGGCCATGGCGCCGGAGCGCATGAAGAACTCAAACAGGCCGGCGCTCGGCGAGTGCGATGGGGGGACGGCGGCGAGGAGGAGCCAGCTCATGGCGGGCTCAGAAGGTAACATGCCTGGCAGCAGGCAGCCAAGGCCGCAGGCGGCGGCCGAACCTGCAGAGGGAGGTGAGGCGGTGGCGATCGTGACGCTGATGACATACGGCTCGTGGTACCGCGGCGAGCTCAGCCTGGTCTCCGCGACCGGGTCCGAGGTGCGCTTCCTCGACGCGCTGAACTTCCCGCAGCGCATGGCGCAGCAGGGGGCGCGGGCGATTCCCAGCGTCGTGCTCAAGGACGCCCAGCGCTCCAGCCGGCAGGGCGGCGACGAGGTCCCCTGCGTGCCGTCGCTCACCCTGCGCCCCGAAGCCATCATCCTCGGCTGGGAGGAGGCCCCTCGGCGCCCGGCCAACGAAGCCGGCGGGTCGTGGGACTACGAGCAGCGTCATGGCGCCGACCGCCAGCGCGTGCTGCTGCAGACCGCCAACGCCATGCGCGTCGAGGGCGCGGTCACCGGCGGCACGCACGTGTTCGACGCCGGCGGCAAGGAGGTCGCCAAGCAGTTCTTCGCCTGCACCGGCGTGGTGCTGGCGGATCTCGCGACCACCGATCCGCCCCGCATCATCCCGTTCATCGCCGTGAACCTCCATCACATCGAGGCCTGGGGCCTGATTCCCGAAACCACCTGAACGTGGCGTGATAGCCTTTTTGGTGTCGCGGCCGCGGCCGCGATCGCATCATCCCGGGAGGAACAATTCGCATGAAAGTGGCGGTCTGCATCAAGCAGGTGCCGGATACGGAAGCGCGCCTACGGGTCGCGAAAGATGGGCGGTGGATCGAGGAAGAAGACCTGCCGTTCGTGATCAACGAGAGTGATGAGTACGCGCTCGAGGAAGGCCTGCGCATCGCCGAGCAGACCGGCGGCGAGGTGGTGGTGTTCAGCCTCGGGCCGGAGCGCGTGCGCGAGGCCTTGCGCAAGGCCCTGGCGCTCGGCGCGGCGCGCGCCGTGCTGCTCAAGGACCCGGCGTTTGCCGGCGGCGACGCGACATCGACCGCGCGGGGACTGGCCGCGGCGATCCGCCGCGAGGGCGCCGAGCTGGTGCTGACCGGCTCGCAGTCCGACGATCTCGGCTTCGGCTCGACCGGCTCGCTCATCGCCGGCGAGCTCGGCTGGCCGCACGCCTGGCTGGTGATGGGCCTCCAGGTGGAGGAGGGCGCCAAGACGGCGCGCGTGGTGCGCGAGATGGAGGCGGGCAAGAACGAGATCCTGCGGGTCAAGCTGCCGGCGGTCGTCGAGGTGCAGGCCGGCATCAATCACCCGCGCTACGCCTCGCTGAAGGGCATCATGGCGGCGAAGAAGAAGGAGATTGCCGAGCTCGGGCCGGCGGACCTCGGCCTCGATCCGGCGCTGCTGGGCACCGCGGGTGCCCGGCTGGAGATCGTGTCCGTGGGCCCACCGGAAACCGGCAAGGGAGCGCAGATCCTCGAAGGCGACGCTCCGGCGACAGCCAAGAAGCTGGTCGAGCTCCTGCAGCGGGAAGCGAGGGTGATGTGATGACGAACCAGATCTGGGTCGTTCTGCAGCAGCGCGACGGCAAGCTCCACCGCGGCTCGTGGGAGGCGATCGCCGCCGCCCAGCGCCTGGCCGCGACGATCGGCGGCGGCGTCGAGGCGGTCCTGCTCGGCCACGGCGTCGGAGCCCTGGCGGCGGAGGTGGCTGGCCGCGCCCAGCTCGCGGCGCTGCACGTCGTCGACGACGAGCGCCTGGCGAGCTACACCCCGGGTACTTACGTCGGCGCGCTCGCCGGCGCCCTGCGCGCCGCGGCGCCGCGCTTCGTGGTGGCGCCGCACACCTATCAGACCGTCGACTACCTGCCGCGCCTGGCGCACGCAATCGGCGCCGGCATCCTGCCCGAGGCGATCGCCTTCGAAGGCACCGCCGACGCTCTGGTCTTCAAACGTCCGGTGCTGGGAGGCAAGATGCACGCCCGGGTGCGCGTCGTCGGCAGCGGTTGCGTGTGCCTTTCGGTGCAGTCCGGAGCCTTCTCCGCCGATTCGGTGGCTGCCGGCTCGGCGCCGGTGACGGCGCTCGCCGTCGAGGGCGGAGCCCTGGTTGCCGACCGCGAGATCCTCGGCGTCGAGGACGTGGCGGGAGACACCGTCGATCTGTCCAAGGCGGAGATCATCGTCGCGATCGGCCGCGGCATCGGCGGCCAGGACAAGATGGGCCCGGTCGAGGAGCTGGCCAAGGTGCTCGGCGCCGAGATCGGCGCCAGCCGGCCGGTCATCGACAGCGGCTGGCTGGCCCGCGACCGCCAGATCGGCTCCAGCGGCCAGACCGTGGCGCCCAAGCTGTACATCGCGGCCGGCATCTCCGGCGCCATCCAGCACCTGGTCGGCATGAAGGGCGCCGGCTGCGTGGTGGCGATCAACAAGGACCCCGGGGCGCCGATCTTCGGCGTGGCGCAGTACGGGATCGTCGGCGACCTGCACGAGGTCCTGCCGGCGCTGGTCGCCGCGATCAAGGAAGCGCGCGGCTCATGAAGCGGCGCAGTGGCGGCAAGGCCAAGCGGCACGGGACCCATCCCGAGTCGCTGATGATGAGCTACGGCTACAACCCCGAGTGGTCGGAGGGCTCGATCAAGCCGCCCGTCTTCCAGACCTCGACCTTCGTGTTCCGCACCGCTTCCGAGGGCAAGGAGTTCTTCTCCTGGGCCTACGGGCTCGCGGAGCGTGATCCCGCGCGCCCGATGGGTCTGATCTACAGCCGGCTGAACAATCCCAACCTGGAGATCCTCGAGGACCGGCTGAACCTGTGGGACGAGGCGGAGGCGAGCGCGGTGTTCTCCTCCGGGATGGCGGCGATCTCGACCTCGATCCTGGCGCTGGTCGCCCCCGGCCAGTCGGTGGTGTACGCGCGGCCGGTGTACGGCGGCACCGATTTCCTGATGGAGCATGTGCTGCCCTCGCTCGGCATTCGTACGCGCTCCATCCCGGCCGGTTCGCCGGCCGAGCGGCTGGACGAGGTCTGTGCCGAGCTCGAGCGGGAGTCGGTGCCCTGCCGCCTGGTCTACATCGAGACCCCGGCCAACCCGACCATCATCCTGACCGACATCGCCGACCTCGCCGCCGTCGCGCACCGCCACGGGGCGCTGTGCGCGGTCGACAACACGCTGCTCGGGCCCCTCTACCAGCAGCCGCTGAAGCTCGGCGCCGACCTGGTGCTGTACTCGGCGACCAAGTTCCTCGGCGGCCACAGCGACGTGGTGGCCGGCGTGGCGCTGGGGCGCGCCGAGCTGATCGACGCCAAGGTGAAGATGTTGCGCACCATCCTTGGCACCATGCTCGATCCACACTCCGCCTGGCTCCTGCTGCGCTCCCTGGAGACCGCCAAGCTCCGCATGACCTGCTCGCGCAAGAACGCCGAGCACGTCGCGAAGTGGCTGGCGCGGCACCCCAAGGTGGCGAAGGTGCACTATCCGGGGCTGCTCCAGCCCGGGGCGCAGCAGGAGATCTATCGGCGGCAGTGCAGCGGCGCTGGCGCCCTGATGTCGTTCGAGCTGGTCGACGGCAGCGAGGAAGCGGCGTTTCGCCTGCTCGACGGGGTGGAGATGATCCGGCTCGCGGTCAGCCTGGGAGCCAACGAGTCACTGATCGAGCACCCGGCGACGATGACCCACTCCGACATCCCGCCCCGGGAGCAGATGGAGATCGGCATTACCCCGGGAATGGTGCGCCTGTCGGTCGGGATCGAGCATCCCGACGACATCGTCGCCGACCTCGAGCAGGCGCTGCTGAAGGTCTGAGCTCGCCCGGCCGCGGCCGGGCGAGCGCGGCGCCCCGTCGCCGCGTAAAGATTTCACAACGACATATAGCTACATATCGTAACGCGCCCGAGGCGAGCTGGCCTTCGCCGCCAGCGATCCCGGAGCGCCAGTTCTCCTTCTGAATCAACCACTTGCGGACGACGCGCGGAGCTGGTCCGCGGGTTGCAATCGCGCCCGCCCAGCGACAGCTTGCGGAGAAGTGATCCGCAATTGGCGAGTGTAAATGGCCGTGGGGAGGGCCGCGACGTGACAGCAGCCAGGCGCGTTTCATGTGGGCCGACAGGAGTCCGGGCCCCCGCCGGAACGCGCGGCCGGGCGCGGGCCGGCTCGGGAGCTGGCTTCACCCTCATCGAGCTGCTGGTCGTCCTCGTCCTCATCGGCATCCTGTCGACGTTCGCCCTCACGGCCCTGTTCAATGCCGTCTATCGCGCCCGGCTGAGCGGCCTGGCACTGGAAGCCGCGTCGGTGTGCCAGGCAGCCCGTCTCGAGGCGGTCAAGCGCAGCGCGCCGGTCCGCGTCGAGGTGCACTTCAGCACCAACTCGCTGATCTCCTACGTCGACCTCGATACCACCTCACCCGGCGTGTACAAGGCAGGCGGTCCGGACATCCTGCTCTCGACGATCATCCTGCCGAACGGCGTCTTTCTGCATGGGCCTGGCGCGATGGGCACCGCCAACCTGAACGCGGTCTATGACTTCACAGCGCTATCCGATGGCGCAGCGGTGCAGTTCAACGCGGACGGTGCGGTGGACAACATGGGCGCGTTCCGGTTCCGCGACCAGCGCGGCAACATCCTCGAGCTGCGCGTGAGCCCCAAGGCCTCGGCGCGCGTCGCGGTGCGAAAGTTCGCCGGCGACCCCAACGGCGGCGACGATCCGACGCAGTACTTCGAATCTGGCGAAGGGACGGGATGGACATGGTACTGAGACGACGACAGCGCGGCTACACCCTGGTCGAGGCGCTGGTGGCGGCGGGCATCCTGCTGATCGTGGCGGTCGGCATCCTGCCGCTGTTCGCGCAGGCGATCATCAACAACAAGCAGGGCGGCGACTCGACGACCGTGACGACGTTCAGCCGGACCAACGTCGAGACCCTGCTGCCGATTCCTTACGACGCCCCGGCGGTCACCGTGCCGGCCGGCTCCACTTCGCTGGTGACGACCGACTGGTACGTGCTCGCCACCCCGACCCAGGTCGGCGGCAGCAACGGCAAGTGGATCGTCGGGACGACGCCGCCGACCGGCCAGGGCCAGGTGCTGTGGAAGCGCATCACCACCGTCGAGTACTTCAACGTCAACGACCTGACGTTCTCGACCCCGCTCGACGGCGGAACGACGGCCGGCGACGTCAACCTCAAGCGGATCACGGTGGCGGTGCAGCGGCCAGTCGGCGTCGCCACGCAGCTCGCGGCGGGCAAGGTCGTGTCCCTGCAGACCATGAAGGTGGACTGACATGTCGCCGAACCCCCTCGGACGCCGATCACGTCGCACGCGGCGCGCCGCCGGCTTCACGCTGATCGAGATCCTGGTCGCCCTGATCGTGACCGTCGAGCTGATGCTGGCGGCCCTGGCGCTGTTCGATTTCAGCAACAAGCTGAGCAAGGCGCAGATCCAGATCGCCGACATGCAGCAGTCGCTGCGCATCGGCCAGTACGAGGTCGTGCGCATGGTGCGCATGGCCGGCCGCGGCGAGCTGCCGGTGGCCAACGTCCCGGCGAACGCGTTCCAGGCCGGAGCGTTCGCCGGCACCGCGGTGGCGGTGCGCGACAACGCGCCGGCCGACACCGGCATCATCCTGGGCACCGCTCCCACCGACGATCCGACCGCGATGACCAATCCGCGGGTCCTCACGGGGACCGACGTCGTGACGGTGCGCGGCGTGTTCACCACTCCGCTGTACCAGGTGAACGCCGCCAACCCAGCCGCCTTCACGTTCGACAAGACCCAGGGCACCGGCGTGGTCGTCCTCTGCGACAAGAGCCCGACTGGCGTGTCGCAGCCCGTGGACTCCACCGGCGCTCCCAACTCGTTCGAGGACGCCATCGCCAACAAGCGGCCCGAGTCGCTCCTCCTGGTCAGCGCGGTCAACGACGCGAGCTACGGTGTCGCCCAGCTCGACTTCGCCAACAGCACGCCCCCGACGAAGGCGGATTCCAGCGATCCCATCTGTCCGAACCAGACCAAGGTCAGCATCGCCTTCAAGACCAAGAACGTTCCGGCGACGGCCCTGTCGGCGGGCGGGGTGTACCCCGACACCCTGACCAGCGTCGCGTTCGTCGGCATCCTGGAGGAGTACCGCTATTTCGTGCGCGAGGTGCACGCCACGCCGACCGATCTTGCGACCGAGCTGAACCCCGTGCTGTCCCGCGCCCGCGTCTACGCCGGCACCGACCAGTCATGGGACGGCAAGGACACCAATCTCTACGAGGACATCGCGGAGGGCATCCTCGACCTGCAGGTGGCGCTCGGTTTCGACCTCACCAGCCCCCCTGACGGCGTGGTCGCGGAGAGCAGCTCCACCCCGGCGTCGGACGAGTGGCTGTTCAACGCCGCGGGTGACAATCCAGCGGGGGCGCCGTGGTCGCCGGTCGCGGGAGCGCTGCCGCCTCTGTACTACGTACGACTCAACCTGCTGGTGCGCACCAACCGTCACGACATCCACTACCAGGCGCCGATCATCGTGTCGATCGAGGACCATGCCTACAGCGCCACGCCCACCAATCCCCTCGACCCGAACGGCAGCGCCGGACTGACCATGCGCCGGCGCCTCGCCCAGACGGTGGTCGGCATAAGGAATCGGATATGAGCCCCATCTCCAGGAAGCTGCGGCGCCCTCGCCAGCAGGGCAGCGCCTTCGTCATCGTCCTCGCGGTGCTCGCCGCGCTGACCATCATCGGTCTGGCGATCGCCTTCACCACCCAGATCGAGCTGCAGATCGGCGGTACCGAGCGGTTGACCAACCGCGTCTTCTACGCGGCCGACACCGGGGTCTCGGTGGCCACCGCCCGGGCACTGGTCGCGGGCGCCTACGCGCCGGTGGTGTTCAACATCAGGGACTCCGTCGCCGGCTCGGTGGTCAGCGCCCAGAACCAGGTTTCGGTGTCGGCCTTCTATCCGATCAACGACCAGCCCTGCAATCTCTGTCAGATCAACGACGCCGGGGACTATGGCGCGTCCTCTTACCGCAAGATCAACCATGCAGTGACAGTGGTGGCAAACCGGCTCGGGGCGCCCGCCTCCAACCCGACCGGGCCGACCACCAATCTGGCGCAGAAGACGTTGACCACGATGATGGAGTTCCAGCCCTGGCAGGCGTCCTCCGACGCTTACGCCGCCGCCAACAATCCGACCCAGGTCGCGAACATCAAGTTCTGAGCCCGGAGACCGCCATGCGATCCGCGACGTTGCGCTCACTCCTGCCACCGCTCCTGGCGTGCATCACGCTCGCCGTCCTCGCCAGCCCGGCGCCGGCCGACGACCGGCAGCTGCTGCGCTTCGACACCCAGAAGCCGTATCTGTTCGTGGTCTTCGACAACTCCGGCTCGATGGCGTCGCAGCCCGGCGATCCCGCCCTGCCGGGCGCCGGCTACGCCGACGGCGACGATCCGGCTTCGAAGCTCGGCTCGGCGAAGAGCGTGGCTTACGACGTCTTCAGCAGCGTGGCGGACGTGCAGTTCGGGTTTGCCACCTTCAACCAGGACGACCTGCGGGTGGTGGGGAAGCACTGGCTGTACACCGCGGCGCCGGGCACTGCTGCGCTGGTCGCGGCCAACTTGCCGGTCGCGTTCCCGTCCGCGGACGGCGAGCCGTGGGTCTTCGGCACGTTCCTGCCCGCTGGCACAGCCGATCTCCTGGGAGCAGGGCTGAGTGCAGGCAAGACCAACAAGTCTGGCGACACCCTGGGCTCACCGAGCTCCGGAGTGAGCCTGAGCAAGTACCAGACGTTGCTCGACCGCTTTCCGAAGCTGCAGCTCAGCGACGACAACGGCAACCGGCTCTCGGACACCACCGACAGCAGCCTGACGACGACCCTGTACATCGCCGGCACCGGCAACACCATCTACCAGTACACGATCAGCCGCGTGACCGGCACCACCAACCTGGGAGACCCCACCGGACCGATCACGGTTCACGTGGCCGTCAACCAGTGCACCAACGCCGCCTGCAACGTGGCGGCGGGCAGCGTGAACCTCACTTTCAAGCTGGTGACCGCGTTCTTCATGAACGAAGGCTCGAGCACCTCCGGCGCCACCACCGACAATCGCACCGGCTACTGGGCTTGGAGCGACGTGATCCAGGACTCCGGCGGAGTGTCGACCCGCCCGTTCTCGGGCCAGGGCATCGAGGGGAACTACGACGGCACGTTCACCAACCCGCCCTTGCCCCAGACCGGCGTCCAGGCGCGCTTCGCGGACTACGACACCAGCCAGCCCGGCGGCAGCACGAGCTTCTTCGATCCGTACAACCAGCTTTCGGGCACCGGATGCCTGCCGGTCTCGAACGGCACCAGCTCGTCGTGCACGCTCAACTTGAAGTACCCGACCACGATCGCACCGGCGATCTCTGGCCTCAACGCCTCGACCGCGACGCTCGACAGCGGAGACCTGCTGCCGCTGAACTGGAACAACACCAATCAGACGGCGCTGCTCAACCGCTTTGCCCCCAACCAGGCTTCGGGCACCCCCGATTTCGGCCAGGCGGATTACTTCATGGACGCTCCTGGCCTGTCCGGCTTCTTCCGGCTGCGCGGCGCCGGGGACGAGGGAGGAGGCATGCCGCCGCTGCTTGCCGCCGGTCCCAGCCCGCTCGCCGCGGTGGTCGACGACTTCCGCTGCTACTACATGGGGCAGGGCCCTGGCGCCAAGTGCAACAACGTCGGCAACTACACGACGCCGTGGGACGAGCTGGCAGCCTCCCAGGACAGCTCGTGGGGCTGCCGCAAGCCGTACCTGATCGTGCTCACCGACGGTACCCCGACCCAGGACAACACCAACAATCCCTGCGCCGACACCGCCGACTTGAACTCCAAGGCGGGGATCCAGACCTGGGTCATCGCCTACGGGGCGGACTGCAGCAAGATCGGCAACCCGATGAAGTGCATGGCCCAGAACGGCAAGGGCCAGCTGCTCTGTCCGCAGAACCGACAGACCCTGAAGGACGAGCTGACGGCGATCCTGGGCAAGATCCGCGAACAGACCCGAGCCTTCGCCTCGGCGGCGGTGCCCTCGGTGCAGGCGACGATCTCCGACAAGATCTTCCTCTCCGATTTCACGCCGGCGCAGGGAATCTCGACCTGGGAAGGCCGCGTCAACGCCTTCCTGAAGCCGCTGCCGCTCGATCCGACCACCGGCAAGCCGGACACCAGCACGGCCTGCGCGGCCTGGACGCCGACCACCGACCAGACGGCGACGCCGCCGTCCCCGCGCTCGCAGTGCTTCCTGTGGGACTCCGGGGTGCAGATGAAGAGCCAGGTGCCGGCGGCGCCCGCAACCCCGGTGGGGATGGCGGCGACGCAGCGCCGCATCTACTACGCCCAGCAGACGACCGCCGGCAGCTGGGCGGGCTCGCGCCGGTTCCTGCTGCCGATCACCGACACCGGGGCGACGTCGCAGGCCGATCGCTACGACCTCTGGCGGGCGTTTGGGATCGCGTTCCAGCCTGACAATCCGACCGCGGACCCCGCGGCGCAGGCCTACGCCAACGGGATCATCGCCAACACCGAGGCGATGAAGACCCACTCCTTCACCGACCCGGTCACCGGGACGGTGCACACCGACAGCTACATCCTCGGCGACATCTTCCATTCCAACCCAT
>Ga0316628_100004260_pt1 | contig 11183 bp, 5 predicted proteins | sample OWC_Aug_M2_C1_D5_FD_207648 | JGI IMG/M metagenome (GOLD analysis project Ga0316628, IMG submission 207648) | Wetland soil microbial communities from Old Woman Creek delta, Ohio, United States - OWC_Aug_M2_C1_D5_C | ecosystem: Environmental > Terrestrial > Soil > Wetlands | place: USA: Ohio... | reverse complement strand
TGTCGGCTCGTCCCCGACGGCCGGCACAAATCCATCCTGCGGGTCCTTTCGAAGCAGTCCCCATCCTTTCTTATCTCCCGCTTCGGCCGCGAAGGTGAATGCATTTCGCTCCGCCAGTGTCTCCGGTTGCACGCCCAGAAGTCGCGGCTGCTGTGCCCGATTCAGATTCAGGCAGCTTGCATCATCGCCCTCATGCAGGCGGAATGGGACCGCCCCGACGCCGTCGAGTCCAGCGCCATTGAGTCTGAGCGATTTCCGCCCGGCTTCGCTGTTCAAATCGTAGAGGATCCCAACGGACGATTCGCCGTACAAGGCAAAGCCGCCCGTGCCGGATGCCCTGCTCTGGGGCCCCGTCGGCGGACTGCGGCGATTCGCGCCGACCGCCACGACCATGAACACGCCGCAGGCCAGCAGAGCGATGATGGCCAGACTGCGGCCGGTTCGTCGCGTGGCACTTCGGAAACCGAGCCCTCTCAGCGAAACCAACGGCCTGTCCAAGCCGCCGATGATTCGTAGCGACGCATGGCTCAGGCCCAGGCTGCCAAGCAGCAGCAGCGCCCCTGCACCGAAGAATCCGCCTGCTGCGGCCTGGCTGTCGCGACCGCCCATAACCGCCAGGAGAATACCCGCAAGGATGAACGTCACGACGGCCACAATGACGCCGAGCCTGCCTCGTGACGGGGATTTGCGGATCGTCAGGCCTTCCTCCAGGTTGCCGGTCAGCAGTTGGCGGACGGGCCGGGACACCTGTCGGCGAAGCGTGAGCCGGATCGCGAACAAGGTGGCACACAGGCCCCCGAGTCCACCGGCGAACAGACTCGTGCCATCTGCATGGAAGTAGATTCGAGTGCCGGCGACCGCTCCGCTCCAGAATGTGGAGAGACCGTAGATCATCAACCGTGTGTAGAGCAAGCCGACCGTGATGCCGGCGATTGTGCCGAGTAGCGCGACGAGTCCGCCCTCGGCCAGGAGCAGTCGCTTGATCCGCTTCGCAGACCAGCCAACCGCCAGCAACATTCCAGTCTGTGAGCTGCGCCCCTCCACGCCGAAAACGAAAAGCAGCCCAACGAGAACAACCGCTGAAGCGATCAGGAACATACTCAAGCCCAGGAAAAGCTCGCCGAAATCAGTACCTTCGGCGCTTGCCTGCATGCCCCGCTGGCGCACCGGCTGAAAGAGCAGTCCGACCGCGGCCGGGTCAATTTCACTTCTGAGCCGCTGATCCAGTTCCTGCGGGAGCCCTTCCCGCCACGGATAACGTACGGCAGTCAGGCTTCCATAGCGATTGCGCCAAGCCGTCTGCCCGGCCTCCAAAGTGACGAAGGCTTTCGGTGTCCCTCGGTAGTCATCCCAGTACTTCTCATCCTTTGGCCGAATGTTGTCGAGATTGATCGGAATACCCGGCTTCCAATCCCGGCAATTCTTAACGCCTGCCAGACCTGGGAATTGCGGCATCAGATTCGGGTCCTTGGCCGGACCCTCGAGCGGCACGATCCGGACGACCTTGAAGTAACGCTGTTCTTCAACGAGCTGACGCCCGGGACCGATGACGTAGTACGAGAGATCGAGCGAATCGCTGGTTTTGGCCCCCAGGTCATCGGCCAGCCACTGATTGATGACGATCTCGTCGGGTCGCATGCCCGGCGGCAACAGGCCCGGCGCCCCCGCGTTGCCACCCACCGCCGCCACCATGGAATATGGCGTCGATCTATCGTCCAGGCTGATCTTGTTGACGAAGTAGGTCAGGACGCCGGATGCGCTGCTATCCGCCTTCATGGCTCCGGCACCAAGCGGTTCGTCGATGAAGATGCGCCCGCTGCGAAGCTCCAGCACGTTCTGCGGCTCTAACCGCCGAAGCTCCAACCCTGCATCGGCCAGTTGCCAGGCCCCGCGAACGGCGGCGTTCACCTGCGCCACGCTGGTTCCAGGCTTGAGCCCGGCCGCGAGCAGCATGTTCGCACGACCCTGCTGCCCAATGCGCTCCGCCAGCCATGCCAACGGGACAAACACATTGAGCGCAGCCGCCTGGTTCGCCTGGAGATCGAATCGGCCGAAGCCCGAATCGCCTGTCACGGCCCGAACCTTCAGGCGAGCGGCAATTGTCCGGTCCTCGTCGGACGCCAGCGGGACATCACGCGGCAAGACGCCCGACTTCTCGACCCGCAGGACCACCTCGTCACCGGGGCTGATTCCAAGCTCCTTTGCAGCAGACTCGCTCAGGACAATGGTGTCATTCACGGCTCCTTCGAGCGAATCTTGTCCCGGACCGGCCGCATAGAACCTGTTGTCCACGCCAAGCACGCGGACGCGATTGATCCGTCGCGAGCCGTCCGCATTCGTGATGATGCCGGACACTTGCAGAACAGGGGCTATTGTGCCGCCGAGCGGCGGCTGCAGATCATCGCCAAGCTGGGCTCGGAAGAAACGCCCTTGCGGCAGGATGGCAAACTCGACCCGTCCCAGACGGGCATCAAGCGTCCTGCCGAGCGCATATTTCACCGAGTCGCCAATCGCCAGCGCGCCGGTCAGCACCGCCGTGGCGACAGCGACGGCGAGAAGGACCGCCGCATTCGTTCGCCAGTAGAACGTCAGGCTGCGAGTGACAAGCCGCCAGAAGCTCATGGCTGACCCCTGTCATGCAGCATCCCGCCGCCCAGCTCCAGGATGCGCCCGATCCGTCCGGCCAGCTCTCGCGAGTGCGTCACCACGATCAGCGCCACACCCTCATCGCGGTTCAATTCAACCAATAGCTCGGCAATGCTCTGCGAGGTGCTTTCATCCAGTGACCCGGTCGGCTCATCAGCCAGCAGCAGCTTCGGCCGGTTGATGAGGGCCCGCGCCACGGCGACCCGCTGGCGCTGCCCACCGGACAATTCCCCAGGCCGGTGAGACATGCGATCCTTCAGCCCGACGCGGGCGAGCAACATCTGGGCCCTTTCACGCAGTTCCGTCGGCGATGCGTCGTTCGGCCCCGCCAAAGTCGGGACAAGCACGTTCTCCAGCACCGTGCATTGGGGCAATAGATGATGCAACTGGAACACGAATCCGATCTCCCGGCTCCGTACCCGCGCTAGTTCCTCGTCGGCAAGCTCTGCGAGATTTCTTCCGTCGACCATCACACGGCCGGTCGTGGGGTGGTCCAGTCCGCCGATGATGTTCAGCAGCGTGCTCTTGCCGCAGCCGGAGGGACCGACGATCACGATCGACTCGCCTCCCGCGACGTGGAGTGTAATGCCTTTCAGCACGCTCACCGCGTCGGGCTCATCCTTTCCGCCGTAACTCTTCGTCACATCGATAAGATCGATCATCATGTCCCCATCAGGATTTACGGACAACTTGTTCAAAGATGCGGATCATCTCCGCCGCGGTCTGCTCAATGTTGAAGGCCTTGAGCGTCCCCGCCCGTCCCTGCGCGCCAAGCCGCCGGGCCGCCTGCGGGTCCATCAGCAGGGACGACAGCGCCTCGGCGAGTTTCCCGGCATTATTGGGCTCATATAGCACGCCGCCGCCGGCCAAGGCAAGCATTTCCGGGAACGATCCCGTCGCCGGCTCGACTACTGGCACGCCCGTCGCCAACGCCTCAAGCACGTACAGCCCGCACGCGACAGGCCGCGGCTCAGGCACGGACAGAACCGACAAGCTCTTCAGGAACTCGTGCCTGGAGTGGCGGTCGAATGAATGCAGGAATTCCACGTCGTCGCGGACGCCTGCCGCAGTCAGCTTCGCCGTCAGTCGCTCAAGGAAAGGCTCATCGCTCGCGAGCCTGCCTCCGCAGATACGCAACTTGGCAGCTTGTAGTCTGCCGTCTCTTTTGAGAAGGAGGAAGGCATCGATCAGCGTTTCCAGTCCCCGGCTTGAACACATCCGCGAGAGATAGCCAATCGTCGGCTCCGGCGGATGAGTATCGGCGGGCGTGTATTCATTCAAATCGATGCCCATGTGGGCCACGTGCACCCGTGTGCTCTCTACGGCCAGACGCCGTCGCATCGCACCCGCGAAGTACTCACTGACGGCCAGGAACGCATCGATGTCCCGCGCACGCTCACGGACGATCCCCCATGCCTGCTCTGCATGAGGGGAGGCCAACCCGTCGAGGAAACCGTCCTCATCCTGGAGCAGGCAGGTGACAGGGACCCGGAGTCTCTCCCGGAGGCGACGGGCCAGTCCCGCCAGCAGAATGTTCGACAGGCACACAATGTCGGGCTTTTCCTCGCCCGTACACAACCAGTCTACCAGGCGATCCAGCTCCTTGACCTGCTGCCCGTGCTCGCCCAGCAGAATGGAGATGCTCGCGGCGCCGAGCTCCTGTGCACTGGTCATGCCTACCTTGCGTGCAGCCCAGGCGAGCAGCCGGCGCGAGTCGAACAGGCGGTCAATCCACCGCGGCGTCCTGCGAAATAGCGCGAGCTTCTGCTGAAGATAGACGTTGATCCCCCCGAAGAATATAGGGGTATTGGTGAGCGGCTCCGTCTCGCCTGCCTGCAAAGGCAGATAGAGCGGGACCATCAGGACGTCGTGTCCGAGCTTTCGCAAGGCTCTGACCAGGGCGATGTCACGCAGGCAGTTCTCGCAGTAGAAATTGTCCCCGGACCCGGGAGTGATCTGGACGATCCTCATGGCGCCTTGCTCCCATCGGCCGGCTTGGGCCCGAAGGCATAGACGTAACCGTCGTCACAGCCGACCACAATGAGCCCAGCCGCCACGGCCGGGGAAGAGGTCACGGCCTGGCCGATCTCGTAGGACCACAGATGCTGGCCATCGGCCAGGCGGAGCACATACAGCCGGCCGTCGTCGCTGCCGATGATGACCTTGTCGCCGCAGATCGCCGGTGAGCTATTGACCTCGCCGAGGGTCTTGAACGCCCAGACCTGCCGGCCGTCGTCGCGGCGCAGGCAGTGCACGTGATTGTCGCGGCCACCGAAGACCACGAACTCATCACCGACCGCCGGCGAAGAGAAGAACGGCGCATCGCTCTGATCGAATTTCCAGACGATCTTGCCCGCCTTGACATCGGCCTTGAGAAAGACATTCTCGTAGTTGCCGACGTAGATTTCGCCGTTGAGGAATGCGGCGGAGGCGGCGATGTACGAGCCGCTGTCGATCTCGGAGACCTTAGAGCCGTCGGCGAGCGAGACCACATGAATGATCGCATCGCAGCCGCCGAAAACGCACGTGCCGTTGTCCACCGCGGGCGAACCGTTCACGTAATTGCCGGTTTCATAGGCCCAGACCTGCTTGCCGCTGGAGGCATCCGCGCAGTGCAGCTTGTTGTCGTAGCTGCCGACGAGGATCCACGTCCCCTGCCCATCCGGGGACCGCGTCCAGTTGGCCGCCCCGAGGATCTGGCCCTCCGTTTCGTACTTCCACTTCAGCTCGCCCGTCCCGGCGTCCAGCGCGTAGAGCCAGTTGTCCCCCGAACCCACGAAGACCCGCCCGTCCAGCACGCAGGGAGCCGCCTCGACGGAGTCGCCCGTCGTGTACGACCAGAGCTTGTTGCCCGTCTGCAGGTCCAGGGCATAGACGTTCTTATCGGATGAGCCGACAAAAACACGTCCCCCGGATATCACGGGAGAGGATTTGACTTCGGCGTCGGTTTTGAACTTCCAGAGAAGGGTCAGAGAATCGGCCAGGCTTCCCGAAGCGACGCCGCGAAGGTTCGGGCTGCCGTGGAACATCGGCCACTCGGCCCCGACGGATGGAACAACAGGCAAGGCGGCAAGCGTCTGCTGATGGTCGCCCGGCTCTGCGGTCATCGGCCCAACTCGGCTGCGCAGGGCAAAGAAGACAACCAGGGCAAGGGCAAGAATCGTGACGAAGACAACCCAGATTCCAGCGCGCGTAGACATCGTCGACACTCGGCAGTCCTTCGAAGCCACTCTAAGCGAGACTGTGGTACAGCTACGTACCGTACGGCGATGCCCGCATGATAGTTCACAACCATGCGAGACGCAAACCGTCCCGGCGCCGTTCCGAGCGAGCCTACTGCTTCAGATCGATCTTGGCCAGGCGCTGCCCCTGGATGCCTTCGGCGTCGGACTGGAAGACCTCGATCTTGGTGGGGACCAGCACACCGTCCTTGCCAATCCGGGCGTAGTCATAGCCGCGAACGATGAGGAATTTCTGCGCGGCCGGATTCGCCAGCCAAATGATGTCGACAAGCGAGCCGTTCTGGTTCTGGTAGTAAACACCCTGTGTCCAATACGGCTCGACGACCGTGACCGTATCGCGGGTGATTCCTTTGGAGACGATCTTCGTGCCCTCGAATTTCGCCTCAATCGGGTAATACCATGCACCACTGATCATCACGGGGATGGGCTTACGCAGGAGCGTCGCATTGTCCCGGAGCATGCGCGCGGGCACCGTCGTGATCTGGAGCACCGCCTCAGCGTACTCCCGATAGCACACGCTGAGGGGCGAGACGTCCATCTTGCTCTCGCCTTCGACGCGGTACTGCCCTTGCACGATGCTGCACGTCAGCCCCATCTGGGGTTCCCGGCCCAACACCTGGATCGCATTGCCCCACGGGCACACGTAAAACGTGTGCTCCGTCAGATAGTAGCCGCCGTCCGGCTGGTAGGCTGTAACGACAGCAGCGAACGTGAGCTTCGTGGACTGCATCCATGCGGCCTGACCACCGGTCGCGTTCATCGCCGCAACGACCTCGCGGCCGGCAATGCCGTCTGATCCGGCCCCGTAGCCAGCAGGTTCAGGTCTTGCGAGGAGTCCTGCGCCTGTTGGCCACAGCCGGCCAAAGTCAAGGTTGCCCATGCGATCAGTACGGCTCTTCGAGTCACCCTCGTTATCATATTACTTTCCTACCGTCTGCTTTTCGGCCTCGGGACTTGGCTGCGGAGCGCCCTGCTGATCCTGACCACATTTCAGGTTCGCAAGCTGCTCCATCAATGCATATCGCTCAACGGCATCGCGGTTGGCGAGCTTCATCAGCTCCGCCGCCGCTTCCGGCTTCGACTGCTTCAGCGAACGGTACCGGTCCTCGTTGTACGCGTACTCGGCAAACTCCATGGTCGGCGGCTTGGAGTCGAGCTGCAGCGGGTTCTTGCCCTGCTCCTTGAGCCGGGGATCGAACCGATACAGCGGCCAGTGACCGCAGGCCACCGCCTTCTTCTGCTCCTCGTAGCCGGTCGTCAGGTTGAAGCCCTGATTGATGCAGTGACAGTACGCGATGATCAGCGAGGGTCCCGGGTAGGCTTCTGCCTCGGTGAAGGCTTTCACGGCCTGACTCGGATTGGCGCCTAACGCTATCTTAGCGACATAGATATTCCCGTACACCATGGCGAGCAGGCCCAGGTCTTTCTTCGGCGAGGGCTTGCCGGCCGCCGCGAACTTCGCCACGGCCGCCCGGGGCGTTGCTTTCGACATCTGGCCGCCGGTGTTGGAGTAGACCTCGGTGTCCAGCACGAGCACGTTGACGTTCCTGCCGCTAGCCAGCACGTGGTCCAATCCGCCGTAGCCGATATCGTAAGCCCAGCCGTCGCCACCGAGTGCCCAGACGCTCTTGCGGACCAGAAAATCGGCCACAGTGAGCAATTGTTTGCACTCGGCACAATCGCCGCTCTTGCGGCACTGTGCTTTCAGTTGCTCGACCCGGCCTCGCTGCTCTTCAATGGCAGCCTGCTCCGGATCGTCGGCCAGAGTCGCCGCCCGGATGTCGGCAGCCAACTGGGCATCCACGCATCCTTTCTGTACGACCTTGTCGAGCGTATTCAGCGAGGTCAGCTTAAACTGATCGACAGTCAGTCGCATGCCCATGGCGAACTCGGTGTTGTCCTCAAAGAGGCTGTTGCACCAGGTTGGGCCACGGCCGTCCGGGCGGGTCGTATAGGGCGTTGTCGGCAGGTTGCCGCCGTAGATCGACGAGCATCCCGTCGCATTGCCGATGTACGCACGATCGCCGAATAACTGCGTGAGCAGCTTGACATAGGCTGTCTCGCCGCAGCCGGCACAGGCGCCGGAGTACTCGAACAGCGGCTGGATCAACTGGCTGCCCTTGACCGTGTTCGCCTTGAACAGCGAGCGGTCGGTGTTCGGGATCGAGAGGAAGAAGCCGTAGTTGGCCCGCTCGCGCTGGCGGATCGGCTCCTGCATTTCCATGTTGATGGCCTTGCGGCCGGTCGGCTGCTTGTCCGGGCCTCGCTCGATGCCGGGGCAGGTCTGGACGCAGGCCCCGCAGCCGGTGCAGTCCTCGGGAGCCACCTGGACGGTGAATTTCATGCCCTTGAATTCCTTGCCCTTGGCCTCGGCGCTCTTGAACGTCTTGGGAGCATTCTCGAGCACCTTGGGATCGTAGGCCTTGATCCGGATCGTCGCGTGCGGACATACGAACGAGCACATGCCGCACTGAATGCACAACTCCGGCTGCCAGATCGGAATGTTCACGGCGATATTGCGCTTCTCGTACTGCGTCGTGCCCACGGGGAACCGGCCGTCCACCGGGAACTTGCTGACGGGCACCGAGTCGCCGCGCATCGCCATCAACTCGGCCGTGACCGTCCGCACGAACTCGGGCGCGTTGGCCGGCACCACCGGCGGCAGCTTGATCTGGCTCGTGACCTTGCCCGGCACCTTGACCTCGTACACGCGGTCGATGGCCTTGTCCACCGCCGCATTGTTCATCTCGATGACCTTCTCGCCGCGCTTGCCGTAGGTCTTGCGAATGGCGTCCTTGATCTGCTTGACCGCCTGATTGAGCGGGATGATGTTGCTGATCTTGAAAAACGCCGTCTGCATGATCACGTTGATGCGGGCGCCGAGCCCAAGCTCCTGGGCAATCGAGATCGCGTCGATCACATAGAACCTGGCCTTCTTGTCGATGATCTGCTTCTGGATCTCCTGCGGCAGAGTGTCCCAGACCTTGTCGGGACCGTGGAAGGTGGTGAGCAGGAACGTCCCGCCCTTGCGCAGGGAGGCGAGCATCTCGTATTTCTCAAGGAAGCTCGGATTGTGGCACGCCACGAAGTCCGCCTGGTTGATCAGGTACGGCCGCTGAATGGGCTTGTCGCCGAACCGCAGGTGCGAGACGGTCATGGTCCCGGCCTTTCTCGAATCGTACACGAAGTAGGCCTGGGCGTAGTTGTCGGTTGACTCGCCGATGATTTTGATGGAGTTGCGGTTGGCGCCGACCGTGCCGTCGGAGCCCAGCCCGAAGAACATCGCGCGGTACATTCCCTGGGCGGGAGTCTGGAAGGACTCATCGACGTCGAGGCTGGTGTTCGTCACATCGTCGATAATTCCGACCGTAAAGCCCCTCTTCGGCTTGGCAGCGTCGAGATTGTCGAAGGCGGCCTTGACCATCGCAGGGGTGAATTCCTTCGAGCCCAGCCCGTAGCGGCCGCCGACGATCACAGGGTACTTGTCAAACGGTGCGACGCCGTCGGCCATCGCCTCGCCGATCGAGGTTCGAACGTCGAGGTACAGCGGCTCGCCCAGCGCGCCGGGCTCTTTCGTCCTGTCCAGCACGGCGATCTTCTTGACCGTCTTCGGCAGGATCGCCATTAAATGCTTCGTGCTGAACTGCCGATACAACCGCACTTTCACCAGGCCGACCTTCTCGCCTTGTGAGTTCAGATAATTGACCGTCTCGTGTGCGGTCTCGGCGCCGCTGCCCATGATGATGATGATCTTCTCGGCATCGGGGGCGCCGACATAATCGAACAGCTTATACTGCCGGCCGACCAGCTTGGCGAACTTGTTCATCGTCTCTTCGACGATCTTCGGCGTGGCCAGATAGAACGGATTGCAGGTCTCGCGGCCCTGGAAGTACACGTCCGGGTTCTGAGCGGTACCGCCGATCATCGGGTGCTCCGGCGTCAGCGCCCGGGCCTTGTGCTGGGCCACCAGGTTGTCGTCGATCATCGCCCGCATATCGTCATACGTCAGCTCCTCAACCTTCTGCTCCTCGTGGCTCGTTCGGAAACCGTCGAAGAAGTGCAGGAACGGCACGCGGGAAGCCAGCGTCGCCTGCTGCGAGATCAGGGCAAAGTCCATCACTTCCTGCACGCTGCACGAGCAAAGCATCGCATAGCCGGTCTCGCGGCAGGTCATGACATCGCCATGATCGCCGAAGATGGACAGGGCGTGAGTGGCCAGGGAGCGAGCAGTGACGTGAAAGACCGTCGGCAGCAGTTCGCCCGCGATCTTGTACATGTTCGGAATCATCAGCAGCAGGCCTTGCGACGCCGTGAACGTCGTCGTCAAGGCGCCCGCCGTGAGGGCTCCGTGAACGGCCCCCGCCGCACCTGCTTCCGACTGCATTTCGGTGACCGAAGGAACGGTTCCCCAGATGTTCATCTCGCCTTTGGCGGTCTTGGCGTCCGCAATCTCACCCATCGGGGAGCTCGGCGTGATCGGGTAGATCGCAATGACTTCGTTCGTCGCATGGGCGACGTGCGCCGCCGCCGCGTTTCCATCAATCGTCACCATCTTACGTTTCATATCATCTCCACTTTCGTAACGTATGAACAGCAAACAACTTAGCTTAAAAACCTCCCCTCACAGGCGGCCTTCAAACTACGTCCTGTGTGCCCCCTTGCGCAAAACACGATCCCCGCGTTCACACAAATTGCACACCGAAGAAACCGTTTTTATACACGGTTTCGGCCGCTCAAGCAACACAAATCTCCCGCTCGAAAAGGGGCTTTTCGAGCCCACTGCATATCTATTGATCGGCGAGCCTGAACAGGTTACTCGTCCAGGTCGAACAGGTCCATCCACTGCTGCGTCTCACCCTCGGTGAGCCCTTCCTGCTTACCCCGCGGCTCCTTCTTCCGGGGCTTCTTTCGCCGCAGCTCGTTCTGGACCTGCTCCCAGAAATCCTCGGACTTGATGGCGGCCGCCTTGCGCATCGCCGCGGCCTTGCGCAGTCTGCGATCGCTGCTGACCACCGTCAGCCGTCGCGGGGCCGTATTGGCTCTGATCTTCTCCTCGATGATGCTGTCGCTGTCCTTGTGGAAACCCGCGAAGATGATCTCGATGTTGGTCACGCTCTCGAAATCGTCCTTGCGCGACGGGCCGGCGCCGTCAAACACCACCTGCCCATCTTCCGCCATAAGGGCAAAATACCGGCTCAGGACCCGGCACAAATCGATCTCGCGCGTAATCTCCCGCTCGTCGAAGCTCTCATGGAGCGCCCACAACAGATTATTCCCATCCACAATCGTCATAAT
>Ga0316628_100004258_pt1 | contig 11187 bp, 13 predicted proteins | sample OWC_Aug_M2_C1_D5_FD_207648 | JGI IMG/M metagenome (GOLD analysis project Ga0316628, IMG submission 207648) | Wetland soil microbial communities from Old Woman Creek delta, Ohio, United States - OWC_Aug_M2_C1_D5_C | ecosystem: Environmental > Terrestrial > Soil > Wetlands | place: USA: Ohio... | reverse complement strand
TGACGCATTCTCATATGATTTACATCGGCATGTTAGCCGCCAAGATAGGTCAAGTCAAGAACTAAGTGCCTTCACCATTGCCACGGTATTAATTTTTTCAAGGTGACGTCAACGCGCAAAGTCAGCATGCAGCCGCACGCCCAGGGCGCGAATGATGCGTGCGATAGTGTCGTAGCGCGGCTTGGCACCCGGAGACAGGGCCTTGTATAGACTTTCCCGGCCAAGACCGGCATCCTTGGCCAGCCGCGTCATGCCCCGCGCGCGCGCCACGTTCTTTACCGCGACCAGGAACATGTCCGGGTTGGGATCTTCCAGGGCGGCGTTCAGGTATTCAGTGATAACCTCCTCGTTGTCAAGATGATCGGCGACGTCAAAAGGGGCCAGTGTGGTCATGGTTTACTCCTTGGGCAATGTTTTAAGCAGCGCCTTAGCGCGGCTGATGTCGCGTTTCTGGGAGGATTTGTCCCCACCAAGAAGCAGCAGATATACCACCTCCCCGCGCCGGGTAAAATAAATCCGGTATCCAGGGCCGGCGTGAACGCGCATTTCCGATATCCCATCACCCACCGGCGCGCAGTCGCCGAAGTTTCCCTGCTGCGCGGCATCCAGCCTTTGCAAGATCCTGGCCTTCCCGGCCATGTTACGCAGGCCGGAAAGCCAATCGGCAAAGGCATCGGTGCTGACGAGGGTATTCATGACGATATTGTATTCGGTTGGATACACAAGGTCAAACAAAACTTTCGCTTGTGATTACGTCTTGACATAATACCCGCACAAGGTATCATTTTCCCATGAGATGGGAAGTTGTTCTTTCCAGGAAGGCGGAGCGATCCCTTGCCTCTCTCCCGGAACAGGTCGTTAAGAACCTGGCTTTCCTGGTGAGAGAAATGGAAGTCATGGGGCCGATTCGTGGCAACTGGCCGAATTACAGCAAACTGAACCACGGGCAGCACCATTAGCCACCTGAAAAAGGGGCGGCCGACGTATGTGGCCATATGGAAAGAACATGACCGGGAAATCCGACTCATTGAGGTGACATATGTTGGAACACACGAGAAAGCGCCATACTGATACCATCGAGCTTTGTTTCCGGGGTCCAGCAGCCCGGAGGGAAGAAGCGGCGCGACTGCTCACGGAACTGGGTTTTGTGGATGCGTCGGAAACCGTCCCCTGGCGGGAGGCGGTTCCGTTTGAGGCGGCGCAACTCCCGGGTGTTTGTCTGTCCGGGGCGCGGAATCGGGCGGGGTTTTCCCAGCGTAAGCTTGCCGAACTGACCGGCATTCCCCAGAGGCACATCTCCGAGATGGAGAACGGAAAGCGGCCCATCGGCAAAGAACGGGCCAAGGTTATAGCGGAGGCGCTGAATACGGACTACCGGGTTTTTCTGTGAGACTGGCCGGATGAGAGATGGAGGATTATTTTAAAACCAACGTTTTTTCCGGAAAACGACCACGAATGTCAGAAGGAAACCTGTTATCCTGCATCTTAGGGAAGCGGCCTTTCGGGGGCCATCCTAGCCGGTCTGAAATTCAGTGCTTCTTAAGCCGTTCGTACACGTCATCACGGGCGCCCTTGCGCCGGATGCCCACAGCAACAACCCAGACCTCCCGGTGTGCTTCGTTCAGTTCGTACACTATGCGGTATCGCTGTCCCACCGCCCGAACGCTTCGCAAGCCTGCAAGGTCTCCGGATAACGGCTTTCCCTGCTTTTCCGGATCATTCGCCAGCCGTAAGGCCCGGTCCTTGATAGCCTTCCGAATACGCCGGTCTTGGATTTCCTGTAAGAGACGTTCGGCCTCAGGTGTCAAAAGGACCTACCAAGGATTCACACCTCTACCTCATGAAGAGGCCGCCCCTCTCGCTTCCGGGCTTGTTTCCTCCCCTTGGCAATACTTGCGAGAAAGGCCGTATCCGCCAGGATTTCGGCTGTTTCCTCGTCGCTGCCATACACCCCTAGTTCCTCAAGAATTGTCTGCCACTGGTCAATGGGTAGAAGAACAGCAATCCTCTTTCCCTTTTCATTAGTAACGTATTGTACATTCATGGTGTTTCTCCTTAGTTCCGATCGTTAACCCATAGATGCCGCCCTTAACGGCACCACCTCACAACCAACCTTGAGGCCGTCCAGATAATCAGCCCAAGCCTGCATCATGCGCCGCCGTTCCGGAAGGTGCGCTGTCCGGTTGTAGGCTCGACCATTTGGATCGCGCACTGCATGGGCAAGCTGGTGCTCGATGAAGTCAGGCCGGACCTGCAACACCTCGTCAAGAATAGTGCGCGCCATGGCCCGGAAGCCATGTCCGGTTATTTCAGACTTTTCAAAGCCCATGCGCCGCAAGGCCGCGTTCACTGCGTTTTCACTCATGGGGCGGGCAAAGGACCGCCCGCAAGGGAAAACATAGCGGCTCGATCCAGTCAGTGGTTGCAGTTCCCGCAATATCGTTACCGCCTGGCTTGACAAAGGCACAAGGTGAGGTTCTTTCATCTTCATCTTTTCCGCCGGGATGTTCCACACTGCCGCGTCAAGGTCGATCTCTGCCCATTCCGCTTGCCGTAACTCTCCAGGACGGACAAAGACCAGGGGGGCCAGCCGGAAAGCACACTTGACAACAAAGGTGCCGGTATAACCATCAATAGCACGCAGCAACTCGCCAATCTTGCTCGGTTCCGTAATGGTCGAATAGTGCCGCGTCTTTGCCGGCTGCAATGCCCCGCGCAGATCCGCGGCCGGGTCACGTTCGGCCCGTCCGGTGCTGATAGCATAACGAAAGACCTGCCCGCAGATAGTCCGCAGGCGGTGCGTCGTCTCGATAACGCCACGACTTTCAACCCGCCTCAAGGCCGCCAGCAGCTCAGGGGCCGTGATCTCTGCAATAGGCCTGCCGCCAAGCCAGGGGAAAATATCTTGCTCAAGTCTGATGATAATTTTTGATGAATGGCTTTCCGCCCAGACGGTGGCCTGCTTGGTGAACCATTCTCGGGCCACGGCCTCGAAGCTGTTGGCCGCCCGCTCTGCCTTGATGGTCTTGGTTATTTTCTTGAATTCCGCGGGGTCAACGCCATTGACTATCTGTTTCCGTGCCTCGGCATGCTTTTCCCGTGCATCCTTCAAGGTCAGATCAGGATAGACGCCAAGGGCCAGGGTTTTGCGTTTGCCTCCAAAACGATAATCGAAACGAAAGTATTTCCCGGCCTGGTTCACCAAAATGTACAAGCCTTTCTCGTCGTGCAACTTGTAGGGTTTCTCTTTGTTCTTGGCGTTACGGATGGCGGTATCTGATAGAGGCATGCCGGTATCTCCTTGACGGTATATCGTGTTGCCAAGAGAAACGCCGCAAAGCCGCAGCAGGCTTAAGAAAAAGCGGCCTGACGGTACCTCTCTTGGCGGGATGGTGTACTACCGTTAAAGATACCGCCAATGATGTCGGTATGTCAATAGATTTTACTGGACTACTACGGACAACAAAAAACCAGTATACCTTATATGGTAGCGGGTTTAGTGGATGTTATTGGATGTTGCCGGATGGTTATTTGGTGGAGCTAAGCGGGATCGAACCGCTGACCTCTTGAATGCCATTCAAGCGCTCTCCCAGCTGAGCTATAGCCCCATTCCTTCGTTTATCTTCAAAATACGCTGCAACGTGTACCATGCCTTTTGGCAAGGTGTCAAGTTTTTTTAAGTTTTGAATTTATTCCCTTGAAAGGCATTCTCTTTCTTTGATAAGATGTATATAAAGGGTATCTGGAGAGGGAAGTGTATCTCCCTCGGGAGGATTACATTCCAAGGTTACTACCCTATAGAGAGGATGATGTGCCTTTAGATCCTCTCCAGTTACCTTTTTCTTAATGTTGCCCTCGCCAACCAAGAGGTGTATGCTTATAATTAAAAAGTAGAGGAATAAAAAGGATTTTTACAGATCCGCTCTTGGGACGTGTAAGACGATGCCCCTCCTTCTCATCGATCTTTGTCCTTTCTCCCGCCCCAAGAGCGGTTTTTCTATTTATAACAGCGATCACAGCGAAGATAGCACCTCTTCGAGCAGGGGGGCAGTAACCACCTTGTTCCTGCCTTCATTCTTGGCCCGATAAAGGCATGTGTCGGCATGTCCTATTAAGGTCTCGGCCGTAAGTAGTCCGTAGGGTGTGGTATTGCATCCCGCCACCCCAAAGCTTGCGGTTATGGTGACGCTTCCTTCAGCTGTTGGAATGGTCGCCTCGGCAACTGCTTCACGTAATCTCTCGGCGACAATTTCAGCATCATTCACACCTGTCTCGGGAAGGATAATCAAAAATTCTTCTCCCCCATATCGCGCCAACCAATCAACATTGATCCTGGTTTTAGTTTTCAGTATTTCGGCAAAGCTCTTAAGAACCGAATCCCCTGCCTGATGACCATAGGTGTCATTAATTTTTTTAAAATGGTCAATGTCACACATGATCAAGGAGAGAGACCTCTGGTATCGACAGGCCCGGCTGATCTCGATCGGTAGGTGCGTATTGATGTAGCCACGGTTGAATATCTTTGTCAGCGGGTCAGTGACGGAGAGCAGGCGGATTTCATCGTTGGCCTTTCTGAGCGACCGTTCAAGATCCAAGATCCGCCGTCCGGTATTAAGCCGGGCCACGAGTTCTGCCTGGTTGAAGGGCTTGATCAGATAATCGTCCGCCCCGGCCTGCAGGCCGGTGATAATATCATCCTTTGAATCCAGGGATGTTAGGAGAACGATAAAGACATATCCTGGGAACTCGTGTGCCCTGATCGCCTTGCATAGCTCCGGGCCGTTCATCTCGGGCATCATCCAGTCGGTGATGACGATAGGATAAAAATGTTTTTCTAGGACTTCAAAGGCCTTGCGGCCATTTTCCGTGGACTTCACCTGGTAACCGGCCTTTTGCAGACTTTTTTCAAGAAGTTTGCGGGAAACCAGGTTATCTTCCGCGATAAGAATAGTAAATATTTCTTGGGTTCCTTGGTCCATATCAAAAAAATACCATTTACTGTACAGTAGATGCGGTTAAATTGGCCGAGTCAAGGGCCTATATCGGTTGGCAAAAATAATACCATTTTCATAATAGTATACAATATCCATGTTTGCAACTGTCTGCCTTTTCATCCCTCTTCAATAAAAACCTGGTCAGGGAGTTCGTTTTGATCGTCGGATTTGACAGGGAAATGCCGGGCAAGCAGGTCTCCCACCTTTTGAATGGAAACGTACAAGACATCAGCGGTATTCCCTGATCTTATCGCTGCGGCTATCTCTTGGACGAATGTGTTCAATTGCTCCTTTTCAATCCTGGAATAAATACCCTGGTCTGCAAGTATCCAAACCTTGTGTTCAAATAAGGAGATAAAAAAAAGGACACCGGTTCCATCTCTGGTCTTGTGCAGTCCCTTTTCGTAAAAGGCGCGCACCGCCCGGGTACGGACCTGATCCTCAAGCCTTGATGAAGGAATAAAAAATCGTTTAATGGGAGGAATATACCCGGTGGCCGTCCCTACCAGGACAGCAAAAAAAATCGCCAGAGGAATAAACGACCACAGTGAATCATCAAAAAACCGGTCAGCAATCCCTATGGATATCAATCCCCCGAGAAGGATGCCGGCAAGGATTTGGGCCTCCGGGTAGGTATCGCTATGGTCCACTACCATCACCGCCACCTCGCCCGCGGTCTTTTTTTCAACCATGCCAATAATAGCCGAGATTTTTTGCTGATCTTCCCCATTAAAAAAAGTCTCTGCCTTCATGATCTCCTACCAATTCCCCGAGGCACCGCCGCCGCCGAACCCACCGCCGCCGAAACCGCCAAAACTTCCGGAACCGGAACTGCCGAATCCTCTCCCTCCACCAAGGTAAATCCCTCTTCTTGAGAAAAGGCCAAGGAGAATAAACGGCAGTAATAAGCCGGCAATACCGCCAAGCGGAACCAGGAACAACAACAGGAGCAGGCCCACCGGCGAGGATAAGGCGAACAAGACCAATAAAGGGAGAAGCAAGGCCCCGGCCAGAACACCAAATAATCGAGAGACATTTCCCAGAAACGCAACAATAAAGGCCCCGAACAACAGATAGGCAAGGAGCGGTGAAGGTTCAGGACCCTGTCTGGTTTCCGGCGTTTTTTCCCTGCCCTTGAATTCGCCGCGAGTGGCGGAAATGATGGCGTTTACGCCGGCAGTAAATCCATTATCGAACCGGCCCGCCTTAAACTCCGGTACCATGACCTGATCAACAATCCTTCCTGCGAGCAGATCGGTTAAGACCCCTTCAAGACCCCGGCCCACCTCAATCCGAATTTTCCGGTCCTGTTTTACGGCCAGGAGTAACACGCCGTTATCCTTGCCTTTTTGCCCTATTTTCCATTTATCGACAGTCCGGATACTGAAATCCTCCAGGGGGTCACCCTCCAGGGAATCAATAGTAAGGATCGCTACCTGCGTGGAATCGGTAAGGTCAAAGGATTGCAAGGCCCTTTCCAGGGATGCCTTGGTCAAAGGCGAAATCATATTGGCATAATCGTTGACATAACCATGGTAGTTGGGAATGTCGCGGGAAAAAGCCGCCGAAACCCATACCAAAATAGCCAGCAGACAAAGTAAGAGGGTCTTCCCCGAAAATGAAACTCTTGTGGTTTCCATTATTAAAACTTTACGGCCGGGGCCTTTTCTGCCCCGACCTCTGCCTTAAAGGGTTCCCTTCTGGGTAGATGGAGTAGCAGGCTGTTGGTCAGATTGTTTGGAAAGGTTCTGATGGAGGTGTTAAAGATCTTCACCGCCTCATTGTACCTGACCCTAGCCACATTGATACGATTTTCCGTGCCCTCCAGTTGGTGCTGCAGATCCAGAAAATTCTGATTGGCCTTGAGGTCCGGATAACGTTCCACGACGACCAAAAGCCGGGAAAGGGCGGACCCAAGATCGGCCTGGGCGCTCTGGAATTGGGAAAAGGCCTCTGGATTATTCATCAGGTCTTTGCCGGGAGGCAACTTTCCAACCTTGGCCCGTGCCTCGGCAACGGCGGTCAATGTCTCTTTTTCATGAGCGGCATAGGCCTTGACTGTCTCCACCAGATTAGGGATCAGATCGGCACGACGCTGATAGGAGGCCTCGACATCGGCCCAGGCAGCAATAACCGCCTCATCGTTTTTCTGGATGGTGTTGTATCCACAGCCAGTCAACCCAACCCCAAGCAGCAGCATAAAAAAAATAAATCTCTTCATTCCATTTCCTCCTTAGTCCTTATTTATTATCATAGTACAAGGCTCGTCCATGTCAACCTGGATATCTGTATATTTCAGGCAATGGGCCTTCTGAAAGTAATTTCTTACTCCTATCACCACTTTGATTGACAACGCGAGAACGTCCGGCATAGAATTATAATCATGTCCTCACTCTACCTGAATTATTTTGGTCTGGCGTCGTCGCCTTTTTCCATAACCCCTGATCCGAGTTTTTTCTTTGAAGGGAAGGATCGCGGCCTATTTATAGCCGGATTGTTGCATGCGACCCTGCAAGCTGAGGGTATTGTGGTCGTGATCGGCGAGGTGGGGAGTGGAAAAACCTTGATGAGCCGTATCCTGCTCACGCGCCTGCCCAGTCACGTAGATACTGTTTATCTTCCCAATCCTGCTTTTTCGCGGGACGAAATTATTGATGTCATCGCCAGAGACCTTGGAATCGATGGGGTAGTGCCCAATCATGGCGTACGCCTGGAAGTACTCCAGCAGGAACTCATCAAACGTCACTCGCAGGGCAGGCAGGTTGTAGTATTGATAGATGAGGCGCACGCTATGCCAACGGATTCCATCGAGGAGGTCAGACGACTATCCAACCTGGAAACCGACAACCGCAAGCTTGTCCAGATCGTTCTTTTCGGCCAACCGGAACTTGATACCCTGTTGGAGGCTTCCCATCTGCGGCAGGTGCGTGACCGGGTGGTGTACCGGTTGGTTCTGCGCAATTTGTCAAAGGAGGACTCCCGCGCCTATCTGGACCACAGGCTCAGGGTGGCCGGATGGCGAGGCGGTCGCATGTTTACCTGGTTTGCCGAGCGCCTATTGCTTGCCGATGCAAAGGGACGGGCGCGACGTATCAACCTCCTCGCCGATAAGGCCTTGCTTGCCGCCTATGCCGACAATAAAAAACAAGTTCATGCCAAACAGTTGCGCCTTGCCATACAGGATGCCGGTTCAAATTTTGTCGCCTCCCGAAATGAACCAGGCAGGCATTGGGGAATGATTACGGCGTGGCTGGCAAGTATCGTTGTAACCGCCGCCTGCTCAATTTGGTTTACCTCCTTATCAAAGCATAATAATGACGTTAATGTTTCCTTCTTGTCCCTGGCGGTTTCTTCCGTCAATCAACCCTTAAGTCAAGAAGCATCTGCAGTAGCTGCTTTGCCTGAAACACCGGAGTTATCAAATGATTTTGCAGCAACGTCTCCCCCAGAGCAACCCAACGAAATCAAAGTCGCTCCGACATCCGCGTTGATGCTGAAAGACGAAATCAAGATGGAGGACGTTTCCATTAATGTGTCTATGCAAGAAAGTCTCGGCAAGCGTGTTGAACAAAGTCATGCCTATGCACTGCAACAATCTGCCCTCGGCAACTACACCATCCGACTCGCGACTCTCCAGCTTATCGATAAGGCAGCAGCATTTATCGCTAGTACCGAGAAAATACTTCCATCCGAGCAAATTTATGTACGTCATTTTTCTAATGATCAACGAACTAGATACATAATATACTTCGGCAGCTTTCCAACCCAAGATGATGCAAGGCTGGCTATTGCCGATCTGCCGGAAAGACTGCACAAAGACCAACCGACAATCCGAACTTGGAAGGTGATTTGCGATGCCCCTTGGTCTTTATGACAAAAAGCGGGTTTTAGGGACGTCACTATTTTATATAGTCGTCCTGTTGTGCCTGGTATTAAGCTCATGCACAAACCTCCCCAAAACGATGGAGACGTCCAACCAGCACATAACGTTGCCTGAAACAATCACCCCGACCGATGTCCCGCCTCTTGCGGAGGCCGCCCCTCTGCCGCCGCCCCCTACCTTGTCAAAGGCTGCAGAGCGTTACAGCATCGTGGTCAACAATGTCCTGGCGCAGGAAATTCTTTTTGCCCTCGCCCGTGACGCCAAACTCAACATTGAGATACATCCCAACATTTCGGGAACGGTGACAATGAACCTAATTGACCAAACCCTCCCCGAAATTCTTGATGCCATAGGCAGGCAGATAGACATGCGTTACGAATTGAATGGGCGTAACCTTGCAATCATGCCCGACAGTCCCTATCTCAAGAACTACCAGATCGAGTATCCCAATGTGATGCGCAATTCCCAAAACAGCATCAGCACATCCACCAGCGTTGCCGCTATCGGACAGGGCGGCAGCAGCAGCGGCGGTGGTAGCGGCGGAAATGCCTCCAACTCCAGCATTGAAAACGTATCCAACAATCACTTTTGGGAAACGTTAATAGAGAACATCAAGGACTTGTTGCGGGAAACCGATAAAACCATGCCTGAAGGTGTAAGCGAGGCAGCGCCCCAGCCGGTTGTTCAACCGCAAGCCACGCCGCAAACCACGCCACAACCCGGCACGACCTCCACCAGCGCAACGGCAACAAACTTACTAAACGCGGTGTCTGCTTTACCCGCTCAGATTCAAAGTCAGGATACCACGATGACCCGTAGAGTGACCTATCGCGAAGCCGCTTCGGTAATTGCCAACCCGGAGACAGGCGTCATCAGTGTACGCGCCACAACCCGCCAACATACGAGTGTGCGGGAATTCCTCGACAAGGTGATGGTCAGTGCCCGCCGGCAGGTGCTCATTGAAGCGACCATCGTCGAGGTGGCTCTCTCTGATCAATACCAGCAGGGGATAGACTGGTCGATATTGCACAACACGTCGGGATTAAGCTTCACTCAAGTCACTCCCGCCGGAGCAATCCCAGGCACCATGGGAACGATCGGTTACCTCGACCTCGGGGCCCTGAGCGGCAGATTTGACCTTCGCGCCTCAATCAGATTGCTGGAAACCTTTGGCAAGTTGCATGTACTGTCCAGTCCCAAGCTATCGGTATTAAACAATCAGACCAGCTTGCTGAAGGTGGTGGATGAGGCGGTTTATTTCACTGTTGACGTGACAGCGGCAACGTATTCCGACGGTGTTTTGACATCACCAGCCACCTACACCACCAATGTAAATACCGTGCCAGTCGGTTTCCTGATGTATGTCACACCGCAAATCGGCGGCGACGCCGAAGTAACGCTCAACCTGAGGCCAACCATCAGCCGTATCATCAGTTATGCGAATGATCCGAATTCGGTGCTGGCTCAAAACAATATTGTAAATCTCATCCCGCAAATCCAGACCCGGGAGATGGAGTCTATTCTCCGGGTGCGCAATGGCGACATAGCCATACTGGGCGGCCTGATGCAAGACACTCGCGCCGGCGACACCAATCAGATACCCGGCATTGGCAGCATTGCCCGCATTGGAGAACTGTTCAAGGCCCGCAACGACAAAAACTCCAAATCCGAACTGGTGATTTTCCTGCGACCGGTAATTCTTGATCAGGAACGTCAGTATGATGTGTTGCGCCAGTTCAAGAACCCCATTGCCACCTCTGAGTGGCAACAAAATAACAACAATGCAAAGGCATTACCGTGAGCATCCTGTTTGATGCCTTAAAACGTGCCCAGGGGAGGGACGATGGGGTCACCCCCCCCCGACTCTCCCCCATCAGAGCCATTTGCAGCTATGCCGTCCGCCATCAACCCGGCAGAGTTTATCCAGGTGCAGGAAGACGGGGCAGCGGCTGCCCGAGCGATCTTTTCCGCTACATCACGATTGCGGCGAAATATCGTCCCTTTTGCAGTTGTAGGCATTGCCCTCCTGTTGGTTGGGGTCGGCGGGGCTTGGTGGTGGTTTTCCCAGCATTCCCAGTCCCAACTCATTCCCCAGCACCCTGCGCCAACTACGGCCCCGGTTACTATGACAACGGCAGCCCCGGGGCCCATACCCCAAGTTCCGCCGGCATCTCTTGTGCCTGCGGCTCCTGAAGTGGCAGCCGTTGAGCAGGCCTTGACAGAAACGATGTTGCCCGCCCAAGAAACAGCGGACAAAACGTCCTCGACCAAGGATGAACCTGCTGTTAAAAAGGCCAAACCAAAGACTGG
>Ga0316628_100004257_pt1 | contig 11187 bp, 12 predicted proteins | sample OWC_Aug_M2_C1_D5_FD_207648 | JGI IMG/M metagenome (GOLD analysis project Ga0316628, IMG submission 207648) | Wetland soil microbial communities from Old Woman Creek delta, Ohio, United States - OWC_Aug_M2_C1_D5_C | ecosystem: Environmental > Terrestrial > Soil > Wetlands | place: USA: Ohio... | reverse complement strand
GCCTCCCCATTCTCCGCAGAGACTCGGCCTATGGCCGGCGGTCCAGCCGGCCCGGGGACAGCGGCCAGGAACACTCCCGCCTCGGCCGGGCGGCCGGTCCGCCAAGCGCGGGCCGCAAGCCGGAGCCCCAGCCGTCTTTCCTCGGCCTCGACGAGGCCGGGATCGGCAAAGAGGATATAGGCGGCCGGCGGCAGCGCGGAAGCGCGGGCCAGCGTTCTCACGACGATCTCAAGGCCGATGCCGCCCGGGTCGCCGGGGGTCACCCCGATCCTGGGAAGCGTCATTTCCTGCCGGACGCGTCTCCCCCGGCCTCGGGGACTTCGCCCACCTTGTGGACGCAGCGGATGTTCGACTTGTAGATGAGAAGGTTCGGGGCGTTGTCGCGGTTGAGCTTGATACAGTTGCGGTCGTACCATTCGATGTACCCCTCGACGACCTCGCCGTCCGTGTAAACGACCGCCATGGGGGTCTTCTTGTTCATCTGCTTGAGATAGTAGTAGCTCTCAGCGAAGGTGTCGGTCGGAGGATGCATCCGCTTCCGGGCCGCATCCTTTTCCCGTTCCTTGTCCTGGCTCATTTTCTCTTTGATCTCTGAGAGATTGGGCCGGATCAGCTTTCTGTTCATAGAAGCTTCTCCAAATGCTGGCTTGGGTTGGTTCAGATACCCTTTGGCCCGAGGATAGCACAGGGACGGCCCCAATGCAAGATGGTCGTCTCGTCCCCGCCGTTTCAGTCGAGCCCCGTGGCGTACTCGGAGAGCTTGATGTTCTTCGACTTCAGGTTCGTCCCCATCGACTTGTCCAGGGCCGCGAGGGAAACGTTATAGGAGATGATGGCATTGAGCTCGGCGATCCTGGCGTTGGCCAGGTCCCTCTGGTAGGAGAGGACCATGTAGTTGGTGCTCATCCCGACCCGCCGCTTCTCCTCCTCCGCCGCGAGCTTCTGTTCGGCCAGCTCCCGGGCCGTCGTATAGGCGAGGATCCTCTTGTAGTTCGCCTCGACAGAACGGACAGCATTCTTGATCTCGAGATAGACCTGCTCCTTCTGGTTCTCCAGCTCGAGCATGGCCTGCCGCATGCTCAGCTTGGCCTGGGCCAGGTTGGCCTTGGAGAATATGTTCGCCAGAGGGAGGCTCAGCGTCAGCCCCAGGTTCCAGTTGGGATACTTGAAGCGGGTCGTCTGCTTCAGCGCCTCGCTCATGCCGCCGTAGACCGTCAATTCGGGAATGACCTCGCCGTAGATCGGGTCATCGTTGGTGTAGAAGAGGCGGGTTCCGTCGACGCCCGGCGCATAGAGGGAAGCCGAGAGGCTGAGGTCGGGCAAGTTCTGGTTCTTGGCGTAACTGAGGTTCAGCTTTTCGGCCTCGATCCCGATCCGGGAGATCTCGAGGTCGGGCCTGTTGGCGATGGCCTCGACCAAAGCTTCCTCCAGGTTGACCTCTTTGGCGACGTAGGTCGGCTTGTCTTTGGGCACGATCGCCGTGACGTTCTTCTCCTCGTCCCCGGTGATGTTGAGCAGGAGCTTCAGCTGGTCCTCGTTGCTCTTGATCTGGGTCTCCGCCTGGATGAGGTCCGCCTCCCGGGTGGCCACTTCGGCCCGGGCGCTCAGGACCTCCATAGGGGCCAGGGTGCCGACCTCGACCGAGCGCTGGTTCTTCTCGAGGAGGTCCCGGGCCAACTGCAGGGACTGGCGCCGCACTTCGAGGTTCTCGATGCTGTAGACCAGGTTCCAGTACGCGCTCTCGACGTTGTAGACGGTGTCCGCCAGGGTTTGCTTGAGGCTCTCCTCGGAGACCCCCAGGTTGTTCATGGCCACCAGGATCTCCCGGCGGCTCATCTTGAAGCCGAAGTTCTTGAGCAGGGGCTGGGTCAAATTGAACCTCAGCGTCGTTCCGTAGAGCGGGTTGATCGTCTGCCCGGTCCGGTTCGTCTTCGTCCGATATCCCGTGAAGTCGAGGCTGAACGTCCCCCCGGTCGGCAGCGTCTGGCTGGCGTTGAGGAACGTGTAGTTCTGACTCTTGTTGATCGTGCTCTCGGCCTGCGCGTCGAGATAGGAGACCGAGACGCTCTCTGTGTTCTGGGACCGGGCGCTCAGGCTCAAGGTCGGGATGTATTTTTCTTGGGCCTGGTTGACGCCCTCGGCCGAGATCTCGGGGCCGAGGATCTGGATGGCGACGCCCAGATTGTCCTTCAGCGCTTTAGCGATGCACTCGTCGAGCGACAACGACAGCGTACCCTTGGCCTCCTGCCCGGATCCGCGGGCCGCCAGGGCGAAGGCCAGGACCAGCAGCGGGAAAAGCGTCTTCGTTCTCATGTTCGCTCTCCTTATCGTCAGCCGCCGGCCCGCGACGCGGGCCGCCGGCTTTTATTCGTACCTTAGGGCTTCGATGGGGTCGAGGCGTGACGCCTTCCTGGCTGGATAGAAGCCGAAGAAGATGCCGATCGCCGCGGCGAAGAAAAAGGCCAGCAGGACGGACTCCAGGGACACGACGGTGTTGAAGGAGGAGAACATCTTGATCTTCTTGATGAGCTTGGAGGCGCCGATGCCGAAGCCGATGCCGATGAGCCCGCCCATCAGGCTGAGCACGATGGCCTCCGTCAGGAACTGGAGCAGGATGTCCCGCTCGCGGGCGCCCACGGCCATGCGCAGCCCGATCTCCCGGATCCTCTCCGTCACCGAGACGAGCATGATGTTCATGATGCCGATCCCGCCGACGAGCAGTGAGATCGAGGCGATGCTGCCGAGCAGCACGGTCATCATCTGCGTGGCCTCGGCGGCCGTCTCGGCGATCTCAGACATGTTCCGTACGGTGAAGTCGTCCTCCGCGCCGGGGGCGATGCGGTGCCTGACGCGGAGGAGCTCCTCGACCTGGGACTGGGCCTGGGCCATCAGCGCGGAGGAGGCGGACCGGATGTCGATGGACTGGATGTAGTCGATGCCCTGCAGGCGGCGCATGGCTGTCGTATAGGGGATGGTGATCATGTCGTCGCGGCTGCCGAACCCGCCCGACTCGCCCCGCTTCTTCAGGACGCCCAGGACCTTGAACGGGATCTTCTTGATCCGGATGACCTTGCCGATCGCGTCCTCGTCCTCGAAGAGGTTCGTCTTGACATCGTAGCCGAGGACGCAGACTTTGGCCGCCGACTTGACCATGTTGTCGTCGAAATAGGCGCCGAATTCGACGTCCCAGTTGCGGACCTCCGGGTAGCGGGCCCCCGTGCCCGCGATGGAGGTGTTCCAGTTCTTGTTGCCGTAGACGGTCTGGGCCCGGGCGCTGACCGAGGGAGAGACGTACATGACGGCGTCGCACTCCTGCTCGATGGCCAGGGCGTCGTCCTCCTTGAGCGTGGTGAAGCTGCCCCACCCGCCGTGGACGCCCCGCTGACTCTGGCTGCCCGGCGTGACGAAGAGGAGGTTTGTCCCCATGGAAGCGAAGCGGCTTTCGATGCCGCGCTTGGCTCCCTCGCCGATGCTGACCATGGCGATCACGGCGCCGACGCCGATGATGATCCCCAGGGCCGTGAGGAACGATCTCATCTTATTCCTGGCCAGGGCCCGAAAGGCCACCCGGCATGTCTTCGCGCCGTGCATGAGGGCTCGTTTAACCATGGGAAATTCTCCTTTGCCAGCCCGCCCCCCGGGTCAGGCCCGCTCCTCCCGGACGATAAGACCGTCCTTGAGATAGATCCGCCTCGCGGCCCAGGCGGCGATGTCCGGTTCGTGGGTGACCATGACCAGGGTGATGCCCTTCTCTTCGTTGAGGGACTTGAAGATGTTCATGACCTCTGAGCTTGTCGTGCTGTCGAGGTTGCCCGTCGGCTCGTCGGCCAGGATCAGGGTCGGGTTGTTGAGCAGGGCCCGGGCGATGGCCACCCTCTGCTGCTCGCCGCCCGAAAGCTGGTTCGTCTTGTGAAGGGCCCGGTCCTTGAGCCCGACGGCGGAGAGAGCGGCCAGGGCCCGCTCGGTCATGTCCTTGCCGTTCGAGGTCGAGTAGAGAAGAGGCAGCTCCGTGTTCTCCAGGGCTGTCGTCCGGGGGAGCAGGTTGAAACTTTGGAAGACGAAGCCGATCTTCTCGTTCCGGATGCGGGCCAGCTTGTTCTTGTCGAACGCGGAGACCTCCTCCCCGGCGAGGATGTAATCGCCCGACGTGGGTCTGTCGAGGCAGCCGAGGATGTTCATCAAGGTCGACTTGCCCGATCCCGATGGGCCCATGACGGCCAGGAAGTCCCCGCCCTCTATGGCGTAGGAGATGCCCCGCAGGGCCCGGACCTCTGTCTCTCCAACCTGGTAGGTTTTGACCAGGTTCTGCAATTCGATGATATTTCCCGGCATGGTCGTTATCCTTGGGGTGCGGCGCCTACCGTCGGCCGGGCGGCGGTCCGCCCATGAACATCATGCCGCCCATAGGGGTTCGATTTGAGGACGCGGTCGAGTTCGGCGTCTGCGTCCCGGTGATGATGACGTCACCTTCCTTGAGCTCGCCGCGGACGATCTCCGAGTAGGTCGTGTCCGCGACTCCCGTTCGCACGAAGGCCATGCTCAGCTTGCCGTCCTTGCCCATGAGGAAGACGCGCGGGATCTGCTGACGGGTCCGTGTGGGCTGGCTTCCGCCCGCCCCCGTCCCGCCGCCCTGGCCGGTCACCGTCGTCGGGCTGCCCAGCCCTCCGGTCTGTCCGCCATTCTGGCCCCCCTGGGGCCCCTCGCCCGGCGGCCCGCCTTGGGCCTGGCGCTGGGCCGTCATCCGGTCCCGCGTTTCCTTCATCATTTTTTCGAGCTCTTCCGGGCTCAGGTTCGGGGTGAAGCGGAGGGCCGCGTTGGATACCCGCAGGACGTCCTTAGCCTCGCCGACGATGATGGACACGGTCGCCGTCATGCCCGGGAGGAGCTTTTTTCCGGGATTCTCGACGTTGACGATGGTCGTGTAGGTAACGACGTTCTGGACGGTCTCGGGAGAAAACCGGACCTGCTGAACGAAGCCGTTGAAGGTCTCGTTCGGATAGGCCTCGACGGTGAAGCGGACCTTCTGGCCCTCTTTGACCTTGCCGATGTCGGATTCGTCGACGCTGCATTCGACCTTCATCTTGGTCAGGTCCGTGGCCACCTGGAAGAGGACCGGGGCCTGATAGCTCGACTGGAGGGTCTGGCCAATGTTGACCTTCCGGGTGATGACGACGCCGTCGACGGGCGCCTTGATGACGGCATAGCCCAAGTCGACCTTGCTCAGGTCGAGCGTGCTCTTGGCCTGGGCCAGGCTGGCTTCCGCGGAAACCAGGTCGCTCTTGGCGTTGAGGTAATTCGCCTCGGCGGCGTCCATCTCCTCGATCGAGATGAGGTCCTTGGCAAAGAGAGACTTGGCCCGTTCGTAGGCCTTCTCGGCAGTCTGCAGACTGACCTTGGACCGTTCGAGCGAGGCGACGCGGCTCTTGTAGTTCGCTTCGTTCTGCTGGATCTTCATCTTCAGCGGTTCCTGGTCGAGCTCGGCCACGACTTGGCCCTTGGTGACGATCGAGTTGAAGTCGGCGTAGAGCCTTTCAATCCTGCCCGAGACCTGGGCCCCGACGTCGACGGTTTCGATAGGGTTCAGCGTCCCCGAGGTGACCACAAGGGCCTCGATGTCGCCGCGGCCAAGGACCTCCGTTTTATATTTGACATCCCCGTTCTTCCCGTTGCGAAAGACGGTCAGGCCGAGGATGGCCCCGGCCGCGACGACCAGGGCGACGATGATCCATATGACCTTCTTCTTCATGCCGTGTCTCCTTTATCTCTCGCGGCCCGGGGAAGGTGTGTCCTGCTCCTGCCGGTCGCGCGCTTTGTCCCGGCCGCCATCGGATCGATCCTAATCGAGTTTCCGCCGCTCTTCATGTCGGCGGATCATCTCTTCCATCTTCTTCTTCTGTTCGGAGGTGAAGACCGCGTCGAGCTCGTCCTTGAACGTCTTGCGGACCTCCCTGAGCCTGGCCAGGCCCTCGGTCCGGTAAGCTTTCATCCGCTCTTCGTTCTTCTTGAAGATCTCGCGGATCTTTTCCTGCTGGTCCTGCGAGAGACCGAGCTCCTTGGCCCAGGCGTCGAGCGAGGGAACATGCTGCCGGTCCGAGGGGAGCCGCCGGTGCTGTTTGTGGACGACGTACCGCTCGCCCAGGACCCCGGCCGCGACGCCGAGGCCGAAGACGAGGAGGAGCGTCAGGGCGACCAGGATCTTATATTTCGTTTTCATGGCGTCGGCCTCCTCACGGGCGTTCTCTCCTCGAGCGAGTCGAAGATGAGCATCATGTTGCTCGTTTCCGCCTTGTCCGCCGAAAAGATCTGGCTCGACTCGGTGAGCGGGTCGATGTTCTCGAGAAGCAATGCTTCCGAGCGGGTCATTTCGCGGCTCCTGGGCGTGAAGAGAAGGGCCGCCCCGGCCAGGACGACGATGGCCAGGAAGACCGGGATGGCGCGCAGGCTCCATCTCTCCCAGAAGACCAGGGGCACGATCTCCCGTTCTTCGCGCAGCCGTGGCTCGAGACGCTCCCAGAAGCGGGGGAGAGGGGACGCGCCGCGGTCGTCCCGCAGGAGGGTCAGCATGGACCGGTACTCCGTCGCCGCCTTCCGGCAGGCCGGACAGGCCTCGAGGTGTTCGCCGAGGAGATCCCGCTCGTGTCCGTCGAGACGTCCGTCGAGGGACCTCAGGAGCCATTTCTCGGTCTTTTTACAGTTCATATGCCCCTCCTTGCCCGGCGATAAAAGGAGCCAGCTTGCCGCGGAGCATCCGCCGCGCCCGGAAGAGCCTGGAGTCGACGGTCCCCGGCGACAGCCGGAGGACACGAGAGATGTCCTCGTAGGCCAGCCCCTGGATATCCCTGAGTGTCAGGATGACCCGGTACTTCTCCGGCAGGCCCTGGACGGTTCTCTGGACGAGCGCCCGGCGGGCCTCCGTATCCCGCTCCCGCTCGGCTTTTGCCGTCTGCTCCTTGTCCGAGAAGGAGATCTCGCTGACGTCGTCCAGCGCGACCTCCTTGGCCCGGCCCTTCTTCCGGAGGAAGTCCTTGATATGGTTGATGGAAATCCGATACAGCCATGTCCCGAATTCCGACCTGCCGTGGAACCGGGGCAGGGCGAGATAGGCCTTCAGGAAGACCTCCTGGGCCAAGTCGTCCGCCGCCTCCCGGTTCCGGGTGAAGCTCAAAGCCATCCTGAACACCTTGGACTGGTATTTCGTGACCAGCTCTTCGAATGCCGCCGGGCTTCCTTGCTGAGCCAGCCGAGCCAGCTGTTTCTCTTCCATACGGATATGCTCACTTGTCCTCCGCACCTTTTTAGACGGTGGGAGGGGGGTAATCTTCCCGGGCCCGGGTCTACTCCACTAACTCCACATGCGGGCTCGCGGTTCTAACAAGGGGCAGAACGACCTCTCTCATTATACAGGAAACGATCCCCTTTGGGCGCCGCCGGCGATCTTTTTATCTTATGGTCATATGGCGGGCGAAGCCGGGACATGCATCCGGCTCCCTATCGTGAAGAAGCACCGGGATGAAGAACAAGCTCAGTCCGGGATGCGGAGGAGGGCGACGGCGTAGCAGGCGATGGCCCGCTTCTCGCCGACAGGCCCCAGCCCTTCGTTGGTCTTGGCCTTGATGCCCAGAGAAGCCGCCGGGATCCCCAGGATGGGCGAAAGGACGGCCTTCATGGCCGGGATGTGCGGGCTCATTTTCGGCTCCTCGGCCACGACGACCGAGTCGACGTTGACGATCTCCGCGCCTCGCGCCCGGACGATGGCGACGACCGCCTCGAGGAGGCCCGTGCTCCTGGCGCCACCGTAGCGCGGGTCCGTGTCGGGAAAATGAGCCCCGATGTCGCCCTCGCCGAGAGCGCCGAGCAGGGCGTCGATGACGGCGTGGACGAGGGCGTCGCCGTCGGAGTGGCCGAGAAGGCCTGCGGCGAAGGGAACCTCGGTCCCCCCGAGGACGAGCCTGCGCCCGGCTTCCAGACGGTGGATGTCGTAGCCGAAGCCGATCTTATGCATCGAGAAGCGCCTCCGCGATATATACATCGATGGGGGTCGTGATCTTGATGTTCCGGGGGTCGCCCGGGACCGCGGCCACGGGGATCCCTATGCGCTCGGCCAGGGCCGCCTCGTCGGTCCCATAGAACCGATCCCGCCGGGCCGCCTCCATGGCTTTTTTCAGGACGTCGTAACGGAACGCCTGGGGGGTTTGCGCCCGCCCGAGGAAGGTCCTGTCGACCGTCCCCGCGATACGCCCCTCGCGGACTTCTTTGATCGTTTCCTCCAGGGGCAGGACCGGCACGGCCGCCCCGCCCGCCCGGGCCGCGGTGATGACCCGGCTGATCAAGTCCGCTCCGACCAGGGGCCGGGCCCCGTCATGGACCAGGACGAGCTCCGGCGCCGCACCGGCGAGGAGGCGGAACCCCTGCCAGACTGAGTCCTGACGTCGCTCGCCGCCGCGCACAATCTCGACGATCTTGGCGTACCGTATCCGGTAGTGCTTGAGGTCCTGTTCGTCGGGAAGAACCAGCACGACCGCGTCCACCTCGGAGTGCGCCTCGAACCTCTCGAGCGTCCATTCGAGCACGGGTTTGCCCCGAAGATAGGCGAATTGCTTCCTCTCGCCGAAGCGCTTGCCGGCCCCCGCGGCGACGATGATGGCCGACGTCCGGGTCATTTCGTCTCCTCGGTGAACCGGCCGAAGATCATCTTCCCGACCGTCGTCTGGAGGACCGAAGTGACGGTGATGTCGATCGTCTGACCGATCATCCGCCGCGAGTTGTCGACGACGACCATGGTCCCGTCCTCGAGGTAGGCCACGCCTTGGTCTTTTTCCTTGCCCTCTTTCAGGATGAAGACGCTCATGGCTTCGCCGGGCAGGGCGACCGGCCGGAGGGAGTTGACGAGCTCGTTGATGCTGAGGACTTTTATGCCGTGGATGCAGGCAACCTTGTTCAGATTGAAATCGTTCGTGACGATCTTGCCGGCCATCGATTTGGCGCACTCTATGATCTTGGAATCGACGTCGCGGGCCTCGGGGAAGTCCAGGTCCGAGAGGACAACCGCCACCTGTGAGGACTTCTGGAGATGGTCGAGGACCTCGAGGCCGCGGCGGCCCCTCTGCCGCTTCAGCGTGTCCGGCGAGTCGGCAATGGACTGGAGTTCCTTGAGGACGAATTTCGGGACGACGAGCGTGCCTTCGACGAAGCCAGTGTCACAGAGGTCGGCGACGCGGCCGTCGATGACGACGCTCGTGTCCAGGATCTTGAAGCTGCGCCCGGCCCGCTTTTCCTTGAACAGGGTGGCGAGATGGGCCGGCTCGAGCCACTCTGGCTTCTTCGTCCCGATGATGAGCCCGATGTAGGGCATGATGACCAGGAAAAAGATGCGGATGAAGGTGGCCATCTCCGTCGTTCGGACGACCGACATGTAGATCGCGCCGAACAGCCAGCCGACGAGGAGCCCGGCAATGAGGCCCAGGCCGGCGCTCCAGAGGACCCGGAAGGGAACCCTGCGGATGCGGGTCTCCAGGTACATCATCACGGCAGCCGCGGCGAAGGCCACCCCGGCGCCGGAGGCCCCTTCGAGCTTGAACGGCGGGTAGAAATAGCCGCCCGCCGTGACGAGGCCGATGACGAAGATGCGGAAGATCCAGATGCCCATCGGTTCGTTCCTTATCTATAATGAGATTATCAGAAAACGCGTTGCAGGGCCTCGCGGACGGTCTTCGCCCCCAGGCATTCGATCTCCGGCAGGTCCTTCCTGTCCAAGCCGGAGAGGTTCCCGGCCGGGAGGAGGACGGTCCCGAAGCCCAGGGCCTGGGCTTCCTTGATCCGGACGAGGGGCTGGCTGACCGAGCGGATTTCGCCGCTCAGCCCGACCTCGCCGAAAAAGGCCATGTCCTGCGGCAGGGGAATGTTCTTGAGCGAGGAGACGACGGCCATGACGACGCCGAGGTCGACCGCGGGCTCTTCGATCGACATGCCCCCGGCCACGTTGAGGTAGATGTCTTCCCCGGCGAAGCTGTAGCCGGCTTTCTTCTCGACCAGGGCGAGGAGCATGGCCGCCCGGTAATGGTCGAGGCCGATGGTCATGCGCCGGGGATTGCCCGCGAAGAGCGTCGACGAGACAAGGGCCTGGATCTCGGCTAGGAGCGGCCGCGTTCCCTTGACCGTGCAGACAACCGCGCTGCCGGCCTCCTCGCGGGGCCGCTCGCGGAGGAAGAACGCCGACGGATTGAGGATGGGCTGGAGCCCGGCGGCCGTCATCTCGAAGACGGCCAGCTCCGAAACGGGCCCGAAGCGGTTCTTCATGGCCCGGAGGACGCGCTGGCTGTGATCCCTCTCCCCTTCGAAGAGGAGGACGACGTCGACGATGTGCTCGAGCGACTTCGGCCCGGCAAGGGTCCCGTCCTTGGTAATATGTCCGACCAGGAAGGTCGGGATCTGCCGGCTCTTGGCAAAACGGAATATCTGGTTGGCCGCCTCCCGGACCTGACTGATCGTCCCCGGCCCGGAGGTCATCTTGGCCGAGTAGACGGTCTGGATCGAATCGACGACGAGGATCTTGGGCTCGAGCCGCTCGGCCTGGGCCAGGATGCGCTCGAGGTTGGTCTCGGCCAGGAGGAAGAGCTTGCCGTCGCGGACGCCCAGCCGGTCCCCGCGGAGCTTGATCTGTTCCAGCGATTCCTCGCCCGAAATATAGAGAACCGCGGCGTCGCCCGCGGCCATGTCCCGGGCCACCTGCAGGAGGAGCGTCGATTTCCCGATGCCGGGCTCGCCGCCGACGAGGACCAGGGAGCCGGCGACGAGCCCGCCGCCGAGGACCTTATTGAGATCTTCGATCCCGACGGTGATCCTCCGGCGGGGGATGTCCCGGATGTCCTTGTAGAGGACGGGCTCGGTCGGCGCGATGCTGAAGCCGCCGGACGGGATCTCCTCCTCGATCTCCTCGACCAGGGTGTTCCACTCGCCGCAGGCGTAACAGCGGCCCATCCATTTCGGCGACCGCGAGCCGCAGTTCTGACAAATAAAAACCGTTTTGTCTTTCATTCCCGCGGCTTCGCTCAGTACTCCGGGGCGAACTGTTCCATGTCGGCGAACCGGGCGTATTCACGGATGAAGGCCAGCTGGAGGTTGCCGATCGGACCGTTCCTCTGCTTGGCGATGCTGACCTCGGCCACCCCCTTTAGCGTCTCATCGTCG
>Ga0316628_100004256_pt1 | contig 11187 bp, 3 predicted proteins | sample OWC_Aug_M2_C1_D5_FD_207648 | JGI IMG/M metagenome (GOLD analysis project Ga0316628, IMG submission 207648) | Wetland soil microbial communities from Old Woman Creek delta, Ohio, United States - OWC_Aug_M2_C1_D5_C | ecosystem: Environmental > Terrestrial > Soil > Wetlands | place: USA: Ohio... | reverse complement strand
GCGGATCTGCGGTCTCACCATTCGGTGCGGATCGACCGGAGCCGGCAGGCCGGGCGACGGCAGCGGTCATCCTCCGTCGTTGTCGCCGCTCCGTTCCGGCGTCGGCCTCTCCGCCGCTTGGTGCAGCATGGCGCGGAGGGCGGCGGCTGCGTCGACGTACTCCACGCGCTCGATGGTCAGCGCGTGCAGGCGAAACACCGTGACCTTGCCCTTCTCGGAAGGAAAGTCCGCCGTCATCTGTCCCTCACGGTCGAGCAGGATCCGGTAGGCGCGCTTGCGCAGCGCCGGCAACGCGAACAGCTTGGTGATCAGGCTCGGCATCCCCGAGATGTCCGACACGACCACCGCATGGGCCGTGCCCAGTACCGCCGGATCGTTTTCCAGCGCCTCGTTGACGACCTTGGCGGCGGTCATGTCGCGGCTGAAGAGGACGTAGCGGGTATCAGCGCTCAGCGCGCCTTCCGTGTCGTGCTGGTCGCTCAACGTGAGCGCCGGCATGCGCATGCCCGCCTCCAGGGATGCGGCCGCGCCGAGGGCGGCGGAGCTCAGCAGCACGACGGGGACGACGATGGCTGCGACGCGCATGGCGGCGATCGTACCAGGAGCCCAGGGCGCGGCAAGCTCGAGCGAAAATTTTCCGTACCGCGATCCGGTCAGGCGGCATAGGACCGTGGCCTGCCCCTCGGCCGGTTGTCGAACTTCGCCGGTGGCGCAGGCTCGATGTGGCCTGCGGGTGGACATCTCTCGCGACCGACAGCATACTTCCCCTCGATAGAAGATCGCCATGAGCTGCGCGCGCTGTGGGAGAGCGAACCGAGCGGGTGCACGGTTCTGCGGTGGCTGCGGCACACCGCTGGCCCCGCGCTGCCCGGCGTGCGGAAACGAGAGCGAACTCGACGCGCAGTTCTGCGACGCCTGCGGCGCTTCGCTCGGTGCCCGCCCGGCCGGCGTGGCCGGCGAGGCCGAGGCGCGCAAGGTGGTCACGGTCGTCTTCGCCGACCTGATCGGGTCGACCTCGCTGCACGAACGCCTGGATGCAGAGTCGGCGCGCCGCCTGATGGATCGCTACTATTGGACCCTGCAGAGCGCGGTCGAGGTCCATGGCGGTACCGTCGCGAAGCTGCTCGGGGACGGCGTTCTTGCCGCCTTCGGCGTGCCCCGTGTCGCCGAGGACGATGCCATTCGCGCCGTCCGCGCTGCGGTGGCGATCGTGGAAAAGGTGTCGGGTCTCAGTTCTCAGGTGTCAGCCCCTGACACCGAGCCCCTGACACCCGACACCCGTCTCTCGGTCCGTGTCGGGGTGAACACCGGCGAGGTCGTCGTCAGCGCCGACAACACCGACGTCGTCGGCGACCCGGTCAACGTCGCCGCGCGCCTGCAGCAGGAGGCGCACGATAGCGAGGTGCTGATCGGCGAGTCGACGCGCCGCCTGGTGAGCGAGCTGGTGACGCTGGCGCCCTATGGCGCGCTCACCTTGAAGGGTCGGTCGGAAACCGTGGCCGCCTACCGCGTCGTCTCGCTCGAGCGGCCGGCGGGAGCGGGCGCGACCGCGTTCGTCGGCCGCGAAGGCGAGCTGCGGCGCATCCGGGCGGTCTACGATGCCGCCGGAGCGGCGCCCGCCGCCCGGCTCGTCGTCGTCCTCGGTTCGCCGGGTCTCGGCAAGTCGCGCTTGCTCGACGAGTTCTCGCGCCGGCTCGGCGACGCAGCAACGGTGCTGACCACTCGCTGCGACCCGGCGGGTGGCGCCACCTTCGCGCCGATGGCCAGGGCAATGCGTGCGCTGCTGCGTCTCGACGACGGCGTCGCCGGCGCCAGCCTGCGCGCGGCCATCGACGCCGTGGTGCCCGGCGACGACTCGGAGCGCGGCCGCATCACGCACGGCATCGCCGGCCTGCTCGCGGGAAGCCCGGCCTCTCCTGAGGAAACCTTTTTCGTCGTCCGACGTTTCCTCGCGGCGCTGGCGACGACGCGACCGGTGCTGCTCGCGATCGACGACCTGCAGTGGGCCGAGCCCTTGCTGCTCGATCTCGTGGAGCACCTGGTGGAATGGGGGAGCGGCGTGCGGTTGGTCGTCCTCGTGGCCGCCCGGCCCGAGCTGCGCGACGTTCGCTCTTCGCTGACGGCCGCCGGCGGCGTGGTGGCCGAGGTCGTCACCCTCGCGGGGCTCGACGCCGGCGCGGCGACACGGCTGGCGGCGAACGTGATCGGCGCCGACGCGCTGCCGGCAGCGGTGGCCGGACGCGTGCTGGCCGCGAGCGAGGGCAACCCGCTCTTCGTCGGCGAGCTGGTGCGCATGCTCGTCAACGACGGCGTCCTCGAGCGAGCAGGTGACCGCTGGACCACCAGCGTTGCGCTTGCCGATCTCGAGATGCCGCCCACCATCCACGCGCTGCTCGCCGCCCGCATCGAGCGACTCCAACCCGAGGATCGCATGGTGCTCGAACGGGCGGCCGTGGTCGGGCGGCAGTTCTCACGCAGCGCCATCGCTCATCTGCTGCCGGGCGGCGCGCCGGCAGACCTCGACGCACGGCTGGATTCCTTGCGACGGAGCGAGCTGATCGAGAGCGATGCCGCGTGGTTCGTGGGCGAGCCGGCGCTGCGCTTCCATCACGCGCTGATCCGCGACGCCGCCTACCGGCGGTTGTTGAAGGGCACGCGCGCCGAGCTACACGGCCGGCTCGCCGACTGGATCGAAGCCCGAGTCGGCGACGCCGTCGAGCACGACGAGATGATCGGCTGGCACCTCGAGCAGGCGCACCAGCACCTGCGCGAGCTGAGACCGTTGGACGCACGGGGGCGGTCCCTGGGAGAGCGCGCCGCCCGCTATCTCGCGGCGGCCGGCCGGCGGGCGCTGGTGCGCGATGACGTGTCCGTCGCGGCCGGCTTGCTCGGACGGGCGATCGAGCGGCTCGATCGCGAAGACCCGACACGCGCCGACCTGGCCCTCGACTGGTGCGAGACGCTGTTGGCCGCGGGCGACGTGACGCAGGCCAAAACGGCGATCGACGAGCTCGGCAGCCTCTTCGGCGCCAGCGCGCCCTCCGGGTCCCTCCCTTTGCCAAGGGCAGATCAGGAGGGATCTTCGCAGGAATCATCCAAACCGATCCCCCTCAATCCCCCTGCTTTACAGGGGGAAGGTCGAAGCCGCCGGGGTCGCCTCCGTGCCTGGCACACCTGCTTCACCGGCCAGTTGGCCGTGCTCACCGATCCGCAAGCGCTACGGGCGACGATCGATGCCGTGGCCGGCGCGGCGAGCGAGCTGGCGGCGGCCGGCGACGCGTCCGGCGAAGCGCAGGCTCACTGGGTGCACGCGCTGGCGCTCGTCCGCCTCGGGCAGGTCGGCGCCTGCGAGGCGGCCCTCGACCGCGCGCTGGCCGCGTCCCGGCGCGCCGGCGACCGGCGCCGCGCCAACGCGGTGCTCGCCGGAGCGCCCCTGGCGGCTCTGTGGGGCCCGAGTCCGGTCACGCGCGCCAGCGGCCGCTGCCTCGACGTCGTGCGCGTTCTGCGTATCACCCAGGGGGCGCCTGCGGTCGAAGCCGTCGCGCTGCGCTGCCAGGCCGTGCTGGAAGCGTTGCGCGGGCGCACCGACGCGGCACGGCGGATGATCGCCTCCTCCCGGCGCATGCTCGAGGAGCTGGGCATTACCCAGCAGCTCCTCGAGGCCGACGTGTTCGCCGGGCTCATCGAGCTGCTCGAAGGAGACGGCGCTGCCGCCGAGCGCTACCTGCGCGGCGCCTACGACGGGTTGCGAAACCACGGGCTGGGGATCGATGCGGCGCGGGTGGCGGCGCTCCTCGGGCGCGCCGCGCTGATGCAGGGGCGGTCCGCCGAGGCCGAGGCGCTCAGCCATGAGGGCGAAGCGCTCGCCGGTGACGATCTCAAAGCCAACATCGCCTGGCGCGGCGTCCGAGCGGAGGCTCTCGCCAGACGTGGCGAACACGCCGCTGCCGTGGCTCTCGCCCGCGCCGCCGTCGACATTGCCGCGGCGACGGATGCGCTACTCGACCACGCGGACGCACGCCTTGCTCTCGCCGCGGCGTTGCGCGCCGCGGGCCGGAACACCGAGGCCGACGCCGAGGAAGCGCGTGCGATCGAGCTCTGGGAGGCGAAAGGGGCCAAGTTGCTGGCCGAGCGCGTGCGGCCTGGAGCGCCGAGCATCTCTTCGCGAATTCATGACGCCTCGTCCTTCGGCCCTTCCCTCTCCGGGGGCGAGGAAGAGGAACGCACGGCCGCTTGGCAGCTTCGCCGCGTGCGGTCGAACGCGGCGACCGCGAACGTTGCGCGCCTCGACGCCGCCCTCGCCCGGCGCGATGCGGGCGTGTTGCCCTCGCTGTTCGCCGATGACCTGAACGTCGTGCACCATCCGACCGGTGCCACCTATGATCGGGAGGGTGCGCTCTTCTCCCTGCGCTCGCTGCTGGCCGCTTCGGACCTCGCGTACCGGCACGAGCCGCTGGCGACGCTGGGCGAGGCGCTCTTGCTGTGCCGGCTGTCGACGTCGTTCAGCGCCTTGCCGGGTGTCGACTTCGGCCCCTTCGGCGCGGTCGAGAAGGAGAGCTTCCTTCTCATCGAGGTGGACGCGAGCGGACGGCAACGCTGGGCCGAGTTCTTCGCCGCCGACCGGCTCGCCGATGCCGTAGCGCGCTTGCACCGACGCTACGCCGAGCTTCTGCCCGAGGGCCCCGCGCGCACCCGCGCCGAAGCCACCGCGTGCTCGGTCGCCGCGCTGCTGGGACCGCTCGACTTCGATCGCTATGCGGCGGCGATCGCCCCCGGCGTCGAGTTCGCCGACTACCGCCGGATCGGTTTCCCGCCGGCGCGCGGCGCCGGCGAGCTGCTGCGCAGCCTCCATACCCTGGTGGAGGCGGCCGAAGACCGCGTCACCCGCGTCGATGACATCCTGGCGCTGCACCCGGAGGCATTTCTCGTGCGCTGGACGACTTCGGGGACGCACCCGATCAGTCACGGTCCTTTCGAGGGGCAATTCCTGCGCCTGTGCATCTTCGGAGCCGACGGTCGCTTGACGCACGCGGAGCAGTTCGACGTCGATGCGAGCGACCAGGCGCTGGCGCGTTTCGACGAGCTGGCGAGTGCATCGACGACGAAGCCGATGATCGAGAACGCCGCGACGCGAACGGAGCAACGGGCGCGAGACGCATGGGTGGCGCAGGACTGGGAAGGCTATGCGGCCCTCTTCACGCCGAGCTACCGCAGTATAGACCGGCGCGCGATGGCGCAAATCGAGATCGGTCGCGAGCAGTTTCTCGAGGTCGTTCGCCCCTTCATCGTCTGGACGGAATCCCAACTCGAGAACGAGATCCTGGCCACCCGCGGCGATCGGCTGGCACTGCTGCGCATCCGGTTCGAGAGCGCCGAGGGATTGGTCGGTCCGAGCCACATCGAGTGGCTCGCGGTCATCGAGGTCGATGAGCGCGGCGCCCTCGTGCTCTCGGTCGGGTTCAATCCCGACGACCTCGATGGCGCCTACGCCGAGCTGGAGGATCGGTACGCGGCGGAGGCCGCCGATTCTCGTCGGGCCGCGCTGACACGGACGTTCACGCAAGCCTTCGCCGCGCGCGATTGGGACACGCTGGCCACGCTTCTCACTCCCGACTTGCTCGTGAACGACCACCGGCTGCTCGGCTGGGAGACGCTGCACGGGCCGGCGGCGTACATCCAGGCGCTCAAGCAGTTGGTCGAGCTTGCGCCGGACGTGCAGCTGCGCCTCGACCATCTCACGATGTCCGACCCGCGCTTTCTCTACGTCACCACGTGGGTGGGCACCCGCGAGGGAGGAGCTTTCGAGACACCCAGCGCGATCGTCTGCGAGCTCGATGCGATGGGCCGGATCTGTCGATTCGACCAGTACGACCTCGATCAGATCGAGGAGGCCCGGGCACGACTCGAGACCAAGGGCGCACCCACGAATGGCGGCGCACCGCCGGACCTCGTCGGCGTGGAACCGGGCGAGGTCGACGATCTGGAAAACGTGAAGGCGGGGTTTGCCGAACATCATCGGAGCGGCGCCGACGAGCCGCTTCCGGACGCGCCACGCGCCCTCCCCAACGCCGCGGCGCGCCTCCGTGATCGTATCAACGACGCCGTACTGGCAGGAGATTGGCCCACCCTGCGCGCGCTCGCGAGCGACGACCTCGTGTTTGAGGACCAGCGCAAATTTGCGGTGGTGAGCGGCGGGGTCGAGATCTGGATCAAGAGCCAGGAGGCGCTGCGGACAGCGACCGAGGTGCGGTTCATGGACGACCTGATCGGTACCCTCGGTGACCGCATCGCGCTCCATCACAGAATTGTGGCGGGAAGCGGGCCGGATGGAGGCGTGTTCGACGCTGAGATCATTCTGCTGACGGAGATCGACGCGGATGGGCGACTGGCGGCGTCCATCAACTTCGATGTCGAAGCGCGCAGCGAGGCGTTCGCCAAGGCGCATGATCGGTTCGCCGCGGGGGAGGCGGCTACGCCGGCGCGCAGGGCTCCGGTCGTCGTGAAGCCGCTGTAGACGCGCGTGAGCGCTCGAGCCGCTGCAGCCCGGCGCCGTGCAAGCGTGGCCCGAATCGTCCCTCGGAGGTTGCCTTACGCAAACCTGCTTCGGCGCCTCGATGCTGGTCGAGACAGCGTTCGCTGCACACCCAAGCATCTTGCCGAGAAAATCCTCACCTCACGCACCGCGCTAGAAGGCGAGCGCAAGCAGGTGACGGATGCTGCTCCTGGACGAGCGTTTCCGAGAGTCACTGCCCCTGGTCCTCGACTTCCTCGGGGTATTCGATCGCGGGCACCCCAGTCCACGGATGGATCCCGATGGCCGGCAGCGGCAGCTCTTCGCGGTGGGTGCGACGGGGCGCGCGGAGCGGCTGGCGAAGGAGCTCGGAGAGTAGCTGGCGCATTTCTCGGAATCGGAACTCTTTTCCTGTCGTCGTCTTGTTTCTTCTGAGAACTTCCAACCCGTAAATGGCCAGCCGCCCCGGAAGATCGGGGTGCACCGGGTGGCACAATTGCCGCAGCCCGGCGTCTGTGCGGGGGCGACAGACCGTCCACGGCATCGGGCGTGGACGCGTCGCTGCATCGTCGGGAGGGAGGGCGCTTGTTCAGCCAGAGTCTTCGAGCGGCACTCGTGTCCAGTGCTCTCGGTGCGACCCTCGCTGTGGCCGCCGCTACCTTGGCCGGTGCTCCCGGCGATCCGCCTGCGGCGATGAGCGCCCGCGGCCGCGGCAACCCTTGGGTCAACCTCGGCGACGGCTACGAGTTGCGCGGGCTCAGCCCTATCGCCGCCGCCACGGTCGCGCGCGTTCCCAAGGGGCTCGCCGCAGCCGATTTCGATGCGGACGGGATCACGGATCTGGCCGTGGGATTCGCCACCGGTATCGGCGGGATCGTCGCCGTCTACCGCGGCAACGCCGGCGCGATCTATCCGAGCACCATTGGAGCCGGCCAACAAAGTTCTAGCCGGCCATCTAACGCGCCATTTCTCGCCCCGCCAGTGGAGCTGGCCGTGCCGGAAGCCGCCGACGTGCTGGTTGCCGGAGACTTCGACGGCGACGCACAGGCCGACGTTGTGACTGCCACCCTGGGCGGCGACGCACTCTACCTCCTGCCGGGGAATGGCCATGGCCAACTCGGCGACGCCCGGCGCATCGAGCTGGCGGGGCGCGTGACCGCACTGGCAAGCGGCGAGGTGAACCGCGCCGACGGCATCCAAGACCTCGTCGTAGGGGTCCGAGGCGTAGCGGGACCCGAGCTGTTCATCTTCCAAGGGCGAACGGGTGCCCTGCAGGCCGAGCCCGAGCGAGTGCCCCTTCCGGGCGAGGCGCGGTCGATCGCACTTGGGCAGCTCGACGACGTCTTTCCTCGCGACATCGCCGTAGCCGCGGGGGACCGCGTGGTGATCGTTCACGGGCAAGAGCGCCCCGGCGCCAGCAAAGACGCCGGCCATCGCATCGAGTCGTACGCGGCCGAAGCCGCCGTCGAGTCGGTCGCCATCGGCGACTTCATCGGCGACGCCCACCAGGAGCTAGCGGTTTTCACCGCCGACGGCGCGCTAAGACTGCTCTACGACACTCGCCGCGCTGCGGCCCCGCCCAGATCCAAGGTGACGCGTCGCTCCGCGGATGGTGTGCTGGCACACCTCTTCCGTTCGTTTTCCGCGGCCGATGAGCCCAAAATCGCGGCTCGGTCCGAAGCGGCTCCACCGGTCCTCGAGTGGGGCCATCCGCTCTCCCTCGGCGGCCCCGAGCCGCTGGCGTCGCGATCGCATCCGCTTGTCGCGGCCCCGCGCCTCGTACGGGGACGCGTGTCGAGCCTCGGCAAGGACGACCTCGTGGTCTTGGACGCGGGCGCCCGGCGAATCCACGTTCTGCATCAACTCCATCTGCAGCCGACGACCTCTGCGCCCGACGCTCTGGTGCGCTCTGTGCCAGAGAACCTGCGCGCGGCGGCCGCGCAGCCCGTGGCCCTGGACGTCGATGCCACTCCGATCGCGATCCTGCCCATGCGGCTGAGCCCGCACGCGATCAACGGTCTCGTGGTGCTCCGAGACGCGGCCGAACCGGTGGCGATCTCCATTCCGGTGCCGCTGCGTACCTTCGTCGTCGACTCCGCGGGCGATCAGCGCGACAAGGATCTCAACGATGGCGAGTGCCGCGCGGAGGGATTCATCGTCGACGTCTGCACCCTGCGCGCCGCGATCGAGCAGGCCAACGCCAGCCCGGGCGCGGACGCGATCACGTTCGCGCCCGGTATCCGACTCATCCAGCCGCAGGACGAGATCCCGTTCCTCACCGAGCCCGTGACCATCGACGGCACCGCCGGAGCGAACGACAGCTCCGGCCGTCCCTGGGTGGAGATCGACGGCAGCGTGGCCGTGACCGGCCTGAGCATCGACGGAGGCAACAGCGTGGTTCGCGGCCTGATCGTCAATGGCGCCCTCGATCCGGAAGGCCTGTCGGGAAACTGCGGCATCGACCTCGACGACCTGGGCGGGAACATCGTCGAGTCCAACTACGTGGGCACCGACAAAGGCGCTACCGTCGCGCGCCCGAACTTCTGCGGCATCGCCGTGCACGACTCTTCCGACAACGAGATCGGCTCGAGCACCGAGGCGAAGCGCAACGTGATTTCGGGCAACGGCGTCGGCGGCGGCCTGGTCATCTCCGGGATCTCGATGCGCAACCTGGTGCGGGGCAACTTCATCGGCACCGACGCATCCGGCTACGTGCCGCTGCCGAACCACGAGTTCGGCTTCGGCCTGGCGAGCGAAACGCACGACAGCGAGCCCGTGGAGCTGCCGTCGGACAACGAGATCGTCGGCAACGTCATCTCGGCGACAATCCCGGGCGTGGAGGCGCTTGGCGGCCTCGGCGTCGCCGTGGAGGGGTACGGCAACCTCCTGCGGGAAAACTCGATCGGTCTCGGTGCCGGCGCCGAGGGCCTCGGCAACAGCTCGTGGGGCGTGATCATCGCCGGGCACGGCAACAGCCTCCTCGAGAACGCCATCGCCTTCAACGAACGCGACGGAGTCCTCGTCGCCGGGCCGGACGCCGTGCAGAACCTGATCTCGCGGAACTCGATCTACAACAACGGGGGCCTGGGCATCGACTTGACCGCGGCCGCAGCGCCGAGTCCCGACGGCGTGACGCCGAACGACGCCGGCGATGGCGACCGCGGCGGCAACGAGCTGCAGAACTTCCCGGTCCTGTCGCTCGTCGACGAGGGAACGCGCCTGCGCGGATCGCTCGTTGGCAAGGCGAGCACCACCTTTCGCATCGAGTTCTTCTCCAACCGCGCGTGTGACGCTTCGGGCTACGGCGAAGGCGAGACCTATCTCGACGCCATCAGCGTGACCACGGACAAGCAGGGGTCGGTCGAGTTCGACGCGCCGTTCGAGCCGCCTACACAGGGCGCCGTGACGGCGACCGCGACGGATCCGCTGAACAATACCTCGGAGTTCTCGGCGTGTGCAAAACTGTCCGCGCTCCAGCTGAGCCCCATGCTCATCATCGGCAAGGGCTTCTGCGAGGACCAGCCCCGCCCGATCCAATTGATCGACACGGCGACGAACAGGGAGATCACGCTCGATCCGGACGTGACGTACGATTGGGTGAGGGATCCGCTCGAGCAGACGGTCCTCAACGCCGCCCTGAGGCAGGCCATCGAGTACCTGCGCGACAAGGCGGTCCCGAAGCTGCCGGACATTCACGTCGCCAAGATCAGCGTGCAACAAGGCATGGTCGTTTTCGAAGCCGGCGAGGAGGGGATTGGCGTCAATGTCCTGCGCGGCCGGCGCGGCGGGCAGCGCTCGAACCTCGCCTTCGTCATCGGCGGCATCCGCTTCATCACCGCCAGCTCGCTCGACGTCGAGCCCATTTCTCTTGGCAACACGGTCGTCGACTTCCTCGCTGCCGCGATCGGCAAGGACATGCCTGAATCGTTGATGATGCTGTTCACCGGCGGGCCGTACTGCAACGGCACGTGGGGACCGGTGTTGACCGATTTCATTGGCACGACCGGTTACGCCCAGGTCAGGAGCCTCAAGTTCGACCTCTTCGGCGGCCTGATCCCGGAGGTGGATTTCATCGACGGTATCCAAAAGGCCATCGGCCTGATCGCGGCGAAGGCCGGGCCGTGGGGCAAGCTCGCGGCGATGCTCGGGCGGCCCGCGGTGCCGGTCGTCACCAGCCAACTCCTCGACTTCGAGGTCAGCAGCAGGGCGGCGAAGTCCTCCGAGAAGCAAGGCACGCGGGTGACCGAAGACGAGGTCATCTCGGTAACGGACGAGTTCAGTATCTACGCCCCCTTCTTCAAGGGATTCGTACAGGCGAAGAAGCCGGGACTCTCTGTGGTGCAGGCGACGTTCGACATGACGGACTACTGCCTGGGCAAGGCGAGCGACGGCTTCCTGGTGTGGGTCGCGCCGCAGATCAACCGTGTACAAGTGCGCAACGAGATGGGCAAGCGCGAAAACCCCGCCGACCTGTCCGTCGGCGGCATCCGGCAGCTCCACTCGGTGGCCATGGTCGACATCTTCCGGGGCGGCTCGCAGCCGCTGACCTTCTCCTTCGACGTGCCCGACGATCCTTCGACCCTCGAGAAACTCGTGAAGAAGTTCTTGCCGAATCTCGGAGTGACCTACCCCGATGGCGCAAAGCTCACCGACGGATTCTACGTCGACGGAGACGT
>Ga0316628_100004255_pt1 | contig 11191 bp, 14 predicted proteins | sample OWC_Aug_M2_C1_D5_FD_207648 | JGI IMG/M metagenome (GOLD analysis project Ga0316628, IMG submission 207648) | Wetland soil microbial communities from Old Woman Creek delta, Ohio, United States - OWC_Aug_M2_C1_D5_C | ecosystem: Environmental > Terrestrial > Soil > Wetlands | place: USA: Ohio... | reverse complement strand
GGTGGGCGGCAAAACTGGCACCACCAACGATTTCACCGACGCCTGGTTCATCGGCTTCACGCCCTCGGTCACCGTCGGCGTCTGGGTCGGACTCGACCAGAAGAAGAGTATCGGTCGCGAAGAGACCGGCGCGGTCGCCGCCAGCCCGATCTTCGTTTCCTTCATGGAGAAGTACCTGGCCAAGCACCCGGAAACCGAAAAATTCCGCGTCCCGGCCGGGGTGATGCTGGTGGACATCGACAAATACACCGGCAAGATCCTGTCGCCCGACTGTCTATACCCCTTCAAGGAAGCGTTCATCCCGGGGACGGAACCGCTGGAATATTGCAGCGAAGAAGAACACCAGAAGATTTCGTTCTATTACCGGACCAAGAGCGAGGACGATGACGACGACTAGGGTTGTGGGGGCGGAACGGGTTCGGTCGTTTCCTTCGGCTCGGTTGTTTCGGCGGGCGTGGCAGGATGGGCCTGCGAACCCGGCTTTTTCACCAGGAAATAGGCCATCAGCCACTGGTCGGGTTTGATCACCCTGATGCGGAAGTATTCTTCTCCTTGCAACAATTCCCTTCTCAGCCGGTAGGAGAATCTCTTGTTTTTTGCTTCCACCAGCTTGATGACGGCCAATTCCTCGAAGAGCAGTTCATTTTTCGGATTGGAGACAGCGAAGTAGGGGACCCCTTCTTTGCTGGTCAAAACCACCCGGTAGGTGCCTTTGACGTACTCCTTGTCGGCATGGATGAAATCGCGCGGAAAATAAATCTTGCCCAGAACGATGTCCACACTCTTGGCGGTGTCCTCTTTCTGGACCGCTTCCTGGGTCGGCGCAGCCTCCTGAGTCTGGGTAACTTCCTGAGTCTGCGCCGAAAGGAACATCACCGCGACAACGACCAGCACCGCTAAGAAAAAGATCGCCTTCTTCATGTTGACCCCTCTGGCCACGATTATATTTTAGCTCAAAGCTAATTGTCAAGCCTCCGATCCGCTGGTGCGCACCGTCGCCCGCGGCTGCCAGAAGCCGACCCGCTTGAACGTCCACACGCCGTCGCCGCTCTCGCCGTCCCGTAGTTCATACTCTTTTCTCAGGGCGTTCGGTTGCTTCCATTCCAGCTCACGGCCGATCAATTCAACCAGTTTCAACATGGCCGTTCCTCCGGGAAAAAGTCAGGTTCCCGATTTCCGATTGGTATGATACCTGAACAGCGGAAAAAAATCACCGCTTACCGGCTCAGGCGACCGATCGCGGCCAGGACGATCAGCACGCAGACGGCGAAAAACAGGGTCAGCAACAGCGCCGCTACGCAGGGCTTGTAGAGTGGTCCGGGATGGCCCGTCTCTTCGACTGTCACCCGCTTGTAGTCCCCCAAGTACTTGAATAGCATCAATCGCAGCAGCCACGGATTGGCCTTGATGCCTCGGCCCTTCAGCTCATTGGCAATGCGCACGCCGTAAATCGTGGCCACGGCAGCGGACGCAGCCATGAAAACAGCAAATACGTAAACCAGACTCATCTTCTCCTCCCCCACAATGATTGCATCGCTCGCTCCGGCTCAATCGACAATGAACAGCTTGGCCCCGGCCTTGGTCTGTGAGCGGTGCGGCTCGGTATCGTCTGCCACTTGGTAGCTCATCCCGGGCGTTAGCACAAACTGACGCCCGTCCGCGAGCTCGATCTGCAGTTCGCCTTCGTGGCAAAACAAAATATGCCCTTTGTGGCACCAATGGTCGGCCAGGTAGCCCGGCGAATACTCGACCAAACGCACGCGGATCGGACCGAAATTTTTCGTCCGCCACCAGGCGACCCCGGTGTCACCTTTGTGCTCGTCCAGTTCCACTTCCAACCAATCGGTTATTTCAAAGGGAAAGCCGTTCATCTTCATGCTGTTTCCTCCAGAGCTCAAATCCGGCATGGGTCAAATGCCGGGATTCTCCTTTGCCTATGATTCTACGTTTCATGGCGACGTACGGTTTAAAACAGACAAATTGACAATGGATCGCCTTTGTGTGAAGATGAAAAATTGATGAGACCCTTCTCGTTGGTGCCCCGGTTGGTATGTTTTGCGGTGATGATTTCCAGCCTATATTCCCTGTCGCTGCCGGCCAGCGCCAACCCGTTCAACTTTAAGGGACAGGCCTCGACGTGGCTGGCGTTCAACGACGCACCGTCATTGACGCTGGGCTTCGGCCTGCGCTATACTCCGATTTTTTCCTGGACACGCCCCCTCTCTTCCCGATTGACCCTGGACGCCGAGGCTTCGGCCGATGCGTATGCCGCGGCTTCCTCGAGCGCCAACGTGGAAGAGGCAACGGAGATGCGGCTTAATCTCTACCGGGCCTGGGTGCGTCTTTCGACGGCGCGCTTCGAAGCCCGCCTCGGCCTGCAGAAAATCAACTTCGGTTCGGCCTCGCTGCTGCGACCGCTGATGTGGTTTGATCGCGTCGATCCCCGCGACCCGCTGCAGATGACCGAAGGCGTTAGCGGCCTTCTCGTCCGTTACTTTTTCCGCGGTAATGCCAATGCCTGGGCCTGGGCGCTCTACGGTAACGATGAGAACAAGGGCTGGGAGGAGAGCCCCACGGCGAAGCGCACGGTCGAATTCGGCGGCCGGATCCAGGCGCCGCTCTTCAAGGGCGAGCTGGGACTGACCTTTCACCGGCGCCGGGCGGACCTGGGCCGGGGGATCATTTCCGCCGGAGTCTCCCTGGCTGATCCCGTCGCCCCCGAGGAGCGCTGGGCAATCGACGGCAAGTGGGACATCGGCATCGGCATCTGGACCGAAGCGGTAATGGTGCACCAACACCACGCCGGCCACCCCTATCCGTTCCAGCGCTTCTTCACCATCGGCGCCGACACCACCCTGGCTGTCGGCAACGGCCTTCACCTGACGGTGGAGCACCTGAACCTGAGTACGGCCCCGGGTTTCTGGGAAAGCGGCCAGGCGGGTAACTTCACCGCCCTGACCGCATCCCTGCCGCTGGGACTCTTCGACAACTTGTCGGTCATGGTATTTTACGACTGGAGTAGCCGCAATCTGTTTCACTTCCTGAACTGGCAGCGCACCTTCGACTGGTGGCAGTTTTTCGCCATCGCTTTCTGGAATCCCGAGTCCGGCGGAATATCTCCCAACACCCTGGGGATCAACGCCTTCGCCGGCAAGGGTTTCCGGTTGATGCTGGTCATCAACCACTAACCAGAGGAAAGGCACCCGCCATGACATGTGGAGGAATCAAACAATGGACAACGGAACCATCATCACGATTCGCGATTTGACCAAGATCTATCCCATGGGACGAACCTCGATCCGCGCCCTGAACAAGGTCACGCTCACCTTCGCCAAAGGCGAGTTCACCGGGCTGGTCGGGCCGAGCGGCTCGGGGAAAACCACGCTGCTCAACATCATCGGCTCGCTCGACGTCCCCACCGAGGGGAGCGCCGAAGTATTGACCCAGAACGTGGGGCAACTCAGCCACCGCCAGGCGGCAGCGCTGCGCAACCAGCACATCGGCTTCATTTTCCAATCTTTCAACCTGTTGCCGGTCTACACCGCTTATGAGAACATCGAATTCCCCCTGTTGCTGCTGAAGATGGGCGCTGCCGAGCGTAAACAGGCCGTCCTCGATGCCCTGGAGTGGGTGGGTCTGGCCGACCGGGCCAAATCGCGGCCGTCGCAGCTTTCCGGCGGCCAGTCGCAGCGGGTAGCCATCGCCCGGGCCGTGGTCAAGCGTCCGACCATTGTTCTGGCCGACGAGCCCACCGCCAACCTCGACGCCGAGAACTCGCACATGATCCTCGACACCATGGAATCGCTCAACCGCTCCCTGGGCACGACCTTCATCTTTGCCACCCACGACGAGAAGGTCATCCGCCACATCCGGCGCCGCATCATGCTGGTCGACGGCGCCGTGACCAAGGACGAGAAAGCCGGGCCGCCGGTGAAGCCGGCCGGGAGGGCCACATGACCATCTTCAAGCTGGCGGTGCGCAACATGCTGGGCGCCGGACTCAAGACCTGGCTGAACGCCATCGTGCTCTCCTTCTCCTTCGTGGCCATCATCTGGGCCCAGAGTCTCTTCAAAGGCATGGACCAGGAGGCCTTTCGCTCCCAGACCGACATCGCCTTCGGCGGCGGGCAATACTGGGCCGCGGGCTACGACCCGCTCGACCCGTTCACCATCCAGGATGCCCCCCGGCCGGTGACCGGGAAATTGCTGGAACTGGCGGCCGCCGGTCGAGCCGCGCCGGTGCTCATCGTCCAGGGCACGATCTACCCCAACGGCCAGATACAGTCTGTGCTGCTAAAAGGAATCGACCCGGCGCAAAAAATACTCACTTTACCGACGCGGTTGCTCATGCCGCAGGATCATGAGATCCCGGCACTGATCGGCACCCGCACCGCTACCAGCTCCGGCCTCAAGAAAGGCGACGCGATCACCGTGCGCTGGCGCGATGTCCACGGCATGTTCGACGCCGCCGACGTGGTCGTTGCCGGCATATTCGAGACCACCGTCCAAACGGTGGACGCCGGCCAGATCTGGCTCCCGCTCGAGGAACTCCGCCGCATGGCCGGGGCGCCGGGGCAAGCCACCCTGGTCACCGTGGAAAAGGGATTCACTCCCTCCGTCAGCGAAGCCGGCTGGGTGTATAAAAACATTGATTTCCTGATGCGCGACATCCGCGACTTCATCCAGGCCAAGACCATCGGCATGTCCATCTTCTACGTGCTACTGATGGCCCTGGCCATGCTGGCCATCTTCAACACCCAGGTGCTCTCCATCTGGCGGCGGCGCCGCGAGATCGGCACCATGATCGCCCTGGGCATGACCCGCAGCCGGGTCATCGGCCTCTTCACCCTGGAGGGGTCGATGCTCTCGCTTCTGGCCGTTTTGGTCGGCGCCGTCTACGGCGTGCCCTTTCTGGCGTCCTTTGCCGTCCACGGTTGGAAGCTGTCCCCCGGGCAGGCTGACCAGATCGGGCTGGCCCTGGGCAACACCCTCTATCCCGAGTACAGCGTCGGACTGGTCATCGGCACGGCGATCCTGGTTTTTGCCGTCACCACCGTGGTGAGCTTCCTGCCCACCCGCCGCATCGCCAAACTGAAACCAACCGACGCCATCAAGGGGAAATTCACATGATCGGCTTTCTGTTCAAGGGCATCGTGCGCGACCGCGGCCGCAGCCTGTTTCCGTTCCTGACCGTGCTGATCGGCGTTTTCCTGACCGTGGTACTGTTTTGTTACATGAAGGGCGCCACCTCCGCCGTCACCCGCACCAACGCCAACTTCCAGACCGGGCACGTCAAGGTGATGACGCGGGCCTACGCCCGCGAGTCCGACCAGGCGCCTAACGACGCCGGCCTGACCGATGTCACCCGCCTGCTCCAAGACCTGGGCCAACGGTTCCCGGCCTACGAGTGGGCGGCCCGCATCCGCGTCGGCGGCCTGCTCGACATCCCCGACGACAAGGGAGAGACCCGCACGCAAGGTCCGGCTTTCGGCATCGCCGCCGACATTCTCACTCCGGGCAGCAGGGAGCCCGGGCGCCTGGGATTGGCCAAGGGGATCAAACGGGGCCGGCTGCCGGCGCGAGCAGGGGAAATCCTCGTCAGCGACGATTTCGCCCGCAAGCTGGGCGTCGGCCCGGGCGATACCGCGACGCTGATCAGCACCACCGCCCACGGTTCGATGGCCATGGCCAACTTCACCATCAGCGGCACCATCCGCTTCGGCGCCATCGCCCTCGATCGCATGGGCTTCATCATTGACCTGGCCGACGCCCGCGCGGCGCTCGACATGGACAACGGGGCCGGGGAGATCCTGGGGCTTTTCGTCAGCGGCGTTTTCGACCGCCGGGCCTCCGACGAAACGGCCCGTCTGTTCAACGAGGCCACCGGCGGCATTGACAAAAATGATTTCGCCCCGACCATGGTCCCGCTGGCCGGCCAATCCAACCTCGGTCAGCTGCTCGACCTGTGGGGGGCATCCCAGACCATCATCATACTCATCTTCCTGTTGCCCATGTCGCTGGTTTTGTGGAACGCCGGGCTGCTGGGCAGCCTGCGCCGCTACGGCGAGATGGGCGTGCGCCTGGCCATCGGCGAGGACAAGGGCCACGTCTACCGCACGCTGCTGGCCGAGTCGCTGATGATCGGCATGCTGGGAAGCGTGGCCGGGACCATCTTGGGCCTGGCCGTCTCATACTATCTCCAGGCCCACGGCTTCGACGTCACCTCGTTGATGAAAAACGCCTCGATGCTCATGCCCTCGGTCTTATACGCCCAGGTAACGCCCTTCAGCTACGCCATCGGCTTTTTCCCCGGCCTGGTGGCCACCTCCATCGGCACGGCCATCGCCGGCCGCGGAATTTACAAGCGCCAGACGGCGCGGCTGTTCAAGGAGCTGGAAACATGAACCAAACAGATCGGCGGTACCGACTCGTCAGGCTGCTGTGCCTCGCGCTAATGCTGGACGCCATGGCCGGCTTCCTTTCGGCCCAGGCCTTGTCGGCCGACGCCATCCTGGACCGGGTGGACCGTAACGCCGTCCCCGGCACCAAGATCATCGTCAGCGAGATGATCGTCCACGGCCGCCGCGACAGCCGCACCATCAAGCTCAAGTCCTGGATCGAAGGCGGCAACCAGGCGTTCACCGAGTACCTTTACCCGCCGCGCGAGCAGGGCATCAAGATGCTCAAGCTCGGCGACCGTCTCTGGACCTATTCTCCGGCCACCGACCGCATCATCGCCATCGCCGGCCACATGCTGCGCCAGTCGGTCATGGGCTCGGACCTCTCCTACGAGGACATGATGGAGAACAACAAGCTCCGCGAGCGCTACACCGCCCGGGTGAGCGGCGAGGAGACCATTGCCGGACGGCCATGCTGGATCCTGGAACTGACCGCCTCCGCCGCCGATGTCGCCTACCAGACCCGGAAAGTGTGGGTGGATCGGGAACGCTTCGCCGTCATGCGCGAGGAGCGGCTGGCCAAGAGCGGGCGGCTGCTCAAGACCCTGGAGGTCAAAAGTGTCGAGCGCATCCAGGGCCGCTGGGTACAGACTCACATGGTGTTCAAGGACGCGCTAAAAGAGGGTACGGGCACGGAGTTCAAGATCGCGACGGCCGAATTCGACGTCGCCCTGCCCGCGGCCATCTTCGACAAGGCCTCACTAAAGAAATAGCCAACCAGGCTTCACTCTCACTTACCACCCGTCGCCTGGACCATGGCCAGGATGCTATCCACCACCAGGTCCGGCACATCCAGGTAAAGGTAATGCGAAGCCTCGGCGGCGAGGATGAACCTGCTCTTGGAGGACTTGTTGGCCAGGGAGCGGCTCTGCTCTACCCAGTATCGCTGATACTCCTCGGCCCCCGCCCCGAAGGCGGGGTTGGCTTTGCCCGCCGCCATCACCAGAAGCGGCAGGTCGCCAAAGGTCGCAATCCCGCCGACCAGCCTGGCGGTTTCACCGAACATTTCGCGATGCTCCGACGCGATCATCCGGAAGAACTCGGAGCGAGCTTTCCCTTCGGCATCGGTGGCTGTGGCCGCCGCATCGGCAATGGTCTGCCACTCGGCGGTCGTTTTTTCGGCCATGGGAACAAGATCGACATATTCCTGTTTCAAGATAAACGAGAGCGGCGGCGGATCCAGCAGAATCATCCCGGCAACATCATCGGGATACCTGGCGGCGAACACCTGCACGTTCAGGGCGCCGAGCGAATGACCGACCAGCAGGTAGGGCCCCGGGATCGATGACTTCTCGAGCAGGGTTTTCAACTCGTCCGCTTCCTGTCCGCTGTGCCGGGGCAGCGGGCCGGGTTGGCTCTTCCCGTATCCGGCCCGGTTATAGGTGATCACCCGCGTAACCCGGGCCAAGCGCTCCTGCAGCGGCCGCAGCTTATCCAATTGATCGGTAATCCCGGCGTCGATGACGACGACCGGCACCCCTTTCCCCTCGATATGGACCTGCAGGCTGTGCGATCCGATGCGGATCGTTTGATCGACGGAAGAAGCGCCCTGGTGTCCGCACCAGGTGAGCATCGCGGCTGCCGAGAAGAGAATGGCCGACATTCCCATCCGGTTTTTTTTCTTCGCCTTCATGGCGGAATGATGCCTAAATGGCCTTTCGTTCGTTTCCATGTCAATTAATACGATCGCGCCACGGATTGGTTGTGCACAATCCGCCCTTTCAATTCAAGACCTTTTCTATCCCTCAGCGAACACTTTCCACTTCTTTCCCGCAGGACGGGCACTTCTCCTGGTACCAGGAGAGAGGCGATCCGCATTGCGGGCAGCACCAGGCCCGCTGCTGTTGGCTGAGAAAAACATCCCTTCCGAACTGGCGGATGAACTCCAGGTTCGGCTGGCGGACCACAACATGCGGCAGCTTTTTATTCAGTCGGCGCAGCCAAACGACGGCGTTGACCAAGGTGAAATTGAAACAGGGATACTTGCGGCACAGGCCGCAGCTCTCCACGCCTTTTTTTTTGGCGCACTTGATGATGGGACAGGCGCGGCACCCGGCGAAAAGCGTGTCGGACTTGCAGCCATGGCAGACGATCTCGGCCGGCTTGATCGTTTTCCGGAACCGTTCCGGCATTTCTGCCCAGGAGGCGGGGACTCCAGACTGTTCGGCTTTTTGGGAAAGACGGTAGACGTCACAGGCACCGCAGTAGAGACCGCAGTAACCGTCCAGTTTAATTTCACTCATCGGTTTTTTCTCCTTTTAAAGATTTTTCCCGATACTCAACCCGCAGCGGCCGCTATCTGGGCTGGGCGCTGCGGATGATGGAAATGAAATCCGCCGCCTTGAGCGAGGCGCCGCCCACCAGGGCGCCGTCCACGTCGGGCAGGGAGAGAAGTTCAAGGCAGTTATCAGGTTTGACCGAACCGCCATAGAGGACTCGCACCTGGCCGGAAACGGGCACGCCGAAGAGCTCGGCCAGAAGGCGGCGGATGAAGCCGTGCACCTGAGCGACTTGGTCCGGGGTGGCGCTCCTGCCGGTGCCGATCGCCCAGACCGGCTCGTAAGCGATGATGAGGCGGGTGGTCTGGACCGCGTCCAGACCCCGCAGGCCGTCGATGACCTGGTTGCGGATGACCAGTTCGGTGTCACCGCGCTCGCGCTCTTCCAATGTTTCGCCGACGCAGACGATGGGTGTCAGACCGTGGCCGAATGCGGCGTGGATTTTTTTGTTCACCAGGGCGTCGGTCTCCTGAAAGTATTGGCGGCGTTCGGAATGGCCGATGATGACATAATCTGCCCCGGCATCGCGCACCTGGGCGGCGGAGCATTCGCCGGTGAAGGCACCCTTCTCCTCGTGGTGCAGGTTCTGGGCGGCCAGGGCGATGTAGGAATCCTTGAGCCGGACGGCCAACGCCTCCAGCAGGAGAAACGGCGGGGCGACGATCACCTCGACCCGGCCGGGGAAGGAAAGGCCGTGGCGGATGCCGTCGACCAGTTCGCGTCCCTGGGCGGCGGTCAGGTTCATCTTCCAGTTGCCGGTGACGACCGGGATTCTCATGAACGGTTACTCTTTTTTCGACAGGATCTTTTTCAGCTCATCAACGATGAGCCGGCGGATGAGATCATCGGAAGCCGCGAGGGGGGCGCTGACGCCTCCTGGGGCCGGGTCGGAAACCGGCCCGGGGACCGAAGCGGTCACCCGGCCTAGACCTAAAGCGACGCGCTTCTCCAGCAGTTGGCGGCGATCGGCCGGCGGGATCTCCAGCACCGGGCCCATGTCGCGGGCGTAACGGTCGATGAGCAGCAGGTGCTCCAGCAGTTCCAGGCGCAGGTAGGCTTCCATGAGGTCGCGGCCCATTGACCAGGCGCCGTTGCCGGCCAGCATCACCACATCGCTGACAGCCAGGGCCTCGCTCAGCGCCGTCACACCGTCGGCCGAGCCGGGCATGGCGTAGCGGGCCACCGGGATGGTGTCGCCGATGGAGATCACCGCCTCGGGCAGAGGGACGATGAAGTCGCCGCCGCTGAGGCCGCGGGCCGTGGCCAGCGGCGGGTGGGCGTGGACCACCGCCTGGATCTCCGGCCTGGCGGCATAGGCGGCCAGATGCAGCTGAATTTCCGAAAAGGGTTTGCCGATGCCCTGCAGCTTGTTGCCCTGGCAGTCGAGGGTCAGGATCAGCTCCGGGGTCACGTCGGCCTTGCTGATCGAGGTGGGCGTGGCCAGCAGGTCGTCATCGAGGCGCGCGCTGACGTTGCCGTCGTGGTTGGCCACCCAGCCTTTGGCGGCCAGGCGATGGGAGACATCGACGATGGCGGCGATCAGGTGGTCGCGCCGGTTGCCCATCCCCCCTCCTCAGCCGAGCTGGCGGGCGGCGCGAGCCGCCTTCATCTCATTCAGTTGCTGCAGGATGCGCTCGCCGCGTTCGGCAGCCGAATCGATTTCGGACTCGGAGCCCGACAGGATCAGCCGGCCGGTGGCGCCATAGGGCTTGATGTCAATCAGCTTGACCTGGGCGGCTTTGAGCGCCTCGTTGGCGGCGATCAGCAGGTAGGCGGCCGGGGCGGCCTCCATGATGAACACCGATTCGCCGGCGATGACCATGTTGCCGGTGGCCTGGCCGGTGAACATGATGGCGTGGTCCTGTTCCACGCTGCGGATGGTCTTGCGCGTCAGGATCTCCACGCCGGTGCGGTCGTGCTCGTCCAGGCCGGTTTCGCGCAGCACCGCCCGGCCGGCCTCGGTGATTTCGCCCTGGTCGCCGTGGTGGATGAGCATGGTGCCGAAGTGGCGCTCGGTCACCACCGAACCCAGGCGCGCCTGGGTCGACTTGAGGGCGATGTCGATCATGGTGTGGATCTCCATGGCCGGGGCGATCTCGATCACCAGCGCGGCGTCGTATTCGCGCGGATCGTAGACGCGGTTGTCCTTGGCGATGTATTGCGCCAGCTGCGGCTGCAGGCTGTCGATGAACGTCAGCGTTCGCAGTTCGAATTTTTGCGCGGGCATGGTTCCTCCTTTCAATAGGTCGCTTTCTTGCCTTCCTGGCCGGTGACGATGGCCACGCTGGCCGAGGCGCCGATGCGGTCGGCGCCGGCCTGAATCATCTTTTGGGCGTCTTCGCGGGTGCGGATGCCGCCGGAGGCCTTCACCGCCATGTCGCTGCCGACGACGCGGCGCATCAGGGCGATGTCCTCGACGGTGGCGCCGCCGCCGGAGAATCCGGTCGAGGTCTTG
>Ga0316628_100004254_pt1 | contig 11191 bp, 9 predicted proteins | sample OWC_Aug_M2_C1_D5_FD_207648 | JGI IMG/M metagenome (GOLD analysis project Ga0316628, IMG submission 207648) | Wetland soil microbial communities from Old Woman Creek delta, Ohio, United States - OWC_Aug_M2_C1_D5_C | ecosystem: Environmental > Terrestrial > Soil > Wetlands | place: USA: Ohio... | reverse complement strand
GTTCGGCTCGCCCATCTCCTCCTTCCAGGGCCTGCGCTTCATGCTGGCCGACATGGCCACCAAGGTCGAGGCGGCCCGCGCCCTCATCTACGCCACCGCACGCTACATCGACACGAAGCCCAAGGACCGGCCGACCATGTACTCGGCCATGTCCAAGCTGTTCGCATCCGACATGGCGGTGCAGGTCGCGCTCGACGCCCAGCAGGTCTTCGGCGGATACGGCTACATGCGGGACTACCCGATCGAGAAGTACGTGCGGGACGCCAGGATCACGCAGATCTACGAGGGCACCAACCAGATCCAACGCGAGGAGATCGGGAAGAGCCTGGTCGGGGAGCAGATCCAGAAGGGCGGGAGGAAATAGCGGTCAGCCATCAGCCGTCAGCCATCAGCCATCAGCCGTCAGAGACGGCATCGCGTGGCTGACGGCCGACGGCTGACGGCTCTCCCCCTACCTCGTCAGTCGGTACACCAGTATGGCCGTCCGCGTGACCTGCCGCGCGAACGTGGCTAGGTCTACGCTCTCTCCCGGCGCGTGCGACGACTCGCCGTACACGCCCATCCCCGACAGCACGTCCGTGTACGGAGCCGCGAACGACGCGTCCGAGGCGCCGCGCTGCTCCGGCGGGAGGATCCGCATCGGCGGCAACCCCATGTCCGTGGTCACGCGGTTCAGCACCTCGAACAGCCGCCGGTTCCCTTCGGTCGGCGCCATCGGAGGGTAGCCCTCCGCGAACGTGATGGTGGCCGAGGTCTGCGGCAGGTTCTCGGCGACGATCGCCCGCATCCGGTCGCGGAGCCGCTGCTCCTGCTCCGGCGAGAGCGTCCTCAGGTCTCCCGCCACGAGCACGCTGCGCGGCACCACGTTGCTCTTCCCCTCCGCCGTGCCGCGGTCGGCCGTGATCTCCGCCTCGGTGCCTCCCACGATGAGCCCGGGGCTGAACGTGACGTACTGCTCCCGCAGCTCGTTGTAGAACCGGTGCAGGATGCGCGAGGTCTCGAAGACCGCGCCGGCGCCGACCTCGGGCGAGAACACGCCGGAGGTGTGCGCCCGGCGGCCGGTGATCGCCAGCCGCCAACCGGTGGCGCTGCGCCGCGCGATGGTGGCGTACTCCGCGGCCGAGTCGCGGACGGCGGTCTCGAACTCCAGCGACACCCGGCAGCGCCGCGCCGCGTCGATCAGGTCGCGGCGCGATACCTCGTGCGGCCGCCCCACGCTCTCCTCGTCGCCGGTGAACGCCACGATGATGTGAGCGCCCTCCAGCGCGCCGACGCTCTGCAGCGCCTTGAGCGCCCACAGGATAACGGTGTTGCCGCCCTTCATGTCATTCACGCCCGGGCCCACGGCGCGATCCCCCTGCCGCTCGAACCGCTGGAACGGGCTCTCCGGCTCGTACACCGTGTCGAGGTGGCCGATCAGCAGCACGCAGCGGCCGCGGGCGCCGCGGCGCTCGGCGACGAGGTGCCCGGCGCGCCGCACCGAGTCGGGCATCGGGATCCACCGCGTCTCGAACCCGAGCGCGGTGAGCTCGGGCGCGTAGAGGTCGGCCACGGCCCGCACGCCGGCCAGGTTGAGCGAGCCGCTGTTGATGTCGACGCTGCGCTCGAGGAAGGCGATCGCCTCCTCGGTGTGCGCGTCCACCCACGCGGCGATCCGCCGCTCCTGCGGCGCCAGCGCCTGGGCGTGAGCGCCCGGCACCGCGCCCAGCGCCGCCAGGACCACCCCGACCCACGCACGCGTCCCGATCCGACTCATCCTGCCCTCCGAGCGAGCGGCCGCGGCGCACGGTCCGCCGCTCCCGCCAAGATACGGGCCCCGGCCGGACGCGACCACTGCGGCCGCGTGAAGACGGCGGTGCCCCCCTCGCCCGACGGCTGACGGCCGACGGCTGACGGCTGACGGCTGACGGCCGTCCGCTGCTTGACTCGCCCACACGATGCCCGGATACTACGGCCGCATCGCGTGGCCCCGTCGTCAACACTGAACGGAGACTCCCCCAGTGACCCGCGCCATCCAGATCAGCGCCTTCGGCGGACCCGAGCAGCTGCAGCTCGTGGACGTGGCCGTCGGCGAGCCCGGCCCCGGCGAGATCCGCATCCGGCACCACGCCTGCGGGCTGAACTTCATCGACGTCTACCAGCGCACGGGACTGTACCCGAACCCGCTGCCGCTCGCGCTGGGCATGGAGGGCGCGGGCGTCGTCGAGGCCGTGGGCGAGGGCGTCACGCACCTCAGGCCCGGCGACCGCGCCGCGTACGCGGGCAACCCGCCCGGCGGCTACTGCGACGCGCGCGTGATGCCGGCCAGGAACGTGTGCAAGCTGCCCGATGGCATCTCCTTCGACACCGCGGCCGGCATGATGCTCAAGGGCCTCACGGCGCAGTACCTGCTGAAGAAGACGCTGCCGGTCGAGGGACTGCAGCCCGGAGACTACGTGCTGTTCCACGCCGCGGCCGGCGGCGTGGGCCTCATCGCGTGCCAGTGGGCCAGGGCGCTCGGCCTGCGGCTGATCGGCACGGCCGGCAGCGCGGCCAAGTGCGCGCTGGCGCTGGAGCACGGAGCGGCGCACGCCATCGACTACGCCAAGGAGGACTTCGTCGCGCGGGTGAAGGACATCACCGGAGGCAGGGGCGTGAAGGTGGTCTACGACTCGATCGGCAAGGACACCTTCGAGCGCAGCCTCGATTGCCTGCGCCCCTTCGGCCTGATGGCGAGCTTCGGCAACGCGTCGGGCCCGGTGCCGCCGTTCGCGCCCGGCGTGCTGGCCGCCAAGGGCTCGCTGTACCTGACGCGCCAGACGCTGTTCGCCCACATCGCCACTCGCGAGGCGACGCAGGCCATGGCCGACGAGCTGTTCGCGGTGGTCGGCAGCGGCAAGGTGAAGATCCGCATCGGCCAGCGCTACGCCCTGGCCGACGCCGCGCAGGCGCACCGCGACCTCGAGGCGCGCAGGACCACCGGCTCGAGCGTGCTGTTGCCCTGAGAAGAGCCGCCTACGACGACAGCGCAGAACTACCCGCTTCGCTCGGTCGTGGACGCCATCGGCGACACGCCGCTGGTCGAGCTGTCGCGCCTGACGCGCGACGTGGACGGCCGCATCCTGGCCAAGCTCGACTACCTCAGCCCCGGCTTCTCCAAGAAGGACCGCATCGCCCGCCAGATGATAGAGGACGCCGCGGCGGACGGATCGCTGCGACCGGGCCAGACCGTCGTCGAGCTGACCAGCGGCAACACCGGCACCGGCCTCGCCATCGTCTGCGCGGTCAAGGGCCACCCGTTCGTGGCGGTCATGTCGCGGGGCAACTCGGCGGAGCGCTCCCGCATGATGCGAGCCCTGGGCGCGGAGGTCGTGCTGGTGGACCAGCTGCCCAGCTCCGTGCCCGGCCGGGTGTCCGGAGGAGATCTCGCGCTGGTGGAGCAGGCCGCTCAGCGCATCGTGGCCCAGCGCGGGGCGTTCCGCGCCGACCAGTTTCGCCTCCAGGGCAATCGCCGCGCGCACTTCCTGGGCACCGGCCCCGAGATCATTCGCCAGTCGGGCGGCCGGATCGACGCGTTCTGCGATTTCGTCGGCACTGGCGGCACGTTCGCCGGCTGCGCGGCGGCGTTCCAGGCATTCGATCCCACCATCAAGTGCTACGTGGTCGAGCCGGAGGGGGCCGCGGTTCTGGCCGGCGAGGCGGCGAGCTGCCCCGGCCACCGCATCCAGGGCGGCGGCTACGCCATGGCGGACCTGCCGCTGCTCGACCCCGCGCGCGTGGACGGATACCTGAGGGTGAGCGACGTCGAGGCGATCCAGGCGGCCCGCCGGCTGGCGCGCGAGGAGGGCATCTTCGCCGGCTTCTCGTCGGGCGCGAACGTGGCCGCCGCGCTGCGATTGCTGCGAACCGACCTCCCGGGCGCGTCCGTGGCGGTGCTGATGTGCGACTCGGGGCTGAAGTACCTGAGCACTGACTTGTGGGAGCAGCCCTAGCCGGGCCTGCGCTCACCGCATCGCTCGGCTGACCATCACCATTGCCATGCCGATGGACCACGCGTCGAACAGCGCGTGTCCGACGATGAGCGGCCAGATCCGGCCTCTCCAGACGTAGAGGAGCGCGCACGCCAGACCCATGACGCCCGAGCTGATGATGCCGACCGGGCCCTGGTAGTAGTGCATGAGGCCGAACGCGGCGGTCGAAGCCGCTACGGCGCCCCACCGCCCCGCGGCGCCGGGCCAGACCGACATGACTCTCGTGATGCAGAAGACGCGCGCCACCTCCTCGAAGGCCGCCACACCGATCCACAGCACCGGGCCGAACCAGACCACCAGCAGCAGTGGGTTCCGGATGAGCCCCACGATGAGCGTCATGCCCTCCGCGTTGCGGCGCGGCGTCACCAGGCGAGTCAGCAGCGGCTCCGAGACGAGCGAGAAGAGGACGAAGGCGACGGCCAACGCCAAGCCGACCGCGGAGTCGCGGAGCAGCGAACCGCCGCGCCGGTTCAGCGCGGAGATCGGCTCGCCGCAGAAGTACCGCAGCAGAACGAGCATCGAGACCAGGCTGGCGGTGCCCACGACCAGCGGGTAGAGCACCATCTCCAGAACCGTGAACCCGCGCCCTTGGCCCAGCCGGGCCAACACGACGAACAGGTAGGGTGGCAGCAGGCCCAGGGCGAGCGCCACCAGGTTGCGGGCGCGCGATGGGCCGTGGGCAGGTGGCGCGGTCCGCTCCGTCCGCGGCTGCGCTGTCTGTGCCGTCTGCGCGGTCCCCGCCGTCCGCGCCGCTTTCGCCGTCTCGGCGTGCTGGTCGACCGCGGCAGTCGTCTCACACATGAAGGTCTCCTGGTTTGGAGCGCGCGGCGGTCCGGCCGGCGCGCCCTCGTGTGCGCACAGACTACGTCGCCCGAACCAGGTCCGGTATCAGACCGAAGTCGCGAAACGGCGGATTCCTACTGAAGTGGGGGGCGTGGCCTGTCGTCGGGCGCCGGTGCCGACCCGCCGGCCGGGCGGTTGTCGCGCGGCCCGCCGCCGCGTAGAATGCCCGCTGTGCCTCAGCTCGTGATCGCGGCGCTCCTCGCAGTGCTCGCCGCCGGCTCTGCAGCGACCCTCGTGCTCGAACGCCGCCTCCGAGAGCGGTCGCCGGAGCTCTTCAGGGCGATCGTCGGCAATCTGGCTCTCTTCAGCCTGCTCGCGGCGATCGGCCTGGGCTACCGTCTGGTGGAGCGCGGCCTCGCGGGGGCCAGCCGTCCCGCGACGGCCCTTCACCTGCTGTCCGCCCAGCTCTTCGCGCTCGCGGTGCTCAAGGTCGCGTGGCTGCGCTCCTTCGCGGCCATCGCTCACGCGCTGGAGCGCCGGTCGCTCACCAAGCGGGCCAACCTGGCGACCGCGACAGGCGCGGGCGCGGCCGCTCTGGCGGCGCTCGCCGGCTGGGTCCAGGCGGCCCGGACGGACAGCCTCTCCGCAAGCTTGGTCCTCTCCGTGGCGATCGACGTCGTCGTGCTGGGCGGGATGGTCGTCGTGGCGGCAGCGCTGTGGCGCGCCTCCGCCTCCGCGAGCGGGCTCGCGCAGCGGCGAGCGATGCGCTGGTTCTCCGCCGGCACTCTCACCGTCGTGGCCTTCATCGGCCTGTCGTTCGCCGCGGGAGCGATGTGGGCCGCGTGGCGGGGGGCGGTGCAGGCGCTGGCGCACACCGTCGCACTCCTCGTCTACGAAATCCTGCTCGTCGCCTGGGCTGTGCGGTGGGCCGACGCCTGGGCGGCGGAGGCCCTATGTGACGCGGGAGACGGGGGGGCGTTCGAGCCAGCCGCCGACCGCTGCGGCCTCTCGAAGCGCGAGCGCGAGGTGGCGGCCCTCCTCTGCCGAGGTCGCACCAACAAGGAGATCGCCGCCGAGCTGTTCCTGGCCCTCCAGACTGTCAAGGATCACAACTACCGGATCTTCCAGAAGGCGGGCGTGCGCAACCGCACCGAGCTGGCGCGCCGGCTCACTTCCCCCGCTTCGGGCGACGGCGAGCGCTGAACTCCATCAGCTCGATCGGGGCGCCGTTGTGCACTATCATCGCGACCTTGAGCCCCGGCGAAGGCGAGTTGACCTCCCCCAGCAGCTCCTTGCCCTCCACCGCCTTCTCCATGTCGTCGACGACGAAGGCCAGGTGCGGGACCTTCCTCACCAGATCATGGACCCTGCAGGAGGGCTCAAAGCGCATCCACTCCACGCCGTAGGGGCTGTCGTAGAAGCCGCCGACGAATATCCCCAACCGCGCATAGTGCTGCTCGCCGGGGATGGGCCCCTCCGTCGGTATCCCCAGGTGGTGGAACTTCCATCCCCAACCGGCGGTGGCCAGCGGCAGCTCGTCGTCCTTCCGAATGTGGCTCATGGTCCGGACAATCTAGACGCGAGCACCTGGCCGGAGAAGCTCGACACGCGCCGGACGCTCTTCGCCCGCATGGCCACGCAGGCGCACCGCGGCCCCGAGCCGAGCAAGACCGTGGGGTCGAGCGTTTTGCTGCCCTGAGGGGGCAAGCTCCGACTTCACCTTGTGTGCGAGAGACCGACCGTCAGGGAACCTCGAACCGCATCCCGACTACGGCCGCGCGCCGACGGCCCGGCGAGCCTGAGTCGACCTGGACGTCCTCCCCGACCACCTCCTCGTACCGGGCGTCGAACAGGTTCTCGACGCGGAACATGACCGAGGCACGTGCCCCCAAGGGGACTCTCCCGCCGACGTCCGCCGTCGTGAACGACGGGATAGTGACCCTCTGCAAGTACTGGGGGGCCGAGTTCAACTCGAGCCGGCGGCCGACGTGACGAATCCGGATGTCCATGATGCCGCCGCGCGCCAGGGTGATCGTGGCCCCGACCAGAGCGATGTCGTCCGGACGGCCCGGCAGCGGCTCGCCGACCACGAAGGGACCGACGGCTAGCAGCAGACCGCTAGAGATGGCCCGGGCGGGGAGATGGGTGAGCGCAGCCTCGACGGTGAGCGCGGCTAGCGGCTGCGTGCGCAGCCGCAGCTCGAAGCCCCTGGCGCGCGCCGTGCCCAGGTTGGCGAGCACGAGACTGCTCCACGTCGACCCCGCCGCGGCCGGATAGGCCCCCGGGACCTGGGAGAATCGCTGCTCGAGAAGCGTCGCGGCCAAGCTCAGCCGCCCGTCGAGCACGCGCTGGACGACACCCGCCTCGAGCGACCGGGCGTGCTCGGGCGCCAGAGTCGGACTCAGGGTCAACACGACCGAGGCCGGGAGGCCTACCAGACCTCCGTCCCACCCGTGCACCCGATACCCGGTCCGTCCGCCGACGCGCACCTCCGTGCCGCGCGGAGATGTCCACACCGCGAGCGCGCGCCAGGTGAGAGCCGTGCCGGCCCAGCGCCGCGAGTCCCAGCGGAACCCGCCGCAGAGGGAGAACGGCCCCCGCCCGGCGGCGACATCGCCCCGCCACGCCGTGACGCTCCATCGATGTTCGCGACTGCTCCTCGACCAGACCCTCCACGCCGGCGACGACGGGTCGACATCCGCGCGCACCACACCCTCATAGGCTACCTTGCCCTCGTCGTGCTCGAGAGCGAGCGTCGCTTCCAGTCCGTTTGAGGAGCGGAAGGTGGCCGAGGCCGCCGCCTGCGTGCGCGCGGTGCCGGTCTCACGCTCCAGGACCTGCGGCCCGCTCTCGATAGGGTTGACATGCCACGCATAGTGGTCGTCACGCTTGTCGTGGCCGATCATCGCCGAGGCGGAGAGGCGCCGGCTCAGCGCCACGCCAGTCTGGAGCGAGGCCGTCTCGAGAATCCCGCGCTGCACCTGGTCGTGCTCGGGGTTCACCCCCGGGGCCCGCGGCACGCCGATGTACCACGTGGGGAACTCGTAGCGGGTGTCGCTCCGGCGCCCCGAGAACTGTATCCACGCGCTCCGCAGCGGCACGAGCCTGACGCTCGCCGCCCCCGCCCATCGGGAGTACCGCTCGCCCGCGACGATGCCACCGTCGGTCCCGAGCAACGAGGCGCCCAAGGAGATCACCCAGGGTCCCGAGCTCGATGTAACCGCGCCGCGCGTGAGCATCGTGCGGTCCCCGCCGGCGAGCACCTCCGCACCGAGACTCCGCCGCGACACCGCCGGCATCGTGCGGATGTCGACCACCACGGCGGCGGCGCCCGCACCCGCCAGGTCCGCGGCCGCACCCCGACGCACCTCGATCCGGTCCACGCCGTCGAGGGTCAGGTGCGCCAGGTCCACGACGCCGTCGCCGCTCCCGAGGGGCACGCCGTCCCACCGCACCACGACGTCCTCGGCGCCACCTCCGCCCGCGCTCAAGGTCGCCGTCCCACCGGCGGACGCGCCCGAGGTGCTCACGTTGACTCCGGGCACGGAGCGCAGCGCGTCGGCGACCGTTTGCACCCCAGCCGCTCGGAGCCGCGTCCCGTCGAGGACCGTCACAAGGCCGACAGAACGCGCGATGGCGCCGGAATCGGGAGCCGCCTGCGCCGCCAAACGACCCGCCGCGACGACGAGGCAGCCGGCGAGGAGCGCGAGCCGAGCGATTCGTGTCAGCGTGAGTGGCATGTGGACACACCAATATGGACCAGGCGGGCAACAGTTCAAGGCGAAGGGCGAAGCGCTTCCCAACGTGCCCTGGGACTACGGGCAAGCCGCCAGAAGCCCGCAGACCGCCTCCGCCAACGGCGGCACGGCCGCCTTCAGCTTCACCGACTTTTCCGCATCGCCCGCCCGGAGATGCTATCGGCTGTCTGAGACTCAGACCCAGGTCAGTTCGAGAGGGGTGAAGACAGATGGCCGGCCGACGGGGGACCGTGCCGTGATCGTGTTCTGGTACCGCCTCGCTGTGCCTTGCGGCGCCGGGTTGGCGCGCCGCGGCCATTGACGCTCCGACGCGCCACCAGGACATTTGCCGACACGAAGAAGACCCCTGTCGGCAATCCCGGAGCGATCACGGAAGAGGCGAGACACCCATGTGCGACCGCAGAACGACTTGGCTCTGCATCCTGGCGACCATGACGACGTTGAGCCCCTCCGAACTCCGCTCCCAGGAACTGACGGCGCGCGAGGTCGTGACACGGTGCGCCCGCGCCGTGGCCGGCTCGGGCGACATCGCGAACCTGAGGACACTCCGGCTCGAAGAGGTGCTCGAGGGCCGGGACCGGGGCGAGAAGTGGGAGATCATCCGCCCCAACCTGGTGCGGAGGCAGCAAGAGGGGGCCTTCATCCTCCTCTCCGACGGGCGCCGGGCCGGCTATCTGGAAGGACCGCGCCTCGCCGACGGGACGCTCCAGGGTCCCCACCTGGTTCCGTCAGACACGTACTACCACTTCGAGATGGATATCTCCATCTACGTCCCCGCGTTCTTCGACTACCCCGCGGAGTACGCGGGCCTGACCACCGTCGACGGGAGCCCCGCTCATCTCCTGCGGGTCAACCTCCCCAGAGGGGGAGTCGCGATCTACACCGTCAGTGCGGAGAGCTTCCTGCCCGTCAGGGTGGAGCTTCCGGAGTGGAATCTCCGGCGGCAGATGGCCGACTTCAGACAGGTAGGAGGCTTCCTTCTGCCTCACCGGACCTGGGACCCGAGGGACCCCTCCCAGGTGATAGTCCTCCGGGACCTGACCGTGAACCCCGATCTGGACAGGAGCCGCTTCGTCTTTCCGGCCGACATTCGCTGACGCCGTCGACGCGGTCGCCGCCGTCCACAGCGCCCGCGCCGTCCTCCTCGCGAGCTTCTGACGGCTGACGGCCGACGGCTGACGGCTGACCGCTGGCGGCTATCCCACCATCAGCCCGATCGCCACAAGCACCGGCGTCGCCAGGTTGAGCAGCACGTTCATGCCCATCGAGGGAATCAGCCTGCCGACGTCGTCGGCATGACGGAAAGCGTTGACCCCGGCCGGAACGGCGAGGGCCGCCCCCAGCAGTCCGATCAGACACATCGCCGGCAGCAGCCCCAGGACCACTCCCAGAACTACGGCCAGGTAGGCCGACGCGAGGAAGGCGCCGTAGATCAGGCTGCTGGTCTTCCGGCCGACCAGAATCGGGAAGTGCCGGCGCCCGACGCCGCGATCGGCTTCCACGTCGGGGAACTGGTTCAGCAGCAGCAGGTCGCTGACCAGGAAGAAGGGCACCAGAGAGGCGATGAAAGCCGTCCACGAGTAGCCGCCCGTGAGTGCGAAGTGCACCCCCATCACCATCAGCGGACCGAAGCCCAGCCCGGGAGCGATCAGGCACAGGAGCGGATTGCGCGTCAGCCACGGCGTGTAGGCGTAGATCACCAGCAGGCCCAGCACGCCCAGCGGCAGGATGGCCGGCCCGCGCAGAAGGACGAAACACAGGCCGATGAGCGCCGTGATCGCGAGCGTCGTCCAGGCCATGGCCAGCGCCGGGCCCGCCATGTCCTCTCTGGCCTGGAGCGTGCCGCTGCCGCCGCTGAAGGGAGTGCGCCGCGTCGTGGCGTCCAGGCCGCTCTTGTAGTCGCAATACTCGTTGAAGGCGTTGACGCTGATGTGGGCGCACACCGCCCCGACGAGCGCCATGGCGAAGTGCAGCCAGTTGACGCGGCTGCCCGCCCAGACCGCGGTGCCCAGCCCCAGCAGCACGCAGGCCGGAGTCAGAATCAGGAACGGCACCCGCATCGGACCGAGCAGCAGCTTCATTCTGTGCATTCTTCTCTCCCTCAGAGCGAGCATGAGACAGCGCTAGAGTGCCGCGTCACGAGGCACGCCGTTGTCCGGCGGCGCCCGCTCTCTCCCGCCGGCCGCCGCGCGCGAGCGCCTCACGAATCCCGCTCCACGATGTCCCAGGCGATCTGCTCCAGGGCCAGGCGCTCCGGGCCGTCCGGCAGGCGCCAGAGATCCTCCAGCGCATCGCGAACGAAGACGCGCGCCATCTCCATCGACTCGTCGATCGCCGGGCTGCGGCGGATGCGGTCCACCAGCGCCTCGATCGGCGCGCCGTCGCGGCGCTCGCGGCGGACGATGGCGCTCAGATCCGGCTCGCCGGGATGGTCCTCGAGGTAGATCAGCGCCGGCAGGGTCAGCACGCCCTGGCGCAAGTCACAGCCCACCGGCTTGCCCAGCCGGGCGGGGTCTCCGGTGAAGTCCAGCACGTCGTCGACGATCTGGAAGGCCATCCCGATCCCGTGGCCGTAGCGGCGGGCCGAGGCGGACTCCGCTTCCCCGGCCTGGCCCAACAGGGCGGGCGCGCCGGCCGCCA
>Ga0316628_100004253_pt1 | contig 11191 bp, 8 predicted proteins | sample OWC_Aug_M2_C1_D5_FD_207648 | JGI IMG/M metagenome (GOLD analysis project Ga0316628, IMG submission 207648) | Wetland soil microbial communities from Old Woman Creek delta, Ohio, United States - OWC_Aug_M2_C1_D5_C | ecosystem: Environmental > Terrestrial > Soil > Wetlands | place: USA: Ohio... | reverse complement strand
ATCAAGGTTGAAAAAACTTTTGGGAATTGCAACACATAAGTTATGAAAATCTTCAACATCATCAAATTCTTGTGCAAGATCAAAAAAAGTCATAAAAGCAATATTCTCGATTTGTGTGAAATCATATTGCTGGTAGTCATTCTTTTTATTTTCGATTCTCTTTAAAATATCTTCGAATACATACATAATAGAATCCCCATAAAATCCTCGATATAGCAGATTTTTGATTTTATCATAATATAGTGACTTCAGATGGAGGAATTGGCTGAAATTACTTAAAACGTCAGTGCCAAATGGAAGTCACAACTGCAGCAACACCTAGAGACTGCACATTTCCGAGAATAATCTTTACCTAATGACCAATATGCAAAATGCGGACTTGATGAAGCAATCTCTCCTGAATGTTTCCAAAGGTAGTCTCGCCTGTTCAAAAAAGAATTTGGTCGTGCATGTTTGAATGGGAAAGAGACATGGGTTAGGGGTTTTCAATAATACCTTTGCGCTGTCAAAGCTTCCGCTGATCCCGAAAGCAGAGGCCAAAACCACGGCCAGGTAAAAGAAGGTCCTTCTCTCAATCTCCACTTGATTACTCCTCCTTTTAGATATTCAAATGGTAGCAGATAACAAGGCGAAGTGGAATATGCCGAAAACCTGCTGATAGCCAAGGTCAGTGTTGTTTTGAGATGCTGGAGAAGGCGGCAATGAGGGAAGAGTTAAGATTCTAAAATCTCAAAGACTTTGTTTACCGCGTCATCCGCGTTTTCGGCAGGAATAATGCCTTTAATATCCCAGGTTTTAATTCCTGCTACCGGTTTCTCCATCTGCAGGGCAAAGGCGATTTCTGAGAGAGTACCGTATTCGCCTCCGACAGCTATCAGGGCATCTGCTGTGCGGGCTATGATCACATTTCTTCCGATACCCAATCCGGTTGCTATCGGTATATCTATATACAGATTCGACTTTTTAGAATCATTATGAGGAAGGATCCCCACAGTTATCCCTCCCTCTGATTTCGCTCCTTTAGAGGCAGCTTCCATGACTCCGCCGAGACCTCCGCAGACGAGGACTGCTCCTTTCTGGGCGATTAACCTGCCGGCTTCCTCGGCTTCCCTGAGCAACGGTTTTTCGGTTCTCCTTCCTCCTATGACAGCGATTATCGGTCTCTTCACTACTTTATTCCGGCGTGGATTTTCATTTTTTTGCCCTGGAAAGTATCCCTGAGCTCAAGCCTTCTCTCTATATCGCGCAAAATCTCCTGTCTGCTTTTATCCCACCTGGGCGCTATCAAAATGCTGTCAGGCGCCGTTGCAAATAACCTCTGCAGGACGATGCTGGGAGAAAGCCTTTCTATGAAGGCAGCAACAAATTCAATATATTCGTCATACCCGAAGACATGAAAAGGGTTCTCCCTGTACACGGCCTCAAGGGGAGTATCTCTTATCACCTGAAGCTGGTGGATCTTGAGAAATTCGACCGGCAGCTGCGAAAGTTCATCCGCCATTGAGAGCATCTCCTCCCTCGTCTCCGTGGGAAATCCTACTATGATATGTACACCAATCATTATGCCTCTGTCCTTTGTCAGATCAAGCGCTTTTCGAAAAGTGTCATAATCGTGGCCGCGGTTTATGAACTCAAGCGTTCTGTCATACATTGACTGCATGCCATACTCGACAAGAATGAAGTATCTCTCTGACAGGGACTGGAGAAGGTCAATCTTTTCTTCGTCGACGGTATCCGGCCTTGTGCCGATAGCCAGCCCTACGACAGAAGGCTCTGACAGGGCCTCTCTATAAATATGCTCAAGTTCATGGACAGGGGCATAGGTATTTGTATACGGCTGAAAGTAAACGAGAAATTTCTCGGCCCTATATCTCTTTTTTATATATGCAATGCCGTTGCTGATCTGTTCTTTTAAAGGAAGTGTCGGCCTGCATGAGTTCGGCCTGAAACTGTCATTGTTGCAGTATATACAGCCTGATGTCCCGACGGTTCCGTCTCTGTTGGGGCAGGTGAATCCCGCATCGACATTCACTTTATAAACAGTTGTGCCGAGTTGTTTCTTAATATATGAGCCGAAAGAGTTATATCGCCTTTCCATAACTCAATTATTTCGCTTTGATCCCGGATATGTCAAATTTCGCGCCTGTTTCAACCTTCTTCCAATCTCCTCCCAGCTTTTCACCTCCTCCGCACCTTCCACTTCATCAAAACTGATTGCCTTAGGGTGATAAGCCTTTGCAGATTCTACGACAGGGCCGCTCCCGATGACGACCTTTATCTTAAACCCGTGTTCTTTTATTTCATCAAATATCATCCCGTTTTCCCATGGAATTACCGGCAAATCAGTAAAGCCGTTTTTTTTCAGCCACACTTTGACGGCTTTTATACTGAGGGCTCCTGTTTGAAGAAAAATAAGCTGGAATCTGCCGGACAGTTTCTTAATTGTCTCCTGACTGCCTTTTTTCGGCGTTTCTGAAAACCCCCCTTCAAACAAGCTGCCCTCCACATCAACAAAAAGAATCCCGTCACCCTTTCTTAAGGAGAGCAGCAATCCTTGACCCTCTTCCTTTTTTGACTTGACAGTTATCCGATAAATACCCGCCCTTGAAGGTACAAAATGCTTGAATGCAAAACCGTCACCGCCTGAGAGGCTTTTCCCAAGTGATTTCCCGTCAACAAAAAACTCGACCAATTCTCCGCCTTCCCGGAACAGTCTCCCTTTCGTCTCAACGGTCAGCATACTTTCCTGACCTTTGGGAGCAACCGTGTCATGAACAATTATTTCGGAGAGTGCAGTATCCGGGAAAAATAATAAAAGAACTAAGCAGATTACTCTAAACAAACTGTTCATGAACAAAGATATCATCTGCCTGCACATCTTAACATGCAAACAAAAAATCTTAAACTGCTTCCGCCTCAGAGATGTGATACCCCTTCAGCTTTTGGGCATATTCTCTGAGCTGACTGTCTATTAGGTGGTTCACCGTACCTTCAGGATAGGTCCCGTCTTCCTGTCTTTCTCCTGTAGGCGTACCTGTCAAGACTTTAATGCCCTCATCGATCGTCTTCACCGCATAAATATGGAACTGTTTATCCTGCACAGCTTTTACCACATCTTCCCGGAGCATAAGATTCCTGATATTCTGATGGGGAATCATGACCCCCTGGTCGCCTGTCAGCCCCTTTGCCTTGCAGACATCGAAGAAGCCTTCGATTTTCTGGTTGACCCCTCCTATCGGCTGGACCTCTCCTTTCTGATTTACCGAGCCGGTGACAGCGATATTTTGTCTGATGGAGAGGCCGGCGAGACTGGAAAGTATTGCGTAAAGCTCTGTTGAAGATGCACTGTCTCCTTCCACTCCTGAGTAGGACTGCTCGAAGCAGATGCTTGCAGAAAGGGACAATGGTTTGTCCTGGGCATATTTCCATCCCAAATACCCTGACAGAATAAGCACACCTTTATCATGGATGCGTCCGCTCAGTTGGGATTCCCTCTCAATATTGATTACCCCGCGCCTTCCCAGGAAGGTCTTTGCGGTGATGCGGTTAGGCTGTCCGAAGCTGAATATGCCGAGGTCATATACGGCCAATCCGTTCACCTGCCCGACGACCGATCCTTCGACGTCAACCATGATGGTTCCGTCCTTGATCATCTGCCGGATGCGCTCGGCTACGAGGTCAAGCCGGTGAATCTTCTCTTTCACCGCTTTTTCGACATGCTCTTCGGTTATCATCTGACTCTCCGATTCTTTCGCCCAGTAATCGGATTCAATGAGCAAGTCCTTCAGTGGACCGAACCTGGCAGACAGCTTTTCCTGGTCACCGGCCGCCCTCACAGAATATTCCACGACTTTGGTGACTCCGGAACGATCAAAAGGCAAAAGTTTTTCTTCATCGCAGCAGGCACGGACATAACAGGCATAAGACCTCATGTTTTCATCGGAACGGAGCATCTGATAATCAAAATCCGCTTTCACTTTGAACATCTCCCAGAAATCTTCATCATAGGTAGTTAAAAGCTGATAAACAAAGTCCTCGCCCATCACGATGATCTTGAACTCCACAGGTACGGGCTGGCTTCTCATCCCCTGGGGTGCGAAGAAACCAAATTGTTCCCAGGGGTCCTCAACCCGGACCTCCTTGGTCTTAATGACCCTCTTTAATCCCTCCCATACCCCGGGGTTTAGCAGGACATCCCGGATATTCAGGATAAGGTAGCCTCCGTTCGCTAACTGTACCGCTCCGGCTTTAATAAGTGTGTGGTCACTTATGTAGGTTCCCATTAATGCTTTTCTTTCGATTTTCCCGAACATGTTTAACCAGTTGGGATTTGTCTCAATAATGATGGGAGGCCCGCTGATGGAGCTGTTATCAACAAAGACATTCACCTTGTACGCCATGAAAAGATCTGTTTGCGCCAGGGCAGGGGCAACCGGAAGCTGTGGCTGCGCGGGCACCAGCATAAACAGGTCTAATTTAGTCAGCGTATAGTCTCTCAGCTCTTTCAGGAAATTTATCACTTCCGGATATTCGTCATATCTCCTGAACATCTCCTCAAAAGGCTGGGATATTGCGAACTCCCCTGCCTTGAGATCGATCTCTTTCATCTTCTCACCGATCACTTTTTCCATCTCCCGAAGGCGTGTATACGTATCGTCCACTTTCCGCATCATTTCGAGGCGTTTTTTCTCAATCTCCTCCCTTTCGGAGTCCGGCAATGCCAGAAATTCTTCCCTTGACAATGGTTTTCCTTCAGTAAGGGGAACGACGGCAGCACCCATTGGAGAGAGTTGCACCATAAGACTTTTTTCGGCAGCTTCCCTGTCCAGGTTGTCCAGCGCTTCCTGATATTTCCTCTGGTGTTCTTCCATGACTTCCTGTTTCCTCTTGTTATACTCTTCGCTGCCGAATGTCTTCGGTATTTCCTCTTTTAACCTTTTCAGCAGTTCTTCCGTATTATTGCTGAAGGACCTTCCGAGCCCCTGCGGCAGCTTAAGGATACGGGGCTGGTCGGGGACCGAAAAGTTATAGACATAACACCAGTCATAAATAATGCACTTTATTCCCTTATCTTCTCTTTCTTTAATGAACCTTTGCAGGCGGGCTTTAATGGTCGCAGCCTTTCCGGTTCCGGCGAGACCCGATAAAAAGAGGTTATATCCGGGCCGTTCGAGCGCCAGACCAAAATTTATGGAATCAATAGCCCTTCCCTGGCCAATGAATTCTTTCAGTGGTTCTACATCTGCAGTGCATTCAAACTGAAAGATATCCGAGGGACATATCCAGCGAAGTCTTTCTAACGGGACTGCATATTTTTCAAGGTCGGTGGTATTTGTCATTATCACACTCCTTTTTGTTTTAAGCTAATTATATCACGTTAACATTATCTTTCTATTTATTGAGTTGGGTCTCAATGTTCTGATAAACTTAAGAATGAATCATTATCTGCGTAACAGTTCACCGCTGCCCTCGTGATAAAAACAAAACTAAGCTCACAACGCAGGCAGTTCGGAAAAAGGGTATCCTGGGAGGTTAAAGTCAATTCGGCTATAGCTGAATTATCGAGCAGTATCCTGTCCCTGGCCTCAATTGAGGATATTTCAGCCCTCTTGCTTAACCACGCAAAAAGTCTCACTAACAGCGAGGCCGGTTTTGTGGGTTATATTGATACAAAGAGCGGCTATCTCAATGTTCCTGCCTTCGTCGGAGATGTCTGGTGGGATTGCCGGCTTAAAGATAAAGGTATCGGTTTTAAAGACTTTAAAGGTCTGTGGGGCTGGGTATTAAGCAATAGGAAGCCTCTCCTCACCAATAATCCGTCAGGCAACCCATGTTCATCAGAGATACCGCCTGGTCATGTGCAAATTCATCGGTTCATTTCTGTTCCGTCACTGATTCAGGGAGAACTTGCCGGACAGATCGCGTTAGCGAATTCGCACAGGGTATACACCAGAAAAGATCTTGCTCTAACTGATCGGCTGGCATCGCTTTTCGCCGTTGCCATTCACCGTACACGGACCGAAAAGGCGCTGAAAGAATCTGAAGACTTATACAGGACGATCTTCGAAGCTACCGGGACCACTACAGTTGTTATTGAGGAAGACATGGCAATATCAATGGTGAACATGGAATGTGAGAAACTTTTAGGATATTCAAAAGAAGAAATAGCAGGCACAAAGAAATGGGATAATTTTATTGCAAAAGAAGAATTGTACCGGCTGAAGGAGTATCACCGCCTAAGAAGAATCAATCCTGATGCTGTTCCAAAAACCTATGAAACCAGGTTAATTGACAAACAGGGTAATGTTAAAAATGTCTCTATTACCGCCGACCTGATTCCGGGCACAAAGAAGAGCATAGTATCGATTCTGGATATTTCGAAACACAAAAGGGCAGAGGAGGCACTGCGCAAGAGCGAAGAAAATTATCGGTCGCTCGTCGACAATGTCAATATCGGGATCTACAGAAATACAGGCGGACCTTACGGGCACTTCCTCCAGGCGAATCCAACCATGGTCAAAATGTTCGGATACGATTCGGTTAAGGAATTCATGAAGGTTTCGACATCCGAACTTTATCAGGACCCTCATGAGAGAAACCGATTCATTGAAAAAATACAGAAACAGGGTTTTGTGAAAGATGAGAAGCTAAAACTCCGGAAAAAAGACGGAACATTTATATGGGGTTCTGTGACTGCGAAAGTGCAGTATGGTGAAAGCAGCGAGATTAAATGGATCGACGGCGTAATCGAAGATATCACCGATCAGAAAAGAGCGGAAGACGCACTGTTCGAAAGTGAAGAGAGGCTCCGTTCTTTTTTCAATTCTGCGACAGACTGCATATATGTCCTGGATAAGAACGGAATTATAATACAGGTGAATGCAGCTGTGCCGAATACGCTGGGTTACTCTATTGACGAAATAGTTGGCTCTCATATCGCCGGTTTCTTTACTGAGGAGTCCCAAAAAATCTGTCGTGAAGAATTCCCCACTATTTTAAAACAGAAATTTATTCGACAGGAAATAGACATTATCCGTAAAGACGGCACAATTCTTAATTCCGATTTCACGGCTTCTGCCGTATGCAATGATCGGGGAGATGTTCTGAACATCGTAATTTTGCAGAAGGATATCACCAAGCGAAAGAAGGCGGAGGAAAGGCTGGTTCAAAGCCTCGATGCGCTCCAGTCAGTTTACAATATTGCAACCACCATGCGCGGATCATACGAAGCGATGTGTGACCAGGTAGTGTATAACCTCTCTAACCTGCTGAAGGTATCGTATATAGCGGTCCAGCATGTTGAAGAAGACCAGATGAAGATCATATCGAGGATAACCGACGGGAAATTCAGCCATAACGAAGTAATATTCCTGGAGCATTCCCCATGTGCAGCCGTCGTAGGCGAGAAAAAAGAGCCCTGTCAGGTGAGAGGCCCTCTTCAGCAACTTTTTCCTGACAATAAACTTCTTTCATCTCATAAATTCAGGACACATGTAGGTGTCCCCATAAAAAGCGGTCGCGGCAAAATAGTGGGAATCATCTGTGCGATGGATTATGCGTACCGGACATTCAGCGAGGACGAAATCCGTCTCATCGAAATTTTTGCGAGGTACGTGGCTTATGAGTATGAACGGAACGTCATGGGGACACAGTTGAGGCAGCTGGACAAGATGAAGCTGCTTGGACAGATGGCGGCGGGCGTGGCACACGAGGTAAGGAACCCTCTGAATGCCATTTTGGCAATTACGGAGGCCCTTTTTCAGGACATCGGGGATAATCCTGAGTACAGACCTTTTCTGGATCATATACGGACCCAGGTAGACCGTTTGTCGAGATTAATGGGAGATCTTCTGGACCTGGGGAAACCGATACAGGCGTCCAGTCTTCATCGGGAGTCACTGCCTGCGATATGTGCTGCTGCCATAGACTTATGGAAGCAGACGACTTTGTCCCAAACGCATAAGGCGCGCTTGTTGATACCTTCTGAGCAGAGGAATCTGAATGTGATCGCGGACAGTTCGAGGCTGCAACAGGTCTTTCTCAACTTACTGGAAAACGCAGGCCAGCACAGTCCTGAAGGGAGCGAAATCCAGTTTATGATCTCAACACCCAAAAAGACGACCGCGCGGATATGCGTCATTGATCATGGTACTGGCGTTGCACCTGAAAACCTGAAGAAGGTTTTCGAGCCTTTTTTTACCACCCGGAAGAGCGGAAACGGATTGGGGTTGGGCATAGTAAAAAATACAATCCAGGCGCTTGGCGGCGATATAATGATCCGGAATAATGAACCTCCTCCGGGATGTACCGTTGAGATAATTCTGCCGGTTATTCATGAGGGAAGGGCATGAGCCTGAAAATTCTATTGATTGAAGACGAAGAAGGGGCCAGGTTCGGATTTAAGAGATATCTCTCAAGAGCCGGGTACATGATTCAGGAAGCAGGCTGTCTGTCTGAAGCGAGGGAGGCTTTCTTGTCACAGCGTTTTGATGCCGTTCTGCTTGATCTCAAACTGCCGGACGGAAATGGTCTGGACTGGATAACGGAGTTAAGAGAGAGTTATCAGGATATACCCGTTATTATAATTACGGGATACGGGGATATCCCCATGGCTGTTGAAGCGATGCGGCGCGGAGCGGATAATTTTTTGACCAAGCCTGTCAATATGGAAGATCTTGAAGTCTTTCTGAGAAAAAGCCTTGAACTCGGAAACCTGAGGCGAAGGTATTTGACCAATAAGAGGCTTGAGAGAAAAGATCATATCTATTTTGGTGAAAGTGCCGCGATGGGAAAAGTGATAGATCTTGCAACCCTTGCGGCAAAGACCGTTTCGCCCGTTCTCCTGTTGGGGGAGACAGGTTCCGGGAAGGGCGTTTTGGCCAGATGGATCCAGAATAACGGTTTTGACGGTTCTTCTCCCTTTGTGGAAGTGAACTGTTCAAACCTCATGGGTGACTTACTTGCCAGTGAACTTTTCGGTCATGCAAGAGGCGCCTTCACAAATGCAGTGCAGGACAGGCAGGGCCTTATAGAGGTTGCCGATGGAGGGACTCTCGTTCTCGACGAGATCAGCGATATGGACCTCGGAGTTCAGGCCCAGTTCCTTAAGGTTATTGAAGATAAACAGTACCGGAGACTTGGAGAAGTGAAGGTCAGGAGAAGTGAATTCAGGCTTATTTGTGCAACAAATCGCGATCTTTTGGAAGAAACGCAGAGGGGCGCATTCCGCAAGGATCTTTATTTTCGTATCAATGTGCTTTCGATTGCGATTCCATCGCTGCGTGAGAGGCCGGAAGACATACCGGGACTGCTCCGCTCTATTCTCGGGAATCTGGGCGCATCGAATCCCGCAATATCACAGGAAGTAATGAAAATGCTGCTGGGATATTCATGGCCGGGAAATATCCGGGAATTGAAGAATGTGCTGGAAAGAGCCCTCCTGCTTGCACATGGACGGCCCCTGGCACCTGAACATTTTTCGGGTTTGGACTCTTCTTATCTTTTAACTGAACATAAAACGAGCATAAAAAATCTGGAAGACATCGAATGTGCCCATATTCGAACAATTATTAAACGTTTTGGCGGAAACGCGAGTAAAGCCGCAGAGGCATTAAATATCTCCAGAGCAACAATGTACAGAAAACTGAAGAAATTTCAGAAAAGAAAATGAAACTTCTTGCGGAACTCAAGGAGTTCCCGAATTAAACCTGCCTATTCTCATTTTTGAGACTTTTTTTCGCAAAAATGAGAATCCCGTGTAAACATCACATCTGAAAAATCCATGTTTTGCTGATTGTTCTGGATTGCTCATCCATGGCATTCATTTTGCAGTGCTAATATCTATCGAAAAACGGATTTGTTCATCGTGTCTCTATTTAGGAGGAAAAATGCCCAAGCATCTGCTCTTGATTGATGACGAGCCGACGATCTTAATGGCTTTCAAGAAACTTCTGCAAAATTGCGAAGTTTCCGTGGATACGGCCGAAAGTATCGAATATGCAAAGGACCTACTGAGCGAAAGACCCTATGACGCTGTTATTGCGGACCTGAGGCTTTCCGGTTTCTCCGGCCAGGAAGGTCTGGAGATTATTCATTATGTGAAGGAACGCCATCCCGAAACTGAGATAATCCTGATAACGGCGTATGGAAACCATGAAGTTATGAAAATGGCCCGCAATTTAGGGGCGGCCTTCTATTTCGAAAAGCCTGTTTCTACCAATGTTCTAAAGGGCGCATTGAAAAGTTTAGGCGTTGTAACAAACACGTTATTCGTATAAAGTCTTTTTGGGGAAATGAGGACGAAAATGAGCCACCAGAAAAAAAGAAATGGTAACGTTAATGGTAACGGTAAGAGATTGGATTCCGAGGCTTACAACTTCATATTCGAAACAGCTACGGAGATTTCTGAAGAAGTAACAGAGGCATCAAAGAGCTTTCCAAGAGAGAAATTTTCTCTGGCAAACCAGGTCTGCAGGCATTCCAGGCTGGTCTGCATCAATCTTGAAGAGGCCTGGCGAATGAAAGAACACAAAACGCTTTTTCTCGGCAAGTTGTCGGAAGCAGCACAGGCAGCCTCAAAAACACAGGATTGCCTGGAATTTGCATCAAAATATAATTATATCGGCAGAGAAATTTTCAAAAAAATAGACGCAAAGTATGAAGACATATTTGAAGACATATTTATAATGCTCTGCGGCGATGACCTTTCAATGGATAACCTTGAAAACAATGATGAACTGGGAGGATTATTGGTTAGAAAAACCGTCATATAGGGCAATACTCACTTTTCAGGCATAGTGCAAAAGCATTCAGTGCCCCGATTTCAGTTCTCACCAAAAAATTAACCGGCACAATTCTTTTACGCCCTTCTCCTCTTGTTTCAAAATGACTTTTTCTTCCTTTCTTTGATATACTTTTTGTGGTACCTGTGATTTTTTCTCTTATAAATTAATTATTTAAGTTAGGACATGAAAGATGAAACATATTCCTGATAAAGAACTCCTCGCGGTCGCCAAACAGATCAAGCTCCTTATCCTTGATGTAGACGGTGTACTTACCGACGGGGGTATCATCCTTGACAACAGTGGAAATGAGTTCAAATCCTTTCACGTCCGTGACGGGCACGGCATAAAAATGCTTTTGCGTGCCGGCATTCAGGTAGCTTTGATTACTGGCAGATATTCGAAAGTTG
>Ga0316628_100004252_pt1 | contig 11191 bp, 6 predicted proteins | sample OWC_Aug_M2_C1_D5_FD_207648 | JGI IMG/M metagenome (GOLD analysis project Ga0316628, IMG submission 207648) | Wetland soil microbial communities from Old Woman Creek delta, Ohio, United States - OWC_Aug_M2_C1_D5_C | ecosystem: Environmental > Terrestrial > Soil > Wetlands | place: USA: Ohio... | reverse complement strand
GGGCGGCCGTGAAGATCTACCGCTTCCGCTACCGGCGGAAGATCCTCCACGGCGTCCTCAAGCAGGAATTCCTGTTCCCGGTCAAGGGCAGCATCTTCCGGGATTTCCGGATCGAGGAGAGCCCCATCCCCATCGGCGAGGTCCGCCTCCTGGCGCCCGTCGAGCCGTCCAAGATCGTCTGCGTCGGCCGCAATTACCGTGACCACGCCGCCGAGTTGAAGAATCCGCTGCCCGTCGAACCGCTCCTCTTCCTCAAACCCTCGACGGCGGTCATCGGCCCGCTGGCGCCCATCGTCTATCCGGCCATGTCGGAGCGCGTCGATTATGAAGGCGAGCTGGCCGTGGTCATCAAGAAAAAGACGCACGGGCTCGCCGACGGGGCCGACGTCGGCGACCACATCCTCGGCTATGCCTGCTTCAACGACGTGACCGCCCGGGACCTGCAGCTCCGGGACGGCCAATTCACGCGGGCCAAGTCCTTCGACACCTTCGCCGCGCTGGGGCCCTGTGTCGCCACGGACCTGGATCCCGCCGCGCTGGAGATTAAGACGTTCCTCAACGGCCGGCTCGCCCAGGCGGGGCGGACGTCGACTCTCATTTTCCCGGTGCCCGTTCTCGTCCGCTTCATCTCGCGGATCATGACCCTCAACCCCGGCGATGTCATCGCCACCGGGACGCCGGCCGGCGTCGGGCCCATGGTCCCCGGGGACCGGGTGGACGTCCAGATCGAGGGCATCGGCACGCTGTCCAACACGGTGGTGAGAACGCCGCGGGCCTGAGCCGCGAACCCGGAAGGAGGGTCCATGAAACTGTTCCTCGATACGGCCAACCTGAAAGACATCCGCGAGGTCGCCGCCTGGGGGGTGCTCGACGGCGTGACGACGAATCCCTCGCTCTGCGCGAAGGAGAATCTCCCCTTCGCCGATCTCGTCCGCGAGATCTGCCAGGTCGTGCCCGGCCCGGTGAGCCTGGAGTGCGTCTCGACAACGGCGGAGGAGATCATCAAGGAGGCTCGCGGTCTGGCCAAGATCTCGCCCAACGTCGTCATCAAGATCCCCATCAGCGTCGAGGGCCTCAAAGCGACCAAGATCCTGGCCGCGGAGAAGATCTCCGTCAACATGACCCTCATTTTCTCGTCGGGACAGGCGCTCCTGGCCGCCAAGGCCGGCGCGCGCTACGTGAGCCCCTTCATCGGCCGGCTGGACGATATCTCCCACGAGGGGATGGAGCTCATCGAGGAGATCGTGGCCATCTTCAATAACTACGGCTTGGCGACGGAAGTCATCGTGGCCAGCATCCGGCACCCGCGGCACGTCATCGACGCGGCTCTCATCGGGGCCCATATCGCCACGGTCCCCTATGCCGTCATCGAGAAGCTTGTCCACCATCCGCTGACCGACATCGGGGTCAAGAAGTTTTTAGAGGATTGGGGGCGCGTCCGGAAGTGATGAAGTTCCTCAAGCGATTCTGGGGGCTCCTCGTCTTCGGGCTGGTCGCCCTGCTCCTCGCGGGGGCCCTCGTCGTCGGCAAGAATATCTTTCTCGGACGGCTCCGGCAGCAGCTCGCCTCGGCCCTGACCTATCGGGAGATGCGCCTGACGGCCGTGCCGCCGCGCCTCGTCCTGGAGGACGTCCGCTCGCTCTCCGCCGAGCCCGCCTTCGCCGCGCCCCGGGTCACGGTCGGCCTGTCCTATCTTTCGCTCCTGCGCCGGGAAAAGCCGCTGCTCGTCTTTATCGAATCCCCGGTCGTCACCGCCTCCTCCGCGTCGTTCAAACCCGCCGGCGGCCGGACATCCCTCTTCCCCCTGCCTTACGCCATCGAACGGGCTGTCGTCCGCGACGGGCGGGTCGAGATCGTCCTGCCCGCGGGACGCGTGGAGACCCGCGGCGTCCAGGCCCTCTTCTCCCAAAAGGGCGGCAACTTCCGGTTCGTCGCGCAAATCGCCGAGGGCCGCTATATCCCGCAGGCGGGGCCGGCCTTCCGCGGGCGGCTCGACGTTTCCGTCTCGGGGCGCGGCCGGGAGATGACGGTCCACCGGCTCACCGTCGAAGGTCCGGGCGTCATCGTCAAGGCGACCGGTGTTGTGAGCGACCCCGACCCCCTGACCCTCGAGCTCGGGGGACGGTTCAACGTCGAGACGGGATACTTCGCCGGCCTCCTCGGGGTCCCCTTCGACTGGCGGGGCCGGGCCCGCGGCGACGGCAGCCTGCGCGTTCAAGCCGGAGAGGCCCTGGTCTCGCTGGACCTCGCGGCCGGCAACCTCGTTCTGAACGGCGTCGCGATGGGGCAGACGACGGGCCGGGTCCGCTTGAAGGGCCGGGCCGGAGGGACGGTGGATGTCGAAGTTCGCAAGCCGGGCCTCCTTCCCGAGAGCGTGAGCTTGAAGCTCGCCGGGCAGAGGGTCGCGGGAGAGGTTCGCCAGGCGTACCTTGACCCCATCTTCAAGTGGCTCGAGGTCCCCTGGCCGGTCAGGTCGCCTGCCTGGGGCACGTTCGTCCTCGACAACAACGTGCTCGAGGCTGAGGCCGAGTTCCGCGACGAACCCGCAGCGAAGGTCGGCGACGTCTATCCCGTGCGCGGCCGCGTCCATCTCACGTTCAACCAGGTGACCGGGGTCCTGACGGCCAGTTCCGACGACATCGAGACGCCGTTCGCCCGGATCGAGGCCCGTTCGCGGTCGCGCGAAGGCGACTTCGTCGAGATGAGGATTCGCGGCGCCGTGACCGACGTCCGGGAGGCCCGCCTCTTCACCCAGGTCATCCTACAGAAGACGTTCCCCTTCCCCGAGATCCGCGGGAGCGGCGCGGCGGATATCCAGATCAATGGCAATTTTGACCTGCCGCGCGTCCTGATGACCTTCTCCGTGGCGCCCGGCGGCTTCGACCTTTTCGACGCGGCCCTCGTCGAAGGCGACGCGGAGATCCTGAACGAAGATTTCCACGGGCGGTTCCATGTCGACGACCCGGCCATGCGCGGCGACGTCGAGGTCACGGTCCGGGGCGAGACGATCGACACGGACATCCGGCAGGCCGAGGGCGACGTGGCCAAGGTCCTGGCCGCCCTCCGCATCGCCACCCCTCTTGCCGGCCGGGCCGCCGGGATCTTTCATGTCCATCAGGAAGGGGTTAAGGTCCGGACGACGGGGACGTTCACCAGTCCGGCCCTCAAGGTCTTCGGCCAGGAGGCGTTGGATGTCAGCGGCCGCCTCGAGGTCGATGACGAGACGTTCGCCCTGCCGGAGATCGGATTCACGCTCTACGGCGGCCGCATCTCCGGCCACGCCGCGGTCGGGCTCCTGAGCCGCGCCTTCGACGTGGACGTCCAGACCGGGCCGGTCAACCTGGCGGCCTTCAGCCCGCAGCTCCGCGGAACGCTCCGCGCCGCCCTCGCGGGCCGGGGCGTGTTCGGGCGGGATGTCCTCGCCGGTTCTTTCGACGTCCAGGACCTTCTCGTCCCGCCGCTGCAGCCGATGACGTCCCGGGGGACGCTCAAACTGTCTTATGTGGGGGACGTCGTCGGGGCCGAAGCGGCCGGCGAGTTCCTGCCCGGGCAGAACGCCTTCACGGCCAAGGTCCAGGTGCCCTTGAACGAGAACGGTTTCAACGGCGAGCTCCGCGGCTCCTTCACCAACCTCGACCTGCTCCTGCCCTGGAAAGGGGCCAAAGGGACGCTGAACTACCTGGCCGAAGTGAAGGGGCCGCGGTCCGCGCCGACGCTCAGCGGCGTCATCGATTTCCAGGGGCCCATCCTGCCGTTCCCGCGCTTCGCCCATTCCGTCGACGACTACTCGGGCCTCGTCTTCGTGCAGAACGGGCGCCTGTCCGTGCGCTCCTTCCAGGGCAAGCTCGGCGGGGGAGAGGTGAGGGCCTCGGGCGAGCTGCGGGTCGGCCGGGCGGGGGTAGAAACGATCGACCTTGTCGCCGAAGGACGGGACATGCTCGTCTCGCCCCTGGAGCGGACCCGGGCCCTGGCGGACGGCTCGGCCCGGCTCATCAAGGACAGGCAGCGGTTCGTCCTGGACGGCAACTTCCTGATCAAGCGGCTCCTCTATCGGCGCGAGGTCTTCGAACCGTTCTGGTTCTCCGCGGAATCCATGTACGCGACGCGGCGGGAACCCCAGTTCTTCGATGACCTGTCGCTCAATCTCCGCATCCGGGCCGACGGCAACGCCGTCCTGGAAAACTCGATGGGCCGGGTGAACGGGCGGTTCGACCTGACCGTGGCCGGCAACGTCCTCGACCCGGTCGTCCTGGGCCAGATCGACATCCTGGGCGGTTCGGTCATCTTCCAGGACCGGACGTTCCGCATTCTCAAGGGCCGCCTGAGCTTCTTCAATCCGCGGACCGTCGAGCCGTACCTGGACTTCCTCGGCGAGACCTATGTCAAGAACTACCGGGTGACGGTCGCCCTGACCGGCCTGCCGACCAGCCTGCGGCCCGAATTCACCTCCTCGCCGCCTCTCCCGCCGGAGGACATCCTGGCCCTCCTGGCCCTGGGCGAATCCTTCAAGCGCACCTATTCGACCGAGGCCAGCACACGACTCAGCACGGGCTCGCTCCTTTCGTTCCAGCTCGCCGAGCAGGCCAAGCTCCGGGCCGAAGGGCTCTTCCGTCTGGACAGCTTCCGGATCGACCCGTTCATGCTCGGCAGCTCGGCCGAAATGACCGCCCGGCTGACGGTCGGCAAGAAGCTGAGCCGGAACCTCGCCATCATGTATTCGACGAACCTAACGGCCCAGCGGGAAGAGATCATCCGCATGGAGTGGGATATCAGCGACGACTTCTCGATCGTCGGCATCCGCAACGAGTGGGGACGGATCAGTTTCGATGTCAAGGTCCGCAGGCGCTTTTAGCGTGACCCCGCGGGGACCGGCCGCCCTCGGCCGCGCTCTCGCCGCCGGGCTCGCGCTTTTTCTGGCCGCCACGTCCGCGGGGGCCGCCCAAACCGCCGCCCGGCCCGTCATCTCCCGGATCATGGTCGAAGTCGACGGCCGGCCGGCCGGGCCGGAGCTGGCCGCGCTCGTCGCCCTCCGCGAGGGGGACCCGTTCTCCCTCAAGGCCGTCGACCAGGCGCTGCGCCAGATCTTCCAGAGCGCCGAGTACTCCGATGTCCAGGTCCAGCGCTCGGGCGAGGAGCGGGTCGAGCTGACCTTTCTCCTCACGCGGCGGCTGACCATCCGTTCGATCAGGATCGTCGCCGGGGCCGAGCTGCCGCAGAGGCGGCTGCGCGAGGGACTCGCCGACGCCACCGTGGGCGGGGTTTACATTCCCGAGCGTCTCCCCCTGGCCGTTGAGGAGCTGAAGCTCCGGTTGCGGGACGAGGGCTACTTCGAGGCCGCGGTAGAGGGACGGGCGGAGCGGGACGCGACCGAGCCGGCCGTCGACCTCACCTTCGAGGTCGCGGGCTGGCGCCGGCTGACGGTCGGCTCCCTCCGCTTCGAGGGCACGCCGGTCCTCGGCGAGGACGAGCTGGGGCGGCGGCTCAAGGTCCGGAAAGGCGAAGCCTATGTCCCGGCGGGCTTCAAGCAGGCCCTCGACGAATTGAAGGCCTATTATATCTCGCTCGGCTATCAGCGGGCCGAGGTCCTGCTCGCGGGCGAGAAGCTGGACCCGGAGACCGGCCTGGCGTCGCTCGTCGTCCGGGCGGACGCGCGGGAGAAGATCACCATCCGCATCACGGGCGCGCCCATCCCGACGAGCCTCATCGCCCCCATCTGGGAGGAGCGCGTCTTCGAGGAATGGGCCCTCAGCGAAGGCCAGCTGCGGATCCTCGGCCGGCTGTGGGCGGAGAACTATCTTTTCGCCCGCGTCTCGCCGCGCCTGGAGAAGGCCGAGAACGAGATCCGCGTCATCTATGAGGTCGAGCCCGGGGCGAAAGAACGCATCCGGGAGCTCCGCTTCGAAGGCTTGACGGCGTTCACGCCGGAGCGGGTGAAAGCGGAGCTCGGTGTGGGAGAACGGGTCCTCTTTTTCCCCTTCCTGAACGGCGAGCAGCTGTTCGAAATGCCGCGCGAGGTCGAGGCGTTCCTCAACTCGCAGGGCTTTCCCTCGCCGCGCGTTGACTTGCGCCTGGATAAGGAGGACCGCGGGGTCACGGCCGTCCTCGTCATCGAGGAGGGACCCCAGCAGACCGTCGACCGGGTCCTTCTCGAAGGCATTAAGCTCGTCCCGGAAGCGGAGCTCTTGGGCGTCCTGGAGAGCCGGCCCGGCGGCCCATACTTCGCCCCCAACGTCCAGCGGGACATCGAGCGGGCCACGACCTTCTACCTCGACCGCGGGGTCCGCGCGACCCAGATCACCTCGGAGGTCCGGCCCGCCCGGGAGAACGTCTTCACCCTCGTTTACCGGATCCGGGAAGGCGAGCTTCTCCACATCGGCCAGGTCGTCGTCGCCGGGAACCGGGTGACGCGGACTCCGACGGTCCGCCGCGAGATTCAGCTCCGGTCGGGGGATGTGGCGTCCGCGGAGCGGATCCAGGAGTCGAAGCAGCGCCTGGAGCGGCTGGGCATCTTCTCCTCGGTCACGATCGACGAGATCCCGGCCGGGCCGGGCCTCGAGAATCTCGTCGTCAGCGTCCGGGAGAGCGAGCGCAACTATGCCGCGCTCGGCGTCGGCCTCGAAACGCGCAACGACGTCCGCGCCCAGGCCCTTTGGTCGAACGCCCTCCGGCCGCGCGGCACGGCGGAGTTCATCCGCTCGAACATCTTCGGCATGGCGGCCCAGGTCAGCCTCGTCACCCAGTTCAGCCTCATCGAGAAACGGCTCGTCGCGGTCTGGGACCAGCCTTACTTCTTCTCCATCCCGATGCGCACCCAGGCCAGCGCCTGGCTGGAGGCCGAGGACCGGACGAGCTTCGGCTTCGAGCGCCGGGGGGCCAGCTTCAACCTCATCAAGTCCCTCAGCCACGGCCCGCGGCTCCTCCTGACGCTGAGCTGGTCGCGGACGAAGCTCACCTTCCTGAAGATCGCCGAGAGCGAGGTCGACCGCCGGCTCTTCCCGTATTCGACGAGCCTCGTCTCGACGAGCGTCATCTGGGACCACCGCGACGACTCGATCAATCCGGAGCGCGGCGTCTTCCTGAGCGGCGTCTTCGAATGGGCCTACCCGCTCTTCGCCACGGAGTCCAATTTCCAGAAGACGTTCTGGAAGCTGCAGGTCTTCCGGCCGCTTCTGCCGCGCCTGAACTTCAGCTTCACGGCCCGGGCCGGCCTGGGGCGCGGCCGGATGCCGATCCCCGAGCGGTTTTTCGCCGGCGGGAGCAACTCGTTCCGCGGCGAGGAATTCGACCGGCTCGGCCCCAATGACCCCGAGTCCGACATGCCCGTCGGCGGCAAAGCCATCTTCCTTTTGAACATGGAGCTGACGTTCCCGGTCATCGCCTCGCTGCGCGACCTCTCGGCCGCCTTCTTCTATGACCTGGGCAACGTCTTCGCCCAGCGCGCCGACTTCAGCCTCTTCTCTCTCCGCGGCGCCCTGGGCGGCGGGTTGCGCTACCGGACGCCGCTCGGCCCGGTCCGCCTCGAGGTCGGCTGGAATCTGGACGACCCCGCCCGGCGGGGCCGGCCCATCGTTTTCATCACCATCGGGAATGTATTCTAGAGGACAGCCATGAGGTCACGCACACCGTTCTGGCGGGGGGCCGTTGCCGGGTTGGGGCTCCTCGCCGCGGCGCTCGACGTCCCCGCCCAGGTCGTGGATTGCGTCGCCGCCGTGGTCGCCGGCCGGCCGGTGACGCTCTTCGACATCCGCGTCGCCGAATCGTTCGGGCTGTACGCCGAAGAGACGGCGGGCAAATCCGGCCCGCCGCGGCTTCTCATCCTGGACGAGATCGTCAACCAGAAGGCCGTTCTCGACCTGGCCCGGGAGCAGGTCGGCCCGGGGCCGGATGATGTCACCGCGGCCGTGGCCGTCCTCGTCGGCCGGCTCGGTCCGGACGCCGTCGCGCAGAGGCTGGCCGAGCTCGGTCTGACCGATGGCGATCTGCGGGCCGTCGTGGCGGAGCAGGTCCAGTATCGCCAGGTCCTGGCGCTCCGCTTCAGCCAGCCGCCGGCCGTTTCCCTGCGCGAGATCGAAGCCTATTACCAGGAGACATACGTCCCCGAGCGGCGGAAGCTGGGCGCCGAGCCGGAGCCGATGATCGATGTCCTCGACCGCCTCGAGGCCCGCATCCGGGAGGAGAAGCGGGCGGCCCAGGTCGCCGCCTGGGTGCGCGATGTCCGGCGTCAGACGGCCGTCGAGCTGCGGACGGATTGTCTGAAATAGGGCCCCGGGAGAGAAGATCATGCCCTCGATCGCCTGCCTGTTCCCCGGCCAGGGTTCTCAAGCCGTCGGGATGGGCCGGGATTTTTACGACCGCTTCGCCGAGGCCCGGGAGCTCTTCGCCCGCGCGGACGGCGCCCTGGGATTCCCTCTGTCGAAGCTCTGCTTCGAAGGTCCGGACGAGGAGCTCCGGCTGACCAAGAACACCCAGCCGGCCCTGCTCGTCACGAGCGTCATCGCCTTCAAACTCCTCGGCCTCGAGCCCGCGGCCGCGGCCGGCCACAGCCTGGGCGAATATTCGGCCCTGGTCGCCGCGGGCGCGCTCGACTTCGAAGCCGCGGTCGTCCTCGTCCGCAAGCGGGGGATGTTCATGCAGGACGCGGTCCCGGTCGGTGCGGGCGCGATGGCCGCCGTCCTCGGCGCCGCGCCCGAGGCGATCCGGGAAACCCTGGACCGGGTCCGGAGCGGCGTCGTCGAGGTGGCCAACTGGAACAGCCCCGAGCAGGTCGTCATCGCCGGGGATCGGGCGGCCGTCGAGGAGGCCCTCTCGGTCCTCAAGCCGCCGCGCTCGGTCATGCTGCCCGTGAGCGCGCCCTTTCACTGCCGCCTGATGCTCCCGGCGGAGGAGAAGCTGGCCGTCGAGCTCGACCGGACGACCTTCCGCGACCCGCGTTTCCCAGTCGTCGGCAATGTGGACGCGAAACCCCTGCGCACGGGCGGCGAGGCCCGCGATTCGCTCCGGCGCCAGGTCAGCCGTTCCGTCAAGTGGGCGGCCTCGATGGACGTCCTGCGCGGCCTGGGCATCGGGACGTTCATCGAGTGCGGCAGCGGCAAAGTCCTGGCGGGGCTCCTGAAACGGATCGGACGCGGCTGGCCGGCGGCGCCGGGCATCCATAACGTCGAGGACGGAGCGAGCCTGGAGAAAACGAAAGCCGCGCTGTCAGCTGTGGGCTGAGGCGACGCGCGGCCAGTAGAGGATATAGTATTCGGCGGCCGAGACCAGGGCGGTGACGACGACGAGCCAGAGCCCGACCCGCGGGATGATGTAGACCCGGCCGAGGATCCCCGCGCCGAGGATCAGGCCGGCGATCGTCCAGGTCTCGAGCACCATCTTCGCCTTGCCGAGCAGGCGGGCGGGGATATGAACGCCCCGTGACGCCGCCAGCATCCGGAAACCCGAGACGGCCACCTCGCGGCAGATGATGATGACGACGACCCAGGCCGGGACGCGACCCTGCGCTTGGAGGCAGATGAGAGCGGCGGTGACGAGGAGCTTGTCCGCCGTGGGGTCAAGGAGCTCTCCGAAAACGGTCCGCAGGTTCTTCCGCCGCGCCCACCACCCGTCCACCCAATCCGTCAGCGCCGCCGGAACGAAGACGGCGAACGCGGCGACGTCCCGGCCGGCGAAATCGGTCAGCATGACGGCGACGAGGCCGGGGACGGCGAGGATGCGGAGGAGGGTCAGGACGTTCGGACCGTTGAAAATCATGGCCGGAGAATACATCACGGTCCGGCGCCTGTCAAATCGCCTCGCGGCCCGTCCGCTGCCTTGCAAATTCGGGGTCGGGCTGGTAGAGTGAGGGCATTCCACCATGCCGAGCGAGAACTCCCTGACCCCGATGATGGAGCAGTATTTCCGCATCAAGGAGCTCCACCGCGACGCCCTGCTCTTTTTCCGCCTGGGCGATTTCTACGAGATGTTCTACGAGGACGCCCGGACGGCCGCCCCCGTCCTGGAGATCGCCCTGACCTCGCGGCAGAAGGTCCCGATGTGCGGCGTTCCCTATCACGCCGTCAGTGCCTACCTCGCCCGGCTGCTGCGGCACGGCTTCAAAGTCGCGGTCTGCGAGCAGGTCGAGGACCCCAAGGCCGCCCACGGCGTCGTCAAGCGCGAGGTCATCAAGGTCCTGACCCCGGGGACGGCCGTCGAGGTCGAGAGCGAGGCGAAGGAGAATACCTATCTGGCCTCCCTGCGCTGCGGGCCGGAGGGCTGGGGGCTGGCCTATGTCGACCTGGGCAGCGGCGAGCTGCGGACGCTCGAGGGGGGAGCGGAGGAGACGCGGGCCCTCACGGACGAGCTTTTCCGGGTCGCGCCGCGGGAGGTCATCCACCCCGACGGGGAGGCGGAGGCGGCGGCCGACATTCTCCGGCGGAGCGGGCTGGCCGGGGTCGCCCTGAGCCCCTTCGAAGCCTGGGCCTTCGACTTCGCCCCGGCCCAGCACACCCTCCTCAGCCACTTCGGGGTGAAAACGCTGGCCGGGTTCGACCTGGCCGAGCGGCCGCGCGCCGTCGGCGCGGCCGGCGCCCTCCTCCAGTATGTCAAGAAGGTCCGCCAGGACTCGGCGGGCCTCATCCACCGCGTCCTTTACGTCCACACCGGCGACCACCTTGTCCTCGACGCGGCCACCGTCCGCAACCTGGAGCTCGTCCGCAACCTGCGCGACGGCCGGACCAAGGATACGCTCCTCGAGGTCATGGACTTCACGGCCACGGCGATGGGCGGCCGGCTCCTGCGGTCCTGGCTCCTGCGGCCGCTCGTCGACCCGGCGAAGATCCGCGAGCGCCAGGAGATCGTGGCCGAAGCCGTGGACCGGCCGATCGAGCGGGCGGCGGTGCGCGAGCTGCTCGGAGGGATCCAGGACCTCGAACGGCTGACGAGCCGGGTCAGCCTGGGGGCCGCCCAGCCGCGCGACCTCGTGGCCCTCAAGAGATCGCTCCGGCCGCTCCCGCGGCTCGGGGAAGCCCTGGCCCCGTTCTCCGCCGGCCTCTTCCGCGGCCTCCGCGAGGCCTGGGACCCGCTCGAGGATGTCGCCGGCCTCATCGAGAAGGCCATCCTCGACGAGCCGGCGTTCCTGCTGACCGAAGGCGGCATTATCCGCGACGGGTGGAACGCGGAGCTCGACGAGCTGCGCGGCATCAGCCGGTCCGGGAAA
>Ga0316628_100004251_pt1 | contig 11191 bp, 10 predicted proteins | sample OWC_Aug_M2_C1_D5_FD_207648 | JGI IMG/M metagenome (GOLD analysis project Ga0316628, IMG submission 207648) | Wetland soil microbial communities from Old Woman Creek delta, Ohio, United States - OWC_Aug_M2_C1_D5_C | ecosystem: Environmental > Terrestrial > Soil > Wetlands | place: USA: Ohio... | reverse complement strand
TGGGCGCATTCGCCGGGAGCAAAGGCAAGGGTGAGATAGGCCTTCTGGCGGCTGGGCCTGACTCTGCGGACAAAACGTTTGACCACCGAGTAACTGCCGTCAAAGTCGTCGACTTGAAGGCGCTGAAAGATCTGCTTGGCGGTATAGGGATAGGATTCAAGCATCCGAACAATCGAGTCCTTAAAGACATCGAGCTTGCTCGACTTGATGGTGGGGTTCCTGGGGCGAAAGTGCTTTTCTCCCAGCCATCGGATCACCGTGCGCTGGTCCAGTTCGAGTTCACGGGCGATTTGGGTGGGAGCTAGACCCTTCTGGTCATGAAGGTGTTTGATGCGGGCATAGGTTTCGTAGTCGATCATGGCGTACCTCCCGCGATCTGCCGGAAGATCTCGCCAAGAGACATGGGAGAGTCGACCGCCACGCCGCTCATCTTGAGGTTTTCGTTCCGTCGGCTTGCTACCGGGCTGAGATCAAGCACCTGGTACAAGGGTTTTTTGTAGGCAATGAACCCGGCCCGCAGCAGGCAATTTCTGGCCTCGTTCAAGACGACCTCGTCCATGGTCAGGTGTCGGCAAAGGCTCTGGTCGCCGTAGTAGCTGAGCCCCTGGCAATCGGCAACGGTGATGAGGAATAGATAGAGCGTAGCGGCCTCATGGGTTAAAAGTTCAATGTGACGATCACGGACCAGCCGGTGATCCACCCAACTGAACTGTTCGGGAATGGTTCGAATGCGGTCGGGACAGAGCGGGTATTTTGGGATCATAGCTATTGCCTCCTTTGGTTAAATTTGAGCCGGTGAGAACGTCCTGGCCCAATTTTTCCAGACGGAGGGCGACGGCAGCTATCTCATCTTGTAACGCAAGACCGGTCAAATGGGCGATAAGCCCAATAAAGACGGGCTGTTTGGCAATCAAGACATCTTGTAACAGCGAGTGATCAGACTCTCCAGGTGGAGCAATTTCATGATTAACATCTTGATTGTTCGATGTTTTATCAGTGCAGTCATCTTGTAACAGAGGGGTCTTGCGCTTGCCGCGACCTGGGTTGGCCCGGCGCCACTCCTGCACCCGCTGGACATGCTCGGGACCCTTGAAGTAATCGGGGTTCTTGGCAAGCCAGCGCTTTTGACTAGCGAGCTTGCTTGCCTTTATGCAGTCAGAAGTGCTGTTACAAAACTTCTGCCGCTTGGCGTTACGGTGATCGGGGAAGAAAAAACTGCGGCAGTGCGAGCACCGCCTTTTTTTGATGTGCGCCATGACCATGGTACCTCCAGGTCAAGCATCATGAACCAGGCGCAATACGGGAAGGAAGGGATTTTGAGAAGAAAACGGGAAGAAGAATCTAAATTTGAACAGGGCTGGAAGAAGACGGAAGGGCAAGAAAAATAAGCATGTTCATGTGGCCATTATTACAGCATTATCAGATTACCCCTGGCACCGGAATTCAGTTCTGACGTAATGGTGCCTCTGGGGTCTTGAAAAATCACTTTTGTCTTACGCCGACGGCTACTTTGCTGACCGTTGTATAATGAACACCAAGAATATCCGCAATCTCTTTCAAGGTATAAGCATAAGTGATGTGAGATTATAAAATCCCCTTTTTGCGTTGTTGCCTCTCAGTAGCCGGAGTATCTGCAAAAAGTCGGTTGAGCTAAGGACGCCCCGGATAACGCTGAAACGTAGGGTGAGACCCGGTGCAAGAAGAGTTGGTTTAGCCCGGTCACCAGTGCGGCTGGTTGCCGATCCGGTAGTTCATTACCTCTTTTCACCACCACAAAGGCGTTTGGGTCGAGCTGCTGGATGGCCCGCTTGAGCTCGCTTAGCTCCCGGAAGGTGATCACCGTGTAGAGGATATGCTCCTGTTGTCGGGTGTAGCCGCCCTTGCCCTCGATCACCGTGACCCCGTGGCGGATGTCACTTAAGATCATCCGGGAGATTTCCTCCCACTACGGGGAGATGATGAAGACCGCCTTGCGCTGGGAAAGGCCGGTGACCACCAGATTGACAACCCGACTGGAGACGAACTGGAAGATGGCGGCGCAGAGAACGATTTCCAGGGGGTAGAGGTAGCCGACTAGCATGACCACCATCACGTTGACAACGAGGATGGTGTTGCCGAGGCTGATGGAGAATCGCTTGAGCAGCCAGACCGAAAAGATGTCGAGCCCACCAACTGAGCCGTAGTGGGGAAACAGGAAATGGGGACTCACTTTCTTCTATCATGACATCCGACTGTTCCGCACTGCCTCAGCGGCCAGGGTGGTGATACGTCCCCAGTCTTCCTGTTCAATGGCATCGGCAGGGGCAACCCATGATCCGCCAACACAGGCCACGTTCTTTAAGGCGAGATATTCCCTGTAATTATCCTGGGATATACCTCCGGTCGGGCAAAAGGTGATATTGGGAAAAGGTCCGGCGATGGATTTGAGATAGGACACCCCTCCGGCTGCCTCGGCAGGTAAAAACTTGAACTGATCAAAACCTCTCATCATCCCCGTCATCAGTTCGGAAATGGTGGAGATCCCGGGAATAAAGGCAATGGAGCCCCTGTTGGCGGCTTCAAGCAGTTCAGGCGTCAATCCGGGACTGATGGCAAAGATTGCCCCTGCATCCTTAACCGCCCTCAGATCATGGGGTGTGACCACCGTCCCTGCGCCGACCAAGGCCTGTGGCACTTCGCGGCAGATGGCCCGGATGGCGTCAAGAGCGGCCGGAGTGCGCAAGGTGATTTCCAGCACCCGGATGCCTCCCTCAAGCAGCGCTTTTGCCAGGGGAACGGCATGGGACAGCTTTTCTATCACCATCACGGGCACCACCGGCCCCATGTTCAGAATCTCGGCCGGATCCATCTTCCATTTTCTCATATGTGACATGGTTGTTTTTCCGTTTGTTTTTTCTGATTACCACTCAAGTTTACTCTCTATCAAAGGAGACGTGGCATCTCTCCTGAAAATAGGCGAAGAGTGAGCTGGCCCCTTCTTCAGCTCCCATCATATCCCGGCGCAGAGGGGCAAATATCTGGCGTCCCATCCCGCTTCTGTGAAACTCAAGACGGGCATCGGCATAATCACGCTTCTCAAGTTCCTCACGGCTCACCTGCAACTCAAGAACACCTCTGCCGGCATCGATAAGGATCATATCCCCGTCCCGCACCTTGGCCAGCAACCCTTTGCAAAAGGCCTCCGGTGTCACATGGATTGCCGCCGGCACCTTGCCGGAAGCGCCGGATAATCTGCCGTCGGTGACCAGGGCAACCTTAAAGCCGCGGTTCATCAGAACGCCCAAGGGGGTTATCAGTTTGTGCAGTTCCGGCATGCCGATGGCCTGTGGGCCCTGGAAACGGACCACCGCCACCATATCCCTATCAAGCTTTCCCGCCTTGAAGGCCATTTCCAATTGTGACTGCTCGTCAAAAACCATGGCTGGCCCCTCAACGACTGTCTTTGCTCCATCAACAAGGGGTGCCGTCTTGATGATGGCCCGGCCGAGATTGCCGGCAACCACCTTCAGACCGCCGCTTGTCTCAAAAGGACTGGTGATCGAAGCGATCACATCCGGGTTTGATGATTGTGCCGTCTCCTGCTGATACGACAGAGAATTGCCGTTTTGTTCGGCAGCTCTGGTGTATCGCGTAAGCCCTTGACCGGCTACGGTAACAACATCATCATGCAGATAACCGCCCTGCAGCAGCTCGCCAATCAGCACGGCCATGCCGCCGGCCGCCTGGAAGCCGTTGATGTCCTCCGGACCGTTGGGGTAAATCCTAGCCAGCAGAGGCACAACCTCGGAAAGATCGGAAAAATCATCCCAGTTGATTCTAATCCCGGCCGCCCGGGCAATGGCCACCAGATGCATGGTCTGATTGGTGGAGCCGCCGGTGGCAAGCAGGGCGACGATGGCGTTGACGATGGCTTTTTCACTGACCACCTGGGCAATGGGTGTGTAGTTGTTGCCAAGCGAAGTAAGCCCAACAACCTGCCTTGCCGCTTCCCTGGTAAAGGCGTCCCGCAATGGGGTGCCGGGGTTGACAAAAGAGGCTCCGGGCAGATGCAGGCCCATCATCTCGGCCAGCAGTTGGTTGCTGTTGGCTGTGCCGTAAAAGGTGCAGGTTCCGGCTGTATGATAAGACCGGCATTCCACATCAAGCATCTCCTTCCGGCCTATTTCGCCTGAGGCGAAACGTTCACGGGCCCGGGCCTTCTCCCGGTTGGCAATGCCTGTCGGCATGGGACCCCCCGGCACCAGAATCATGGGGAGATGGCCGAACTGGAGGGCGCCCATCAGCAGCCCGGGCATGATCTTGTCGCATATGCCGAGCAGCAGTACCCCGTCAAAGAGATTGTGCGACAGGGCGATGACAACGGACAGGGCGATGACGTCTCGACTCATTAGGCTTAGATCCATTCCCGCTTCCCCTTGGGTGATGCCGTCACACATTGCCGGCACCGCACCTGCGACCTGGGCCACCCCCCCTGCTCCGGCCACACTTTTTTTGAGCAGTTGCGGGTATGTCTCATAGGTCTTATGGGCGGAAAGCATATCGTTGTAAGCGGTTATGATGGCGATGTTCGGTGCATCGCTGTTGCGCATGATGTTGTTTCCGCTGCTACTGCAAACCGCCAGTCCGTGGGCGAGGTTGCTGCATGGCAGGAAATGACGTTGGGGTCTGTTTCTTCTTGCCTCGTCGACCTGCCGCAGGTAGCCTTCCCTGCCCTCTTTGCTTCGTTTGCTTATTCTGTAGGTGACTTCACGAACGATTCTGTTCATCATTCTCTCCTTAGGGCTCGTCCAGAAATAAACTGGAGCAAGATTGCGCTCAGATTTGGGCCAGATTTGGTCGCGGCGATTGAGCACCCCAAGGGCATTTGCTCCGCGGCACAAAACCGTAGGCATAGCAGCGCTACGCCGAGGATTTTGCGATTGAGGCGCAGCCAAAGACCTTGGTACCCCCTTGTGGGGTGTGACCCGAAGATGAGATGCAAGATGCTTCAGGTTGTTTCTGGACGAGCCCTTAATCCGGCGCCCAATATACCGTCACCGGCGACTTGGCCCGTGCCAGTACATATCTTACGGGCATCTTGTTCAGCACATCCTCTGACAGCGGTTCTGCTGCCACTGCTTTTTCAAAAATCTTCAGCTTATCCTTGCCAATGATAAGAAGAATGATTTTTCTGGAATCAATCAGGGCCGGCAGCGTGATGGTCATGCGGTCATGGCTTGCGGTGAGGGGTCGGATGGCCATACAGAGTCTGCTGCAATCCATATCAGTCGCCCTGGGCAGATCTGCCGCCCCCGGGAAAAGTGAAGCAGTGTGACCGTCATTGCCCATGCCGAGCACCAGCACATCAAAGGGCCTTGGTATGGAAAGAATCCTTTTTTCGCAATTCATCTCTCCTTCCTGGGCCGAGGCATCTTCCGTCTTCAGCCCCAGAAATTTTGCCAAAGCCGCCCTGTTTTGCAGAAGATGCCGCCGCACCAGCCTTTCATTGCTGTCGTTGTCTGTCGGGTCAACCCATCGTTCATCAGCCAAGGTGACGATCACCTTTTGCCACGGGATATTTTCAAGGGACAGGGCCTGAAAAAAAGGCACAGGGGTTGAGCCGCCGGAAACAACCAGGCTGGCAGAACCCCTTTTTGCCATGGCCCCCTGGAGAAACGAGGCAATGTAACGGGCGAGATCAACGGCCAGACCGTCGCCATCTTGAAATCCCTGGAAATGAACCTGATAATCCTGCATGACCGACCTATTCCTCCCAGGCCCGGCCGTCTTTGGCCAGCAGTGCCACTGCCGCCACCGGTCCCCATGTGCCGGCAGGATAGGATTTGGGCGGTTCATTAAGGGATTCCCAGGCATCCTGGATGGAATCAATCCAGGTCCAGGCCTGCTCCACCTCATCCCGGCGGATAAACAGGGCCTGATTGCCGCGCATGCCCTCGAGCAGCAGCCTCTCATAGGCATCCGCCACCCGATCAATCTTAAAGGCCTCGGAAAAGCTTAAGTCGAGCCTGGTCTTCTGCAGTTTCAGCGACTCGTCAATACCCGGCACCTTGTTCAGCATCATGATCTCCACCCCCTCATGGGGCTGCAACCGGATGATCAGCTTATTGGGCGGCAGTTTTTTATAGCTGTCCCTGAAAATGTTATGGGGAAGCTGCTTGAAATTGATCACCACCTCGGAAACCTTGGTGGGCATCCTCTTGCCGGTGCGCAGATAAAACGGCACATCAGCCCAGCGCCAGTTATCGATATCAACCCGGATGGCGACAAAGGTCTCGGTTTGGCTTGCGGTATGGGCATCGTTTTCCTCATTGTAGCCCGGCACTGCACCGCCTTTTAAGAATCCGGCGGTGTACTGGCCGCGTACAGTTTTATCATCGACATTATCAATGGTGATGGGCCGCAGGGCCTTGAGCACCTTCAGCTTTTCATTGCGGATGCTGTCGCTTTCCAGGTTGACGGGCGGTTCCATGGCGATCAGGGTGAGAATCTGCAGAAGATGGTTCTGCACCATGTCGCGCAGTTGGCCTGCCTGATCAAAATAGCCCCAGCGCCCCTCAATTCCCACCTCTTCCGCCACGGTGATCTGCACATGATCAATAGTGTTGTGGTCCCAGTTGGTGGTGAAGATGGAATTGGCAAAGCGCAGCGCCAGCAGATTGAGCACCGTTTCCTTGCCCAGATAATGGTCGATGCGGTAAATCTGTTGCTCGGCAAAAACCCTGGCCACCTCGTCATTGATCACCTTGGAGGATGCCAGGTCATGGCCGATGGGTTTCTCAAGCACCACCCTGGTTTCGGAATTGACCAGTCCGGTACTCTGCAGTCCGGTGCAGATGTCGCCGTAGATGCTGGGAGGCACGGCGAAATAATTGATCATCACCCTGGCCTGCTGGTCGACAACACCGCACAGTTTTTGGTATCCTTCAGACTTTGTCATATCGATATTCACATAGGTCAGCCTGGCGGACAAACGCTGCCATACGGCCTCATCAAAATTCCAGTTGAGAAACAGGCCCAGAATTTCTCTCATTTTGGCAATAAAGGATTCGGTCGTTTCATTATGGCGGGCGACTCCGATAATCCTGGTAGCCGTATCAATCAATCCCACTCTTTCCAGATGATACAGGGAGGTGATGAGCTTGCGCCGGCATAAATCACCCAGGGCCCCGAATATGACGAAATCACAAGGCTTACTTTTTATTTTTCCCATGGACTTTTCTCCCTGATTGTAATTTCAACCGTAGCAATAAATGGGTAGCAATAAAAGGGGACATAATTTTTTTTTGGGCGCAGAGAAGCACAGAAAAATAATTTTGTCCCCTTTTTATAACGTGTTTTCACACCTGGAGATACTTATATTCCTGACCAGGCCTGATTGAGTGTCCGGAAAAACACCCCGCACTTGTAACCTGAACTCGAAAAAAATATTCTTTCCTTGACGCCCTGCTTTTTTTCATGGTAGCTATGCCATAAAGTCTGTTTTTAACTGTGAGCCGGTGGGGCTGACGGTGTATTTTTTCTTTCAGGCCATAGGTCTCCCAAAGGTAATTTCTTATCACTCATCCATTGAAAGGAGTGTTCTATGAAGTGCTTCAAACTGTTGATGGCGGTCCTTGTTTTTTGCCTGTTCATCGGCTCGGCTATGGCCGGTGAGTTCTCGGCCGACGTGGTTCGCAAGGGAATGGGCGAGACCATGCAAGGCAAACTCTACGTCAAGGGCATGAAATTCCGCGAGGAAATGAGCGCCAAGGGTCAAGATTCGATCATGGTCATCGACATGCTGGCCAAAAAGAACCTCATGATCATGCCGGCCCAAAAGATGTACATGGAGATGGAGTACGATCCAACCATGATCCAGGACAAGAAGGACCCCCAGGAGCTGGAAAAGGAGATGGAGGTCAAGCACCTGGGCACCGAGACCGTGAACGGCTATGTCTGTGACAAGATCCAATATACCATGAAAGACCAGAGCACCACGGTCTCCTGGCACTCCAAAAAGCTTGGATATTCTGTCCGGAACATCACCAAGACCAAGGAAGGAGAGATGACCATGGAGATCACCAATATCAAGGAAGGCGGCGTAGCCGACTCCATGTTCGAAGCCCCGGCCGGCTACACTAAGATGCAGATGCCCAACATGGGCGGCAAAGGCTCGAAGACCCAGTAGGGGAAACATCCTGTGTCATGAAAGACCCGGTGCTGAACCCCCGGGTCTTTTTTTTGTAACCGTTCACCAGTATCGGAGTCGGGGTTGGGGTCGGTATCGAACGGATTTAAATGGCCTTTGGCAATCCATTGAGTTCGGTGTGAACTGATTCGATACCTATTCCGATCCCGACTCCGACTGCGGCACAAATTGGGGCCACGTCATAACTCTCCTGGTGAACGGTTACTTTTTTTTCAATACCGGCCTGATCTGATAAACTTTTCTTTCGGGCTGAAAATGGGTATGGATTTATTTTTTCAGCTTCCTGGCCGGGAAGGGCTTGCCAAACGATCCTATCGCCCGGTGTGGATGGTTAACTCCTATGAACAGCGGCTTTTGATGGACACTGGGGGAATTGATATTGAGATCTGATGACTTTCAGAAGCGGTCTCCTGCCCATGAATCGCGACGATTCAGCTTGGTACTTGAATATGATGGCACAGCGTTTCGCGGTTGGCAGAAACAGGGGGAGGCAACAATCCGTACGGTGCAGGGCATATTGCTTGATCGGGCATCTGAACTTTTCGGCACCGATTCCATTGATATACAGGGTAACGGCAGGACCGATGCCGGGGTCCATGCCCTTGAATACATGGCCCATCTCGAAGTTTGCACTAGCCCGTATTTCGCACTTTTTTAAAAAATATAGTATTTTTAAAGATTTACAGATACAGTCTCTACGCGCTTGCCTTGCTTTTTTTAAATCATGTAAGGTTGCGCCTTACAGGAAGATGCTGACAGTCGACTTCCAATTTGTCGTAAACCTCCTTGTGGATTCCTTCGGGGATGCCGGCTTTTCTTATATTTATGACCGTACCGTTGGTTGTCGGCAACTGGATCGTTGAATAGGTATGCGAGCTGACGATTCGCTTGATCGTCGCCCACCGCATGTTATCTCCCTGGCCCCGCAATTTATATTCTATTGAATGAAGTAGGTGATAGGCGAGAATCGATAGGAATATATGACCTTCGACGCGATCTTCTGTATGGTGTCGATTGGGGCGCAACCCCAAATAGGATTTCAAATCCCGGAATGCGCTTTCGATACGAGTCAGCATCACGTAAAGCTTCCAAATCTCGCTCGCTTGCAGGTCGACTCGATTCGTCTTCAACAGGTAATTGCCATCCATGGCCTCTTCTTTTTCTCGTATCTCATCAATGGGCGCGTAGTTGAGCGCTGATGCCTTCAAATGAATCTCAATTTTATTCCAATCCGAGACATAGCTAGCTTCCAAAGCGGAAAGTTTCTTGTTAAGCGCCGGAAAGGTGATGGCCTTATTGCTCGCTTTGTCTTTTAATTTCGCCAAGGACGTACTGAGCCGTTTGCAAACCGTTTCATTGTCAGGCACGGTATAGGAAAAATCCCAATGCTCATATGTAATTGCATAATATTGCGACACCTTACCGAACCGCTCTTTGATCCTGCCGATTCTTTGTTGTATTGCGGCAGCATCATTTTCTCTTCCCTTTTGAATCTGATCATCTAATTTCCCTAACTCTGCTTCCAGTTTTTTCTCCCTACGGTTACGCATCGCCTGTTCTTTGTCTTTCCGACCTTCGCTCTTGCATAACAGATAAAGAATATCATCGACTCGCTTCATCAAAACTTCAACCGTCTTGCTCAGATCTCTTCCTGCTACCGCTTCAAAATCTTCACCTTGAAAAGCTTCAATGAACTGGTCTTCCTCATTGCTCCGGCACATCACGATATACTTTAAATCATCATAACCCTGCAAAAGCTTCATATTTTCTTCCGACACCATGCCTCTATCAAAGATAATTGTCGGCATGTACTTATCAGCAAAATCGGTTTCCAGGCCGGACAAAATTTTACTCAACGATTTTGCATCCGATATCTTGCCCTCAAATATGCGATGCCGCCGAACAAATCCATCCCCATCTAAAATGAGTGCCACCACTACCTGCGGACAATCATCTCGCTTCTGCTTTTGATTTTTACTATATTGCGCCTTTGCATTCTTTGCACACACGCCCTCAAAATGCGTGTTCGTCAGGTCATATAAAAATATGCAATCTTCCAAACTGAACAAGTTCTTCTCACGCTGATATAACTGCTCCTCAATATGTGACTGATTCTTCAATAATTTGTCCGATACCCGATAAAATCGATCATTGCCGAATTGCATGGAGTCGATTCCAAGAAGTTCGTCAACCGCCACCGTCTGCATCCATGAAATAATCCCATGCTCGCTATCTTGGGCGATCAATCGATTCAATACTGAAATCTCAGCCGTCTTTATCTCGCTGTCCCTGAAATCACAACCACGTAAAATTTCAGGAAATTTTAATCGGTTCCAAAAGGTATCTCCGATCAATATCGGACCCAATTCCCGGTCAAATCCATGCGCCACACCATCTATAAAAATCTCGGCTGTCCGCTGTTCAGTCTCTTTAAATCCACTTACCCGCTGACGAGCTGAATCCCATTTCCCTTCTGTCTGAATTTTCTTTACCACATAGTCAGCATACTGAACCAGCCGTGAATCACTTGCCAATAAAGATGCCTGACCGGAAAGCCGCTCCCTTACTATACGAGCAACCTCCTGACGATCCGATTTAAGAATTGTAAATTTCGTTCCCAGCGATACGACCAACCGCGGCTTTGGGCCTCGTTCGGTACGAACACTTTCAAGTAGCTGCAATACTGGAGACTTTGAGTTTTTGGAATACGTATCCTTGAAAAACATTTTCGCCCTCCGATGTGTTTGGGGTGGACAATATCGCAGAGCGAACATCGTGTCAAGAAAAATATCTTACTTACAGTACTTCATACAGCCTCTACAACGATCAGTGAAAAATTAATATTCAATAAAATCAATAAGTTATAAAAAGCATCTAAAAAGCGCTATCTAGCTAACTTATTGATAACATGGAACAAATAAAAATGACCCAAAAATTATATCGCCTCAAAGTGCGAAATACGGGTTAGGGCGAGATTCGATTCGGACAGGGCCAGGGGATAGT
>Ga0316628_100004250_pt1 | contig 11191 bp, 13 predicted proteins | sample OWC_Aug_M2_C1_D5_FD_207648 | JGI IMG/M metagenome (GOLD analysis project Ga0316628, IMG submission 207648) | Wetland soil microbial communities from Old Woman Creek delta, Ohio, United States - OWC_Aug_M2_C1_D5_C | ecosystem: Environmental > Terrestrial > Soil > Wetlands | place: USA: Ohio... | reverse complement strand
CTGTGCGAATGGGCAATCTGGCATCTGATCTGCTTCGCCTTAGCAAGTGGGTCCAGGCGGGGCGCAGCGATGAGGCCATCGTTGATCTGATGCGTCAGATTGCATGGATCATGGAATGGACAGGAGATCTGGCTTCCGCCGAACTCGCCGATATGCAGCGCGAGATCTGCCGATGGCGTCGCGCCTGGCCCGTTGAACAGGCCCGCCGCATCCTGGCGCTTCGCGCATCCCAGATGTCGAGCCGGATTTTAGAATGGTCAGGACTTCTTGAACAAAGCACATCCAAAGCGAAACAAACCTCTTGAGGCTGACCTCCCTTCTTATAATTTCTAAACCGTTAACCAGTATGGGCTTTTTTTGTTTGCTGACTTCTCATTTGCAGGATTCTATGCATAGAACGAATTCGAAGGTAGGGAGCTTTCTTCCCCCGCCCATTTCTAATTGGCTCCTTTATATTTGGTTCAACACCGGAGGAAGAAGGAGAAAAGAAAATTTAGGCTGTCGGGGAGGAACGTGCCTCGGAATCTCGGGTTATGATTCGGAAGAGATGCTCTACTGCCGGATAGGTGCCTCTTGGTCCGTGTCGGAGAAGGTCGCCATGACAGGTGCGTGGTCACTCGTACCAACCTCAGTCAGAACCTTGCACGAAACGACTCGACTGAAAAGTGACTGGCTGGCAAGAAGATAATCGAGACGCCACCCGATGTTCCGCTGTCGATGATTGCGCCAGGGCGCCCACCACGTGAACAAGCTTTCATTCGAAGGATCCAGCGCCCGGCAAACATCAACGAGTCCGTAAGAGATAATTCGTTCGAGCAGCGCCCGTTCTTCCGGCAGCTGCCCAATCGCGTTCGGCTTCCGTTCTTTAGGGTGGACGTCCATTTCGGCCCTTGCCACGTTCAAATCACCGCACACCACGAGAGGCGAGGCCCTCGCCTGAAACTCCTCTACCCAATCTCCCAGTGCTTTAAGGAACGCCATCTTTGCGGGGAAATCCCTGCCGCCATTCGGGACGTAAACGGATGCAACGGTGATCTCACCGAGCTGGACGGTTACCATTCGATTCTCCATATCGAACGCGGGATGAAAGTACGTTGGCTTTGTGGAATATAATTCCTTCCGGAGATGCAGGCCCACACCTGAATAGGCTCTTCCCCCATGCCAGTAACACCAGTAATTCCCCAGCTCGCCCTGAATCGCCGGAACCTGGTCAGATGTCGCTTTGATCTCCTGAAGACAAATCACATCCGGCCGGTCGCGGGCGATCCACTCGCAAAGTTGCACGTACCGCGCACGGATGCCGTTGACATTCCAGGTAGCAATCTTCATCCTTCTTCCATCCGTCCATCTTCTTCATATTGTATTTCAGGCTTTACATTACTATTTTATCGTCCGAAAATTAAATCTGCAATCCTCTTTGTCCACCTGTGAAGCGACGAGTTTACGAAAACGTATCGCCATTTCAGGACCGTTGGCCTCGTCCTCGTGTTTAAAAAATACAAAGGCCTTCTCCCATTTTTGCGAAAGGATTCTTTCCAGCCATTTTGACAGATCGGCATCGGTATAATCGGAACGGCGCAGGCGTAGGTATCCCCATGGAGCCGTGCGGATGATCTCATTAGCCGGATTCTCATCAGCATCGGCGATGCATAGGCTTGAACCTTGTTCACGAAGGAGGTTTAGAATTTCATCATCAAGCCAGGATGGACTGCGGAACTCGAATGCACAGGCCCTATCAGCGGGGATCAGGCCGAGAAAATCCTGAAGCCCAGGCCGGTCCGCACGAAAACTCTTCGGAAACTGAAAGAGAAGCGGCCCCAATTTCCTGTCCAGGGCCGACAGCGTCCTGAAGAGGTACTCGGTCTCCTCGAACACATTTCGCAGCCGCTTCAGATGCGTTATGACCTGGGGCGCCTTGAGGGCGAAAACAAAATCGCCGGGGACCTGTTCTGCCCAGGATATGAGTACGCTCTCTTTGGGCATCCGATAAAACGTATTATTGATCTCTACCGTATCAAGTCGTCCCGAATAGAAGCGAAGCATCTCCTTGGCCGAGATCTTTTCAGGATAGAACTTTCCTTTCCATTCCTTGTACGCATACCCACTTGTACCGACGTAGATTTTCATAGCGTAGCCTCCAACCGCAACCAGCGATACTTTCAGGCGTCAATCGGTGACGAAGCCCTTAGAAGTAACCTCACCCGAGGGGTTTTCACGGATCACTTCACGAGCGGTTTTATCCTCGCGCAGCCTCAGAAAAACGGGCTGCCTCATGACTCCATCTTCAGTCCAGCCGGATAAGGCAACCTCGCAGACCAATTCCGGCTTAACCCAGGTGACGGAGGCATTGGTCTCCGGCTTCACGGGAAAGGAGCATTCCTTCCGGATCAGGGGTTCCAGTCTCTCGTGGATATTCTTTAAATCTTCCTCCGAGAATCCGCCTCCCGCATGGCCGATGTACGTTAACTCGTTCCCTACGTACACGCCCAGGACGAGCGCCCCGAAATATTTTCTGCCCCCTCCCGGTTCTGTGAATCCTGTGATCACGGCCTCCTGCGTGAGTCGCGTCTTCACCTTCAGCCACTGCCGGCTCCTTCTGCCCGCTTCGTACACGCTTTGAGAATGTTTGGCGATGATCCCTTCCAGTCCCTTTCCTTTGGCCGCGTTGTAAAATATGACGCCTTCTTTCCATACATGATCGCTGAATCGGATCCTTGGAATGGAAGGAAGAATTTTTTTCAAAAGTTCTTTCCTCCTGAGCAGGGGCAGGGCTGTCAGGTCATGCCCCCGGAAGTAAAGGAGATCAAAAACATAGTAGAGCAAGTAGCCGCTTCCGGAGCCCTGGTAATGTTGCAGCCTCTGAAAATCAGGACGTCCCTGCTCATCCACGACAACAATTTCGCCGTCCAGAACAGCGTCAAATCTCAATTTCCTCAGCCCTTCGGTAACAGGGAAAAACTTTTTGTCGAAGGAGATCCGGTTCCGGGAATAGAGCGAAACGCCGTCGTCCCGGATTTCGGCAACGGCCCGGTACCCGTCCCATTTCACCTCAAAGATCCAATCCGGATGATCGAACGGTTTCTTGACCGGGGTCGCGAGCATCGGTTCTATAGCGTGCGGCATCGGTTTGACTGGCGCATCCTTCAGATCTTTGTTTTCCATCGCTTCGTGAAGACGGATCTGGTTCAACTTCTTTTGTCTGAACGATTTCGAACTACCGGCTTCGAGCATCTCCTCCAGAGTCTTCTGCGACACGACGGAACGGTTCTCATTGAGAATGTCCCTGGAGGTCGCATTTCGATCCTTTTTCTTCAGGAGCAGCCACGACTTCCCGTCCTTTCCCGTTTTTATCAGCGCGAACTCACCGCGAAGCTTTTCCCCTTCGAGGACGAACTTCATGTTCCCTTTTCTGAATCCTTCCAGAAGAAGTTTCTCGCTTCCGTCTTCATCCCGCGTGGAAGGGTCATGATAAAAACCCCTGTCCCAGATGATAACTCCCCCCGCGCCGTAACTGCCCTCCGGGATAACGCCCTCAAAATCCTTATAATCAAGCGGATGGTCTTCAACCATAACGGCCAGCCTTTTTAGGGAAGGATCCAGCGAGGGGCCCCTTGGCACGGCCCAGCTCTTCAGGACCCCTTCCAGCTCGAGCCTGAGATCATAATGAAGGGCGCGGGCGGCGTGCTTATGAACGACAAAAACGAGACCGGACCCCTTATGATGAAGGCCCGGCTTCGGTTCAGGCGTTTTCTCGAATTCCCGTTTGGATGCGTATTCTTTTAATTCCATTCTGATAAACCCTAAATTCGAAACCCTAAATAAACTCAAAAAGGAAGAAACTCAAAACCCAAAGCAACTTCTAAACCTTCAACCCAAAATTTACGTTTTGAACATTTGGATTTTGAGTTTTATTTAGGATTTCGTGCTTAGGGTTTAAAGTTTGAGCATTCATTTTGCTTTCTCACGGTCTTATTAGAGATGAGGAAGCTTCTGTTCTTTCACGAGCACCTCTTGAAAAAGGTCTCCCTTTTTTTCAGCCCTGCTCAGGGCTTCCGAATGCGTGACCTGCAGCTTTTCCGGGTCGTCAAGCCCGGCCGGATTTTCCAGTTCCCTCCATTCAAGCGGAAAAGAAACGACTGGTTTTTCCCGGGCGCGCAGGGAATAAACGCAGACCATCGTTTTCGAAGCATCGTTTTGAGACCAGTTGATAAAAACCTTAGCATTCCGCTCTTTCTTCGCCATTTTTGCGGTCACCAGGTCCGGATAATGTTTCTGCATAATTGCTGCTACGGCCTTTGAAAATGTCTTGGTATCCTCAAAAGTCGTTTCTTTACGGTTCAAGGGAACATACACATGGAGTCCTTTCTTGCCCGATGTCTTGACATAGCTTGCAAGCTCCATTCGGGAGAGCAAATCCCGAAGGATCAGCGCCACTCGGGCACATTCCAGAATGCCCGCCCGATCGCCGGGGTCTAGGTCGAAGACCATGAAATCGGGCGTCTCGGGGAAATTTATCCTGGCCAGCGGCACATGGAGTTCAACAGACGCAAGGTTCTCCGCCCATATCAGCGTTTCCAGATCGTTGACCAGACAGACCGTCATCCGCTCTCCGTCATCCTGGGGGATCTCCGCCGTTTTCACCCAGGCCGGACGGTGAGAGGGACAACGCTTCTCAAAAAAGAAATCCCTTTCCACTCCTTCGGGATAGCGCTTCAAGGTTAATGCCCGATCTTTCAGATGGGGCAGGATGAATGGCGCAATCCGGCGGTAGTATTCCAGGATGCGCCCCTTCGTGAAACCATAGGAGGGATAAAGGTCCTTTCCAAGGTTCGATAAAGAGAGTCTCCTCTCCCTGATTTCGACGAATGTTCGGTTCACCGTTTCTCCTTTACTTTCCGCATGCTCTCCTCCAGCGCGGCGACCAGATCGGCCGGACCTTCTCCTTCTTCTTCCTCTACCGCAGGGGCCTCCACCGGGGCTTTTTCTTTGGCCTTCGCCTCCAGGAGATCCATGAGCTTTTTCCGGCGCTCGTTCGCATATTTTCCCGGGTCGAAGTCTTCGATCATTTTCTTAACGCTTTTTTTTATCCGGCTTTCCTCATCGGCCGTGATCTTTTCTTTCTTCGGCGAGGGGTCTTCTTCCGGAAGCACCTCTTCGCTGTAATGAAGCGTGGTCAGCGCCAGCGCTCCGTCCCTGGGTGTGACGGCCACCAGATACTCACGCTCGGCCAGCACGAATTTTGCGAGTCCAGCCCTGTTTGTCCGGCGCATCACCTCAACCAGCAGTCGATACGCTTTTTCGCCGCCTTTCGAAGGAACAAGATAATAAGGGCGATCATAGTAGATCGGGTCCACTTCCTTCATATCGATGAACTCGGTGATCTCGATCGTACGGCTCCGCTCGGGCGACACGGATTCCAGTTCCTCGTCCGTCATCAGGATGTATTGATCGGGCGCGATTTCGTATCCCCTGACGATCTCATCCCGGGGCACCTTCGTTTCTTCTTTCGGACAAACCATTTTTCTCGTCAGAGGAGAGTAATCCTTCTTGTGGAGCAGGCGAAACGAGACGCGACCGGGTTCGACAGCGGTAACCAACCGCACCGGAATCGCCACCAGGCTGAAACTGATCGTCCCACTCCATATTCCCTGTACAGCCATGTCATTCCCCCCCTGCTCGCCAATAACCTCAGGCGGCTTTCTTTAAGCTCGCTTCCAGGACCTGAAGCAACTGGTCTGATTCCGTGGGTTTCAAGCGTCTTGGCACCAAGACCGCAATCTTCTCTCCGCGGGCTTTTTTCTCGATCATATCCTGCAGCTTCTTCTCATGTTCGTTTTCAAACTTCCCCGGCTCAAAAGCAGCGGTCAACTTTTCGATCAATTCGCTCCCGATTTTCAGTTCTTTTTCCGATAAGGGGACGTCCGGCAGTTGAAGAGATTCTACCGGGATCACCTCGTCGGCATACCGCATTGTATTCAGGCGGAGAACCCCTCCGCGTGCCTGCAAGGCCCCAAGATAGGAGCGCTTTCTCATAGTCCAGGTGCAGATACCCGTCACATCCATCTCCTTCAAGGCCCTGACAAGCGCGTTATATCCTTTTCCCTGAATATTCGTAATATCCGGTTCCAGGTAGTAGACGCGGTCGAGGAAGATGGGATCGATTTGTCCGGTTTTGACGAATTCGTGGACCTCGATCATCCGGCTGCTTTCAGGGGCGGTTTGTTCGAGCTCCTCCGGATCGACGATGATATATTTCCCGTCCTCCACTTCAAACCCTTTGGACTGTTCTTCCGCTGGCACCGGCTGTTTTTCGTACGCACAGACCATCTGCTGGCGCACTCTCACCTGGTCGCGCTTGTGAAGGAGGTGAAACTGAATCCGCTCTTCTTTGATCGCGGTATGCAGCTTTACTGGCACGTCCGTATCCCCAAAATGGATATATCCTTTCCAGATCGTTGCTCCAGCCATTGAAAACCCTCCCTATTCGCTTATCTGTCATTTCCCACTGTAAACATAATCACTCCCCTTATTCTTTACAAAGTGGCAAGATTGGGTAACTCAATCCGGCCCGCTCTTGTTTGACAGTCGAGAGAAAGATTATTATCTTTTATTCAAGGAGGGATAATATGGAGAAGGATCACAGGATTCTCGTTCCTCTTGATGGATCGGATTGCGGAGAAAATGTTCTTCCTAAAGTTGAAGAATTGGCATCTAATTTGAGAGCAGGCATTTGCCTTTTGCGGGTTACCTCGGCCCATACCTTTCCCGGAGCGGACCCCACGGAGGCTGAAGTGAAAGTGGTGAGGGAGGCAGAGGAATACCTCAAGGGTTTGGAGGGTCAACTCAAAGCGAAAGGATTTGATGCGGATACACATGTCCGTTACGGAAATGAGGCTGAGGAAATATTGGACCACGCTGCCCTGAAAGAAATTGACTTCATTGCCATGTCTCGCGGTCATCGAGGAGTCAAACATTTTCTTCTGGGTTGTGTGGCAGAAAAAGTCCTGCGCCATGCGCCTAAGCCCGTCTTTCTAGTTCGGTGTTGATTGGCCTAGAACAAGGCTAAGATTCTACTTGGCTTCGCTTCTACCGTAGTCTTTGAGGTGGGAGCGGTCATCCACTACTTTCGCCACCAACCGTTCCCCTTCTATACAAAGGACGTTGAGAGCTGCCGTCTCCTGCCGCACTTCTCGAAATCGATTGAGTGGAATCTGCAACGCATAGCACAATATGGTGAGGTTCACAAAATTGTGACTGCAAAGCAGCAATGTGCTCCCCTCTGGATAAGGCTTTGCAATGCGCTCGAGCGTGCTGATGGCTCTCGCCTGAACCTCTTGGAGGGTTTCTCCGCCCGGCATCCTGACAGATGCGGGGGTTTCCCGCCAGGACTTGAGGAAATCTGCGTGCTCGATCACCCACCGCCCGGCCTCCATTCCTTCAAATTTACCGAGATCCATCTCAACCAAACCTTCCTCCTTAAAAAAAGGGGCCGAGGGGTGAAAGACCTTTATCAGATGCGCCGTCTCGACCGCCCGAGCCAAAGGGCTGGAATAGATCGCCGTGAGGGATTGATCTTTCAAACCCAAAGCCAGAGCATTGGCCTCGTCCCTGCCTCTCTGGTTTAGCGGCAAATCACTCCTTCCTTGGAATCGATGAACACGATTCCAATCCGTTTCCCCATGCCGGATAAGTAGGATACGCGTTGCTGAAGATCTCGTATTGCTTACCATGACTGATAACCGCTTTCAGTGTATATCAAATTTTGCGTTAGAGCAAAAGACCTGTCGGTAGTGTTACTGAGGAGTCCATAATTGATTAGACGTGTCCTTCCGAAAATCTTCCGGAACCCTAATACTGTTCCGCTAGGGTGTTACCGTTCACCCTGAGCTTGTCGAAGGGTGCGTCGCTACGCCGTTCATGCTTCGACAGACTCAGCACGAACGGCTCAAATGAAAGTAATGCCCATACAATCATGGGCTGATTATTAACAGGACCCACCCGCAATTCCTGACCGAAAGGTTGTGGCAACAGAGACGCATTAGCCACCGAGTTATGGTATGACGAATGGATCTGAAAAGAAAGAAGCATCGATGCAAGTAAAACGTGAGTACCACGGTACACCGCTCCGGGTCATCAGCGACTACCTGCTCGAACTGGGTGGCACAATAATTGGCGAAGATTTAGTCAACAGTGAGGGTTGGAGCGCCACTTTATGCAGGGGCGAACCATTCAGGCTGGGTGCGCTCCGTTTCGACACCGTCCATGTTCACTTTGAAGGTGATCCGCCTGTGTTGAATCGCCTGATTGCCTCGTTGTACCTATGGATGATCCGCGCAGGTGGCTGAAATCAGGGTTTCAATTCGGCAATCATTTTCACCACCACATGCCCCCATCCCCCACACATTGGCCCGGTGTCGAAACAGCCCGTCGTATTGAACATCACCTCGTTGGGGTCCCGACCGTTCATCATATTTTCAAAAAAGGCGTTGACCAGTACAGTCAGGTTGGGCATTAAGAAGGCGCAAACACGATCCGGGCTCTCTTTAGTAAGCAAATTGCCTGAATTATCGAAAATAAGCCTCTGGCCATTAACGTGCCCGCTGTGACAGCCTTTCGAATCAATCACCTCAGCCACCAACCGGTATTTGGACGCCTCAACCGCATTCTTGAATAAGCGCTGAAACTTAGGATTCTTCTCAACAATGCCCCACTCTTCTTCACCCAACTTCAGCCTCTTGCGGATTCTTTCGGTAATCTGATCCTTGTCCATCTTCTCCTCCTCATTGCGAATCTCTCTTCCATTCGTTTCTATGGTGATTTAGAATCATACCACACTTCTCCGGCAATTGGCAGGAGCCTTGCTTCATTGTCAGGGTAACCTCATAGGTAGTCTTATTTTGTTGAATCCTTTTTGAAAATCGCTTTTTCCTAAAATCCCCCTTACCCCCTTTTCCAAAGTGCGGTAATTAAAGTCTCCCTTTAGCAAAGGGAGATTTAGAGGGATTTCGATAATGCATATAACACGACTTTGACGGGGCCTTGTTTCATTAGTAAGCATCTTTTCCCCGTGACGAAGATGGGCCGGCCGAGAAACGCCGCAGCAGAGCCCTGCGTCGCACAGGGTGTACTGGACAGAGCAGCGGGCGTGATGTCTACACGGTAAATAAAAAATGCAGGATTTCTCACCTAAAAATACAGGATTCCTTCTATTTACTTCTCAATATCTTTTTGCGAATTTGGGAAGAGATATTCCTTTATCTCAACAGGAGCCGTCCAGCGGAAAAAGGGGAGGATTTCCAGTGAACTCGTGCCGGATTATCATTGCTGATGATCATGTTTTGTTCAGGCAAGGTTTGAAAAAACTTCTTGGGGTGAGGTCTGATCTGGAAGTCATCGGGGAAGCCGCCGATGGTTTCCAACTTCTCGACCTCCTCAATCGATCGCTCCCTGATATCATTCTTCTCGACGTCTCTATGTTGGACCTGCCGGGGATTGAAGCCGTTCGTGAAATCAAGAGAGCCTATCCTCGGGTAAAGATTCTGATCCTCACGATGCAAGAGGATAAGCAATACCTTGAGCAGACCATCTCTGCCGGCGCGAGGGGTTATTTGCTTAAAGAGGATACGGATACGGAGCTCTTCACAGCGATTGAGAAAATAAGGCGAGGGAGAATCTACTTTTCGTCAAACCTGCTGGAGGAGTTGACTGAGGATTGGGTCAAGACACTTCACGACGAATCGAAGGCCTTCACGAAAACTGAACAGTTAACCCTTCGCGAAAAAGAAGTTCTGAAGCTCCTCGCAGGAGGCAAAGGCAGCAAAGAGATCGCAGAGCTTCTCTTCATCAGCACCCGAACCGTAGAACGTCATCGTGCCAATATCATGCAAAAATTGGACGCCAAGAAAACTGCCGATATCGTGAGACATGCGATTCAAAGAGGTTATGTCTGAATCGGTCCTGTAAAACAACATACATATTCTACATTATGCAATGGGTAACGAGGGAGAGGTTTTTTGAACCAAAGAGGATCGGGAAATTCAAGGTTTAGCTCTTTTCGGGGGTTAATTGCCTATCAGGTTGAGAAGGGTTTTTGCATCCTTATATCCCGGGAAGGTCCTGCCGTCAGGGAGGATTAAAACAGGAACACTTGAAAGTCCCAGCTTTTGAGCAAGCTTCATGCTTTCATCCACTGCAGACGTCTCACAATTGGGTTTAGGTAGTGGCTTGTTCGTATGGGCATCCTCGAGTAGGGCGAGAGACTTTTCGCAGACGATGGCCTTTGCTTTCTCATAGGCTGCAGGATGAATCTTCAAGGGATTCATCTTTATTAGGAAGGCGATATCTTTTCTCTCTTCTACGATCTTCTTCATCTCCTGATGAAGTTTTGCACAGTACGGTCAGTCAGGATCGTCAAAAACAATGACCCGAATTCTCGCCTTCGGATCACCCATCACGATGGCATCGTCGAGCGGGATCTGTGAAATATCGACCTTATTGAGTTCAGTGAATCTCTCCTGGGTAAGATTCCTCTTCTCCTTTATTGAAAGAATAGACCCCGAGAAAACATACTTCTTCGAAAAATCGACATAGAGGATTCCCTTTCTCCCGCCGACTTCTGAAAAGACCTCCCAGAGAGCTTTCGCAGGACTTATTCTGACCTCGAGCACCTTAATCCCCGGAAAGACACTCTGGAGAAGATCGCCCGCCTCGTCCTTGGCGAGCGTGTGACATTTCGAGCAGTCCTGGCCGCGGCTTTCAAAGCCGAAGCAATAGCCGGGAAGGAAGAGAAAAATAAGTAAGAAAGGAATTAATTTTTTCGACATACAGTACTTCTAACACAGAATTTCATCTTAGGCAATAAGAAAGTTTTGTTGTTTTGTTGAATTCTGTCTTTTTACAGCATTTTACGGCAGGTTTCGAATATACATTATAGAGCGTTTCAAAATACATATTTTACCTTATTCACTTTGTCAGGAGCGGAACAGTCGATTGTTGAATAGTCATAGGTATGATAGAATACTCCAACAATAGAACTACGTGAGAAAGCTGGGATGTTAGCCCTCTTTTCCTTATTTTTTTTCGTATTGATTTCCTGGACAACTGCGGATGCCCAAGTTAGCAAGATAACATCTGAGCTTCAAGAAATCCTTCAGTCCTCCCATTCAGAAAATGAAGTCTCTGTCATCGTTTT
>Ga0316628_100004249_pt1 | contig 11192 bp, 8 predicted proteins | sample OWC_Aug_M2_C1_D5_FD_207648 | JGI IMG/M metagenome (GOLD analysis project Ga0316628, IMG submission 207648) | Wetland soil microbial communities from Old Woman Creek delta, Ohio, United States - OWC_Aug_M2_C1_D5_C | ecosystem: Environmental > Terrestrial > Soil > Wetlands | place: USA: Ohio... | reverse complement strand
CGCGCATCATCTTGATCAGCCGTTTTTTATAGTACAGAACCTTGCGCTTCCGTTTCCAGATGACGATCTGGTCCAGCACCAGCAGCGGGGCGAAATACTCCTCGCCGAACGCGTGCAACTCGTGGAAGAGCTGGGCTTCCGGCGATGCGAATCCGCGGGAACTGTCATGGAGAATGGCGGGGTTTTTCAGCCGGCCCACCTCGGCCATCATGGCGCGGAAGCGCGGATCGGCGGTGATCTTGAGGAATTCCTCGCGCAGGCGGCGGCTGTCGAAGATATCGTAGAGCCTGAGCGTGGCGTTGATCAGGTTCGTGCAGTCGGCGGCATGGCGTTCGAAAATCGCGAATAGTTTGGTCTCCAGGGCGTTGGGAAAATAGTATTGCAGGATCGCGTTCAGGCTCGCCGGAGTCGAAAAAATTTCCTGCTCCATGAAAAAATTGTATTTTTGCTGCAGCGAGATGTCCGCCACGTTGAGCTTGGAGCGCTTGAGGCCGGGGACTTTCATCTCCCCGTCCGCCAGCGTGTACACCTCATAGCGGTCGGAGGTGAAGTAGATCGCTTCGCCCTCGCACAGCGGTATGAGAAAGCGCGTTTTCGAGAGCACCGAGGTTAGATCCGAGGAGACCAGGATAAAGTCGCCGTTTTCATCGCTTCCTTTGCCCGCATAGAGCGACGATCCGGCCTTGACGGCGAAGACGCCGGCGATTTCGGGCAGCGTGATCGCCGCCGCATAGGAACCGATCGCCTGTTCGTTGGCCTTGCGGATGGCGGCCAGAAGGGCGGCCACTTTCCGCTCCTCGGAAGCGTCGGCCCCTTCTCCCAGCAGACGGCCATAGTGATGCTCGATGAGGTGGACCAGGATTTCGCCGTCATTGTCCGACACGACCCGATGGCCGTGCTCGCTCAGGAATCCCTTGAGGGTATCGGTGTTGGAGATGTTGCCGTTGTGGGCACCCGCCAAGTGGGCGACGCAATTCACCTCGTGGGGCTGGGCGTTGCATTCGGTGACCGATCCGTAGGTGGCCCAGCGCACTTGGCCGATGAACTTAAAGCCGCTGGAACGATCGATTTCCAATTCCTGGACGACCTGGGTGGGTGCGCCGACCTTTTTTTTCAGCGTTGTGGCCCCACCCCGTTTGAAAAAAACGGCGCCGGTGGAGTCATAGCCGCGGTATTCGAGCTTCTTCAGCAAAAAAGAGCCTTCCCGCCCCAGGCCGGGATGGTCGTCCAAATAGACGATGGCTACCACGCCGCACATGCGCCCTCCTGGCGATAGTGTATCATACGCTGTCGGCAGCGACAACCTGCATCCGGGGTCCATTGTCAGGGCAAGCAGTATCTGCTAAAATCATCCCGTGAGACGTTTGGCAGCGATTTTCATTTTTGTCGCCTTGTGGCTGGCGGCGGCGCTCCCGGCTGCGCCGGCGCAGACGGAAGCCGACTACGCCCGGCTGCGCGAAAAGATGGTCCAAGAGCAGATCCTCGAGCGCGGCATCATCGATGCCCGGATTCTCCAGGCTTTTCGCGCCGTCAAGCGCCATTTATTCGTCGGCCCGCCCTTCCGCCCCGACGGTTACGGCGATTTCCCATTGCCGATCGGCGAAGGGCAGACCATTTCCCAGCCTTACATCGTGGCCATCATGACCTATGTCATCGCTCCGGACTTCGGTAAAAAGGTGCTCGAGATCGGCACCGGTTCCGGCTATCAGGCGGCGATCCTGGCCGAATTGGTGCGCGAAGTATACACCATTGAAATCAAGGAGCAGCTGGCGGAGCAGTCCAAGAAGCTGCTGCTCGGCCTCGGTTACCGCAACATCCGCTTCAAGGTCGGCGACGGCTATCTGGGCTGGAAGGAGTACGCGCCTTTCGACGGCATCATTGTCACCTGCGCCCCCGATCACATCCCCCCGCCGCTGACCGAGCAGCTGGCGCGGGGCGGCCGGATGGTCATACCCATCAGTTATTCCTCGGCGGTTCAGGACCTGATCCTGATCGAAAAGGACCGCGGGGGCAAACTGAAAAAAACCACGCTCATTCCCGTGCAATTCGTGCCGCTCATCCGCTCCGGTAATGGCCGTTGACATCCTGGCCCAGCTGAATCCGGAGCAGGTCGAAGCCGTTCTCCATTTCGATTCGCCGCTGCTGATCATCGCCGGCGCCGGCTCGGGCAAAACCCGCGTCATCACCCACAAGATCGCCTACCTGGTCAAAGACAGGAATCTGTCCCCCCTGAATGTGCTGGGGGTCACCTTCACCAACCGGGCGGCCAACGAGATGAAGGAACGGATCGAGGCCTTGACGGGAATCGAACGGCGATTGTTCAACCTGTCGACGTTTCATTCCCTGGGTTTGCGAATATTGCGGGAATCCTCGGCGTTTCTGGGCAGCGACGGCGGCGGCGACTGGCAGGTGATCGACGAGGAGGAGCAGCGCAAAATTCTCGAACGGCTGTTCAAGGAGCACTTTTCCTTTTTCAGCAACGAACGGCGCGAGGAGATCCAGCGTCGGATCAACCTGGCCAAAATGGAACTCTGTTATCCGGGCGATGAAGAAGCGCTCCGCCAGCGGGGATTCAGCGATGAGGGGCTGCGGCTTTTTCCCCTCTATCAGGAGCACTTGCGGGAGAATCGGCTCTGGGACTACGAGGATTTGATCTCGCTCGCCGTGCGCCTGTTGCGCCAAACGGACGCGCTGCGGCAAAAATACGAGCGCAAGTTCCGCTACGTGGTCGTCGACGAGTTTCAGGACACCAATCCCAACCAGTATGAGCTCATCAAGCTGATCGCTGGAGGCCACCGCCAGATCGCCGTGGTCGGTGACGACGACCAGGCGATCTACTCCTGGCGCGGAGCCAGCGTGCGTTTCCTTTTCGATTTCGAAAGGGATTTTCCCGGCGCCCGGATCGTCAAGCTCGAACGGAACTATCGCTCCACCCGCCCCATCCTCGATCTGGCCAACACCCTCATCAGCCGCAATGCCCGCCGCCACGACAAGCGCATGTGGACCGAGACGGATGACGGATATCCCGTATGGCTGCTCAAAAACCGCTCCAAGGAGGCGGAGGCCGCGCAGATCGCCGACTTCATCCTGGAGCTGCGCCGCAGCCGCCCCGACCTTTTCCCGGCGGCCGTTCTCTACCGCATCAATTCGCAATCGCTGCCATTCGAGACCGAATTCCTTAAACGGGGCATCGCCTTCCGTATCATCAGGGGGTTGCGCTTTTTCGATCGCAAGGAAATCAAGGATTCGCTGGCCCTGTTGCGCCTGGCCGTTCAGCCCGCGGATGACCGGGCTTTCCTGCGGCTCATCGAGTTTCTGCCGTTGGGGATCGGCGACCGGACGCTGGAAACGTTGCGCTCAATCGGCCGCGAAAAGAAACTGGGGCTCTTTGCCGCCCTGGAGGCGGACCTGCCCGAAAAGTTCCAGGCCCGCGAGGTGTTTCCCGCCATACGCCGGATGCATGGCCGGCTGGGGCAAAAGCCGCTTTCGGAAACGCTCGACGAGCTGCTCGGCGTTTCCGGATACCTGGAAGTCCTGGGGAAAAAAGGTGACGATGACCGGTTGATGAACGTCGAAGAGCTGCGCGAATTCATCCGCCGCTGGGAGCGGGAAAATCCCGGCGAGACCGCGGCGCACCTTTTCGACCGCTTGAGCCTGGATGCTCCGCCCCGGGAAAACAACGGCGACTCCCGCACCCCGGTGTGCCTGCTGACCATGCACAACGCCAAGGGCCTCGAATTTCCCACGGTGATCGTCAGCGGATTGAACCACACCTACCTGCCATTTTTCCGTCTCCAGGGCGCGCTGGCGACCGAGGAGGAGCGCCGCCTGTTCTATGTGGCGGTGACCCGTTCGATCCGCTTGCTGCTGCTCTCGAGCGGTTCCGATTGGCTCTCGCCCTTCCTGTTCGAGCTGCCGGCCAGCTTGTATGAGACCGCGTACACGCCGGAGACGGTGGTCGAAAAACTCGGTCCGACGGCCGCGCCAATCGCGCCGGCAGTCGACGAGCGGATCGTCCAACATCCGCTGTTCGGCCGGGGCAAAATCATCGAGGCCTTGCCCGGCAACAAGCTGTTGATCCATTTTTTCGACCAGGGCAACAAGCTGATCGACACCTCGGTGGTGAAAGTCGATTATCTCTGACGGCAAGGAGCCCCGGCGCTGCCTTGACAAGCGCCCGATGGCCGGGCTATAGTGTCTGGCAGGCGGAGTCATGAAAAAAAGAATCCTTCTCATCCATACGGGCGGCACCATCGGCATGGTTCGCGACGAGAAGAGCGGCGTGCTGAAGCCCGACTTGTTTTTTAGAAATTTGCTCAAAGCGATCCCCGAGCTGGCTGCCGTGGCCGACATCCAGGTGGAGATTCCCTTCCTTTTCGACAGCGCCGAGCTGAGCCCCTCCCACTGGCAGCGCTTGGGCGAAATCATCCGCGGCCGCCTCGACGATGTCCAGGGAGTGGTCGTCACCCACGGCACCGACACGCTGGCCTATACGGCTTCGGCCCTCTCCTACATGCTGATGAACCTCCCCTTTCCGGTGATTCTCACCGGAGCGCAGAAGCCGCTGGCCGAGCTGCGCACCGACGCCCGCGCCAACCTGGTCAACGCCATCGAGCTCGCCGCCTCCGATATCAAGGAAGTCGCCGTCTTTTTCGATCACAAACTGATGCGCGGCAACCGCATCACCAAGAGCCACATCAGCCACTTCGACGCCTTCTCCTCGCCCAATTATCCCATGCTGGCCCAGGTGGGAGTCGAGATCGAAATCTACTGGGACAATGTCCTCAAGCCGCGCGGACTGTTCCACGAATTTCACGCGTTCGATCCGGGTGTGGCCGTGTTGCGCGTCATCCCGGGCGGGGGGAGCGATTATTTCCAGCCGGGTCCGGATATTCGCGCCGTGGTGCTGGTCGCTTTCGGCGCCGGCACCGTTCCCCTGCGATCGGGGCGCCTGTTGCTGCGGGTGGAGGAATGGATCGCGGCCGGGAAGCTGGTGGTCTTGCTCAGCGAAGCCCGGGCCGGCCGCACGGCTCCAGAGCTCTACGAGTCGGGCAGTATGTTGCTTAAGGCCGGGGCCCTCTCCGCAGCGGACATGACCTTTGAGGCGGCCGTGACCAAGCTGATGTTTCTGCTCGGCCAATACCGGGATGCCGCCCTGGTGAGGCGCAATTTTCTCAAGCCCCTGGCCGGCGAGATGACCATTTAATTAATGTGCGGGGCGCTTCCGTCCATCTCATGGAGCGGCTTGCGAAGTCCATTTTATAGAAAAATGGGCGAAGCGCTTCCCGGCCGGATTGTGGACGGGAAAAAGCGGAATGAGATGGCGGAAAAAGCCCCGCTTAAAGAGAATGGCGGAGCCGCCCCGTCATCTTGTTGTTCTTTACTTTCGTCCGGCCATATGATATAGATTTGCTTTCCTCCGAGTCAGTCGCGCTAAATCCCCCCCTGGGGGGGCCGTTGGCTCCGCAGGGCGGGACAAGCGGGCTGACCGGCAGGGTATGGCGGGAAACGGCCATGCCTCCCGGAATCGGAAAGGAGGATTCGTGAAAAAACTTTTATCATTTGTCGCTTTTGCATCGCTGACGCTTTCGTTGCTTTGCGGGATCCTTCCGGCCAAAGAGACTCTCACCCTGGCGTCGACCACCTCGACTCTCGATTCGGGGCTCTTCGACGCGCTGATTCCGCCCTTTGAAAAAAAATACGACTGCACCGTCAAGGTCATCGCCGTCGGCACCGGCCAGGCCATTCGCCTGGGCCGGGACGGCAACGCCGACGTGCTGCTGGTGCACGACCGCGATGCCGAGGGGAAGTTCGTCGCCGACGGTTTCGGCCTCGAGCGCCTCGATGTCATGCATAATGACTTCGTGATCGTGGGCCCGGCAGCCGATCCGGCCGGAATCCGCGGCCTGAAGGCGGCCGAAGCGCTCGTGAAGATCGCCGCAGCCAAGGCCTGCTTCGTCTCCCGCGGCGACGATTCGGGCACCCACAAAAAAGAGAAGAAGCTGTGGATTGCGGCCGGAGTGACGCCCGAAGGCGAGTGGTATCTCGAAAGCGGCAGCGGCATGGAAGCGACCCTGCGCGTCGCCAACGAGAAGATCGGCTATTGCCTGACCGACCGGGGCACCTGGCTCGCCCACCGCAAGGAGATCGACGCCTTGCGGATCTTGGCCGAGGGCGACCCGCTGCTCTTCAATCCCTATTCGGTGATCGTGGTGTCGCCCGCGAAGTATTCCTGGGTCAAGGACAAGCTGGCATCGCAGTTTGCCGAATTCGTCCGCTCCGTCGAAGGGCAAACCATCATTCGCGACTTCGGCAAGGACAAGTACGGAGAGCCGCTCTTTTATCCCGACGTGGTGAAATGAGAAAAGCCGGCCGGGTCATCGGGGCATGGACTACCTGCTGGAGGGCTTGAGGCAGGGGCTGGCGCTCCTTTTCCCTCCCAGCCGGGAGGTCCTTCAGATCGTTGGCCTTTCCCTTGTCGTTTCCTTAAGCGCCACCCTGCTGGCTGCTATCGGCGGAGTGCCAACCGCCCTGTTCCTGGCCCTGAAGGAATTCCGCGGCAAGCGGCTGGTCGTTGGCGCTGTCAACACGGCGCTGGCGGTGCCGGCCGTGCTCATCGGGCTCGTGGTCTACACCCTGGTCAGCCGCCGCGGGCCGCTGGGAGCACTGGCGCTGCTCTATACCCCCGGCGCCATGATCATCGCCCAGGCGCTCCTCGCTTTTCCCATCATCACCGCCCTGGCCTTGGCGGCGCTCAAGGGCATCGCCCGCGACACGCGCGACCTGGCCCTTTCGTTGGGAGCCAACCGCCGTCAACTGGCCGTCGCCCTCATCCGCCAGGGGCGCTTCGCGTTTCTCACGGCCCTGATCGCCGGTTTTTCGCGCATCGTGGGCGAGACGGGCATGACCCTGATGGTGGGTGGCAATATCAAGGGCCAGACCCGGGTGTTGACCACGGCAATCGCCCTTGAAACCATGAAGGGAAACTTCGAGATCGGCATCGCCCTGGGCATCGTGCTGCTGCTGGTGGCCCTGGGCATCAACATCGCGCTGCAGTGGCTGCAGGGGAAATGATGGAGATCCGGATCGAAAACCTGCAGCAAGCGGCCGGGAAACAGGCGATCCTGCGCGGCTTGAGCCTGACCTTTCAGCCGGGCGCGGTCAACGTCATCCTCGGGCCCAATGGCGCGGGCAAAACGACCTTGCTGCGCTTACTCGGCCTCCTCGATTCTCCGGCCGGCGGCGAAATCCATTACGACGGCGCGGCCGCCTCGGCGCTCGACCGCAGCGGCCGCACCGCCATGCGACGGCGCATCGGGTTCGTGTTCCAGGCGCCGTTGCTGCTGGCGGGGACGGTGCGACAAAACCTGGAATACGCGGGCCGGCTGCGGCGGATCGCGGCCGACCGCCGGGGAATCGACAGGGTCCTGAGCGAAACGGGCCTTGCGGGCAGGGAGGATCAGGAAGCGCGCCAGCTCTCGGGCGGCGAAAAGCAGCGGCTGCAGCTGGCCCGGGTCATGCTGCTCGATCCCGAGCTTTACCTGCTCGACGAACCCACGGCCAATCTCGATCCCCTGAGCGTGAAAAACATCGAAGTCGCGATCCAGCGCCTGGCTAAATCGGGAAAGACAATTCTCCTGGCCACCCATAACCTGATCCAGGCCCGGCTGCTGGCCGAGCGGATATTCTTTCTCAAGGATGGACGGCTGGTCCAGGAAGGCGGAGTCGAGGAAGTCTTGAGCCGGCCCATTTCACTGGACATTGCCGAGTTTTCGGCCGCCGAGAACATCATTTCCGGGGATATCGGATTTTCGGAAGGCGTGACTTTCCTCGATTCCGGAAAGATCCGCATCGAGGTCGCCAGCGAAAAGAGGAGCGGCCGGGGCGCTGCCGTGATCCGGCCCGAAGACATTCTGGTATCGCGCCAGCCCATCGCCTCCTCGGCGCGCAATTCGTTCGTCGGCCGGATCGCGGCTGTCGTTGACCTGGGTGTGGTGCTGTCGCTTTCGGTGGACTGCTCGGGGGAGGTGTTCACCGTGTTCGTCACCCGCCATTCCTTTGAACAGATGAACCTGGTCGCCGGCGTGGACGTGGCGCTGACCTTCAAGGCCACGGCGGTGCACTTGCTGCCGATCGAATGATCTGAGGCTTTCGCGGTTGTTGGGTTCCAGAAATCCTTATTCGATCAGCGAATATTTGATGTAAATCTCGTTGTTTCCCGGCGTGTTGTCGTGCCAGATGACGTAGATGTTCGTGCCGCTGATGACCACGTCCGGTTCATACGAAAAGCCGCTGTTGTTCGTCAGCCTTTCGGAACCGGCAAATGACCCGCCGCTGTTGGTCGATTTCCGCAGGTAAATTTCGTTGTTTCCCGGGGTGGCGTCGGACCACGCCACGAAGACGTTCGTGCCGGTGTATGCCAGGGCAGGGGTGTTTGAGTTGAAGGCGGTGTTGGTCAAGCGTTTCTCGGTCAGCCAGGAGGTGCCGCCGTCGGGCGATTTCCGAAAATAGACCTCGGTGTAACCGCCGGCGCTCGGGGAGTTGTCGCTCCAGGAGACGTAGACGGCGTTGTTTTTGACCGCGATGGCCGGGGCGTAAGAGCCTCCGGCGTTGAAGGAGAGCCTCACGGCGGCTTGCCAGGAGGTGCCGCCATTGGTTGATTTGCGGACATATATCTCGGCGTTTCCCGGCGTGTCGTCATACCATGCGAGATAGATGTTGGCGCCGTTCACCGCTATGGCCGGATCCATGGAGCTGCCCGCGGTATTCGTCAGCCGCTTGGCGGCCTGCCAGGTGGCGCCGCCGTCGATCGATCTCATGAAGTAAATCTCGTTGTTTCCGGGAGTCCGGTCGACCCAGGCCAAATACACGTTCGCGCCATTGACCGCAATGACCGGAGCTCCGGAAAATCCCGCATTGTCGGTCACTTGCTTGACGGCCTTCCAGGTGGCTCCTCCGTCCTCAGACCTTCTGAAAAAAACTTGAGACTCTCCCGTCATGTCTTCGTACCAGGTAACGTAGATATTTGAGCCGTTCACCGTGATGGCCGGCCCATGGGAATCGTTGGCGGAGTTGGTGATCTTTTTTGTGGCGAGCCAGGTCAAGCCGCCGTCCGTGGATCTCTTGAAGTATATCTCGGCGTTTCCCGGATTGTCGTCTTCCCAGACCGCGTAGATGTTCAGTCCGTCTGCTGCCAATCGGGCGTTGTTGGAATTTCCGGCGGTGTTGGTGAGCCTCTTGGTCTGCCAGGCCGCTCCGAGCGTCGAGGCAACGATAAAAAATGCCGAAAAAAGGAAAACCGATCCTTTCGTTGTGTTCATAACCCCTCCAAGTATGGAAGATTTTATTATTATTTAAATGGAAAAGTCAACCTCTTGGCGGAAAGGGACCGGCCCCTCAAATTGGGCGCCCCATGGGGACGCCTTTACCTAGCTGATGAGTGAATACTTGACATAGATCTCGTTGTTTCCCGGAGTGGTATCGGTCCAGATGACATAGATGTTCGCGCCGCTGATAATCACATCGGGATTATAGGAGTTGCCGCTGTTGTTCGTGAGCTTTTCGGCGGTTCCAAAGGAGCCGCCGCTGTTAGTTGATTTCTTCATATATATTTCGTCGTTTGTCATGGTTTCAGACCAAACCACGTAGACGTTCGACCCGGTGAAGGCCAGGGCCGACTGGCTGGAATCATTGGCCGTGTTGGTCAGGCGCTTCGCGGACAGCCAGGAGGTGCCGGTGTCGGGCGATTTCCTAAAGTATATTTCATTGTTGCCCGAAGTATTATCTTGCCAAGTGACATAGACGTTGTTGTTTCTGACCGCAATGGCCGAATTATACGAATCTCCTGAATTGAATGTGAGCCGCACGGCAGCCTGCCAGGAGGTGCCGCTATTTGTGGACTTGCGGAAATATATCTCGGCATTTCCCGGAGTGTCATCGTTCCACGTGATATAGATATTGGCGCCGTTTACCGCAATGGCTGGGGAGTTTGAATCGCCAGAAGTATTCGTCAGCCGTTTTGCAGTTTGCCAGGTGGCGCCGCTGTCGGTCGATCTCATGAAGTATATTTCAGCATTTCCAGGGGTTCTGTCCACCCAGGCCAGGTACACATTCACGCCGTTGACCGCGATGACAGGAATTCCTGAAAAACCCGCATTATCGGTCAACTGTTTGCTGGATTGCCAGGTGGCGCCGCTGTCCACCGATTTCCTGAAAAAGATTTGAGAATTCCCGGACAAGTCCTTGTACCAAGTGACGTAAATGTTGGCACCGTTCACTGCAATGGCCGGATAATGGGACGCGTTTGAGGAATTCGTGATTCTTTTCGTGGCTTGCCAGGTCAAGCCGCCGTCCGTGGATCTTTTGAAGTATATCTCGTAGTTTCCCGGGGTGTCATCGTCCCAGACCGCGTAGATGTTCAGTCCGTCTGCTGCCAATCGGGCGTTGTTGGAATAGCCGGCAGTGTTGGTGAGCCTCTTTGACTGCCAGGCTGCGCCGAGCGTCGTCGCGACAATAAATACCAATGATACAAAAAAGACTACACGCTTACTTCTGTTCATAGCCCCTCCACTTTTAAGGAAAATTTTATTATTGTTGATCAGAGAAGTCAAGGTGCAGATTCCAGGCTATGCAAGTAGTTTCAGAAGTCCTGTATCATCGAGGGTGGCCAGCAGCCCGATTCTTGTTGACAAATACCTGAAATTGCTATATTTTTCAATAGAGCAGGAGGATGTCTTAAATCGTGGAGAGGGGCATGCAAAAAATTAAACCCATTTTAATTTTCCTGGCCATCTTTTTCTTTGCCCAGGCGTTCATTTTCGCTGGGTGGCCGAGCCGAAGGATTGCCCGGGAACAAGAGGAAGCGTTGAAACCATACGCCGAAGGCGAAGTGCTGGTCAAGTTCAAGAAAGGCATTGATCTGGATGGCGTCAAAAAATTCGCCTCCGCCCGGGAGCTGAAACTGAAGAAGCATTTCAAGCTTCTATCGCAGAAAAAGGGGCAGCAGATCGTCCTTCTACAGTCAGCCGGCACTGCGGATGCGAAGGTCTTGGCCCGAGCCTTGTCGGCAAATCCCAATGTAGTGTATGCCACCCCCAACTACCGGCGCAAACTCGCCGCAACGCCCAACGACACCTACTACAACAAGCTTTGGGGCATGCACAACACCGGGCAGGACGGCGGCACTCCCGACG
>Ga0316628_100004248_pt1 | contig 11194 bp, 9 predicted proteins | sample OWC_Aug_M2_C1_D5_FD_207648 | JGI IMG/M metagenome (GOLD analysis project Ga0316628, IMG submission 207648) | Wetland soil microbial communities from Old Woman Creek delta, Ohio, United States - OWC_Aug_M2_C1_D5_C | ecosystem: Environmental > Terrestrial > Soil > Wetlands | place: USA: Ohio... | reverse complement strand
GGAACTGGTGGTCAACGCGATGGTCGATATCGACAGGCCGTTCATTGAATGGGAGTGGCACTGAGCAACTCTTGACCTTGTGTCTTCGTTGGCTTCAAGGTACTGCCTTACTCAGTGGAACAATCGCCTGGGTTGAGTACCACCTCATCCTGCGTCAGTTTCAGGTTGACACTGTTGTCGCGCGAGAGCATGTTCACTCTCCAGAGGGCACGCTCTTGCTCTATGTGTCTTTTCACGCCCGGAGTGATACCATGAGTCGTAACAGGTTCGACAAGGTCTGAGACTATGCGGCTGTTCAAGCGCAAGAAATCGGTACCCGGGGCGCCCGCGCTTCACGGCGAGGACTACTACCGTGACTTGAAGCGTCGCAACATCATCAGGTTGTTTCTGACTTACGTGGTACCGATTCTCCTGCTGGGCGTCTATTTCTATTTCCAGTATCAGACTCTGGCCATCAGCAGCCAGCAGGCGCACCTGAGAGCCATCGCCGACAACCGCGCCAGCACACTCGATTTGTACCTGGCCGAAAGGCTGGTTAACCTGGTCAACCTGATTGATGATCCTCGCCTGCCCATCCCGCCGACTTCACCCGATGTCGCTTTGCTCCTTAAGAAACTCCAAACCAACAGCGAGACGTTTGTCGATCTGGGTTATTTCGACTCCTCGGGTGTGCAGGCGGCCTACTGGGGCCCGTTTCCGTCTCTGGAGAAACGTGACTACGGATCGGAGAGCTGGTATGTCGCCCTGCATGAGGGTGGTCGCGAGTCGATTATTACTGATGTCTATATGGGTTTTCGCGAGCGGCCGCATTTCACCATTGCCGTGAGAAGAGTGATTGGCGGTCAACCGGTTGTTCTCAGGGCGACCCTGGACCCACAGCGCATCTATGACTACATCAATCCGGTTCAGGATTCGCTGGAAGTGTTCACGACGATCGTGGACCGGGAAGGCTTCTACCAGCTGGTTTCGCCCCGAATCGGGGCTCCGCTGCAAAGTTCGGGACTGCGCCCGCCGGAATCGCCTCGTCTTGGTGTGGCGCAGGCCGGATTTCAGGGTCGCGATCTCACCTACGCTTACTCCTGGTTGCGCGAGACCGACTGGGCATTGGTGGTTGCACCGATCGGATTCGACCCAGGCAGTGCGCTGTCCGGCTTCAATCTTCCCTTTGTCGTCATCACCATGGCGCTGGTGCTGGTCCTGTCACTGATCATTGTCAATCGCGCCGGGAGTATTGTACGCACCCAGATGGAATCGGATCGCACCCGCGTCCAGCTCGAACATGCAGCCAAACTGGCTTCGGTGGGCGAACTCGCCTCCGGTATCGCCCATGAAATCAATAATCCGCTGGCGGTGATCAGCGAGGAAGCGGGTCTGCTGAAGGACTTCCTCGATCCCCAGTTCGGCCAGTCCCCCTCTCGTGAAGAGCTCATCGAGCACCTCGAGTCGATTCAGACGGCGGTCTTTCGCTGCCGCGACATCACCCGCAAACTGCTGAGGTTTGTCCGAAAATCCGACGTTGATATGAAGTCGTACGACATTCATGCCGTGATCGACGCCGTCGTGGATGGTCTGCTCGGCCCGGAAATGCTGGTTTCGAGCATAAAGATTGTGCGCCGGTACCATCGCGAGATTCCGACGGTCATGACCGACGCCAACCAGTTGCAGCAGGTGATTCTTAATATCATCAACAATGCCGTGGATGCCATCGGACCGACTCCGGGAACCATTACCATTACCACAAGCCTCGAGGCAGGGCAGGTTCGCGTGGAAATTGCCGACACCGGTCATGGGATGAGTCGGAGCCAGATCGAGCAGATTTTCATGCCTTTTTTCACGACCAAAGAAGTGGGCAAGGGCACCGGTCTCGGGCTTTCAGTCAGCTACGGGATCATGAAGAGCCTCGGAGGAGGCATCGAGGTCGAGAGCGAGGTTGGCAAAGGGAGTATCTTCACTCTGGTTCTGCCGGTCGAGTGAGCGGTCTCCGGTCGTATGGAAATCAGGAGACGACGGTCTCTCACGCGATGCATTTTCTCGTTTCCCATAGCGCGGTGAAAGGCTATAATTGAGTGTCAAAACTGAGGCGGCGTAGTTCCGAGGAGGTCGGCGCAAAATGTCAGACAAAATCAGGCTGCTCATAGTCGATGATGAAGTGAAATTCCTGCAGTCAATAGCCCAGCGTCTGCAGATGCGGGGAATTGACGTTACCACGGCGGTCAACGGAAACGAAGCGCTGGAGAAGTCCAGGGCACAAAAGTTCGACCTGGCGTTGCTCGATCTCAAGATGCCGGGCATTGATGGCCGTCAGGTTCTCGAAGTGCTCAAGAAGGAACACCAGTGGCTGGAAGTGATTATCCTGACGGGTCACGGCTCGATTGATTCGGCCGTGGAGTGCACCAAACTGGGGGCCTTCGACTATCTGCCCAAACCGTATGAACTGGACAATCTCCTGCAGGTGCTCAACAAGGCTTACCAGGCGAGACTTACCAGGAAGTTCGAATCCGATCAATCGAGGTTGGAGAAGATTTCCGAGCTTGCGCTCGGTTCCAGCCCGCTAAATGTCCTCCGCGAACTCCGCAAGCTGGACAACGAAGAGAAGTAAGTGACGTCCCCAATGGGGGAGTCTTCCGGCACAACATCTTTTGACTGTCGCAACATCATGTGATACAATGTGTTACGATGGGGAGACGGCACGTCCTTAGTCGACTTGAGACTTGGCCGGGACTGTCGATATTCCTGTAATAGCTGTGATTTAGCTGCTTAGAGGGTAAACACTATGAATCGACACTGCCTGATTATCGGTACTGCCACTTTTTTGGGAGGAATGATCCTTCTATCCTGCTCCGGTGCCGTAAGACATAAGCAGGAGTTCTTCCCCGGTAACCAGCCTAAAGAGGTATGGACTGAAGCTAAAGATTCGACCGGAAGCTTCATCCGCCAGGGCCGGTATGTCTCCTATCACGAGAATGGCCAGGAGAAAATTGCCGGTGAGTACAGGGATGGCCTGCGGACCGGGGTCTGGACCTCGAAGGATGGCCAGGGTCGACTGATTGAGCGGTGCGAGTATGACCGAGGCGAGCGCCACGGACTTTTTGTCAGTTACCATCCCAACAAGGGCAAACACGAAGAAGGGAAGTTCGTACGTGGCAAGCGTGAAGGTGTCTGGCGGCAGTGGTTCGATAACGGCAGCCTCAAGGAAGACGGCGCCTATATCAATGATAAACAGAGCTGCATCTGGACGTCGTGGTATCCCAGCGGGCAGAAGAAGGAAGAGTGCGAATACAAATCAGGATACCTGGAAGGTCCCTACACTGCCTGGCACGAGAACGGTCTTCGACGAACCGAAGGTCAGTACAAGAGTGGCCAGAAGGTCGGCGCCTGGACGATCTGGGATGACATGGGGATGATTTTCTCTCGGGAGCAGTACGAGTCCGGCAAGCTGATAAGCACTTCCAGCGCCTCATCGCAGTGAGCCTGCCACCCTGCCCGTGTCACAACGTGCCTGGTTTTCCCTCTTGCAGGCCGGTAGATCAGTGTGGTCAGACCACAGGGGCCCCACTTCATAATTTGCAAAATATCCGGCAGATGAGGATGTCTGCGGAGCGCGTATCCGGAGCCGGACCGGGAGGTCCGCCGGCTGCATAATTACAGCAGCTCGATCTTCCGGCGGCCCTTGGTCACGTTCTTCGTGGCGTTACGGGTGTCGAAAATCGCCTTCGAGTTATCGACTATGAACTGGCAGTCGTACTTGGTGTGGTTGGTCAGAATCACCACCAAATCGGAAGCTTTGAGTGTCGCCGCAGTCAATTTCACGGATTTGGCGATGCCGTCGCGCCAGCGGAAACTCGGCACGTGCGGGTCGTTGTAGGCAACCTTAGCGCCCGCGTCTTCGAGCAGCTTGATGACATCCAGCGAAGGCGACTCGCGCACGTCCTTGATGTCCTTCTTATAGGCGATTCCCAAAACGAGAATCTTCATCCCTTTGATTGAACGTGCGTAGCGGTCGTTCATCATGCGCGTGATGCGACTGACCACGTACTCCGGCATGGTGCTGTTGATGTCGCCGGCCAGTTCGATAAAGCGGGCATAATAGTTCAGGGATTTCAATTTCCACGAAAGATAGTGCGGATCGATCGGGATGCAGTGCCCGCCCAGGCCCGGGCCGGGGTAGAACGGCATGAAGCCGAAGGGTTTGGTCGCGGCGGCGTCGATAATCTCCCACACGTCCAGCTTGAGCCGGTCGCACATCAAGGCGACTTCGTTGACCAATCCGATGTTTACCGAGCGAAACGTATTCTCCAGCAGCTTGACCATCTCGGCGGCCCGGGTCGATGACACGGGGTGAACGTTGGCGACCGACTGCTCATAGAACTTCTGCGCCACCACCGTGCAGTCAGGGGTCACCCCGCCCACCACCCGCGGCGTGTTCTCGGTCTTGAACCGGGCGTTGCCGGGATCGACTCGCTCAGGAGAGAACGCCAGGAAGAAATCTTCGCCTGCCTTCATTTTCTTTTGCTCGAACATGGGCAGAATGAGCTCATCAGTCGTGCCGGGATAGGTAGTTGATTCGAGTACGACCAGGGCGCCCTTCTTCACGTTGGCGATCACCCAGTCCATAGCCGACATGATGTAGCTGACATCGGGGTCCTTTGTCTTGGACAGAGGGGTGGGCACGCAGATCGAAATCGTGTCCATCTGGTGCAGCAGTTTCGGATCCGTGGTGGCTGTGAAATGCCCCGATTTGACTGCCTTGCTGACCATCTCATCGGAGATATCATCAATATCCGAGCGACCGGAGTTGAGCAGCTTGACTTTTGTCTCGGCGATATCAAAGCCGGTAACCTTGAAACCGGCCTCAGCCATGACCATCGACAAAGGCAGGCCCACGTAGCCGAGCCCAATCACTCCAACCCGTGCCGTGCGGTCATCGATCCTTTTTATCAGCGCCTTCGCTGCCGGTGATTTCCCTCGCGAAGCAATAGTCATAAATAGCACTCCGTCTAACAAGCTCTACTTCCTGTAACCTGCGCTGATTTCCTTGCGCCAGTAGTCAAGAGTATCAGCCAGGGTATTCTCAAGTCTATATCGGACTTCGTAGCCAAGCCGTTGAGCGGCTTTGCGGTGAACCCCCCGAAGAACGGGGATTTCAGCCCTTCTCAGTCGGTTCCTATCTATTACCAGCCTGATTTTCCGGGAGGACATTGCCAACAGACGCCTCACTACCGATTGCATCGAAACCGTCTTTCCGGAACAGAGCTGATAAGCCTCGCCCGGACTCCCCTTAGTCGCCGCCAGCCGATAACCGCGAACAATGTCACGAACGTCGGACAGATCACGCCGCGCACTCAGGTCGCCCACTTTTAGCACCGGTTTCTGCAGGCCGGCTTCAATCATCGCCACCTGTCTGGCAAAAGCCGGCACGGCGAAATCGTCTACTTGTCGCGGTCCGGTGTGGTTAAATGCCCGCGCGATGACTACGGGCACGCCATGTTGGCGCCAGTAATAGCGGCAGGTGTTTTCCGCAGCCGCCTTGGAAATGCCATAGGGGGAGATAGGTTCGAAGGGCTGCGCTTCAGTCAGAACCTTGCCTGTCGGACGAAAGCGCCCGTACACTTCGGGTGAACTGACGAACACGAAGGCTTTCAGATGATTGATATCAGCGGCCACTTCAAGCATGTTGATCGTACCTTCGAGATTCACGCGCAGCGTCTCTTTTTCCATACGGAACGATTTACCCACCGACGCCATCGCCGCCAGGTGAAAGAGGTACTCAGGCTTGAGACGGCCGATCAAATCCCGACTCCTCTTCTCATCCAGGATATCCAGTGTAAACAGACTCAGGCTTGATTTGATCCCGTGAAGATTTCGGGTGGATTCACCGGGATAGAGCGCACCGGAGACCTCAAACCCCGAAGCCAGAAGTTCCTCGGCCAGGTAAGACCCTGCAAACCCGGCGATTCCGGTGATAAACGCGCGTGGTTTTCTCACTTCTTCTGACCGGATAGCCTTTTCAGGTCGGCATCGACCATCATCCTGATCAGCTCTTCAAAGCTGACTTTCGGTTCCCAGCCGAGCTTCTTGCGGGCCTTGGATGAATCGCCGATCAGCAGGTCGACCTCGGCCGGGCGAACCAGCGCTGGATCCACCACAACATGCTTCCGGGAATCGAGCCCGACATGCTCGAAAGCAAGACGGACCAGCTTTTCCACAGAGTGGGTGCGGCCGGTGGCGATCACATAGTTGTCGGGTTCCGGCTGCTGCACCATACGCCACATAGCCTCGACGTAGTCACCGGCGTAGCCCCAGTCGCGCTGGGCGGACAGGTTGCCCAGTTTCACTTTGTCCGCCAGACCCAATTTAATTCGGGCGGCGGCATCAGTGATCTTCCTCGTGACAAACTCCAATCCGCGACGAGGTGACTCGTGGTTGAAAAGAATGCCTGACGAGCCGTGGATGCCATAGCTCTCGCGGTAGTTTACGGTTATCCAGTGAGCGTAAACTTTGGCTACGCCGTAGGGTGACCGGGGATAAAACGGCGTATTCTCGTTTTGAGGCGTCTCCCGGACTTTGCCGAACATCTCCGACGACGAGGCCTGATAGAACTTGATCTTCCTGTCAACCAGCCGAATCGCTTCAAGGATCTTAGTCACTCCAAGAGCATCGAATTCGCCGGTGAGCATCGGCTGCGTCCAACTGGCCGGTACGAACGACTGGGCCGCGAGATTGTAAACTTCAGCGGGACGGTACTGGTCGATGATATTGACAATCGACAACTGGTCCAGCAGGTCGGCTTGAGCCAGGATGAGTCGGTCCTTGATGTGATCGATCCGTTCAAACGACTCGGTCGAGGACCGCCGTACCATGCCGATGACTTCATAACCCTTTTCAAGGAGAAGTTCCGCCAGATAAGAACCATCCTGTCCGGTGATGCCGGTTATTAGCGCACGCATAGATTATTCCTTCCACTCGAGGGCCGTGGCCGCGGCAATTTCCTCTTGTTCTGGGGCCCGGCCGGAACGTGGATTAGCTCGGGCCGAATATAGGTAGGACCATATTATCGGTCAACCGTAAAGGAATCGCTATTACGGTATAACCGTTTGAACTGGTACCCACTCTGTGGTATATTATACGCCTCAAGTTGAAAGGAGATGCCGGTGCGGATCATCGCCTTTGCCCTGTCGACGCTGCTCTTGGCAGTCTCGGCGTATTCGGTGGAAGTTCAGTCCAAAGGAGCCGCCATGCCCGACAGCACCAATGTCAATCCTGATTCCCTGTTGGCCGCGGCCGATAGTCTCTTCCAGGAACGCGACTACCCGACCGCGCTGACCAAGTATGCGCGAACCGCTGAAGTGGCCCACCTGGAGTTTAATCGCTCGGTGGAGATCGAGGCGCTGGCCCAGGTTGCCCGGTGCCTTCTGGCCCAGGACAACAAAGAGGGGGGACGAAAGTGGCTTGAGGACGCTGCGAGGCTGGCCTCAGACAGCGACCCGATGGGCTGGTCGCGCTACTTGAGCGTCAAGGGCCGGTACGAGTGGAAAGATGGCGACCTTAACAAGGCCCGCAAGACATTCGATGAAATGTATGTCTACTGCAACACCAACGCTCTCTGGTCACGGGCGGTCGACGCCGCCAACATGATTGCGATTGTCGCTGAAACGCCGGAAGAACAGATCAGGTGGAGCCAATTGGGTATCGAGGTGGCCGAATCCGGCGGCGTGGAGAGCTGGCTCGGTCCCCTCTGGAATAACCTCGGCGCCACTTATTACGATACTAAGCAGTTCAGTCTCGCGCTGGATGCTTTCCTGAAGGCGCGACAGTATCACTGGCAGTATTCGAACGAAGCCGCCAAGCTGTTCGCCGACTATCATGTCGGGATGGCCTATCGGGCGGTGGGGCAACTGGACAAAGCCGCCGAATGGCTCCGCCCGGTGCTGGCCTGGGCCGAGAGACTGGGCGATCATTCGGCGATTGCTCAGGCGTGCGAGGAACTGGGCGAAATCGCCGTCGCCACCGGGAAGAAAGGCGACGGCCTCGCGCTGCTGAGACGGGCCCGAGACGAATACAAACAGGCGGGCTTCGAACAGTCCGCACCCCTCATCTGGGAGAACATTAACCAACGTCTCAAAGAACTCGGGGACTAAGTTCGGAGCTTTGCTACACCCATGCCGGATTTGACCAGTCGAGTCGGGATCAACATCTCATCAGTGTTCCTGTCCGCGGTATTGATATCGCTGATTGGTTTGGGATGCGCTGAAGATAAGCCGACAGAGCCGGCAGTTTCTGATCCCATCTGGCGGCTGGTGCCGACATCGGTCGCGCTGAACGATCTCTGGGGACAGACCATCAACACGGTTTTCGCGGTCGGGCAGGACGGCACGGTGTTCAGCTACGACGGTACGTTCTGGACTGCTTTCACGTCACCCGTTACTCACTCCCTGAACGGTGTTTGGGGTATCTCTCCGGATGATTTCTACGTCGCAGGCGACTCCGGGACCGTGGTTCATTGGACCGGAGGCGACTGGGCAGAGGTCAATCTCGGGATTGCGGTAGACCTGAACGACATCGCAGGAGTAAGCGCAGACGAGATATACATCGTGGGTGACTCCGGTCTCATTCTGACCTATGACGGCTCAGCCTGGACACCTTACTATCATACCGGTCATCCTGATCTTTACGGTGTCTGGGCCAGTGGATGGAACTCCCCTGTAGCTGTAGGCGAGCACGGCACGGCTCTTGAGAGGTCGGGGGACTCATGGTTGTCGCTCTCGCCCCCCTCGTCGCGGAACCTGCACGCCGTCGAGGCCGAGTCCATTACTGGCTACTGCGTGGTGGGTGATAGCGGCACGGTGTTGTTCTACAAAGCCGACAACTGGACCGTGGCGGATCCGGGTACCGATGCGGACCTTCGCGATGTAAGCGTAAGAGTCGACGGTACAATTGACGCCGTAGGGACTGACGGTATCCTTGCTCACTACGATGGATTTAGCTGGAACCCCCTTCAGGTTGCCGTAGGACTCGACCTCGAGGCCATCTGGGGCAACTGGGGCACCGATGGCATGGTGGCCGGCGATCGACTCCCGGTAATACGCCTTAGTTCAAGTGGTCCGACCCCGGTTGAAACCCCGGCCGAATACGATCTCTATGGAGTATTCCCTTCTTCTTCGAACGATGTTGTCGCAGTGGGACAACGTGGTGTCATTCGCCACTTCGACGGACACAAGTGGTCCTTTGTCGCCTCCGGCACGACACGGAACCTCCTCTCGGTCTGGGGGACATCATCAGAAAATCTCTATGCCGTTGGTGACTCCGGTACGATCATTCATTTCGACGGGCTGATCTGGTCGGCGATGGACGCGGGCAACTCGGCAGGCCTGACTTCGGTATGGGGACTCTCAGACTCGAGCATCTACGCCGTTGGACAGTTGGGGACGATTCTTCATTGTAAAGGCACTGAGTGGTCGCTGATGTCGCTTGGCTGGAGTGTTACCCTGTGGGGTATTGGCGGCTTTTCGGATACCAGCCTGCTGGCCACCGGCTCCGGAGGAGTACTGCTGCACGGTCGCGGTTCCACCTGGCAGGTCGATACGGCCGGGTACACCAACCCGATGCTCGATGTACATGCCTTTACCCCCAATCTTGCTCTGGCAGTCGGCGCGAACGGGTCAATTTTCAAGCACGACGGCGTAAGCTGGATGAGGATGAGCTCTCCAACGTCGTCCTGGCTGTACGGAGTGTGGGGGTTTAACGCCCGGAAGGCATTCGCCGTCGGCATCGGCGGCACAATTCTTCATTTCGATGGTTTCGTCTGGACAGAGATGACAAGCCCGACCGGTGAACGATTGCTGAGTGTCTGGGGCACTGGTTTTGACGATGTCTGGGCATTAGGCGACGGTGGCACGATAGTACATTTCAGTCGGTGAGGACCATCCGCTTTCGTTCTGTCGGAAGAACCGCAAACCAGAAAGATACGCTATGAAGTATCGCAAAGTCGGTAAGTATGGAATCAAGGTCTCCGAAATCTCACTTGGGGCGTGGCTGACCTACGGCAACTCGGTTGACGCCACGCGGACCTCTGAAATCGTTCACGCCGCCATTGATGCCGGTGTCAACTTTATCGACATCGCCGACATCTATGCCAAAGGCGAAGCCGAGCGCGTCGTGGGTCAGGCTATCGAAGGCTACCCTCGCTCCGACCTGGTGATTTCCAGCAAGCTCTACTGGCCGATGAGCGAAAATGTCAACGACCGCGGTCTCAGCCGCAAGCATATCATGGAATCGGTGGAGAAATCGCTCAAACGTATCGGTACTGACTACCTCGATTTCTATTTCTGTCACCGTTTCGACAAAGAGACCGAAGTCGAAGAGACCGTGCGGGCGATGTCCGACCTGGTCGTTCAGGGGAAAGTCCTTTACTGGGGCACATCGGTCTGGGAGGCCGATCAGATCGAAAGGGCGGTCGGTGACGCCAAAGCCTGCGGCGGGTACCTTCCGGCGATTGAGCAGCCGCGCTACAACATGCTGGATCGCCACATCGAAGATACTATCATGCCAACCTGTGCTCGATACGGCATCGGCATGGTGGTCTGGTCACCGCTCGCCCAGGGAATACTCACCGGTAAGTACAATAATGGCACTCCCAAGGGAACACGCGGTGCTGACACCATGTGGCTGGCCGGGCACTTGAATGAGAGTAATCTGAATAAGGCTCGCCAGGTCTCACATCTTGCCCGCGAGGCCGGAATGACTCCCGCTCACCTGGCCCTGTCCTGGATACTCCTCCGCCCGGAAATCAGCTCGGCTATTGTGGGGGCGACCACCGTTGACCAGTTGACGGAGAATCTCGCCGCTTCGGACGTAGTACTAAGTGACGATTTGCTTGCTGAAATCAGCACTATTCTTGGCGAGCCACCCAGCGGCCGCTTTAAGTTCTGACCCAGGTGAGAATGTGATTGTGGGTCCGGAGTATCACGACGTAGTATTGAAATGTAGGACAGAAACCCGCTCCTGGCGGGGCGGCTCTGCCATTGTTGGCAGGACCACTGGGATCCTGCTGTACGAAACTGAGAATAAACAAACACATAGGAGATGAGCATGTTCCGCACCATCGAAGATTTCCTTCAGAGCTGGACGTATGAATCCGCCAGCACTCAGAAACAGATGGATCAACTGACCGACAAATCACTGTCTCAGGCTGTAT